>JGI10216J12902_100817901_pt1 | contig 13421 bp, 17 predicted proteins | sample KanNatreferecore_FD_12902 | JGI IMG/M metagenome (IMG submission 12902)
GCACCAGTAGGACCGGGAATAGGTGCTCGGCCCCCGCCGCCAGATAGGCGGCTAGCTTGGGCGGCAGCAGCGGCAGCGCATATTCCAGTTCGAACAGGTCTATAGTGGTCTGGGGAATGGTGAACAGACCTTCGACCTTGGTCCTGCCGGACTGGAAAAATACCGCGGCGATGCCCAATCGCTGGACCAGCAGCAGCAAGTCGAGCGGCAGCGCGCGCTCGGCCAATGCGGTCAGCCGGCCGTAGAATGAGGGCGTTTCGGTGTGAGCCATTGTAGCCATGGAACGGTCCTTTCCTTGGTGTCAGTGGATGATCAGCGCACCGGCTGCGACGCATTGCTGCAGCAGCTCGGGCACATTGGATTGGGGATAGGCCTCGGCGACGGCCGCGACGCATTGGTCGACGCGCGGAGAGCCAGCGGCGATCGCCAGAAGATAGCGACATGTCCGCTCGATGGGGTGGACACAAACCTGTAGGCCGGGACGGGCAAAAAGTGCTCCCTCCTCGCGCCACTCGGGCTCAAGGTCATCGAACCCGCCGGGCTGGCGATGTGCCTGCCAGATGGTCAGCGCCGGTGTCGTCAGCCAGGCGACGCGGGCAGCGGGATGCAACGAGATCCGGGCATCTCTAGCGGCTCGCCATGTCGACGGATCGGCGTTACCGGAAAGGAAGCTTTCCAACCACAGCCAGTCGAGCCGCGCGACATCTGCAAGATAGGGCAGCTCGCAGGTCCAGGGCTGCCGTGCCAGGAAGCCCGCGAAACCGGCGCCGTAATCGGACACGACAGGCCCGGTGGGCGGCGCTTCGTGACGATATTCGAGCGCGACCTGAGTGAAGCCATCGTCGCCCAGCAGTTGGTTCACTGTCGCGTAGGTCGCACGCAGCGCTTCGACTGTGCCGCGTGCCGAGGTGTTGCGGTAAACTGCGAACGCGTGAGCGCGGAGCGACGGAGCCGACTGCTCGTCCGACATCAGGGCTTGGGCGAAACGGGACTGGAAGTCGGCCAGGCTAGGCATCGACCGTCTCCTGCCGGCAGCCCGCCATCATGCATGCGGCGCGCTCCCGCTCTCCAAGCAACTCGTCAAATTCCGGAATATTGTCGTCGCGCTCGATCAGCGTCGGCGGACGATCCCTGCCGGACAGGGCCAACAACCAATCGTAGAGCTGCCAAACCTCTTCGGAGATCGGAGCGTCGTGACTGTCGATCAGCAGCGCCTCGCCAAGCAGCGGATCAGGCGTGTGGCCGGCAAGGTGGATCTCGCCGATCACTCCACGCGGCAGGGCGTCGAGGTAGGAGATCGGATGGAAGCCGAGGTTGGACGCGCTGACGAACACGTTGTTGACGTCGATCAGCAGCCCGCAGCCGGTGCGCTTGACCAACTCGGCCAGAAACATGGATTCGGGCCATTCGTGGTCCTCGAGGTGCAGGTAGAGCGAGGGATTTTCGATCAGGATTTGCCGGCCCAGCATGTCCTGCGCGATGTCGATGTTGCGCGCGATGATCTCGAGTGCCTCGTTCGTGCGCGGGAACGGCAGCAGGTCCGGGAAGCTGGTTTCGCCATGGCGCGACCAGGCCAGATGTTCGGACACCAGAAAAGGTTCGAACCGGTCGATGAGCTGCCGGAACCGAGCAAGATGGTCGCGATCCGGTTCCTCGGCGCTGGCAAGCGAGAGCCCAACGCCGTGCAACGAAAGCGGGAAGCGCTGACGTAGCTCCTGAAGCATGGCGAGCCGCGGTCCGCCCCCAACCATGTAGTTTTCGGCGTGGACTTCGAACCACAGTCCTTCCGCCGGACAGGTCATGGCCTGCTCGAAATGGATCGGCTTGAAGCTCAGTCCGGCGGAAGGGTTCATGGGAGCGGCGCCTTAGCGGGCGATCGGCTTCAGCGAGCCGGCGCCCTTGGGGGTCTTGATGCTGGCGCAGGTGCCTTTGGCGACGAACTTCCAGGCATTGCCCTGGTAGTTGCGTTTGGATGTCCCGGCGCAGCTGGTGCCCGGACCGGCCGCGCAATCGTTCTTTCCGGCAAGCGAAACGCCGTAACATTTCTCGCTGTTCGGCTGGGGCTTGGCCGGGGCCGCCATCGCCGCCGTGGCGGCAAAGGCAGTCAGTGCGGTCGCGGTGATCGCGGTCTTGAACATGGTCCTGTTTCCTCATGAAGTTTTGGGGTTTTCATGGTCGCGGAAATGGACGTCCGGGTCACAGACCGAGGCGGCATGGGTTCGATACGCAATCGGTATGGTGCCGTTTCGACCCTGCGGTGTATGAGGTGCTGCTTTCGGAAAAGAGGACCGTTCCGATGGAAATGCAGCAGGTGCGCTACTTCGTTGCGCTTGCCGATACATTGAATTTCACGCGCGCCGCGGAGAAGTGCAATGTCAGCCAGCCGGCACTGACCCGCGCCATCCAGCAGCTCGAACATGAGCTTGGCGGGCCGCTGTTCCACCGCGAACGGGGCAATACGCATCTGTCCGAGCTCGGCCGAATGATGTTGCCCTACCTGGCTGGCGTCGACGAGCAGTGCAAAGCCGCCAAGGAACAGGCCAAGGCCGTCAAGAAGCTGGAAAAGGCGACACTGACTATCGGCACCATGTGCACGATCGGTCCGCAACTGGTGTCCGACCTGATGATCCGCTTCCAAGCGGCTCATCCGGACGTTGAGGTGCGCGTGATCGATGCCGGCGCGCCGCAGATGATCGACATGCTGGAAAAGGGCGAGCTGGAAGTGGCGATCGTCGGCGTTCCGCAGGAGCTGCCGGAATCGCTCCACCAGCTACCCATCTTCGAAGAGCAGTTCGTTATCGTCCTGCCGCCCAATCATCGTCTATGCGCAAGCAACCCGATCCGAGCGATCGAACTGGACAAAGAACCCTATGTCAGCCGGACGAACTGTGAGGTGTTCGAGCCGGTCCGCGAGGCATTGGTCAGCCGCGGCGTATTCCTTCGCCAGGTGTTCAGTTCTCCTCGGGACGATTGGGTGCAGGGCATGATCAAAGCCGGGCTCGGCATCGGCTTCTTCCCGGAATTCGCGGTGACCGACCAGGATCTGGTGGTGCGGCCGCTGGTTGAGCCGAGCTTCAGTCGCACGATCTTCCTGGCTACGGTCAGGGGGCGTCCGCATTCGCCGGCAGTGGGCGCCTTCGTCCAGGAGGCGCGGCGTTATCCCTGGCCGGCGACCCGTCTCGCCGCCTAAGCGAGCGGATGGTCATGGCGACACCGGAAAGGCCCGGACCGACTGGATCCGCCACCCTTCACGTCCGCGCCTGGCAATCGTGACGTTACGGATCGTCGTCAGTGCCACCCATTGGCCCGGTGGCCGTTGGCCTTCGACCCGCACTTCGGCGTCCCACATCGCAAGCTCGTCGTTCAGTCGCTCAGTGCGCTCGATTTTGGTGACATGTCTCAGCCCCGCCGGGCGATCATTGAAGAAGCTTTGGAACTGAGCAAGAATTTCTTCTCTTCCAACGGCCAGTCGATCGTTCCCGAAGCGGGCGGTCGCGTCGACGGCGAACAACTGTGCATTGGCTTCGCCATCCCCGGCCGTCCAGGCATGGTCCATTCGTTCGGCGAGCTGCATCAGTTGCTGGCGATCGGCAGGCGCGGGCTCTGCTGCAAAGGCTACTGAAGCGACGCTGATGGCGAATGCCACGAAAGCCAGTGATCGCATCAGCCTTCCCCGCAGCAGGCAATATGGACTCGAGGCATGGTTCTGGATGGCTCCTCTTCGGTCAGCAGGTCGTGGCAGCAAGCCAGCGCGTTCAGGGCCGCCGGGAATCCCGCATAGACAGCGGTCTGCATCAATATTTCGATGATCTCCGCCTTGGTTACTCCGACGGTTGTCGCCGCGCGGATGTGGATGCGGAGCTGGGGTCCGGCATTGCCCAGCGTGGCCAGTGACGAAATGGCGGCGATTTCCCGGCTGCGAAGGTCGAGCCCGTCGCGGGTGTAGAGATCGCCGAGCGGAAACTCGATCGCCATGCGCGCGAAGTCCGGCGCCAGCTCGGCGACGCGGCTGGTAGTGAACTCCTCGAGCTTTTCGGCTGCGAGCTGCTCCGCGATCTCGATGCCCCGCATGTAACGCTCACTCATGGGTGCTCCTTTGGGTACCAAGCTTGCGGCCTATAAGTGCCGCCAGCCCAAGCGCGGCGAACACGCCGGCCACTGCAGCATTCCAGCCGAAGCGGTCGAACAGCTGGCCGATTACGGCGGCACCGAAGAGCCCGCCGCAATAATAGGAAGAGAGATAGAGGCCGCTGGCGGAGGCCTTCTCGCCCAGCGCAATCCGGCCGACATGGCCCGTCGCGACGGCTTGGGCGAAGAAGGTGCCGATTCCCACCAGGGTCATCCCTGCGATCACCGCCACGAGGCTGGGGAGCAGCATCATCACCAGGCCGAGCAGAGCGACGGCGAGGCTGGCGGGGACGGTGGTCCCCGCGCCGTATCGGCTGGTGATCCGGCCAGCCGCCGGGGTGGTGAGCATCGACGGCGCGAACACCAGGAAGACCAGCCCGAGCGCGCCCATGGTCAGTGCGTGCGGCGGCCGCATCAGCAAGAAGCCGACATAGGTGAATACACCGATGAAACCGAACAGGATGAGAAAACCAATCGCGAAGGTCGAACGGAGAGCGGGATTTCGGAGATGGCTGATCCACGGCGCCCAGAATCGCACCCGCCCGGTCATCGGTTCGGGGGCATTGCGATGCAGCGCGAATGCGATCAGCAGGGCGCCGGCGACGTTGAGCGCCGCAAAAAAGAGAAAGCTCGACGTAGCCCCAACCAAGTCGGCTACGAACGCGGCCGTCAGACGGCCGATCAAGTTGCTGGCAACGACTCCGGTCACATAGGCGGCTAGTGCGCTGGCAGTGCGATGCTCGCAACGCTCGGCAAGGTGGGTGAGTGTCAGGGTGAACGCCGCGGCCATGAATAGCCCCTGCATGATCCTGAGCAGCGAAAATGCGGTCAGATTGGGCGCCAAGGCGAGCGCAGCGGTCGGGATCGAGAGGAGCAGCAGGCTCCAGCAGATCGCGCGCTTGCGCTCCAGATTGGCGCTGAACCCGCCAACCAGTAGCCCGGCAACGGCCATACCGAGGGTCGTCGAATTGGCGGCCACGCCGATCTCGGACGGCGTCACGCCATATTCGGCGGCAAGGCTCGGCAGGATGGCCTGCGTCGCGAACAGGTCGACGAGGGTGAGGAATCCGATCACCGCGATCAGCAGCGACCGGCCCGGCGAGAGAGCGGGCATCGGCGGCGCGACTTGGACAAGCTGGTTCATTGCGGATTCCACGGAAGGGTTGGCGTCCCGCCCGGGGGCTGAGGGCGGGACGCCAGAGTTTGCCGGCCAAGAGGGCGTGAGGGGCAGCCGGCTGGGGATAGATTACTTGCCGTGGAATATGTCCGACGACAGCAGCACCGCCGGCTCGGTGCCGTGGTTGATCCAATAGTGCGAAATGCCGTCGGCCTCGCGGCTGATATCACCGGCTCGATGCTCGACCGGTGTGGCGCTGTCGGACCGGTGCTCGGTAATCGATCCGCTGACGACGACGATCAGGGCTGGGCGATCCGTATGGCTATGGATCGGAACGATGCCACCCGGCTGGACCACAAGACGGCGCGTGCGCAACTGGCGCCCTTCGACGTTGATTTCCTTGTCCAGGTCGACCGCGCCGATGACCGTGTCGGTGACGCCCTTGGGCATGGTCGGGGCATTGGCCAGCGGATTGACGTGCTGATCGGCGAACGCCGGGGTGGCGCCGCCGAGCGCGGCGATGGCAATGATGCCGGCCGCGACGGTCGTCTTGGTGAGATTGAACATTGCCGTCTCCTTGAATCGAGAAATGGTCGTCGCGGGGTCCGGCCTGAGGATGGGCCGGATTTGATGTCATTCCCGGCCGTCATCGGCTGCCAGCCAGATCCGCGACGTCCTTTGAAAATGCGGCAAGCGATCCTTTGCGTGAAATCGCGAGGCGGCATGGAGTCGATGCACAAAGTGAATTTTCCAGCCTCGGCCTCAATCGGCATCCTGCTGGAGACTTTCAGGAGATGCCCAAATGCTCAGCCAGACGATGGATCGCGCCGACCTCGCACGCCCGCTCGCCGGAAAGGTGGCGGTCGTCACCGGTTCGACCAGCGGGATCGGCCTCGGCATCGCGCGGGCTTTTGCCCAGGCGGGCGCGGACGTGGTGATCAACGGCCTCGGCGAGACCAAGGAAATCGAGTTCGTCTGCAACGAGCTGGAGAGCGGCTGCCCGTTCAGCCGCGTGACCTACAATGGCGCCAATCTGATGGATGGAGCAGAAGCGACCAAGCTGGTCGGGGAAACCATCGCCCAATTCGGCCGCGTCGACATCCTCGTGAACAATGCCGGAATCCAACACGTCAGTCCGATCGAAGAGTTTCCCGCGGAAAAGTATGAGGCGATCATTGCGCTCAACCTGTCGTCGGCCTGGTACACGACGCGCGCCGCGATCGCTGGCATGAAGGAGCGTGGCTTCGGCAGGATCATCAACGTCGCCTCGGCCCATGGTCTCGTCGCCTCGCCCTTCAAAAGCGCCTATGTCGCCGCCAAGCATGGCGTTCTCGGCCTGACGAAGACGATTGCGCTAGAAGCGGCCGAGCATGGCGTCACCTGCAACGCCATCTGCCCCGGCTATGTCTGGACACCGCTGGTCGAAAACCAGATCGACGACACCGCCAGGGCGCGCGGAATCAGCCGCGACGAAGTCATCCGCGACGTGCTGCTCGCCGCCCAGCCGAACAAGCGCTTTGCGACCGTCGAAGAGATCGGTGCGCTGGCCGTGTTCCTGAGCAGCCCCGCGGCGCAGTCGATCACCGGCACCGCCCTGCCGGTCGACGGCGGCTGGACGGCGCAATGATGGCCATGAACCTCACCAAGGAAGTGAAGGCACTCGGCCAGACCGTGCTGGTCCTCCAGGGCGGCGGTGCGCTCGGCGCCTACCAGGTCGGTGTCTATGAGGCATTGCACGAAGCCGGCGTAGCTCCGGACTGGGTGATCGGCACCTCGATCGGTGCGATCAACGCATCGCTGATTGCCGGCAGCAGGCCCGGAGAGCGCGTCGACAAGATGTGCGAATTCTGGTCGCGGGTTCAGAACGACCGCTTCGTTCCCGGTGGCCTGCCGACATGGCTCGAATCCGCGACCCGCAACATGATGGCGATCAGCGGCGGCGTGCCCAACTTCTTTTCTCCCAATCCGCTGGCATTCGTCAGCCCCCATCAACCGCTAGGGCCTGAGTCTGCCGGCTATTACAGCGTCAACCGGCTCCGCGAGACGCTGCGGGATCTTGTCGACATCGGACAGCTGAACAGCGGCACTACGCGGATCACGGTCGGCGCATCCAACGTGCGCACCGCCGAGATGCGCTACTTCGACAGCAGCGACATGCCGATCGGCCTCGATCATATCCTGGCGTCGGGCGCGCTCCCGCCGGCCTTTCCGCCGGTCCGGATCGATGGCGAACTCTACTGGGATGGCGGTATCCTTTCGAACACGCCGGTGGAGGTGGTGTTCGACGACAATCCGCGCCGCAACAGCCTGGTGTTTGCGGTCCATATCTGGAACCCGCACGGTCCGGCGCCGGAAACCATCTGGGAGGTGATGAACCGCCAGAAGGACGTCCAATATTCGAGCCGCGCCGTGTCGCACATTCAGCGGCAGCGGCAGATCCACCGGCTGCGCCACATCATTGCCGAACTCAGCAAGCTGGTCCCGGAGGATAAGAAGCGCGACAATATCGTCGGCGACCTTGCGGCTTATGGCTGCCTGACCCGCATGCATGTCGTAAGACTGCTCGCCCCGGCGCTCGATCATGAAGACCACAGCAAGGATCTCGACTTCAGCGCAGTCGGTATCCGGCGCCGCCGAGAGGCGGGCTATCGCGATACGATACGGACGCTCGAGAAGGCGCCCTGGCGAAATCCAGTCGACGATCTGGAGGGCTTCGTCCTGCACGAAGCCAGCGGCGGCGAGATGGTCGATACGGCTGCCGCATCAACTTCATAGGCAATCGCGATTTCTCAGGGCCCTCGCGAAAAGCGACAATCGCCCGGCCTTCCAAGGAGAGATTAGATGAAGCGCAAGAAGAAGATTCCGCCCCCGATTGTCGCCGTGGTGCTTGCGATCGGGCCGCTCACCGGCATAGCCGCGCTGCCGACAGCGGCGCAGGCAGCCACTCCCGTCGCATCGGCCCCAGCCGAGGGCGTGGTCAAGCAGCGGAGCGACTATGGATTCGACGAAACCGTCGTACGCCTGAAAGCCGACATCGCTGGCAAGGGCATCCGCTTCTTCGACGAGATCGACCATGCCAAGCTCGGCGCCGGCGCCAATCTTCCGATCGGCCGCTCGACCCTGCTTTTGTTCGGCAATCCGCCGCTCGGCGTGCAATTTCTCCAGTCCAACCCGCTCGCTGGCCTGGACTGGCCGGTCCGCATGCTTGTTACCCAGGACGAGGATGGCACCGTATGGGTCAGCTGGACCGACTTCCGCTTCGTTGCCGACCGCTACCAGCTGGCCGACCGCGATGCACAGATCGCCATGGCGGGTGAAGTCGCCGCGTCAATCGCGTCAGCCGCAAGGAAGCAGCCATGATCAGCCTCAGCATCCCCATCGGCATCAAGCCGATACTGCCGCGCCGCGATCTGATCGCGATCATGCCCTATCTCAATCGTAAGGAGTTCGACGCCAAGCCCGCCTGGGAACAGGTGCGCCAGGTCGAGGGCGTCCTGCAGCGCCTGGCCTCCGCATCCCGAATGCAGTGAATCCCCCACTGTCGGCTTCGCTCCCGGTCGGCACAACAGGCCTCCCGCCGCTCGGCGGGGGGCCTCTTGCCCTGTTTCGGGCCTTATGGTGGGCGCTGATCATCGCTGCGCTGGGGGCTGTCGCCTGGTCCTTGACCGATGGGGCCGCGCTGCCGGTCATCCTGGGGCTGCGGATTGCGAAGTCGGCCGTGCTGATTTCGGTGGCGATCATCCTGTTCCGGCGGCGCCCGCGTGATCCCGTCGCAGCGCTCTTGGGCCTTGCCTTCCTGCTCTGGACCATCAGCAGCAGCGTCAATTTCGTCCTTCCGCCCGGAGCAATCTGGCCGGCCTTGCTGGACCGAGTGCGATTCTTGCCCTTCGCCCTTGCCCTGCTGCTGTTCCCCGATGGCGAGTGGCGGCCGCCGTGGACCAAACTGATCGCCGTTGCGATCGTCGCGACATTCGTCCTCGGTTGCGCCGAAGCGGCCGGGCTGATCGCCACCGACATTTATCTGCCAATCGCCATCGGCTGCGTACTGGGCGGGCTGCTGGCACTCGTTTTACGATATCGCGAAACCGAGCCCGGCCCGCAAAAGCAGCAGCTCAAGTGGATCTCACTCGGCCTGTTTTTCGGCATCGGGCTAATCCTCTCGGCGCGCTCGGCAGCGTGGGTCGCAAGGGATGCCGCCATGCCCCTAGTTGGGAACGTGGCGATCGAGGGCGCCTTCCAGCTTGGGATCATCGTCCTCGCCCTTGGTTTTCTGGTGTCGCTGCTTCGCTTCCGGCTTTACGACGCGGAGGCGGCGATCAGCCGCTCGGCGATCTACGCCGCGCTCACGCTGTCCGTGGTGGGAATCTTCGCGGCCGGCGAGTCCCTGATCGAGCTTCTCGGTCAGCGCTATTTCGGATCCAGCATCGGCAGTGTTTCGGGATCGGTCGCCGCGGCGCTGGCCGCCGTTCTGCTCACGCCGCTGCATGGTCGCATCAGCAGCTGGGCCGAGCACTATTTCCAGCACGACCTGGCCGAGTTCAAACGTGAGCTCCCCAACCTTCTGCTCGCCCATTCCGCGGGCAGCTCGGTCAAGCGCCTGGCCGCGGTCGTCCTGCCGCGCATCGAGCAAGCGGTGCAATCGACTCGCATCGCCCTCATTCTCGACAGTCGCCTGGTTGCGACGCGAGGCATTGCGCTGCCGGCCGCGCGAAGGCTGCTGCGGAGTTGGCAGGCACCGGACCATTCAACGCCAGTCGGCCGGAACGACGAGGATCCATTCCCGCTACACATGACGGTGCGCTGTCCGCTTGGCGGCATTCGCGGATGGTTGTTACTGGGCCCGCGACCCGATGGCAGCTTTTACGGCTCCGACGATCTAGAGGCTCTGGCCGAGGTCGGTCCGGCATTCCAGCGAACCCTGATCCTCGTGGCCGAGCGGGAGATGGAGCTGGCCCGGCAACATCGTGCGACCAAGGCCCTCAATCAAACGATCACCATGCTTTCGATGCGATTGGAGCAAGTTGAGCGGCTCTCGATCCCGGAAAGGACGACCTAACGATGAAACGACACAGCCCTATCCCCGTGCTCAAGTCTTATGAGTCGATTTTCGCTCATGGGGTCGAGGTGCCTGCGTCGGCGCGGACGGTGCACATATCCGGGCAGGTCGGCGTCGGCCCCGACGGGCGGTTGGCGGAGGGCGGCTTCGAGGCCCAGTGCCGTCAGGCGATCGCGAATATCGAAGCCGTGCTGGCTTCCGCACGAATGTCGCTCAACGATGTTGTGAAGGTCACCGTCTTCCTGACCCAACGAGAGGATTTGCCCCTGTTGCGCGGCGTACGTGCCGCACATTTGGCAGTCGCCCCGGCCGTGACGGTGGTCATCGTCGCGGGCCTGCACGACCCCGACTGGCTGGTTGAAATCGAAGCGGTCGCGGCGTCCGAAAGTTGAAGCCCGCAGGCATCGGTAGCTTCAGCTGACCGCTTCCGCGATCTTGTCGACCCACTCGGGATAGAAGAGCGGCGTACGAAGCGACCAGCCCGCGACAACTACGGCCTGCAACGGGATTGATTCCACTAGTTGCTTGCGTAGCTCGGGGTGGATCGAGGGCATGGAGGCAGCCGCGCAAAAGGCACTCAGCAGCCAGGGCCTCACTTCCGGCCCGACGACACGCTCATAGAGGAAGCGGTAGGCTTCGAAGCTTACGAGCCTTCCTTCGGACAGGTCGGCGACCGACATGGTGATCAGCGGTGCCAGGAAACATTCGGTTGCTTCCATGCTCTCATCATCTGGGATGCAGGTTCGGATTAGCTTGATGATCCGATATCGCCGTGCCTGCTCCTTGATCAGGGCGGCCTCGCTGGGATTGCGCGCCCAGCATTCAACCGCATCCGAGCGGTTTAGGCCCACGTCGAGCGATCGGCGGATGAAGCGTTGTTCTGCCACGGAAAAGCTGGCGAACTGCTTGATTTCACTCAGCAATTGATTTGGTTGATTCCGGTCCATCGCGAACTCCCTCTGGGATTGGTTCGACGATGTCTTTTCCCATTTACCCGGTAGTGCATTCCAATGCTGCTTGCCTATTGAGTCCATGCAGCCACTGCCCGCCAATGGCTGCTTTGGGTCGGATACGGCCATTCGTCGGCATTCTGAACGAACGGCAGGAATAGTGCCTCAGGCACCCGAAAGCGGACGGTCCGCTTTCGGCCAATTCGAGACTCACGCGCATCGTCCGGGTCAAAACTGTGCGAGCCGTCCGGCGGCGAAGTCGCGGGCAAGCGCGATGAAGGCCTGGAACGCTGCCGAGGAATTGCGTCGGTTGGGATAGTAGAGGCACAGAGGTGCGACCGGCGGCGTCCAATCGTCGAGAATGCGCACGAGCCGGCCGGCGGCGATGTCCCCGCGAACGTCGCTCTCCATGAAATAGCCGATCCCAACGCCGTTCGTTACCGCGATCCGGGCCAGAGACGCTTCGTCGAGGGTGATCGGGCCATTGACGTCGATCTGCAATTCCTCGCCGTCCTTCTCGAACCGCCATCGAAATAAGGCGCCATTTGGGAGCCGTACGCGCACACAGGGGTAAGTGAGCAGATCTTGAGGCATTTGCGGGATAGGCCTGCCTTCAAAGAACGTAGCGGATGCAGCGACCGCCATGCGTCGCATCTCACCCAGCGGGATGGCAATGGCGTCGGTCGGTACCAAGTCTGCACTGCGCACGCCCAGATCGAAACCAGCCGCAACGACATCCACCAGCCGTCCCTCGGTGACGATGTCGATATGGACCTGCGGATATCGCTGCAGATAAACCAGAACGAGGGGCGCCATGATCTCGCGCGCCGCTGTCGCAAAGGCGTTGATGCGCAACGTGCCGGAAGGCGTCTCCTGCTGGGAACGCGCGGTGTTCATTGCCTTGTGGATGTCCTCAAGCGCTGGTTTGATCTGCGCCACGAAGATCCGCCCGGCGTGAGTGAGCGAGACGCTGCGAGTGGTGCGATTGAACAATCGCACGGCAAGCCCTCTCTCGAGTTTGCCAACGGCATTGCTGATGGCTGTGGTCGAGATGCCGAGATCGAGCGCCGCCGCCCGGAATGATCCACAGCGAACGATGGCAAGAACCGCCTCAAGCTCAATCAGCGAATGACGATTCATTGTCCCACTTTATGAAACACCCCATGCCGGTTTGTCCCGATTATCAATGCGAAAGTCCACCGCTAAATGTGGTTCATCACCATTAAGGAGATGAACATGCCAATGGATATACCCAAACCGATCTCCGACTTCGTCGAAGCAAACGTCCGTCTCGACATCGATGGAATGTTGAAGGATTTTCTGGCTGACGCCGTCTTGATCGACAACGGTAAGCAGTTTCACGGTCGGGCGGCGATCCGCAAGCTGTTCGAGGAAGAAGTCATTCCGGTGAAGGCGATCTTCACCCCCGATACCGTTCGGGCAGAAGACGGCGACGTCGTACTCGAAGGTCCTGCTCACGGCGACTTTCCGGGCAGCCCGCTCCGTTTCACCTACCGCTTCAAGCTGATGCACGGCGCCATCAAGTCGTTGGAGACGACGGTATGACCACGAAGGCAGATCCAACCGAGTTCGCCGGCAAGCGCGTGCTCGTTAGCGGTGGCACCAAGGGTTTGGGCCGCGCCACGGTCGAGCGCTTCCTGGCTGGCGGAGCCCGTGTCGTCACCGCCGCCCGCGCGATTAAGGATCCCATAGAGGGCGTTGAATATGTCGAGGCGGACCTGACGACCGCGGAAGGCGGCGAAGCGGTGGCCAAGGCGGCGCTTGAGCGCCTGGGCGGCATCGATATTCTTGCCCATGTCATCGGCGGTTCCGCTTCGCCGGCGGGTGGCTTCGTCGCGCTGACCGATGACCATTGGCTCGCCGAGCTGAACCTCAACCTGTTGGCGACGGTCCGGCTCGATCGGCTGCTGATCCCGCAAATGCTCGAGCGGGGCGGGGGCATCGTGGTGCACATCACCTCGATCCAGTCCGTCCTGCCGCTGCCCGAATCCACGACCGGCTATGCCGCCGCCAAGGCCGCGCTGAGGACCTACAGCAAGTCGATCTCGAAGGAGCTCGGTCCCAAGGGCGTGCGGGTCAACTCCGTCTCGCCCGGCTGGATCATGACGGAGGCCGTCGGAGACTTTCTCGAAATGCTTCGGGCTGCCAA
>JGI10216J12902_102176498_pt1 | contig 13421 bp, 11 predicted proteins | sample KanNatreferecore_FD_12902 | JGI IMG/M metagenome (IMG submission 12902)
CTGGCGGCCACGTGGCGGGTGATCCTGTGGGTCCTCGTCTCCCTGTTGTTCGTGGCGACCTTCACGCCGCTGGTCCGCCGTTTTCAGCAGAGCATTAAACGCCCGTGGGCGATCGCGGCGGTCGTGTTCCTCACCCTGTCCACCGTCGGCACCCTCCTCGCGGTCACCGTGCCGGTGCTGGTCCGCCAGGTGCGGAACCTCACCACGAACCTCCCGGCCTATCTCTCGCAAGGGGAGACCGCGCTCCTGGGAGTTGGCGTAAAGGTAGACCTCGATTCGTCCGCGGAGCGCTGGTCCGGGGCGATCGCCTCCAACGCGCTGGCAATCTCGATGGGGGTGGCAAACACGGCTCTTAGCGTCTTGACCATCTTCATCCTCACCATCTACCTGCTCATCGAAGGGCCGAAGGTCGCCACGGGCATCCTCTCCCTGGTTCCCAGGCACGAGCGCCTGCCGATCCGGCGCATGTTCGGAGAGATCGGGGACCAGGTCGGCGCCTACATGCGCGGCCAGCTCCTCACCTCCGCCATCGCGGGGGCCTTCGCACTGGTGACGCTCACGCTTCTCGGGGTCCCGGACGCCCTCGCCTTCGCGGTGTTGATGATGGTCGCGGACGTGATCCCCCTGGTGGGACCGCTCATCGGGACCATCCCCGCGGTGCTGGTGGCCCTCGGCCAGGGCGTGCCGACGAGCGTCTGCGTGCTGGTCGCGTACCTCATCTATTTCCAGGTGGAGGGCAACCTCATCGTGCCGCGGGTCTACGGCCGCGCCCTGAAGCTGTCACCGCTCGTGGTGCTTCTCGCCTTCCTCCTCGGCACCACCCTCATGGGGATGCTGGGAGCCGTCCTCGCGCTGCCGGTGGCGGCCTCGATTCCGATCGTCGCACGCTACCTCTCGGAATGGCGGGAGCGGCTGGACGCGGAGCGCAGTCCACCCAGCGCCCTCCCGTAGGGGCACCGACCCGGAGCGCGGCTGTCAGCCCGCGAAGCCTGCCGCGAAAAGCGGAGGGAGAACGGGCGGCGGGGGAAAAGGGGGACCACGTATGAAGATCACCGCCGTCGACCCCTTCTACCTCCGCATGCCGCAGATCACCACGGCGGCGGACGGCACGCAGGACACTCTCCTCGTCCGCATCCGCACGGACGACGGCCTGGAAGGCTGGGGCGAATGCGACGCCTCTCCGCTGGTCTCGCTGGCGGTCTATTGCTGCCCGATGTCGCACGGGAACATCATTAACATCCGGGAGAGCCTGCTGGGAGAGCGCGTGGGTGCCCCCGACGACATCCGCCGCCTCCACGCGAAGGCCACCCTCCAGGGGCTCGACATCCAGCAGATCCACCACGCCTACAGCGGGGCGGATATCGCGTTGTGGGACCTGCTGGGGAAGAAGCTGGGCCAGCCCGTGTTCCGGCTTCTGGGCGGCGGCGGCTCCTACGCCAAACTGCCCTACGCCTCGGTCCTCTTCGGCGATACGCCGGCGGAGACACTGGAGGTCGCGACGCGACTGCGAGCCGAGGGCTTCCGCGCGGCGAAGTTCGGCTGGGGACCGCTCGGGAAGCAGGGTGCCGGCTACGACGACGAGCTCGTTGCGGCCGCGCGCGAGGGGCTCGGCCAGGAAGCGGAGCTGATGGTGGACGCCGGCTGGGCGTGGGGACACGACGACGGGACCGCTTACGACCGGGCCTGCCTCTTCGAGAAGCACCGCGTCACCTGGCTGGAGGAGCCGCTGTACGGGGAAGCCGTGCCCGCCTACGGCCGGCTCGCGGCGCGCCGCCCTCCGGTCCCCATCGCGGCCGGGGAGAGCGCCGGAAACGTGCGGGCGGCGGAGGACTTCCTCGACAACGCCGGGCTCTCATTCATCCAGGTCGATGCGGGGCGGATCGGCGGCATCACCCCGTCGCGCACCGTCTGTGAGATGGCGCGAGGGCGCGGCGTGACCTACGTCAACCACACCTTCAAGTCGAAACTGAGTCTTGCGGCGGCCATCCACGTGTTCGCGGACGTCGAGGACTTCCGCTACCTGGAGTATCCCGCTTCCGGGTCCCGCCTCTCCGAGAACCTGGCGTACGGAGCGCTGGACCGCGACGCGAGTGGCGTGGTGAGCGCCCCGGAGACGCCCGGCCTGGGCGTCGAGATCGATCTGTCTATCGTCCGGGAGTTCCTGGTCCCCGCCCGTATCGAGCTTGCCGGCCGCACTCTCTTCGAGGGAGGCGAGCCATAGTCGCTCCCCCCAGCCGGCGCTGGCTCTTCTACTGCCTCCTGGCCATCGTGATGTGGGGCGTGTGGGGCATCGTCAGCAAGGCCGCGACGAAGGTCGCCTCCGATGCCACCATCCTGGTCCTCTCCACGCTTGGAGTGGTCCCGGCCGGTCTGGCGATGCTCCTCTCGAAGAATCTCCAGGAAGGGAAGAACCGTCGGCTCGGCTGCGCGTACGCCTTCGCGACAGGCGTCTGCGGGCACACGGGCAACCTGATGATGCTCCAGTCCCTCTCCAGCGGCGGCGACACGTCCATTGTCCTGCCGCTCACCGGGATGTTCCCGCTGGCCACCGTGCTCCTCGCCGTGGTGATCCTCAAGGAGCGTCTGAACGCCGTGCAGGTAGGCGGCATCGGCGTCGCGCTGGCCGCGCTCTACCTCTTCAACGCCGCGGGCTCCATGAGGAGCGCGGAGAGCGGGGGGTTGCAGACCGCCCTCGCCGCACCCTGGATGCGGTCCGCGCTGGCGGCGCTGGTGCTCTGGGGAGTGGCGGGGGTGCTGCAGAAGCTGGCGACCAACCAGATCTCGGCCGAGCTCTCCACGCTCTGCTTCACGCTGGCGTTCGTCCCGGTGGCTGCCGTGGTGGCGGCGATGTTCGAGGTCCGCTGGCAGCTTACCCCGGAGGCGTGGCTGCTGGTCCTGCTCTTCGGCGCCCTCATCGGCTTCGGCACGCTCGTCCTCTTCGCCGCCTACCGGGAGGGAAAGGCGTCCGTCGTGACGCCGGTCTACGCGCTCTACCCGGCGGTTACCGTGCTGCTCGCCGTCCCGATCTTCCGCGAGAAGATCGACCTCTGGCGCGGGGTCGGCATCGTGCTCGCACTGGTCGCCGCCGTTGCTCTGTCACACGAGAAGCCGGAGAAGAGTGATGGGTGAATGGGAGCGTGGGGGAATGCGTGAGTGGAAGATCGCTGCCGAGAACGCGGACCGGTGCGGGGAGGCGCCGATCTGGGACCATCGCTCGGCGCGGCTGCTCTGGACCGACATCCCCGCGGACATCGTCTACACCCTCCATCCGGCCACCGGCCAGACGAGCGTCGCCAGTCGCGGCGTGAGCGTCTCCGGGATCGCGCTGGATCGGGGCGGCGGCCTCGTCCTTGCCGGCTCCGGCGGCCTGCATTTGCTCGATCCGGACGGCGCCTGTCGCCCGATCGTCCGGGACCACGAGGGCACGCCGCTGCTCTTCAACGACCTCCTCGCCGATCCCGCCGGCCGCATCTACGCCGGCACCATCTACTGGGACGAGGAGATGGAAAAGCCCGGCGCCCTCTACCTCATTCACCCTGGCGGGCAGATCGAGACCGTCGACGACGGCATCGAGCTGGCGAACGGGTTGGCTCTCAGCCCGGACGACCGGACGCTCTACTTCGCCGACTCCGCCGCGCGCCGGATCTACGCCTTCGAGGTCGATCCCCGGTCGGGACGGCTGTCCAACCGGCGGACGCTCGCCCACGTTTCCGTCGATGACGGGATCCCGGACGGCCTCACCTCGGATTCCGAAGGCTTCCTCTGGTGCGCCTGCTGGTACGGCGGCCAGGTCGTCCGCTTCGACCCTGAAGGGTGCATCGAGCGAAGAGTCCGCCTCCCGGTGCGCCAGGTCTCCAGCCTCGCGTTCGGAGGACCGCACTACGGGGACCTCTACGTCACCACCGCCGCCGAGCCCTGGCCCAGCCGCCTCGCTCCCGCGCACTACGACCCCGGCGCCACCAATCAGGGAGGCGCGCTCTACCGGATGCCGGCCCCCGTTCCCGGGCGGGCGGAGCACGCGGTTGCTTTCGGCCCCAATGGTGGGTGATGGGGCACGAGCCCTTGCAATGATAGCCCGCCTCCCCGCCACCCTACGGGACTCGGGGCGCCTTTCCCGTTCCCGAAAGCGGCACGGTCCGGCTCGGCACCAGCGGGTCGCCGGTGGTGATCACGATCTGCCCCGCGGCGAGACCGACCACCGTGGGGTTGAAGGTCATCACCACCTTCAGCGTTCCCTTCGGCGGAAGGGTCGTCGTCCCACCCCCGCTCGTGACCGCGAAGGGACCGGTGGGCGCGCCGACGCTTACGAAGAGACTCGTGGTCTTGTCCAGGTTCTTGATGGTGATAGTCTTCGGCTTCGAGGTCAGCCCGGTAAACGTGGCGGCGAACTTGAGCGACGCGGGGGTGATCTTTGCCTTCCCGCCCCCGGGCACGTTGAGCTGGGTCTCGGACGAGGGGCTCTCCCCGGACGCGTTGATCGCCACCACCCGGTAGAAATAGGTCGTGTTCGGCAGCACGCCGGTGGTATCCGTTGCGGAGGTCGCGCCCGCCGCCGCCGTCGCCACCTGCGCGAACGCCGTCGCCGCGGTGCGCCGGTCCACCCGGAAGCTCGTCTCGTCCGCACTCGGGTGCTGCCAGGTGACGTTCACCTGGGACGGCGACACGAAGGCGGCGGAGACGTTCACCGGCTCAACGGGAGGGCCGGCGGGCGTGGTGACGTTCCCGGCCGCGGAGAAGACAGATTCGATGGCGCCGTTCACCGCCTTCACGCGGTAGGCGTAAGCGGTGCTCCCCGCCGTGGTGGTGTCCAGCAGGCTGGTCGCGCCGGCACCGGCGTTCAAGGTTACCGTGGCGCCGCCGCCGGTCCGCTCGATGACGAAGCCGGTCTCATTGCCGCTGTTGTCTACCCAGTTTACGGTCACCTCGCGCGCGGATCCAGCCACGGCCGTCACGCCCGAGGGCGCGGGGGTGTTCAGGTTGTCCGTGATCGTCAGCGTGGCCGCGCCGCCCCCGATCGTGGTCCCCACCGCTCCGGAGAGCGTGAGGCTCACCGTCTCGTCCCCTTCCAGCAGGTTGTCCGCGCCGGTGGTAACCTGGAAGGTCTCCGACGTGTCGCCGATGACGAAGGTCAGCGTGCCGTTCGTGGGCGTGAAGTCCGCGGCGGACGCCGTTCCGGCGGCGGCGCTGAAGTTCACCGTCGCCGGCATGCTGGTGTCGCCGGACCGGGTGACTGTGATCGTCGCGATCCCACCCTCCGCAACCGCCGAGGTGGCGACGCTGAACTGTACCGTCCCGCCGGTGGCCGGGGCCACCGTAAAGCCGTTCGAAACGGTGACGGACTGGCCGTCCGGATTGGTGAAGGTGACGTCCCTCGTGCCTACGGCGGCGCCGGAGGCGAGGGTCAGCGTCGCCGTGGCGCTCGTCGAGCTGTTGACCACCAGGTTAGTCACCGTGATGCCCGTGCCGGACAACGACACGGCGGGGCGGGCGAAACCGGCGCCCGGATCGAAGAAACCGGTGCCCGTCAGCGCGAGGGTAACCCCGGAGGTCCCCGCGCCCCCGCTTCCGGACGGGTTGTTCAGCGTGGGCGCGGGCGCCAGCACCTTGGCGATCCACGTCGCCCAGTTGTCGCTGCTGCCGCTCCCCGCGAACTCCTGGATGGTCCAGATGCTCTGGTCGTCGAGAGGGTCGACGGAGCTGTAGCTGTAGTCCCCCCAGCGGTTCCGGCCGGCGGTGTCCGTGCGGACGTACGAAGCCTCTCCCGCCTTGAGCAGTGTCACCGGGCCCATCGTCCCCGGCGGATCGGTAGGCACGCGGCTGCAAACGTAAGCGCCGGCGAACTCGGAGCCGCGCGAGGCGTTGAACCCGACGACGGCATGCCCCTGCCCGTTGACCGTAACGGCCGGGTAGAAGAAGAACCGCGGGGTGGTGGCTGCGTTGTCGAAGATCCGCCCGTTCTGGCCGAGGGTCGCGACGGCGCCGGAGAGGTTGAGCTGGATCCACTCCGCTCCGGTGCGGTCGGCGTCCGTCGTCCCTCCGGGCAGCACGTTGGCGGAGCCGGTGATGTTCACGCCGATGTTCCGCGTGGTCCAGAGCTGGTTGTTACGGACCACCGCGCATAGGGTCCGGCTGCTGGTCGCGTCCAGGCTCGGAGAGCTCCCCGAGGCCGGAGCCACGAGCGGGGAGCCGATCTGGGTGAGGAAGACGTTCTGAATGCCGGAGAGCGTCGGCACGCCGCCGCTCCAGGTCACCGTCCGCACACTGAGACCGTCCAGGAACCTGCGCGAGCCGACGAACCACGCCGGGTCACTCGGACCGGCCGCGTCGATCCGGAGCGCGGGCTGGACGTTCCCGGTCACGTCGCTGATGCCGCTGAACTCGGTGACCGCGCCCAGCGAGGGGCTGCCGGCAAGCAATGGCGCCTTCGGGGTGCAGACGATCTTCACGGTGAACGGGCCGCTGCTCGGCGCGATGACGATGCCGAAGTACACCCCGTTGTCGTCCGTCCCCATCGTCACGTAGTCCGAGAAGAACGAGGTGCCGCCCACGGGCGGGTCGCCGACGGGGATCACGTACTTGTCCCAGACGCCGGTGGGGTCCGAAGTGCGCGAGACGGCCAGGATCACGTCGTTGTCCGCGACCGTGTTGAACTCCAGGCACGACGCCAGCCACCGCCCGCTGCGGCGGTCGAAGAACAGCCGCGGGTCGAACGCGCCGTTCCGGGGGAAGGAGCCGACCGTAAAGAAATCGTCGAGCGTCACCCGGGCGCCGCCCACGCGGGCGCCGCTCCGGTTGAAGACCGTCACGGACCCGTTCACCATCTCCACGAAGTGGTTCGGGCCGATGGCGCCCTGCGTGTCCGGCGGGAAGACGAAGCTGTAGCCGAGCTCGCTCTTCTCGTTCTGGTGCGTGATGCCGGCGAACGCGGTGCCGATGGCGGGAGCCGCTTTCACCGTAGGCGTCTCGAAGAACCGCTGCGCCGCAACGCGGCCTTCAATCGCCACGGGCGGCTGGTCCGGGTTCGGCGGGCGGCGTAGCCTGGGCAGCCGCGGGAACCCCGACGCGTAGGCGGACAGCGAAAGCTGCGTGCGGCCCACCATCGCCCGCCACGAGTCCGTGAACGGACGGGTGCCGGATGTCACCACACGCGCCGAGATCGGGTCCGATGGGCCGGCCGCGGCGTTCGTCACCCCGCAAGATGCCGCCGCCAGCCCGAGCGCGGCAGCCATAACCGCGGATGCCCGCGGGAAAAGGTTCGTTCTCATTCGCTCGCTATCCGCGTCCCAGCCACGGACGCGCCTCACCTAAGAGATCGGGAGAAATGGCGGGCTTTGAAGAGCGATAAGCCCACACATGCGTTTGAGTTTCTATATACAGGCACCCTGCGCGGCTTTCCAATGAAGCACGCAACTTGTGCCATGTTCCGTGGTTGCAGACGCCGGGTAACACCGTAGCGAGCAAGGAAACAACTAATGGAACACCACGGAATGCACTACACCGGCGAGGTACTGACCAGGCTCGTCCGCCGCCGCTGGCGCCACCCGCTCGAGATCGCCGGGGCGGTCGGCCTCGCCCTCACCGTGTTCGGGCTTACGGCCTTCCACCCGAGTGCAACCATCCACGCCGACGATACGCCCCCAGGCCCGGTCCAGGCGCAGGGAGTCGTGAGAAGCGGCGTCACGAAAGGGATCGGCGCTGCCTTCCCGGGGGCCCTCCTGGAGCTTTCCGTTCAGCCGGGCCAGCAGGTGCGCAAAGGCGAGCTGCTCTTTTCGATGGATACCTCCGTGCTCGAGGCGCAGCTTGCCGCCGCCGCGGAGCTGCAGAAGGTCGCGTGGATGAACCTCCAGCAGGCGCGCGCCAACCGCTCGGCGGACCTCTCGGGCTGGGTCCAGCAGGAGCAGGCCCTTGTCTCGGAGTTGGGGCGGGCGCGCCGTGAAGCCCACTCGTGGAGCCAGGAGCCGCGGGGACTCACCTATGGTCCGGACGGCGCCGTTTACATGGAGGTGGCCCCGTTCGACGACGCTCGCTTGGCGGAGCTCGAGGCGCAGCTCCACGCCGTCCGCCAGCAGCTTGCAGCCGTCAAACAGTCCTGGGCCCCCACGATGCAGCAGGCGGAAGCCGAGCACCACCGCGCCGCGCTGGAGCTCAAGCAGACGCGGAGCCTCCTCGCCGCGGCCATCCGCCGCAGCCCCATCGACGGCGTTGTGACCGGTGTCTACGCCCACCAGGGCGCCTACCTGCAGCCGGGGCAGACGATCGTGCGCGTGGACGATCCTTCGAGCTACCGGGTCGTGGCCCTGGTCAACCGGAAAGTCCGCGAGCAGCTCCGCCAGGGCAGCCCCGTGCCCCTCGAAGCGCCTTCCGGAAAACTCGCGGGCACGCTGGAGCGGATCGAATCCGGCTGGGACGAACACCTCTTCGAGTACTTCGTCTGGGTAAAGCCGGCCGACCCGACCGTGCTGAAGCCGGACGATGCAGTGCGGGTGACGCTGCCGGCGGTGCCTCTGACGGCAAGCGCGTCTCTATAGAGGGAGCGAGGCTCCCTACAACCCGACCAGCCTGCGAAAGATCAACCCCGCCTTGCGACTCTTCGACAGGGCGGGGCGCCGTGAGAGCACGTCGTAGCCCTGGCGCTCGATCAGGTCGAGGATCGCCTGGCCCCCGCGGGTGAAGAGGGCCAGGTCCAGGCGCAGGCGGCGCGGGACCATGTGGAGCAGCGGCAGCCCCTTCGCAAACAAGCGCCGCGCGCGCTCCACCTCGAAGCGCATCAACTCCCGGAACGCGCCGTCGAACTGGCGGTGGGCGATCTGTTCCTCGGTCGCCCCGAAGCGCGCCATGTCGTCCAGCGGAAGGTAGACGCGGCCCTTCCGCCAGTCCACGGTGACATCCTGCCAGAAGTTGGTGAGCTGCAGCGCCGTGCAGGTGGCGTCCGAAAGCTCCTGCCGCTCCGCGTCCCGGAACCCGAAGAGGTAGAGGACCAGGCGTCCGACCGGGTTGGCGCTGCGGGTGCAGTAGTCCTCCACCTCCGTGTAGGTGGGAAACCGCTTCACCGTCTGGTCCTGTATGAAGGCGTCCAGCAAGTGGTGGAACGGCTCGCTCGGGATGTCGAAATGGCGGATGGTGTCGGAAAGTGCGACGAACACCGGGTGCCCCGGCCGCCCCGCGTAACACGCGTCCAGCTCGCCGCGCCACCACTCCAGCGCCTTCAAAGCAAGCGCCGGGTCCGGGATCTCATCCCCCAGGTCGTCCGCCCAGCGGCAGTAGGCGTAGACGTTGAACATGTGCTGCCGCAGCTCTCGCGGCAGGAACGCCGAGACGACGGTGAAGTTCTCGTAGTGCGTGCGGGCGATCGTCTCCGTGTAGCGGCCCGCCTCCGCCGGGGAGTAGGTCCGCCCCTCCGCCACGCGATAATACTCCGGTAGGTATTCGTAGACGCTCATTCGGGTTGGGGAGTCGGGGGTCGGGAGCCGGGGTCGGGTGCCGCGGGCCTGACGTTAACCTCTTCTCGATTACTCCTACACCCTCATCACTCTACCACTCACCACTCACCACCCACCACCATGCGCCTCCCGCTCTACCAGATCGACGCCTTCACCAGCCGTCTCTTCGGCGGCAACCCCGCGGCGGTGTGCCCGCTGGAGGCCTGGCTGGACGACGCGACCCTGCAGGCGATCGCACTGGAAAACAACCTCTCCGAAACGGCGTTTCTGGTGCCGGAAGGCGACGGGTACCGGCTCCGCTGGTTCACCCCCGCGCTGGAGGTCGACCTCTGCGGCCATGCCACTCTGGCAGCCGCCTTCGTCGTGTTCGAAACGCTGCGGCCTGGAAGCGATGAGGTCGCCTTCGAGACGAGAAGCGGCGGGCTGACGGTCCGGCGTGACCGCGACCTCCTGACGATGGATTTTCCCGCCTGGCCGGCTCGCGAGGTGCAGGCGGGGGAGGTGCAGGAAGCGCTCGTCCGGGGTCTCGGCGTCCGCCCCGCGGCCGTGTACACGACGCGCGACCTGATGGCGGTGCTGGAAACCGAGGCCCAGGTCCGCACCCTGCGTCCCGACCAGACCGCGCTGGCGGCGATCGATGCCCTGGGCATCATCGCCACCGCCCCAGGGGAGGAAGTGGATTTCGTTTCGCGTTTCTTCGCGCCGCGCGCCGGGATCCCGGAGGACCCGGTCACCGGGTCCGCGCACTGCACCCTCGCCCCGTACTGGGCCGCGCGCCTCGGCAAGAACCGGCTCGAGGCCCGCCAGCTCTCGGCGCGGGGCGGCGAGCTCACCTGCGAGGTGCGGGGAGACCGCGTCGCCATCAGCGGGCGGTGCGTCTCGTACCTCGAAGGCACGATCCAGCTGCCCGGCTGAGGAGTCACGTGCGTGCTGCGTCGCTCGGGTAAGCGGTGGCTGGCGCCCGCGCTTCTCTATGCCGTCCTGATCGCCGGGTCGGTGCCCATCCTGATCCCCTTCGCCTGGATGGTCTCGACTTCGCTCAAGACCAAAGAGCTCGTGGGCGAGCATCCGCCGCGCTGGATTCCGGAGCGGGAACGCACCTATTTCCGAGGGGCGGAAGTGCTCGTGATGCTGGAAGGCAGGGACGGCCGAACCAAGGTGCGGCTCCCGGACGGTGCCGTGCGGCTCGTCCCCTCCGCGGAGCTTCGGCGGGAGCGGCGCGTGGAGCCCCAGTGGGCGAACTACGCCCGCATCCTCACGCCCAAGGCCGAAAACAGCGACGACGACTTCCTCCGCTTCCTCCTGAACACGCTGCTCATAGCGTGCACGAGCGCCCTCGGCCAGGTGCTCTCCAGCTCGCTGGTGGGGTGGGGATTCGCTCGTCTCCGCTTCGCCGGCCGGGAGCCGCTCTTCATGGTGATGCTGGCCACGATGATGATCCCCGGCCAGATCGGAATGATCCCGGCGTTCATGATCTACCGCTGGCTCGGCTGGATCGATACCTTCCTGCCGCTCATCGTGCCGGCGTGGCTCGGCAGCGCGTTCTTCGCCTTTCTGTACCGCCAGTTCTTCATGGGCATCCCGCTGGAGATGGACGAAGCGGCGAAGGTCGACGGCTGCAGCCCGGGCCGTACCTACTGGTCGGTCCTGATGCCGATGGCGAAGCCGGTGACGGTGACGGTAGCCGTCTTCACCTTCCTGGGGGCTTGGAACGACTTCCTGGGCCCGTTGATCTACCTGAACTCGGACCACAAGCGCACCCTCTCGCTCGCCCTCGCGAAGTTCCAGGGCGCCTATGGCACCGACATCCCGGCGCTCATGGCGGCTGCGACGTTGATGCTGGTGCCAGTCCTCGTGATCTACTTCCTGAGCCAGAAGGCGCTCATCCAGGGGATGGTCGTAAGCGGCGTAAAGGGATGATGATGGGAGGTTACGTCTCCGCAACCAGGCACGAGTTGGAAAGGCGGCTGCTCCTAACAAGGATCCCCATCGAGCAGGTCGAGGCAGCGTTCGCGTTCGTTTCTTTACCAGATCCCGCCCTCGTGCTTCAGCACGTTACGTTAGAAGACGTGATGCGCGTGGCTCTGCACATGAACCCCGTACTGGGTGGCCAAGTGTTCTTCTCGCCCTTTTGGGAGGCAATTATCCGTAGGCATGCTGCCGCACGGGCCATCGTCTGGCATGAACTCTGCGAGATTGCCGCGTTCGGGCAGTTGGGGGTAACCGAACCGGGACTTCTGACACGCTCCGACCGGGTTTTCCTTTCGGCCCACGCCTTGGCGTCCTGGCGCGAGGCGGAGTATTGGGAGCGCTGGGCCGCGTCGGAGAGCGATTCGATCTACGCCGCTTCCTTCCTACTAGCGCATCCATTGCGAATGCCTTCCGAGATCGAGGCGATCCGGCGAGTCCTCAGGCGCGATTGGAGCATAGGCGTGCCCGTGCCTGATCCGCTAGAATTAGACCGAGCTCTTCGGTACTTTGCGTCGAAGGACCTGAGTTGGACCAAATTGCCATGACCATTCAGTATCGCCTGCTACGGGTTGGCGCCGCCCTGGATCCGCAAATGGTGTACGTCATCGCGGCGGAGGCGGGGAGCGTGTGGATATCAGATGGAAACACGTCCGCGACGCTTGCCCCGAAGCCTCTGGCCGAAATCACTACTGCTGACCTCCCGGAGTGGGTGACGAGCCGAAACCGAACCGTCACGCTCGACGCCCCCGAAGAAGTGCAGGTGACTGCCGGTCGGGGGGCATTCGAGACCCTGATGGAGCTGGCAAACGAAGCGTACCCTTTGGAGCGCCGCCGTCAATCCGATGAGGCCGCGGGACGCGTAGGATCGAGCCGCGGGGTCCACGCAGCCTGATCGGAGCGGCGCCGAGGTTATAGACGCGCGCTCCACGCCTCCTTCACCCGCAGCACGTATTCTCGCAAGCCCGACGTAGGGTCATCCTCCAGGATGAGCGGCACACCGATCACCAGGATGTCCGCGCCCCGCCGGGCGGCGTCGACGCCGTCCGCGACGGAGAAGGTTCCGACGCCGATAGGCACGCGCATCTTGCCGGCGATCTGGTCCAGGTAGAGGGCCGGGTCTCGCGCCGCATCCTCGCCCCGCTGGTCGGCGCCGTAGTGGATGTAGGCGGAGTCGACGCCCAGCGCCTCGACCTCGCGCGCGCGGCGGGGGCCGTCGGGAGCGGCGTAAAGATCGCAGATGATGCGGACCCCGCACTCACGGCCGGCCTGGACCGCCGTCCGGATGCTCGCGTCGGAGGCGACGCCGCAGATGGTGGCGATGCGGCCGCCCTGCTCCGCTGTGGCGAGGACGTACTTCCGCACGCCGTCCATCATCTTGAAGTCCGCCAGCACCGAGTCGTCGGGAAACTCGCGCGCCAGGGCGCCGATGGCCCGCACGCCCTCGAAGGTGATCAGCGGCGTGCCGGCCTCCAGCCAGTCGACGCCGGCGCGCAGGGCGGCTTCGGCGATCTTCAGGGCGCGGTCCACGTTCAGCACGTCGATGGCGACCTGCACTACCGGCGGATTGATGGAGAGTGGTTCAACGCGTGTGATGTCGGTCGTCCTCGTCCTCGAACGGTCGAAGACGAGTTCGAGGAAGCTGACGACGGCACCTCGTCAGACGAGCGCGGGCGCTGCGGCGAGAGCCTCGATGGAGGGATGCGCGCGCCGCATCTCCTCCTCCAGCGCGGTCAGGCCCTTTCGAGCGCCTTCGCGGTCCCCTCGCTTCCCGCACCCCTCCAGCTCACCGGCGAGCTCCGAGGCGGAGGCCAGTTGGAAGGGGCCGATCATTCCCCGGAGGGAGTGGGCCTGCATCTCCAGCGCGCGGAGATCTCCGCAGTCGAGGGCTTCTTTGCACCGGCTCAGGCGTACCGGGTAGTCGCGCAGCAGGATGGCGGCCATGTCCGCCAGGAATTCCGGATCGTCATCGAAGGAGCGGAGGAGGCTCTGCGTCGTGGGCCGCCGCGGCTC
>JGI10216J12902_109000924_pt1 | contig 13418 bp, 5 predicted proteins | sample KanNatreferecore_FD_12902 | JGI IMG/M metagenome (IMG submission 12902)
CCCCCGCCGGCCAATAAACTTTTAGCAAGATGACTCGCAATCGAATGGAACCGAATACCGGCCGGCCGATGACTTTCATGCTGCTGGGCGCGTCGTTCGGCACGCCGAACATGGGCGTGGCCGCGCTGACGTCGGGCACGGTGGCCGCGGTGGTGAATTCCTTTCCCGATGCCCGCATTTTCCTTTTGGATTACGGGAAGGAACCCGGCCGGTACCCGGTGCAGACCCCGAAGGGGCCGGTGACCGTTGAGCTGGTCAACATCCGGTTCTCCAAAAAGTTTTACCTGCGAAACAATATCGCCTGGCTCCTTTTCCTCGCCGTGATCGCCCGGCTCGTGCCGCACCGCCGCTGGCGGCGCGCGTTGCTGTCGCGGAACCCGTACCTCCAGAGCGTGCTCGACGCGGACGTGGTCGCTTCGATCGCCGGCGGCGACAGTTTCGCGGACATTTACGGTCTCGGACGTTTGTGGTACGTCGCGTTGCCGCAGCTCCTGGTGTTGCAGCTGCAGAAGCCGCTCGTCCTGCTGCCGCAGACGCTGGGGCCTTTCAAGGGGACGTTCGCGAGATTTATCGCCCGGTACATCATGCGCAACGCAACCGCGGTTTATTCCCGCGATGAAACCGGGTTTGCGGAGGCGGAACGGCTGCTGGGTTCGCGTCGGGACCGGCTGAAATTTTCGCGGGACGTGGCGTTCGCCCTGGAACCGATGGCGCCGGCGGCGGACGGCCTGGCGAAGCTCCCGCCGAAGCGCGAACGCGCGCTGGTCGGGCTCAACGTCAGCGGGTTGCTTCTCGCTGGAGGTTATACGCGGGAGAACATGTTCGGGTTGAAAGCCGATTATGTCCGGCTGATGCGGGAGATCATCCTGTATTTTGTCAACGAAGAGAACGCCGACGTGCTCCTGGTCCCGCACGTGTATGGGACCGATCTGGAGAGCGACACCGGGGCGTGCGGGCGTCTTTACCGCGAGCTGCAGCCGGTTTGCGGGGAAAAACTCCATCTCCTGCCCGGAGGCTTCAATCAGCACGAGATCAAATACCTTATCGGCCGCTGCGATTTCTTTCTCGGCTCACGGATGCACGCGTGCATCGCGGCGCTGTCGCAGTCGGTCCCGGCGGTCTGCCTGGCCTACAGCCGCAAGTTCATCGGGGTGATGGAGTCGGTGGGATGCGGGGAGCTGGTGGCCGATTTGTGTTCGTTGAGCAATGAAGAGACGTTGAAAGCGGTCCGGAACATTTTCAGTTCGCGGACGCGGATTCGGGAAGGGTTGCGGAAACGGATGCCGGGTGTGCGCGAGAGTGTGTTGAAACTTTTCTCACCGGAAACTCCTGCGGGAATGCGGGTTGATGGCGGTCCGTTCGATCGCAACTCGCGCGAACGGAACGAATCGGCAACGCGGCTCGCGGGATCCTCCTCGGCCATGTCCTAAAAAAAATTCTTTGACCGGAAACAAAGCATCGACAACGGTCACGGGATATAGAATAAAATCGAGTATGGCTCGATACAGATTTACATGCTATCGTTATCTGATTCCGAAAGCGGGCAGATGTGTCCGGTTATTTGACCCGGCCGTTGCAGGGGCATCAATCATCGGAAAAAATTCGCCGGCTTGGAATACTTATTGCGAAATGCGTACAGTAATGAAAGTAGTAGCTCGGTTGTCTTCCTGTTGTGTGTGGCTTCTAGCGGCACTTTTCCTCCTCGCGGCAGTCAATGCGGAAGCCCAGACGTATTACGTCCGGGCCGGCGCTACGGGAGCAAATAACGGTTCGGACTGGAACAACGCGTACAGCGCTCTTCCCGGCTCGCTCGTAAGAGGGGCGACGTACTACGTGGCCGGCGGCAATTATTCCGGGCGCACCTTCAACGACACCCAGTCCGGGACGACCCGCATTACGTTAAAAAAAGCGACCGCAGCGGACCACGGCACGGATACCGGCTGGCAATCGGGTTATGGGAGCGCGCAGGCGGTTTTCGGCACATTTACGTTCAACAAGGGATATTACACGATCGACGGTGTTTCGCGGACGGACTGGAAGACCGGTTATGGAATCAAGATCGCCAATTATCCCAACCCCTCGTCGGCCAGCGGCGTGGTGGTGGTCGGAGCCGGCGGCGCCAACGCCGCGCATGGGGTGACGATTCGTTATTGCGAAGTCGAAGGCTCTCATTCCCGCGATGACGCGCAGAACGACGTCGGCGTGTTTGTATTTTATGGATCGAACGCCGCGCTCATTCAGTATTGTTTCATCCACGACGTGGGCGAATGCACGCTGAAGCTGCGCAATACGGTCGGGACGACAGTGGAATTTTCCTTCATATCCCGCAACGACAGCTCCCCGTCATTTCACGCCGAGGGCGTCGCGAGCAGCTTCAGCCAGAACCTCGTGATCCGTTGCAACATTTTCGAAGACATCGAAGGGACCGCGTTCATCGCTTTCCCGGACGGCAGCCATCATACGATGAACAACGTCCACATCTACGGGAACGTGTTCTATTATTCGACCGCCAATGCCAGTCGGTCGGGCAACGACAAGTCGCAGGGTGTGGGCGAGGGGGTGCTGACGATGTTCGACTGCGATATCACGGGCGACATGTTTTTCCTCAACAACACGATGGTGAACCTGAACAGCTCGGCCTGGAGCAGCGGATCGAGCGGCCTGTTCTTCGGCAGCGGTTGGCCGACCACCGCGGAGAGATATTACATCAAAAACAATTTGTGGGTGAACTGTGGCAGCGGATCGTTCAACAATTCGGGAGGATCGATCACGGATTTGCAGATCGATTCCAACGCGTACTTCAGCACTTCAGGCAGCCAGGGTTCCAATCCCCAGACCGGCACCGGTTCGCCGCTGGTGAACTGGCAGGCCGGCAACTTTACGCTCGTGACGCATACGTCGCCGGGCGTCAATCTCGGCGCGCCTTTCAATGTCGATCCTTATGGCACCACGCGGACGTTCTGGGACCGCGGCGCGTTTGAATTCGGCAGCAGCGGGTCCGACACCAATCCGCCGGTGATTTCCGGTTTGCAGGCGAATCTGGTGACGGACCGGTCCGCGACCATCGTCTGGACCACCGACGAGCCGGCCAATACGGTCGTGGAATACGGAACGACTCAAAGTTACGGCAATACCTCCAGCAACGGCCTTTTCGTGACGGCCCATACCGCCCCGCTGACGGGCCTGGCGCCTTCGACGCTTTATAATTACCGGGTCAAGTCCAAGGACGGCTCGGGAAACACGCGGACTTCGGCCAATGCCCAGTTCACCACCCTGGCCGCGGACGTGACCCCGCCGACGGTGTCGATCACGAACCCGGTGCCCAGCCAGATCGTGGGCGGGACCTTGCTGCTGGCGGCGAATGCCAATGACAATTATGGCGTCGCGGGAGTCCGTTTTCTGGTGGATGGACAGCCGGTCGGGACGGAAATCCTCATTCCGCCTTTCACGTACGCATGGAGTTCGCTCGTGGTGTCGAACGGCCTGCACACGGTCGCGGCAACGGCGCGGGACAACGCGGGGAACACGACGACTTCATCGGCGATTACGATCGACGTCCGCAACCTGGTGACCGGCGGGCTGGCGGCGCATTGGGGTTTTGAAGAGAACACGGGATCCACCGCGAGTGACGCGACCGGCAATGGAAACACTGCGACACTGGCGAACGGCGCGCTCTGGTCCGCGGGCCGGGTTGGGCTTTCGGCGCTGGGCCTTGACGGAGTGAACGACCGTGCGACGGTGGCGGACAGCACATCGCTCCGGCTTTCCGGCAATATCACGATCACCTTGTGGGTGAAGCACGCGGCCCTGCCGGCGAACAATGCTTTCATGCACTATCTGGAAAAAGGCCTGGACGACCACGACCAGTATTCATTCGGCTCTTATGCGATCAACGGCGCCACGCGGCTCTTTTTCGAGTTTGAAGATTCCGGTGGCACGTATCGTTTCATCGGCCAGACCAACGGCCTGGCGCTGAGTACGGGTGTGTGGACGCAGGTGACGGTGGTATTCGACGATTCCGCCAACCAGGTGCGTTTTTACAACAATGGCCAGCAGGTCGACGCGGTGACGACGTCTGCGGCGCTGCGGGGCTCCCTGACGCATCCGCTGATCATCGGCCAGCAGAACGTGTCGGGCTGGACTTATCCTTTGAACGGACAGCTGGATGACATTCGCATTTACAGCCGCGCGCTCAGCGCCGCTGAGATCATGAGTTTGTATAACAGCGCGGGAAGCTCCCTGCCGCCGCCATCCAATCTCATCATCGTCCAGTAACCGGGAATGATGACCTCAGCCGGACATTGATCCGGTAACAGTTCCGAAACGGAAACGAACCCCGTCCGCGGCCCGAAAGCCGCCCGACCCAGACCAGGCGAAACCGGCCGGTCCACGAACCGGACCCGCCGCGCCAGCCGAACCCGACCGTGCACCCGTCCAAGCCCGCGTACCAGCCCGCCCAATCTATGATTTCAGCAATTTCGTCGAACGTCGCCGCCGCGGCACCGCGTCTGGAGGTAAGAGTTGCCCGAAGCGTGGAGGAGATGCAGGCGTTTCGCGAGTTCTGGTGCGACTCACAATGGCATCCGTTCGTCGATTTCGAGTTCTTTTCGGTGTTTACCCGGTCGTCCAAAGAGATAGTGCATCCGTGTGTCCTGGCCCTTTTCCGCGACGACAAACCGGTGGCGCTCTGGGTTGGCCGCATGGAGGAGGGGGTCGATTCGATCACGTTCGGTTATCTGCCACTGTTCCGGGCGAAAGTGCGGCGGCTCAGTTTCTCCACCGGCGGAGTGATGGGTGACACCGGCGACGCGGCCGTGCGGGCGATGCTCGCGAAAATTGACGGGCTGATCCGGGACTGGAAGCTGGATTACGCGGTGCTGAACAACGTCCGCGATGAAGGACCGCTCCCGGCCCTGGCATCGCGGCAGGGAGGCGCGGTGTTTCGCGACCGGGCCACCGTGGTGAACCTGCACTGGACCATGTCGCTGCCCGCCACCCTGGCGGAGTTTCTGAACCGGCGGAAGAAAAAGCACCGGTATTGGCTCAATCGCCTGCCGCGGGTGCTGGAGCGGGACTTTCCCGGGCGCGTGGAAACGAAAATTTTCACGACGGTGGAAGGAGCCGCGACGTTCTGCGCGGACGCCGCGGAAGTGTCCCGGATGACGTACCAGCGGAAGCTGGGCGGTGGTTTTGTTGACGATGCGCTGACCCGCCAGCGTTGTGAGATCTTTGCGCGGCGCGGGCTTTTTTACGGATACATTCTTTATCTGGACGGCCAGCCGAAGGCGTTCTGGTGCGCCACACATTACCAGGGGACGTTCTTCCTGGATTCGACTGGTTATCATTCCGATTTCCGGAAGTATGAAATCGGAACGGTCCTGTTTCTCAAGCTGGTGGAAGACGCCTGTTCCCGCGGAATCTCGAAAGCGGACTTTGGAGTGGGCACGGCGGGTTACAAGGAACGGTTCTGCGATGAAAACTGGACCGACCGCAGCATCCGGCTGTATGCGCGGACGGCGAAAAGCGCGGTGCTGAATTCTCTGCGGCAGATCGTGGCCGGGGCTTCGGCGATCGCGCAGCGGATCCTTCGCGATTCCGGATTTCTGCAGCGCGTAAAAACGTTCTGGCGAAGCAGCCTGAGGAAAAAAACCGCGGAAGAGAACAAGAGCGAAGGGAACAATGAAACAGAATGAAGCCTACGGGTGTCCCGGCGACGTCGCTGGATCACGAATGAAAAGACTTCTGCAAAGAGTTTACTGGCGTGTTCTGCGGCTGGCCGGTCTCGGCCGTCTTTCCTGGAACGCGCAATTCAAGGCCGGCGTGTGGTGCCGGGAAGGGCGCAGTCCTCACACCCTCAGCATGGCCGCGAAACTGTGCGGGGGCGGACGGATGATCGAATTCGGCTGCGGCGAAGGGAACCTCCCGCTGCTGCTGCCGCCCGGGAGTTTCTCGGATTACACCGGCTTCGATATCTCGGACGTCGCGGTCCAGACCGCCCGGAAGCTGACGCGGGAAAAGGGACTGGCAAATTGCCGGTTCGAAGCGGGAGACATGGCGGAGTGGACGGGCGCGGACCCGGTCCGTTTGATTGTGGCCGAGGAATGCGTTTATTACCTGCCGCCGCCGGTGCTGGAACGTTTCCTGAAAAACTGCTGCGCCAGCCTGGACCCGAAAGGCGCCATCCTGGTGATCGTTCATTCCGCGACGAAACACGCGGAAAGCCTCGCCGTGTGCCGGTCTGCCTGCCGGGTGGTGGAGGAAAAACAGATCGAGGAGCGCGCATACCTGACGCTCGCGACGAAAAACGGAAGCAAGCCGGATTGAAGGACTGGACTGCGCATATGAGCCGTCCGGGAGTTCCCGGATGGGACCGTTGGTTCGGACTGTTTGTCCTGGTCCTGGTCCTGTTGTCTGCTTTCCCGGCCCACGCGGCGGGCGATTCCGACGTCCGGGAAGTCAGCTTTGTTCTTTCAAAGGAAACCGTCATCCAGCCGGCCACGGCGGTTTTCATGCTCGGAGTGTTCCTCTCGATATTCTCCCTGCCGCTGCGGAACCTGCTGATCCCGCTTCTGGCCACCTGCGTATTTATTACCTACTCGGAACGCGTGGTCGCTGCCGGCATCACGTTCGACATGCGGCGGCTCGTGATGATCGCGCTGTTTGTGCGCCTTTGGTCGCGGGGCGAGCTGATTCTCCGGAGGTTCAATGACCTGGACCGCATGTTTTTCTGGTGGGCAGGGGTCATGGCCGTCGCGCCGCTGTTTGCGGGGACTTCCGGGGTGGGAACCGTCCTGGGTTTTCTGATGGACAGCGTGATGGCGTACATCGTCCTGAAATCGCTGCTGCAGGATGAAGGCAGCCTGTTGAAGGCCTGCAAAGTATTGGTCCTTCTGTCCGTGCCGATCTGTGGATTGATGCTGCTCGAACGCCGGCTGGAGACGAATTTCCTGCATTACCTCGGCACGCCGCCCGACGTTCAGATTCGCGAAGGCGAGGCACGGGCGCAGGCAGCGTTCGAACATCCCATCCTGGCGGGGACGTTCGGAGCGATCCTGTTTTTCCTGGCCGTGATGCTTTACCGGGAGAAAGAGCAGAAATGGCTGCGACGCCTGGCGGTGGTGGGCATGGGGACCAGCGTGATGATCGTGTCGGCGTCAAAATCGAGCGGCCCGCTTTACGCCCTGATCTTTGGCTGGCTTGGGCTCGGGTTGTGGTTCGTGCGACAGCATATCGCGACCATCCGCCGGACGGTCTGGGCCGGCATGGTGGCGATCCACCTGGGAATGCTCCTGAACGGGAGCGGCCCGATCTGGACGTTGCTGTACAAAATCCCGGATCGCCTCGGGTTCGTCGCGGGGTCCACAAGTTATTTCCGGTCCGCGTTGATCGACGCTGCGGTGACGCATTTCGGGCAATGGTGTTTTTTCGGAACGTCGATCGACAACGTGGCGACGTGGTTCTGGGGCGCGCAGGACCTGGCCAATGAATTTGTTTTCATCGCGGTCTCGTGCGGCTTTCTCGGGCTCCTGTTCTTTATCATGGTCCTGGTCCGGGCATTCAGATATGTGGGAATGCGTGTGAAGCGGTCGTCGCTTCCGCCTTTGGAACGATGGACGGCATGGGTGCTCGGCTGCACCGTGTTCGCCGAGATCGCGTCGTTTTTCAGTGTGAGCTATTTCAGCGGCTTCTGGCTTTATCTCTATCTGACCATCGCTCTGATCTCGCGCTTCTGTGATCCGTACCGGACGGACGACGTGGAAACCGAGGGAGAACCCGGAACGGAAAACGATCCGCAGGAAGACGGGTCCGAAGCCGCGGACGTTGCGGACGCCCCGGCACCGTCGCCCCGGTGGGAACCCGTTTGAGACTGGTGCATCTCAGTTTGTTGGCAGCAATAATCGTATCGAACCGTGGGAAAGAGAGTTATAACGATGAACCGGAACCCAGAAGACACCAGAAAGGCCCAGGGTCGGGACTATTACGGAGAAAAAACCCGCAATTCCCGTAGGCCCTTTTTAGTTGTCCGCCCGGTAGTGTTGTAGCCCAAAAACCCGTTAAATCTTCGGGGTTGTCACCATTATGAGGACTTTAGTTTTTAGACTGCTGTGTTTTGTGTGTCTGGCCGGGGTGCCGGTGGCCCGGGGCATGCAACCGGTTGTGGCGATTCATGATTCCGAGTTGACGCGCGCGTTGGAGACGATGAACGCGTCGGGTGCAACCCCGACGGGCCCTCAGTATACGGGGAAGCAGTGGTGGACGCCGGAGTGGCATTATTTCGTAATGCCGGAGTCCGTAAAAGAAGCGCTGCGTTCCGACGGCACGGCGTTCCAGGTTATCAGCGATGCGAACATCAGCGCGGGTGCTTTGCTGACGAACGGTCAGCCGAAGTATCCGATCATGATCAGCCTGGCCTCGGAAGCGGTCGACGACAGTGAGATCGCGCAATTGACCAACTACGTGGCCGCCGGCGGTTTTCTGGTGGTGGGGTCGTCGGCGTTTACGCGGAACACCAATGGGACTTCCCGGGGCAATTTTGCGATTGCGAACGAGATGGGGATTCACATGGTCAGCTCCAGCCTGACGAACTGGAGTCTCAACAATACGTTCACCAAACAGCTCAGTCACCGGGTGCTCAGCCATGTTCCCAACGGAGCGCTCACCTGGCGCATGCCGGCTGCCGCGGAGGAAATTTCCTGGGGCACTTCGCCGACGCACGAATATCTCGCGCCCCATCTGGCATGGAAGGTCCAGTCGAGCAACGCCACGGTGATCGCGGCGGGGGACGCGTTTCCTTACATGCTGGTGAAGCCGTACGGAAAGGGCTTCTTCATTTATCACGCGGGGATGCAACCGCTGCTGGGCCACGGCGGCTGGGCTCCCGCGATGTATTCCTACGCGATCTTCCGCAAAGCGATCGAATGGGCGTTTGAATCCGCCAAGGCGCCGGTGACGAAACTCAGCCCCTGGCCGTACGCCTATGACGCCGCTTTCATGGTCCGCCACGATCTCGAGAATTTTCAGAATGAAATCGCGGCCATCGAAGCTTCGGCGCAATTCGAACATTCCCTCGGCGCCAAGGGCGACTACTACTTCTGCACCGGCACGCTGCGGGAAGAGATGTCCGCGAGCTACGACACGAACACCGTCATCGCCGGCCTGCGGCGGGCCGTCACCAACTACAACGCCACGATCGGCTCGCACAACGGCGGCTTGCCGAACCCGCGCAATCCTTCCCTGACCCTGAACGACTATGATTACTGGCATTGGGGGACCGACGAAGCGTTCGATGTCACGCCTGTCGGTTATCCGAGCGGAAAGGCCTATGCCTTCAGCTCGCTCTCCAACTCGTTCCGCGACATCGAAGGCTGGCTGACCGGGATCACCAATATCAACGGGCCGCGCGCCTGGGTGGGCTGTTACTTCAATTCCACGCGGGAGGATTCCTACGACATCGACAACCAGCTCAACATTAAAACGATCGGGGAACAAAAAATCTCTCCTTTCCCGCACTGGACACTGTCCACGCTCACCGCGAACAAACGGTATCCCATCCTGAGCCTGCCGGTCAGCGATTGGTTCCGGAACACCCAGGTTTTGCAGGTCGCGCAGGCGATGGAGCATCACGACATGAATTCGTTGCATGCGACCGTGGACTTTTATTACGACCTGGGAGCGTTGATCAACCTGTATTCCCATACGCTGTCGACCGGCCTCGGGCCGGCCGGTTCGCTCGCGCCCGAATACATCCTCTACGGCCTGAACACGAACCTGCATCCGCGGGTCTGGTCGGCCAATGCCAATGGCATCTACACCTGGTGGCTCCAGCGCTCCAACGTCCAGGTCAGCGTTCTTTCCTTCAGCACGAACGGGAACCAGTCCGTCACCACGGCAGCGATCACCGGCGCGACCGACACCAACACGGCGGTCGAATTCGTCCTGCCCGCCAACACCTCCATCTCCGCCGTCCAGGTGCAGACCAACGGCGTGCTCGCTTCCGGAAACAGTTTCCGGATCACCGACGAGGTCGTCAAAGTCCGGGTCGGCACTTCCGTGACCAACGTGACCATCAGCTACGCGTCGGAACCGGAAGCGCACATCGATCAGTACAGTGTGGTCGCCGGTTCGACGCTTTTCGTCGCCGCGCCCGGGGTGTTGACCAACGATACGGCGGGCCTGGGTACAAACCTCGTCGCGGTCCTGGTCAGCAACGTGGTCAACGGTACGTTGATCCTCACCAATAACGGCGGGTTCCGGTACATACCCAACAGCAATTTCAGCGGGACGGACGGGTTCACCTACCAGGCCGACGATGGCGTGACCAATTCCACCACCGCGCTGGTCAGCATTTCCGTCACACCCGCCGGCGCGCTGTTCTTCGATGATTTCGCGCGCCCCGCCGGCTCCGACCCGCTGGCGCCGTGGGTAGTCGCCACCGGCACCTGGGCCATCACCAACGGCCTGCTGGCCGGCACGAGCCCGACCTTGAATTACGGCAACGCTTACATCAGCAATTCCTGGACGGATTACTCCGTGGAAGGACAGGTGCGCCTGCCCGCCGGGTCATTCGGCGGAGGACTCGGCGGACGTTTGAATCCGATCAACGGACGGCATTACGGCGCGTGGATCTATCCGGAAGGGTCCGGCGGCGGATCTTCGGTCCTCAAACTCGTGAAGTACCTGGGATGGACCAGCTGGAGCGGCACGCCGATGGCCCAGGTGAGCCTGCCGGGAGTCGGCACGAATTTCCATTTGCTGAAACTGACGTTCCTGTCCAATCGCATCCAGGTCTATTACGACAGCGTCCTGATGATCGATGTCACCGACAACGGGTTTGACGACGAGAGCCCGTACATGACCGGCGGCATCACCGCCGATATGTGGACCTACCTCACGCCTTATACCATGCACATCGACAACGTGGTGGTCTACGCGCTGTCCCAGGCTCCGGAAGCCAACAACGACAGTTTCAATGCGACGTCCGGGCTGCCGCTCGTGGTGCCGGCGCCGGGCGTATTGACGAATGACATCGGCGGCAGCGGCCCTTTGACCGCCGTCCTGGTCGGCGGACCGGCCCACGGGATATTGAGCCTGAGCACCAACGGCGGGTTCACTTATACCGCCACCAATAATTATTCCGGCATTGACACCTTCACGTACCAGGCGAGCGACGGCGTCACCAATTCCGCGGCCGCTGCCGTCAGCATCAACGTCACCTTCAACCAGGCCCCGGTCGCCAATGACAACGCTTACAGTTTCCTGGTGAACACTCCGCTCACCGTCGTCGCGCCCGGGATCCTCGGCAACGATACGGACGCGGAATCGAACCCGTTGACCGCTGTGCTGGTGACCAATGTGACGCAGGGGATCCTGTCGCTGAACACCAACGGCGGGTTCACTTACACCCCGAACTCGAACTTCTCGGGGACCGATTTCTTCACTTACCGGGCGAACGACGGATTCACCAACTCAAACCTCGGGACGGTGACGCTTTCGGTCCTGCCGTCCGGCATCCTGTTCAGTGACGACTTCACCCGCGCCGGCGATCCCGGCCCGTTGACGCCGTGGGTCCTGCAGGTCGGGAACTGGACGGTGACGGGTGGAACGCTGCAGAGCGGACTGAATACGTTGAGCAGCTATGCGAACGTGTATCTCACCAACATCTGGACCGATTATGCGGTCCAGGCGCGCGTTCAATTTCCCGCCGGCGCTTACGGCGGGGCCCTCGGCGGGCGTTTGAATCAACTGTCCGGGGCCCATTACGCGGCGTGGATTTATCCCGGGGGATCGACTGGCGGATCGAATATTCTGCGGCTGGTGAAGTTCGATACCTGGACCTCCTGGGGTTATCTCGGCTCGCCTTTCACGCCGATCGCGACCGCCAACCTGCCGGACGTGGGCACCAACTTCCACACGGTCAAGATGGCTTTCCACACCAACCGGATCGCGGTGTACTTCGATGGCGTCCAGGTGATCAGCGCGGTGGACACCGAGGTCGCCCCGCACCTGAGCGGCGGGGTCAGCGTGGATATGTGGACGGACCTGGCCCAGTACGTCATGACCGTTGATGACGTGGTTGTCAGCCCGCTGGCGCTCGATGACAGTTTCATCGCCACCGAGGACGTTCCGCTGGTGATTCCGGCGTCCGGGGTCCTCACCAACGACACGGAAGTGTATGGCACCAACCTTGCCGCCCAGCTGGTGAGCCCTCCGTCGCACGGCGCTTTAAGCCTGAGCACCAACGGCGGGTTCACTTATACTCCCACCAACAATTACGCGGGCCCGGATTCTTTCACTTACCAGGCCAACGACGGATTGATCAACCTCGGCACCGCCACCGTGGGAATCACGGTCAACCCCGTCAACGACGCGCCGGTCCTGCCCGCCCAGACCAATATCACCGCCCCGGAATTGAGCGCGATCATCGTGACCAACACCGCCACCGATCCCGATGCGCCGCCCGACGCCCTGACTTATCAGCTGCTCAGCCCGCCCGCGGGCGCCGCAGTCAGCACCAACGGTGTGATCACCTGGACGCCCACCGAAGCGCAGGGCCCGGGCACCAATACGATCACCACCGTGGTGACCGACAACGGCACCCCGGCCCGAAGCAGCACCAACAACTTCCAGATCATCGTCACCGAAGTGAACTCGTCGCCGTCGCTCGGCGCGCAAACCAACCGGACGATCGCCGAGTTGACGCTCCTCACCGTGACGAACGCCGCCACGGACACCGATTCACCGGCCAATGTCCTTAGCTATCAGCTGCTCAGCCCGCCCGCCGGCGCCGTGATCAGCACCAACGGCGTAATCACCTGGACCCCCACCGAAGCCCAGGGCCCGGGCACCAACCTCATCACGACCGTCGCCACCGACAACGGAACTCCCGCCCGGAGCGCGACCAACAGCTTTGAGGTCATTGTCACCGAGGTGAACTCCACACCGTCGCTTCCGGCCCAGACCAACCGCACCATCGCCGAACTGACGCTGCTCACCGTTACCAACACGGCTTCAGATACCGATTCTCCGGCCAACCTGCTCAGTTATCAGCTGCTCAGTCCACCCGCGGGCGCCGCGATCAGCACCAACGGTGTGATCACCTGGACGCCCGGCGAAACGCAGGGTCCCGGCACCAACACGATTACGACCGTTGTGACTGACAATGGCACGCCAGCGCTCAGCGCGACGAACAGCTTTGAAGTCATCGTCACCGAAGTGAACTCCGCCCCCGTCCTGGCAACTCAGACGAACCAGACCATCGCCGAACTGACCCTGCTCACCGTTACCAACATCGCCACCGATGCCGACGTGCCCGGTACCAATACGTTGACGTATCAGTTGCTCTCGCCTCCGGCCGGAGCGCAAATCGACACGAACGGAACCATCACCTGGACGCCCGCTGAAAACCAGGGTCCCGGCAC
>JGI10216J12902_101037607_pt1 | contig 13406 bp, 13 predicted proteins | sample KanNatreferecore_FD_12902 | JGI IMG/M metagenome (IMG submission 12902)
ATGCGCCAGAAGCCTGCCAGAGCAACAACGGACCACGGCGCATAGATGCCCAGGAAAGCTTTGGTGGGTTCGGCCAGGCCAGAGAGCGGTCCACTGGTTTTCTCAATTGCATGTGCAACGAGTTCCCGCCCCAGCATTTTGTCGAGCAAAGGTTTTCCCATTTCCAGATAGGCCAGCCCGAACCAGCCGCCGACGATCAAAGAGAAAAGGAGGATGCCCGGCAACTGCGAGTCAGGCCCCTTGTTTTGCTGACGTTCAGAACGGCAGTCCCAAAAATAAGCCAGCAACCCGAACGCGGGAAGGACCACCGCGATGGGTCCCTTGACGAGAGTGCCAAGGGCTGCGAACAGCCAAAACCATGTCCAGCCCCGACCGGTTTGCCACGCGGAGAAGGCCGCGAGGGCCGCCGCGGTTACGGGCAGGGCGAGCAGGCCGTCGTATCTCGGCATGCTCATTTGGCTTAGGCCAATGTAGGATAGGGCATAGGCCATGGCGCCGAACAAACCGGCGCGCCAGCCGAAGTATTTACGGCCATAAACGAAGAGAAGCGCCGTCGTGGCGGCGGTGGCGGCGGCGGTGGGCCAATACATAGCGAACGCGTTCACCCTGCCGCTGAGCCCGGCACCGAGCGCAGCGAGCCACGCCAGCATTGGCGGTTTCGAAATCACGTCTCCATTGGCGTCCGTGGGGCAGAACCATCGGCCGTTCTGAAGTATGTCGAGCACATAGGCGGAGAGTCTCCATTCGTTGTCCATGAATTGAGGCAGGCCCGTCAGTGTGATGGTGAACAGGGCGCCGCAAAACAAAACAACACCGCACAGAATGAGGCGAGAATTAGGCTCATTCTGCACGGCGGCCTTCGGTTCAGAATGCGTCGCCGCGGGTAAGGATGGCACTGACTTATCATCCAACGCCAGTGTGCAGCGTCAAGGGGAATGGCTGTGCGTGGTGGTATACTTTGGTGCCACTACCCGCTGTGCCGATCCACTTTTCGTCTCTCCACTGGAAGAAAGGAAAACGCTGGAGTGCAACGCATGCCTTGGGCTACAAAGGTCAGTTTCATGGCAGTCGGATCGATTACCCACAAACTGGCGGATCTGCTGTTCGCCGCCAAACGGCTGGTGCTGGGACCCAATCGGGTGCGGCGCACGCGGCTTTATTGTGTCGGCACGGGAAAGAGCGGAACACATTCGATCGCCGCGATGTTTTCGAAGAGTGTAAGATGCGGGCATGAATCGCAAGCGACGCAATTCATCGAAAAAATTCTGGCCTGGCGGGCGGGGAGCGTGAGTGATGTGCAGTTCAGGGAATGGCTGCGCGACCGGGATCGGCGCCTGGCGTTGGAAGTGGATTCATCCACTTTAAACTGGAACGTGATCGAGATAGTGCTTCGTGAGTTCGACAATGCGCGTTTTGTGCTGACGATTCGCGACTGTTATTCCTGGTGCAACTCATTGCTAAACCATGGCAGCCGATTCAAGCGCGACATGCACCCGCTCTGGAAGGAGATGGGCCGTTACCGAATGCGTCCTGAAGCCTATCCGCATGCGCCGGAAGATCAGGTGCTTAAAGAAATGGGTTTTCATGCTCTGGACTGCTATTTGGCCCACTGGACGCGGCACAATACGGCGGTCCTGGATCGCGTTCCACCCGAGCGGCTTCTCGTAGTCAGGACAGACCAGATCGGGCAGCGGGCGTTTGAGATAGCTGATTTCGCTGGATTGCCCCGGCGAACGGTGCGTCAGGAGCGAACCCATGAGTTCCGCAACCCTGCGAAGCAACAGATCCTGCTGCAGATCGACCGCAATTTTCTTGAAGCCCGGGTTGAGAAACAGTGCCGCGCGCTCATGTCCCGTTTCTTTCCGGAAATCAAGTCACTCCAGGACGTGAAACTTTAACATCCATGGCGATGGATTTTGTCCTGACTGCGAAACAGTTGCTCCTCGGGCGTGGCCGGGGAGCGCGACTCTACGGCGTGGGGATGGGGAAGAGCGGCACGCATTCCATCGCGTCGATGTTCCTAAAACCGGTGCGCGCGGGGCACGAGCCGGAACCATTGCCATTGATCGAGAAGATTCTGTCACGCGAAGCCGGGACGCTAAGTGAGAGGGAACTTCACGACTGGCTCGGCGCACGGGACCGTCGACTCGCTCTGGACGTTGACTCCTCGAACCTCAATGCCCACATCCTCGATTTTCTGGTCAGCGAGTTTGTCGATGCCCGCTTCGTGCTCACAATTCGGGATTGTTACTCGTGGTGCGACTCGATGATCAACCATTCCATACGCTTTGCGGAGACGACACCGGAACCCTGGAGGCGGCTGCGCAATTTGCGATTCAGATCCGATGCGTTTTGTCACGCGCCCGAAGAACAGTTATTAAAGGAAGCGGGCCTCTACACACTGGATGGCTATCTCTCACACTGGAGCGCGCATAACGAAGGGGTTATCCAAAAAGTGCCGCCGCAGCGATTGTTCATCGTGCGCACCGACGAAATTCAGAAGCGTGCGCTGGAGATTGCGGATTTCGCCGGATTGCCGCGACGAACGATTTCTGCCGAACGGGCCCACGGTTTTCGAAATCCCGAAAAGCGGCCTGTGCTGAAGCAAATTGACACCGCGTTCATTGAAGCCAGGGTGGAGAAATATTGCAGGCCGCTCATGTCACGTTTTTTTCCCGAGATCAGGTCCCTTCCAGATGCTCCCGCGTGAAGAGTTCGGAGGCCGACCTGGATTACGGTGATTCAGAATGGGTCGCGCCAATGAACGCGCGTAAAGCCGCTCTTTGGCCAAGCGCGTGGGCAAGATAAAAGCGGCGTTCCCGACCCCATTTCCGCGCGCAGTCATACGCGAGTTTGCTCCACCACTTCAGGCCGCGGGGCAACCGCCGGACGGGGATGCCCCGGATCAATCGCAGTAGCAGCGAGGACATCGCGAGGCTTTTGCAGAGGCGCAGCAGGTAATCTTCGGTCAACCGCTCCGGGGGGATGAGATGGAACAGTTGCAATCGCGCAAACACGCCGGCGTCCAGGCCCATCTCGCAGGCGGTCAGGGCCAGGTCTATATCGCCTGCCGACGCGAGTGACTGTCCCTTGCGGTCGAGACTCTGCCGGAGGGTCGACTTTGATAACTGCTCGGAGTAACGCTTCGCCACCTCGCGTCGCACGCACATGCCGGCGCCGAACGGAGTGGTGGCGGGATCGTAGGTCAACGAACGCGCGATGCGATCCTGCGGAACCTCGCGGTTGGCCAGGAATTGCCAGTAAGGACGCGTCCACTCCGGCGGAGGACGCTCGAACTCCGGACGAATGTTGCCGCCCCAGGCCCCCAGTTGAGGATTTTTGGCGGCGATGTCCCGGGCGTGGGCCAGGTATTCGTTGAGGAGAACGTTATCATCATCAACGAACACGAGCACGGGAGCGCAAGCGGCGCCCATTCCTCGCAGACGGGCCGGCGTGAGCCCCAGGGCGGGTTCGTGGAGGTGGTGCGCAGTCGGGTGCCAGGAGACGTCGACACGGTTGACCAATGGTTCGTTCGACGCATTGTCCACCAGCAGTAATTCCCACTGCTCCAAAGCCAGCGTTTGCGAGCGCAACGCATCGAGGACACGACGCAGGTAGTGCAGGCGCGGGTTGTGTGTGCAGATGATGACGCTGAGGTCGATCATGCGGGGGAGGCCGCTGGGCGCGAGGTCGCATGACCGATCATTTCGGCCCGCAGTTCCGCCAGCAACACGGCGCACGCTTTTTGGGCGCTGAACACCTGCTTCGTGGCTGCCTCAAGTAACAGCGGGCGAAGTTCGTGGGCCCTGTTCCAATAGTCACCAATTGCCTTCGGCAGTGCTTGCGTGAAATTGTTGTCATCCGCGCGCAGGATGGTGCAACCGTCACCGAAGGCACGGGCCAACCCGCGAAACTTGTTCGCGTAGTAAAGATTTCCAGCAATGCAGACGGCGGGAATTCCCTGGGCGATGGCAAACACCGCCGCGTGATAGCTTCCCGTGACGACCAGCCTGCATTGCGCAACCTGCGCAATGGTTTTCAGTGGCGTGTCTGCATCCGTGCCCGCATCGCCGGGCACGTCCAGGCCATCCAGCATGCGCTGCGCCGTGATCACATCGCATTCGCGATTTCCACGAGCGATCGGAATTCCGAGGAGCGAAACACATTGGCGGGCGGCGGTGGCCGCGAGAACCCCTCGAACCGCCGTCAGGGTCTGTTCGGTGATCCCGGAGTAATCCGACAACCTTAAGTTGAAACCGAGGGAACGGCCGAGTTGGTTGCTCTGATTTTCCCAGGCCAATACCACTGCATCGTCGCCCGTGAACGTAATTTTCCTGGGAGCGACACCGAGTCGATCCAGCAAAGCCGGCGTCGTGTCGTTGTCGCGAATGAAGATGGAACGGACGCGCGGCAGGATTTGTGCAGCCCTCTGGCGCAGAATTGGATTTTCCATCGGGCCGATGCCCTGGCTAAAAAGCGCGACTGGAAGTCCCCGGTTGAGCGCCATTTCGAGCAGCGCAAGGACACTGAGCGAGAGTTTTACAAAATGATCGTTGAGCAAACCGCATCCGGCTAAAAAGACCACATCGGTGTCATCGAAGTCGCGCAGAAAGACCCGGCCTGCTTCATATTTGCCGCGTAACAGTGCGGCTTTAGCACGCCAGAGACGCAGAGAAAGCGCACCTGGCGGGCGCGGGTAATCACCGTTACGCCCCGGGACCCAGCGCGGCAAAACCCTCGCGTCACGGACACGGTCCCATCCGCGCAATGGAACTGGCATGGCTTGAGGACAAAAGTGCCGCAGTTTTTCCGGTTCCTGCGTGAGGACACGGATGGAGTTGACGGGGACACCCCGCGACAGGCGCTCGACTGCGACCTGAAGCATGGCGAGGTCGCCCAGATTCTTACAATCGTAAGTGCCAGGCCATAGGAGGGCACGCACCGTGGAATTATTTCGGTTCGTGGGCTGGGGGCAATGATTATATGCCCGTGCGGGAAAACGGCGGAAGTGTTTCCTTGCGCTCAAAAACTTCAGAATTCATCCTTTGGGGCGATTAGTCGCCATTGCGGTGAACGTTCCCGTTGCATTTCTGATATTCCGACGGCCGGACCTCACGATGCGAGTGTTTGAGCGCATTCGGCAGGCGCGGCCTCCGAAGTTGCTGGTCGTTGCCGACGGCCCGCGCGGCGCGGAGGATGCCGCGCTCTGTTCCGAGGCGCGGCAAGTGGTTGAACGCGTCGATTGGCCGTGTGAAGTGCAGCGCAATTACAGCGAGCACAACATGGGTTGTCGTGATCGCATCGCTTCGGGCCTTGATTGGGTGTTCTCCCGTGTGCCTGAAGCCATCGTGCTGGAAGATGATTGCGAGCCGGGCCCGGGTTTTTTCGGCTTTTGCGAGACGTTGCTCAGTCGTTATCGGGATGATGAGCGTGTCATGCACATCTGCGGCAGCAATTTTCTCGTCCACTGGCCGGGCGCGTATTCCTACCATTTCTCGCGCTATGCCCACATGTGGGGTTGGGCGAGTTGGGCACGCGCGTGGCGGCACATGGATCTGCAAATGCGGGTCTGGCGGGATTTCAAAACTTCGGGCATGGAAGAATTGTTTAGTGACGACGACGCACGAAGGTATTGGGTGCAAAAGCTCGATCCATTTGCGAAGGGCGTTCGGACGGACACATGGGATTATCCGTGGCAGTATTCAATTTGGGCCCAGGGCGGTGTCAGCATCGTGCCCCATATGAATCTCGTTTCGAACATTGGTTTCCGGGAGGACGCGACACGGACGCGGACGGGTTCACTGGCCAATCTGCCGGTTGGGGAGGCCGTCGCAGACCTCCGTCATCCGCCGGATGTCGCGCTTGATGATAACGCCGACCAGGCCGTCTTTCTGCACGTGTTTGGCGGCGAACGCATCAAGTTGCGGCGATCATTGCGCTATAAGCTTTCCAAGCCGGTGCGCGTTTACCGAAAGCTGCGCGAGCGGTGGTCGGCTTCGCGTTCGTCAGCGACCTCGGCGGGTTGAGTGAAGAGCGAAAACTGTCTGAACACCGCCTTATCATCAGCGGGAGACAACGAGCGCGATGCGGATGACCGTAGTCGATCCTGCCAGTTAATGTCCGGCGGTCGAGCGCAAGCGCAAGGCTTCGCGGTAAAGGGCTTCCAACGAGGCAGCATTCGCGGCGAGGGAAAACCTTTTTAGGACTGTGTCGTGGGCGTTGGATGAAAGCCGTTCGTAAAGTGACGGATTCTCGATCAACTGAAAAATCGTGGCCGCGAGTGAGGATGGATCGGGCCGTTCGAGCAGGAGGCCATCCTGACCATCGGTGATGGCTTCGGGAATGCCGCTATGCCGGGTAGAGATGACGGGCAATCCATAAGCCATGGCTTCGAGAAGTGAGTTTGGGATTCCTTCGCGATCGCCTTCGGGGGTGGTCCGGCTGGGGTGAACGAAGAGGTGATGGTGGCGATAGGCCGCCTCGAGTTGTTCGCGTCCGAGAAAACCGGGGAACGAGATCTGATCGGCCAGGCCGAGTTCCCGGGCCAGGGCGCGCAGTGAAGGTTCTTCGGGTCCTTCGCCTGCAAGGGTTAGAGAGAATGGAATGGCCTGGTCCTTCAGCCGCTTTACCGAGTGCAAGGTCACATCAAGGCCTTTTTTTTGGATGAAACGGCACGCCTGGAGGAGCCGCAGGGGTTCGTCCTTGCTCAAATCCGGCAGACGTCGAGCCGCAAACTCGCTGGGCACGGGTACTCCGGTGTAGTTGAGGCGAACGCGGTCGGGAGGGCATCCTTTAGCGAGCAAGCGCTGGCGCAGTGACTGGCTGCGACAGAGAAAGAGTTCGGCGCGATTCCAGAGTGGCGCATAGCTTTCCGCGCTGAATTCGTCCGAGAGATCCGCGCCATGAAACGAAATGAGGCGCGCTCGGTCGAAGCGTTCGAGGAACGAAAGGATCCGCAGCGCTTCACTGCCAAGATAGACGTGAACGAGCGAGGCATGGCGATGCCGGCAGAACCGCAGCATCTGGGTTGTTTGGAAGCCGCCCACGGGAACGAATTCGTTGAAAGCGCGATGCCATAGCCGATGGAAGGCGCGCCACGGACTTTTTCGCAGTTCGAGGACCTGGGGAAATGGAAACGCCGCCGCGTTGGCGCGGCGCCGGGTCATTATCCAATGATCGAAGGAAGTTACGCCGCAGACCTGCCGATAGACGTGCAACATCTCGCGGGGCAGAAACGTCGCGCAATACGACGCGATCGTCGGCCGCGCGGAGGCGATTGATTTATCGCTCAAACAACTTTTTGCGCCACGAAGATCATGCGCTTCATGCGGCGGTGCAGCGGAGGATAGACAAGGAGCGCGATGCGCTCAAGGAGTCGCGGAAGACCGCCGCCGAAATAGAGATTTTCCCCGCCGCGCAGTTTTCGGACTTTAAAACCCGCCTGCCCGAGAATCGCCTCGAATTCGGCGACCCGGTAGAAGTGATCGTCGACCGGTTGAAAGCGTATGCGGCTGGCCTGGTAATGGTCGAAGTGAAACCAGTCGCGGTTCGGCAAACTGACGAGGAGCCGTGACCCGGGTTTTAGGACACGCCAAATCTCTCGCAACGCTTTCACGGGGTCCCGGAGATGTTCCATTACCTCGGTGGCGAAGGCCGCTTCGAATTCCGCGTTGGCGAATGGGAGTGCTTCGATGTCGCCGACGCGTACTTCGGCGTCGGGGACGCGGGCGCGAGCGTTGTTCACGCGTACCGGAGAAAGGTCAATGGCCGACAGCTTCAGGGTCGAATCCAGCAGGCGCAATTCCTGGAGCAACCCGCCGTGGCCACAACCAAGATCGGCGACGGCCATGCCGTGGCGGAGGTGGGGGCGCATGAGCCGGGCGCAGCGCCGGTGGTATTTGCGCGGCATCGATAAATGCGTTCCCAATTGATCGTAACCTTTGGCGATTTCTTCTTTAGAAGGAAATTCGGTCGCTAAGTTCATCGGTCACGGGTGCGGTGCTCGCATTGCTCAACCTTTGGATAGAAGATGGGAGGGGCATGCGCAAGGTGAAAACAACGGCGCGCGTTGCGTCGGCTTGCCAGACGGCGCCGGGTTCGGCAGTCTGTTGGAGTGAGAAAGAGAGTGAGGGCGTTTGGCCTGATGGACGACGAAGGCGGCCGTGCATTCCGGACCCTCGACAGGAAATAGGGCTATGGATGTTGCCGTCATCGTCTCCAGTTGCGATCAATACCGCGATGCCTGGGCGCCGTTTTTTTACTTCTTCCGGAAATATTGGCCGGACTGCCCGTGGCCGGTCTACCTGATCACCAACTACGGCGTGTATCGTGACCCCTCAGTGACCTGCCTGGCCATCGGGCGCGAGCAAAGTTGGGCGGACAATCTTTTGATAACGCTCGATCGAGTGGGCGCTCCGCACATTATTTATTTGCAGGAGGATTACTTTCTCAAGCGTCCGGTTCAGACCGATGTCCTGGCTGAAGACGTGGCTTTCTGCCGGCAAAACAACGCCGCTTACCTGGGACTTTTTGGGAGGCCAAAGCCCGACGAGCATTCTTTCGCCAGCCATCCTCGAATTGGGCGCCTGGCGCCCGAGGCGCGCCTGCGAGTGTCCCTGCAGGCGGCGGTGTGGGACACGAACCTGTTGCGTTCCCTGACCCGGCGCGGGGAAAGCGCCTGGGCCATGGAAAGATACGGTTCGGACCGCTCTCGCGATTTACTGTTTCTCAGAATGAATTCGTTTGAATCGGCGCCTTTGGATTATTTTTTCACCGCCATCGTTCGGGGTGCATGGGAACCGGGAGCCGTCGAAATGTGCCGAAGCGCGAACCTTCCGGTGGACCTTAGCCTCCGTCCGATTCGGCCCGAATCGTGGTGGCAGAAGCGGCGGCGGAAACTCCGTTTCAAGATCGAGCGTGCGCGGCAGCGGGTGTGGCCGCGGCGCTTCGAGATCTGTCCTTTTCCAAACCACGACAACGTGCCGGGAATCAGTCTCGCCAGGTGACGCAAATCACAAGCAGTTCACGTCCTTTGGTGGCGATGCCGGCCGTGCAGCGAGGCGCTTTCGTCTGGAAGCTCCGTTATCCCGACCTCGACGGTGATTGGCTGCAACATCCGGAGCGACTCCTCAAGGAAAACCCCAGCTTGCGCAACGCCAGGTCGTCGGGCCCGCAGGCGCGGGTCGTTCGTTTTAATTGGAGCGGCAGGAACCTGGTCCTGAAGGAATATAGCGGACGCCGGTGGCGCAACCTGGCTCGGGCTGTCGTCCGCGGGCCTCGGGCGTTGCAGGCGCTCCAGACTGCCCTTCGCCTTGAGGCGCTCGGCATCCCGGCGATCCGAGCCGCCGCGGCCGGGTATCCGCGTGCGCGCCCATGGTATTCAGTGTTGGTCACGGAGGAAATCTGTGGCGCGGTCCCGTTGTATGTTTGTTTGAAGCAACCACAACGCAGCCTCCGGCCGCTGATTCGTTCCGCCGCAAGGCTGTTCGCAAAACTTCATGACTCCGACCTCATCCATCGTGATGCGCACGAAGCCAATTTTGTTGTGCCCCAGGACAGTTGTCCGGAAATCGTCATGGTGGACCTCGATGGTGTGCGCCAGTGCAGGCGCGTCTCACTGCGCCAGGTGGCCAAAGACCTCAATCGGTTCCACGTCCGGCTGCGACAGCGTATTTCAAAAATCAGCCGGCTGCGTTTTCTCGCGGATTACGCGCGCTTTCGTCGCTCGCCGATAACGTCAAGAGAGCTTGCGAACGCCTTCGCGGCTCTCGGCACTCGCCTCGGATAGCAGTCGGATCCACTGCCGGGCGGTGTGTTCTGTGGAGAATTCGTGCGCCACGGCGGTATGCCCCGCCACGGCGAGTTGATGCAGGGCACCCTTGTTGTTCCAGAGCGTCTCCAGTGCCTGCGACCATTCTTGTTGCTGGCGGGCCAGCGGCCCGCCAAAGCGGGACATGAAATCCACCGTGTCCGGGACCTGGGAATCGCCCACTGTCGGCACGCCCAGGGCACAGAGGCAGCGAACGCGCGACGCCGGCTTCAGCCAACTTCGCTTAAGGCCGTGGCGTGCGGGAACAATGCCTAATCGCGCCCGCGCGGCGCTGCTGAACAGTTGCCTTTTGGACCATGGAAAAAAATGCACCGTCAGGTTGCCCCAGCGTTCCTCGCGCGGTTGCCTTTGCCCGCTAATGACATGCAGTTGAACGTCGGCTGATTCGGCCCAGCGTTCCAATGTGGGCCGAAGTCGGACCAGCGCATCCTGGCTGTACTCTCCTCCATGCCAGAGCAAAATATTGCCACGCTCCGTGGGTGAAACGTTCAGGTTCTTCTTTCCGAAATCGAGGTACTCGGGTGGCTCGGACTCGGGGATAAAGACGACATCCTTGTGTCCCATGGCAAGCAACCGTGCGAAAGGACGGGACGACGTCCCGACCACTGCGTCGAAAGTCGACAGCCGATCCCAGAACATTTCCGCCCGGTCGCAAATCAACAGGACGGTGCGGGGCGCTGTAGGGCGCTGACCCGGTTCGGGCACTGCCTTGAAGCATATCAACCAATCGAGCGCATGCGAGGGCACCTCCGGCCCGGCTGATACCTGCCAATCGAGGGATAGCTGGGCAATTTGTCGGTGCACACTGGGCAGCATGTCATGAACGATGACGTTGGCGCCGGGCCCGCTGCCCGGCGTCCAAAAGAAAGCGCGCAGCCCTTTCGGAAATGAACCATTGGGCGGGAAAGGTTGTTTGGAGATTTCTTTAAACGTCTTGCGATGGCAACCGAGGAAGGCGGCATACAACGCGAGGTAAACCCGCAGTTTGTTGCTGGCGGAGATGGTCATGCGGCTGAATGAGCAAAATTGAACATCTTGAGGTCAGCTCGTGCTATAGGGCACAAGCTTCGGCAAGTATGATGGTCATAGTCGCGGCGATTGTAAATGTTTACGCCGCGCGGGACTGCCCCCGGAACGGTCCAAGACAGGCGAAAGAATTTGTGTCGGGGACGAGCGGTTGCAAAGATTGAACCGTGCAGTCCAAAGACACCATGATACCGTTTTTCTCGAGAAAATGGAGGAAAACCCGCCGCCAAAGGAAGAAGTATCTCAAACGCCTGACGAGCATCAGGCAATTTGCGCCCGAGGATATTTTTATCGTCGCTTACCCGAAATCGGGAGCCACCTGGTTTCAGGATCTGATCACAGCGGTGGTATACGGGGTGCATCCGGTGTTTGCACCACCCGCGCTCGCCCAGCAACTGGTTCCCGACGTTCACAAACAGCCATTTTATCGGCGCTTCTCGACGCCGATGTTCTTCAAAACACACTTTCGTCCTCGCCCCGAATACCGGCGGATCGTCTATCTGCTGCGCGATGGGCGCGATGCGCTGGTTTCCCTTTACCACTATGAGAACGCGATGCGTCGGACCTCGGATATGGCGGATCTGGTGCGCAACGGCCACCCCAGCCATGGCAAATGGCAGGCCCACGTCAATGCGTCGCTGGCGAACCCGCACGGTGCGGAAATGATTTTGGTTAAATACGAGGACCTTAAGCAAAATGCGGTTAAGGAACTGGAACGGTTTTGCTCGTTTGCGGGCATCAAACGCGATAGTTCATTTGTGGAAATGATGGTCCGCGAGGCCGAGTTTGGGAAAATGCAGCAAAGGGAAATCCAGAGCGGTTCGGGCATGAGGGCCTTTCCGACCAATAAACTCTTCCGCCGCCGAGGCATTGCCGGCAGCCATAAGGACGAAATGCCGGCGGCACTCGTGGACGAGTTTATGGCCGATGCGGGTGAAACGCTCAAGCGCTATGGTTACGCGTGATTTCGGCACTCGCTGGCCTCGCATGGGAATAGTTTGAAAAACGTGACTTCCCCTTTCGCTGCCAGCATTCTTTCCCGATGAGGAGCAACCCCCGTTTTTCCGTGGTTTTCGTTTTGGGCATCGCTCATAGCGGAAGCACGCTTTTGGGCCGCATGCTGAACATGCATCCGGATGTTTTGTGCGTTGGAGAATTGTTGCGCCTGGAGGAGGCCCTCGCCAACCAAAACGAAAAATGTTCCTGTGGAGAGTTGTTCACCGCGTGTCCTTTTTGGACGCGCTGGCGCTCGCGCGTGCCGGAGAAAGTGCAGCGCGACTACACTAAACTCGACTTTGGCCTGCTGGACCAAATGCGCGCGGCGGAGAACAGCAAACTGCTGGTCGATCTTTCCAAGACGCGCGGGTACCGATTGACGAAACGATGGCGCGAACCCCGCGTCGGTTACATCCTGATCATTCGGGATCCGAGGGGTGTTTTTCGCTCGCATCTCGCGCGTGGCGGGGAATTGGAGCCGCGTCTGAAGGTGCACAAAAAGTGGATCGGGCGATTGACCGATTTTGCGGACGAACACAGGGACCGCTGCCTGGTCGTTCACTATGAAGATCTCGTGACTTCGCCTGAAGCGAAAACCCGGCTGATCTGTGAATTCCTCGGATTGACGTTTGTGCCGGAGTTGCTCACGCCCGCTGCGAAGGTCCACCACTTTGTCAGTGCCAACCGCTCGTCTTATGCAAAGGGCACCGATCGTTTCCAGCTCGACGAGCGCTGGCGGCGGGAGCTTGCCCCCGAACAGATCGCGCGCATTTCAAGTTACCTGAAATCAGTTCCGCTTTACCGTGACCGCTACGGCCTGCCCGACGCTTGAGGCCATTATTTATCTGCCGGCCGCCGTGAGGATTTTCTCAAGGCAAGCCTCGATGGTGGCGTTGGTCGTATCGATTTCGACGAAGTTGGAAAGCGGCGGCTCGTAATTTTTCGCGTGGTATTTTTCCCGCCCTCGAACAGCAGTGGTATGGACGTAAATCTCGACGACGCGATGTTTGGCCTTCAATTCCTCGCGCAACGCGCGGTAGGGCGAGACAAACGACGCGATGACAGAAATCCCTTCCGATTCCAGCTTGGCGGCAAGTTTTTGTCCGCTCCGAATATTCGCGATGCGGCCCGTTTCGCCGTAGTCCGTGTTGCCGGTAATGTCGCGCAATTCTTCGCCGTCCAGGTGAACGACGGATTGCTGGCGCGCTTTCAGTGCCGATTTCAGCGCCGCTGCCAGTGTACTTTTGCCAGCGCCAGGTTGTCCCGTAAACCAGTAGATCATGTTTTCAGAGTTGTTGCGGCGGCAAAATACTCAAATTCCGGCCAATGGAAAGAGTGTTGCGCGCTTGACGCGCCCGGCGCGGCCGACAAAGTGTCGCGCATCTGAACGCAGACGCGCCATGAAACCGGACCCGCAGTGTTTTTATGTTCGGCTTGGCGGGCTTCCGTGGTGCGTTCGGCAGGCCGCTTTGAAGCAAGTCGAGGAGATTTGCGGCGACATTGAAGCGGCGCTTTCGAAAGCAGTCCGGATTTACAAGGATTCTCGCAATGTCAC
>JGI10216J12902_103009756_pt1 | contig 13406 bp, 9 predicted proteins | sample KanNatreferecore_FD_12902 | JGI IMG/M metagenome (IMG submission 12902)
GATGGGGCGTCTCGATCGGTGGGGCTCTCGGCGAGCCGGTAAGCAAGATTATCGGACATGCGTTGCCATGGACGATCGGGCTAGTGGGAGTGGCCACCGTTCTGGCGTTCCTTCTCGGGTCATTCATCGGTGCTCTGGCCGGATGGCGGCGCGGCGGCAAGTTGGATTCAGTCCTACCGCCGGTGTTCGTCGTCACGTCGGCGCTACCGTACTTCTGGGTGGGGCTGCTGCTTATCCTCGTCTTCTCGGTGTGGACGCACGGTTTGCTGCCGACCGACTTCAACTACGACACGAGCCTGCAGCCGGGTTGGTCCTGGGAGTTCATCGGGAGCGTGCTGCAGCACGGCATACTCCCGGCGGCCACGATCCTGATCACGTCAATCGGCGCCTGGATCCTGACCATGCGCAACAACATGATCACTACGATCGCCGAGGACTACGTGCGGATGGGTCGCGCGAAGGGGCTCTCCGAGCGACGTATAATGATGAACTACGCTGCTCGCAATGCGTTTCTCCCCAACCTCTCGGGCTTCGCGATGTCGTTGGGGTTCATCATCGCCGGCTCGATTCTCGTCGAGTACGTCTTCAACTACCCCGGCCTGGGCTATCTGCTGTACAACGCCGTGCAGAACACGGATTACCCGCTGATGCAGGCCCTGTTCATGCTGTTCACCGTCTCGGTGCTCGTTGCGGTGCTGTTGTGCGACTTCGCGATCGCGGTACTCGACCCCCGCGCACGAGAAAAGGGCTGAGCAGCCGTGACCGCACTCCTAGTCGACACCAATCCGGCGCCAGGTGCGCCGGTCCCAGCACGTCACCGGACTGCCGGAGGCCTGTGGACCGCGGTTCGGACCAATCGCAAGGCATTTGTCGGGCTGGTCATCTTCGCGTTCTTCGCCGTCGTCGCGGCCGTGCCATGGCTGTTTACGTCTGTCCATCACCCCGACGAATTGGCATTCGAGCGCTCTCTACCGCCTTCCAGCAGCCATCTGCTCGGAACCACCGCGTTGGGTCAAGATATCTACTCGCAGCTTGTGTATGGTACGCGCCAATCGCTGATCATTGCCCTGGTCGCAGGTTTCTTTGCCACGCTTCTGGCGGTGCTCGTCGGGGTGTCGGCGGCCTATCTCGGCGGGATCGCCGACGAGATCCTGCTGATGTTCACGAATATCTTCTTGATCATTCCGACGTTTCCGCTGGTCATCATCTTCGCAACATACGCGGGAAAGGGCACGCTCCTGGTCATCTTGATCGTCCTCATCGTCACCGGCTGGTCCTACGGGGCGAACCAGATGCGCGCGCAGGCTTTGTCCTTGCGCAATCGCGAGTTCTTAGAGGCGGCCCGGGTCCGTGGCGAGCGTCGGACCTACATAGTCTTTTTCGAAATACTGCCGACGATGACGTCGCTGATTGTTGCGAGCTTCCTCGGTGCTGCGCTTTATGCCGTGCTGACGGCGGCTGGCCTGCAATTCCTCGGACTGGGCGACCCGAACTCAATCAGCTGGGGCACGATGCTCTATTGGTCGCAGAATCAGCAGGCATTGCAGACGGGCATGCCGCTCTGGTCGATCGCCCCGGGGATGTGCGTGGCTCTCCTCGGCGCCTCCTTCGCGCTGATCAACTACGCGTTTGACGAGATCAGCAACCCCGCGCTTCGTCCGGTGAGGAGGCGACGTGTCAAGCGCACCTCCAGTTGAGGACGGCGGTATCGCGGTCGACACCAGCGCCCCGAACGGGCCGCTACTGCAGGTACGCGACCTGCAGGTCGAGTATGCGACCGCTGCGGGGTCGGTCAAGGCAGTTGACGGCGTCGACTTCGACGTCTCGGCCGGAGAGTTTGTCGGGGTTGTTGGCGAATCCGGCTGTGGTAAGTCGACGCTGCTGTTTGCTATTGCTCGTCTGCTGAGCTCGCCAGCAGCGGTCACGGCCGGCACCGTAACGTTCCGCGGCGAAAACCTGATCACGATGAGCGACCGGAAGCTCAACGCCATACGATGGCGGAACTTCTCCGTCGTGATGCAGAGCGCCATGAATGCGCTGAATCCGGTGACCACAATCGGGGCGCAATTTCGGGACGCTATCGAAGCGCACGCCAAGCTTTCTCCGCGTGAGCTAGCGGACCGCTCCATCGAGGTCATGAAGCTGGTCGGTATCGATCCGATTCATCTCAAGAGCTACCCGCATCAACTGAGTGGTGGGATGCGGCAGCGGGCGATGATCGCCATGGCGTTGCTGTTCACCCCGGATCTTGTGATCATGGATGAGCCGACGTCGGCTCTCGACGTTGTGGCCCAGCGTTCGTTGATGGTTCAGATCAAGGAGCTCCAGCGCAGACTCGGCTTCGCGATCATCTTCGTAACCCATGACATGTCGTTGGTCAGCCACTTCTCCGATCAACTACTGGTGATGTATGCGGGTCAAGTCATGGAGGCGGGACCGACGCGAACGGTGTTCGATCGACCGTCGCATCCGTATAGTCGCGGTCTACTTGACGCATTCCCGTCTATTCGCGGGCCGCGGGTTCCGCTCTCCGGAATTCCGGGTAGCCCGCCCGACCTCAGTCGTCCGCCGAGCGGGTGCCGGTTTCATCCGAGGTGTTCGTTTGCGATGGAGGAGTGCAGCGGCGAGATGCCACCGCTGTATCAGATCGGCGCGGTCCGATCCCGATGCCATTTGAACGCACCGCAGCCGGAACCGAACGCGATCACCGCCGAGGAGATCCGATCATGACTCGCTCGGCACCGGTGGCCCGAAGCGACCGTTCGCAGCCGGATGCGAATCCGCCGCCGCTGCTCGAGACTCGGGGCTTGACCAAGCACTTCAAGGTCGGGGGCAACCTTTCCCGTAAAGTCCTGCACGCCGTCGATGACGTCAGCTTCGTTATCAACCGTACTGAGATCGTGGCCTTAGTCGGTGAGAGTGGCAGTGGGAAAAGTACGATCGCCCGGTTGCTGGCTCGAGTCTACAAGCCGACCCGTGGCGACATCGTCTATCAGGGACGGTCCCTGCAATCGATGCGGACGCGTCGCCAGACCCTCGCCTATCGCAGCGATGTGCCGATGGTGTTCCAGGATCCGTTCAGCTCATTGAATCCCGCGTACCGGGTCTCGCACGGCATCATGCGAGGTCTGAAGCTGCACCGTAAGGAACTGGGCCGAACCCAGCGACGCGAAGAGGCGCAACGAGTGGTCGAAGCAGTCGGTTTGAGGCCCGCGGCGGACGTTCTCGACAGATACCCGTATGAATTGAGCGGCGGCCAGCGGCAACGGATCGGCTTTGCCCAGGCTTTGGCGTACAAGCCGAAGCTGATTATCGCGGATGAGCCGGTATCGATGCTCGACGTGTCGATCCGCATCGGTCTGCTCAACGTGATGGCCGACCTGCGGGAGCGCGAAGGCGTGGCGATCCTCTACATAACTCACGACATCGCCAGCGCCCGTTATGTGTCCGATCGAATCATGGTCATGTACGCGGGGCACATCGTCGAGTCTGGGCCAACCGAAGCCGTGCTGGCCAACCCCAAGCACCCGTACACCCAGCTTTTGCTTTCGGCCGTGCCCGACCCGCGCGCGCCGCTCGAGGTCGGGCCGGCGACCGACAGCGGAGAGCCACCCAAGATCATCAATCCGACCCCCGGATGTCGGTTCCGCTGGCGCTGCCCGCTGGCCATCGATCAATGCGCGCAGGAAACGCCACTCCCGCGGCTCCTGGCGCCGGCGCATACCGCGGCCTGCCACGTCGCCGAGCCCGATCCATCGTTCCCCACAACCACATCCTGATCAGTGCAAAACGAGGTCGACCCGTGAAGATCGCCGTCGTCGGAGGCGGGAGCACGTACACGCCCGAGCTGATCGAAGGATTCGCCCGCCGAGGCGATGTCCTCGTCGTCGATGAGCTGGTGCTGCACGACATCGCCCCCGGTCGTCTCGAGGTTGTCGGGGGACTCGCCCGCAGAATCCTCACGAAGCAAGGATTCGAGGGACGGCTGAGTACCACGACGTCGCTGGACGAGGCGGTTGACGGGGCGGCCGCCGTGCTGGTGCAGCTGCGAATCGGCGGTCAGCGCACGAGGCTCGTCGACGAGACGTTGCCCGCCAGATTCGGTCTGGTCGGCCAGGAAACGACCGGTCCAGGCGGATTCGCAAAAGCGCTGCGCACTGTCCCGCCCGTCCTCGCTATCGCGGACGTCGTCGCCGCCCGGGCGCAACGCGACGCGTGGATCATTGACTTCACCAACCCGGTGGGAATCGTCACGCGCGCGCTGCTGGACGAAGGGCATCGCGCCCTTGGCCTCTGCAACGTCGCGATCGGGTTCCAGCGCCGGCTGGCCGAAAGGTTCGGCGTCGCTCCGACCCGCATCCGGCTGGATCACGCCGGGCTCAACCACTTGTCGTGGATCCGCGGCGTATCCGTCGACGGCGTCGACCGGCTGCCCGAGCTGTTGGCATCGAGCGACGTCGACGAACTCGCCGAGGCCACCGACGTCCCGCCCGATCTGCTTCGCGCGCTTGGGGCCATCCCGTCCTACTACCTGAACTACTACTACTGCACCGAGCGCGCGGTCGCTGGGCAGGCGACCGGTCCGCACCGGGCCGAACAGGTACTCGAGATCGAGCGGAAGCTGCTGGACATGTATGCGGATCCAACGCTCGATCACAAGCCGGCCCTGCTTGAACAGCGAGGCGGCGCATACTACAGCGAAGCCGCCGCCGCGCTGGTCACCTCACTGCTCACCGGTGACGGCGCGCGTCACTACGTGGACATTCGCAACAACGGCACGCTCGCCGGACTGCCCGACGAAGCGGTGGTCGAAGTACCCGCCGACGTTGATCGTGACGGCGCGCACCCGGTCTCCGTCACGCCGCTGCCGCCCGAGATGCTCGGACTCGTGCAGGCCGTGACCGCTTACGAAATCCTGACGATCCAAGCCGCGCGATCCGGGGACCGGAGAATTGCCGTGCTGGCACTACTCGCCAATCCGTTGGTGCGGCAATGGGATTTCGCGGCGCCGCTGCTTGCCGCGTTGCTCGAGGCGAACCGCGCCTACCTTCCGCAATTCTTCGGCGAGAGCAGGGCTCGACCAGCCGGGCCCGCCGATGCCTGAGCCCGACGCACCGCGCATCGAGCGCAGGCGAACAAGCCGGATCCGTAGCCCGTACGTCATCGGCGTCGACGCGGGCAACTCGAAAAGCGATGCCGTCGTAGCGACGACGAGCGGCCGGCTTCTCGCCTGGTGCCAAGGACCTGGTATGGCGTCACCGTTGGGCCACCTCGTAGTGTGGCGCAACCGACTCATCCCACTCGTCGAGCAGGCTCTGGGCAAGGCCCGAGTGGCGCCCGCGAGTACCGCCGCGTGCGCCGTGTACTGCCTGGCAAATATCGACCTGCCGGCCGAGAGACGGATCGCGCAGCGAGAGTTGACGGGGGCCGCGTTCGCCCAGGTGACCGCCGTCGAGAACGACACGCTCGCGGTGTTGCGCGCCGGTGCGTCCCGTCCGTGGGGAATCGGCGTCGTAGCCGGCGCCGGCATCAATGCGATTGGCGTCCACCCATCCGGCCGAACCGCTGGGTATCTCGCGTTCGGTGATTACACCGGTGATTTCGGCGGTGGGCACAGTCTCGGAGTCCATTGCCTTGCGGCCGCGATTCGTGACCGCGACGGGCGAGGGCCCCGTACCGCGCTGACAACCCTGGTACCGAAGCACTTCGGGCTCCGTACCGCTGACCAGGTCGCAATCGCGGTCCACAACCACACTCTCGACCACGAAGGACTTCGCGTGCTTGCGCCCGTGCTGTTCGAGGCGGCGTCCACCGGAGACCCGGTAGCAATGGGCATACTCACCGCCTTCGGTGATGAAGTGGCCATCATGGCGAGTGCGCTCATCCGCCGCCTGCACCTCGTCCGGACGGATGTGGAAGTGATTCTCGGCGGCGGCATGCTCCAGTCGAAGAATGGCGTTCTGCTCGATCGGGTGACTGCCGGTGTTTTGGCGAAAGCGCCGCGAGCTCAGATCCGGGTGCTGGACGTGGCCCCGGTGTGCGGCGCCGTCGTCGATGCCCTGCGTCGCGTCGGCGCGACCGAGGGCGCCCGTCGTCGGATCAGGGGCGCCCTGATTGCCGCCGCGAAGCACGCCCCAGTAAGAGTTGCCGGGCCTACTCACTCATCGCGATGAACCGCTTGAGTTTGCCCGTCGCGGCCTGGCGCGGGATCTGCTCGACGACACCGAGGTTGATCTGCGGATTCGAGAGCCCGTACTGCGGCAACGACGAGATCAGACCCGCCGTCACCGCCGGGATGTCCGGGGACCCGACCACAAGGACGTCGGCCCCGGTGGCGGTCTGCCGGACCTGGTACTCGGAGATCAGCGGGTCGGTTCCCAGCACGTGCCGGAACGCGCTGGCCGGCACCATCCGCGTGCCGTATCGGAAATCGTCATCGCGTCGGCCGGCAACGTCGGCGACGCGAAGCATCGAACTGCCGCACGGGCAGCGCCCCGGCAGCAGCGTGACCTCGTCGCCGAGGTCGTAGCGAATGAAGGGGAACGCGCGGCCGGCCAGTCCGGTCGCGAGCGTGCGCTCGGCCGGCTCATCTCGGCCGACTCGTCGTCCGGCCGAGTCGACCCGTTCGAGGATCACCTCATCCTCACAGATGTGCAGGCCCTCGCCCTGGCCGCAGCCGACCGCCTGGACGCCGATCTCGGTTGAGCCCCAGAGGTTGTGGACCGGCGCGCTCCAGGCGGTGTCAATCGCCTCGCGGTCCTCCTCGGTGAGCGGCTCGGAGTTGGTGCTCACCCGAACCGGCCGGACGTGGAGTTCACCCGCTGTCGCGGCCCGGGCGAGGCGTCCGATCACGGAGGCGTAGCCCACGAGGTGGGTCGGCTGCACGTCGGCCAACGCTCGCAGCACCTGGTCGAACGGCGCCGCGGCTGAGATCACGGCAGTTTCCATCAACGGCTCGGTGGGGACGTCGAACAACGGCGTGCTCGCGTGTGGAGGCTGGCCCGCTTCCAGCACGGCCAGTCGCTGCGGGCGAAGACCTGACTCAGAAGCGCGCTCGGCTCGCGCCTGCCACCGCCACGCGAGACAAGCCAACGTTATGAACTGCTGCCAATCCCAGATGTAGACGCCACGCACGCCGCTCGAGCCTCCCGAGCTGAACACCTGGATTCCCGCGGGCGTGTAGGAGAACCACTGCTGCCGGGCCAACACCTGCTCGGCGCCGGCCCGATCGATATCGGGCGTGGTGACAATAGCGTCCCAGTTGTCCTGTGCCTCCTGCTTGACCATCGGTGGCAGTCGTACGAGATCGTCGATCGTCGCCGTCGTCGGATCGATGTCGGACATGCGGCCGGCGTGGAACGGTGAGCGCTCGCGCGCAAATCCGAGCAGCGACCGGAGTCTCATGCTCTGGTAATGCTCGATTCGCTCCCGGGGCCAATCCAGCCGCGTCACGTGGTCCTCGAGGGAAGCTCGTACGGCATTCAGGTGCGCGGCGCGCAGATGCTCGTAAGCCGCCTTCTCGTCCTTGTGGGCCACACGCACAGTGTGCAACGACTCGACGTCAGGCGCCCTCAGCTGACGCGGGTTTCTGATCTCCGGGACGGTTGGGTCGCAGCCGCACGCGCACTTGCAGAAACTGGAAGCGCTGCGGCGATCCGGTGACCCGGGTGTATGCGCTGAGGACGTCGGCGACGAACGCGTCGATGGCCGCGTCGCTGGAAAGTCGCGCGTTCCACGCGGCGAAGCCGACCCGGCACCAACGGGCGAAGGCTTCCGGGCTGGGGAAGTCCCAGGTCAGGTCGACGACGCTGAGTTGTTCGACCTCGAGTCCGGCGCCCGCAGCAAGTTGCGGGTAGGTGTCTGGATCGACGTGCCGGAACGGCGGCTGGAATCCGGCGAAGCCACCGCGCCACGCCGGTTGCTCGCAAGTGCGCATTGCCGTTTGCTCCAGGCTGGGACGGGGGCCGTCGCAGACCTGCTGGACAAGCGCCCATCCGGAGTCGTGCAGCGCGCCCGAGATATTGCACAACGCGCGATGCTGATCAGCCACCCAATGCAGCGCATTGAATGAGACGACAACGTCGAACTCATCGCGGAAAGGCATCGCCAGAACGTCGCTGATCTCGAATTGCACGCGCGCGAACTCAGGCCGGACGAGGGTGCGGGCCGCGCGCACCATGCGCGGCGAGACGTCGACACCCAGGACGGAACCCGCATCGAGCCGCTCGGCGATCTGCACCGTGATCCGGCCGTCGCCACACCCGACGTCGAGCACGCGCTCGTTACCGCGAAGAGAAACACCAGCCAGCGCTTCACTCGCCAGCCACTGCTGCAGATCGCTGATCTGCCGGTACGCCTGCCCATCCCAGTCGGCCATGGCCGTCATCCGCCGATCAGCCGGAATCCGGGTCGACACATACGCAGGCGAGCGAGCGTCACTGACGAGCACCCCATGCTGGTCAGGGTCACCCAGCCAGGGTCGCACGCCGGCCTTCCGACGCAGAGGCGACACTGGCCGAGTGCGGAGAAACCTCGCCGTCACGTATCCGGGGATGAATGTCGATGACGGGCATACGGAAACGTCCGGAGTCCCTGGTTGTCGGAGCCTTGCTCGCCGGTGTGGGTGGCTACCTCGACGCCTACACATTCGTCGGGCACCGCGTCTTTGCCAACGCGCAGACCGGCAATGTCGTGTTGCTCGGCATCGACGCCGCGTCTTCGCATTGGCGCACGGCCCTGCTGCGCGTGGCCCCGATAGCAGCCTTTGTGGTGGGCGTGCTTGCGGTCGAAGTCCTCGAATCAGTACGCCGGCGCCCCATCTTTCACCGCCCGGTCCGCATCGCATTAGCGATCGAGATTGTGGTGCTCGCGGCAGTGGCGACGCTGCCGGACGGCAGCAATGAGTTGGCGACGACCGTTCCGGTGGCGTTCGTGGCGGCCATACAGTTTGCGACGTTCAAGGTCCTCGGTGATGCGCCTTATACGACGTTGCTCGTCAGCGGGAACCTGCGGAGTGCGACCGCGGCGACGTATCGCTGGTTGGTGCGAAGGCAGCCCGTAGCCGAACGGATGGCCCGGTGGTTTGCCGTCGTGGTCGGCGCGTTCGCGGTAGGCGCATTGGCCGGAGGTTGGTGCACGCGCGAGTTCGGCGGGACCGCAGCCGCTGTCGCCAGCGGCGTGTTGCTGGTCGTCCTGCTGTGGCTCGTCTACGAGACACGTCGCCTAGAGGGCCAATCTGAGGCGGCACCGATCGATGGCCCCGGAATCCGTCCAGGTCGTATCCCGGACAGCAGTTGACGAACGCACCATCCACTCGCAGCCGGCTGGTCGCGGGGACGGATGATGAAGGGGTGGCATCCCATCTGGCGAGGACGGCGCAGGCCTGATGGCCAGCCGACCGAGCGACTGGAGCGCCGACCAGCAGGCGGCGCTGCGGCGGGTCGCGACCTTGGTGGCGAGTGGGCCATCACCGGAGGACGTGTTCGCGGCGGTCACCGCGGAGATCGGCCGGGTGCTGGACGTCGACGTCACGGTGATGGGCCGCTACGACGCGGACGGCGCGGCGACCGTGCTCGGCACCTGGACTCGCACGGGCGCGCCCGTGCCGCTCCCGGTGGACGGTCGGGCAAAACTGGGCGGCCGCAACGTGACCACGCTGGTGTTCGAGACCGGTCGGCCCGCGCGCTTGGACAGCTACGGCGATGCCTCCGGCCCGGTCGCTGACCTGGTACGCCGCTGGGGATTCCGCTCATTCGCTGGGGTGCCTATCAGCGTCGAGGGCCGCCTGTGGGGCGTCGTCGTCGTGGCCTACACGCACGAAGAGCCGCTGCCGATGAGTACCGAGGCGCGGCTGGCCGGCTTCACCGAGCTTGTCGGCACCGCGATCGCCAATGCCCAGGCGCGCACCGAGCTGCGCGACTTTGCCGAGGAGCAGGCCGCGCTGCGGCGGGTGGCGACTCTGGTGGCGCACGCAGTGGCGCCCTATGAGATGTTCAGCGCCGTCGCCGAAGAAGTGGGACGGTTGCTGAAAGTCGATTACACCGTGCTGAGCCGTTACGACTCCGACGGCTTGGTCACCGTCGTGGGGGGCTGGGCTGACGCTGACCCGGGCCGCCCACTTGCCATCGGTCTTCGGTTGAAACCCGCGGGACGGAACATGCACACGTTGGTGCTCGAGACCGGGCGGCCGGCGCGGATCGACGACTACGCCGAGGCATCCGGAGCGTTCGCCGAGGTCGCCCGTGACTGGGAGTACAGCTCGGCGGTGGGAGTGCCGATCAGCGTCGAGGATCGGCTGTGGGGCGTCATGATCGTGGGATCACGCGTCTCGCCGCTTCCGGTCGGCACCGAGGAGCGACTAGCCGGATTCACCGAGCTCGTCGCGACCGCGATCGCCAACGCAGCGGCCCAGGCCGCGCTGAACGCATCCCGGGCGCGGATCGTCACCGCCGCCGACACCACCAGGCGGCAGATCGAACGCGATCTGCATGATGGGGCGCAGCAAGGACTGGTGTCACTCGCCCTGCGGCTGCGGGCGGTGCAAGCGGCCGTGCCGGCCGAGGCGGGCGAGTTGTCCCACCAGCTCGAGGGTTTGTCCGGCCAGCTGACCGACGTGCTGGACGAGCTGCGCGAGATTGCTCGCGGCATCCACCCGGCCGCGCTCGCCGAGGGCGGAGTGCAGCCGGCGTTGAAGACCTTGGCCCGGCGCTCCGCGGTTCCGGTTCGCTTGGACGTCCGAACCGACGCTCGCTTTCCCGAACCGATCGAGATCGCTGTCTACTACGTCGTGTCCGAGGCGCTCACGAACACCGCGAAGCATGCCGACGCTTCCTTCGTCGAGGTGCAGGTATGCACCCACGAGGATCAGCTACGGCTGCGTGTCCGCGACGACGGCCGCGGGGGCGCCGACCTCACGCGGGCATCTGGGCTCGTCGGCGTGAAAGACCGCGTCGAAGCTCTCGGGGGCCGGTTGTCCCTGCACAGCGTGGCCGGTTCGGGAACCACCCTGGAGATCGCCCTCCCGCTCACCTCGCCCGTCTGATACGACCCCCGGGTTGGGGTTTACCGGCACCCAAATTGGGTTGCATCCATTGACCGCCGTTCAGGCCGTTCCTAGCGTCGCTGTCATGCGGTTGGTCGAGCGGGAACGCCAGCTCGCAGCGTTGTCCGATTGTCTAGAGGAAATCCGGGCCGGATCGGGCGCTGTCGCATTAGTTTCCGGCGAGGCCGGTGCGGGCAAGTCAGCACTCCTGTCGGCGTTCCTTGCCGACCAGGCCATTCGGGTCGCCGCGGGATCCTGTGACGGGCTGTCGACACCTCGGCCGCTCGGTCCGGTGATCGAGATCGCGGCACAGCTCGAAGTTGATACGGCACTGCCGCGAGACGCCTTGTTCCAAGCGATTCTCGCCGTATTGAGGCAACAGCCCACGATCGTCCTGATTGAGGACTTGCATTGGGTAGACGACGCGACGGCTGATTTCTTGCTCTACGTCGGACGCCGACTGGATGGCGTGCCGGCGATGGTGGTCGGGACATATCGTGACGACGAGATGCGGTCCAACGTTCGGCTTACTCGGTTGGTTGGTGATCTCACTCGGTTAGGTGTGGCCCGGCGGGTGGCCGTGTGCTCGCTGACCGAATCGGGTGTGGCTTCAATGGCTGCGGGTTCCGGCCTCGATCCTGCAAATGTATTTGCGCAGACTTCTGGCAACGCGTTCTTCGTGGCCGAATGTCTGGCAGCTGGATCGAGCAAGCCCGGGACGGTACGCGAAGTCGTTCTCGCCCGGGCAGCGCGGCTGTCGGCACGCGGGCGCCGTGTGCTGGACATCGCTTCTCAACTGGGTGTCCGGTTCGAGGCGGACGTGCTGATCGAGACGAGTGGCGTCGAGGCCGAAGGCATTGACAACTGCATCGAGCAGGGAATGTTGGTGGCCCTCGGAGCAGAGCTCGGATTCCGGCATGAACTGTCGCGGTTGACGATCGCTGAGCAGATCCCGCCGATTCGTCACGCGGCGCTAAACCGAGGCATCTTGCGAACGCTCGAGCAGCGGCAGGGCGTTGATGTCGCACGCCTGGCCCGTCATGCGGCGGACGCGAATGAGGCCGAGCGCGCATCCCGTTACAGCCTGGACGCGGCCCGGCGCGCCGCCCGGCTCGGCTCACACGGCCAAGCGGTGGTCCACTATCGAACCGCGATACGGTTCGCCTCGAGCTGGCCAATCAACGAGCGCGCCTCATTGCTTGACGCGCTCGCCGCCGAGTGCATGGTCACCGACCAGATGGGCGAGGCGCTCGCGGCCGCCGAGGAGGCATTGCGGCTGTGGCGTGAGGTCGCCGACGCTCTCAAGATCGGCGCGGCGCACGTCGCACTCGCCTACATCGCCTGGTACCTCGGCCGGGGGAACATGTCCCATGAGCATGCCTCGCAGGCGGTCGCGGTCCTCAGACCATACGCACCCACTGTCGAGTTGGCCCGTGCGCTTGTCTGTGCGGGCGGCTTCGAGGTCGAGACCGGCGACCCGGACGAGGGCGTGCGGACACTTCGAGCTGCCCTCGACATGGCGCGAGCGGTCGGTGACCCGCAGGCCGAGTCCAACGCGCTCAACACGATCGGCTGGGCGCTCGGATACCGAAGCGAGGTCGACGACGGGGTTGCCTACCTTGAGCAAGCCCTGAAGGTGGCGTTGGCGCACGACCTTGGTCACCTCGCGGGGCGGGCCTACGCGAACCTGGCGCAGGTCCTGGCCGACAACGACCGGTTCGCTCAGGCTGACGGTGTAATCGCTGAGGGACTGCGCTTTACTGAGGATCGCGACCTGACGTTACGGACGGTGTGCCTAACAAGTGTGCTGGCCACGTCGGCGATGGAACGTGGCCGCTGGGACGACGCGATGGCTGACGCCGTCGGCATGCAGGAACAAGCCGGAACCATGACAGTTGGACGGATCCCGGCACTGACTGTGATCGGAACGATCAAGATGCGGCGCGGTGACGCCGACGGCGAAATAATTCTCCGGGACGCGATGCGTCTGGCCCAACGCACCGAGGAGATGCAGCGGATCGTCCCAGTGGCGTTGGCACTTGCTGAGCATGCGTGGCTGCATGCAGATGTGACCAGCGCGCATAACTGGATCAAGAGTGTCCTCGATCGCACTGACGAACCACTCACCGCCCCTCATCGAGGGCACGTGACATCGTGGGCAGTGCGACTAGGAGATCGTCACGAAGTACCCCACGGGACACCGCACCCGCTCGCTCGGGAGATCAATGGCCGCTGGCAGGAGGCCGCTGACGCATGGCGCGCGCTCGATCGCCCGTATGAGCAAGCGTTGGCCTTGATCGAGGTTGGCACGCCCGGGGCGCTCACCCATTCGTTCGCCATCCTGGACGGGCTGGATGCCCGGCCG
>JGI10216J12902_102532270_pt1 | contig 13402 bp, 12 predicted proteins | sample KanNatreferecore_FD_12902 | JGI IMG/M metagenome (IMG submission 12902)
GGCGGCGGGGCCTCATGGAGTTCACCGGTGATCGTTTCCGCCGATGGTCGCGAAGAATTAGTCATCGCTCTTCCTGGATGTCTTATCTCGTTCGATCCGAAGACCGGCAAGCAGCTCTGGCTCAGCAAAGGCCTGGGCTCGACGATTTACACGAGCCCGGTCTTCGGTGAAAACACGCTGATCGGCATGACGAGCGGACCCGGTGGCGGAAGCGCGATCGCGGTGAAGCCAGGCGGTAGTGGCGATGTCTCGGAAAGCCGGAAAGTCTGGCGGAAGGAGCGCTTCAGCAGCGGGATCGGGTCGGGAATCATTTACGAAGGGCACCTGTATACGATCAGCCAGAACGGCATCGCCGCGTGCACAGACCTGAAAAATGGAAACACCATCTGGGAGGAGCGCCTGAAAGGGAGCAGCAGCCGCGGAACTTCATGGTCGTCCCTGCTGTTAGCGGACGGAAAAATCTACGCGCCGAACCAGGGAGGCGATGTCTTTGTGATCAAAGCCGCGCCGAAATTTGAGGTCCTCGCGACAAACTCCGTTAACGAATCAACCAATGCTTCGTTGGCTGCCGCAGACGGAGAGATTCTCCTCCGGACGGACAAGGCGCTCTGGTGCCTCGGGAAGAAATAGTTCAGGCGCCGGGCTCGAATAAAGGGTCGCATGACTCGCGGCATGCAATATCTCTCCCGCGATGTCTTCCATTTCTCGAGTCGCTGTTGAACTCGGTGCCCGCCGCTATGAGGTGCTGATCGCACCCGGCCTCATTTCGCGCCTGGGCGAGTTGCTGCGCGGGCAGGGCCTGAAGCAGACGAATGCCTTCGTCATCACCAATGCCGAGGTAGCGACACATTACTTCAATGCAGTGGAAGCGGCGCTGACGACGGCCGGTTTCCAGTGCGTTGTTCGACACGACATACCTTCGACGGAGGAGGGCAAAAACTGGGAGGAGTTCTCCAGTGCGTGCGCCGCGATGCTCGAGGCGTTTCCGGATGCCGGAGCAACTCCGCTCGTCTTTCTCCTGGGCGGCGGTGTCGTTGGCGACCTGGGTGGATTTGCGGCCGCGGTATTCCGGCGCGGCGTGCCATTCGTGCAGGTCCCAACTACCTTGCTCGCCGCGGTCGATTCGAGCGTGGGCGGCAAAGTGGCGGTGAACTTTGGCGGCGTGAAGAATATCATGGGCGCCTTCAGCCAGCCGAGCCTGGTGGTATGCGACCTCTCTACTCTCCAGACCCTGAGCAGCCGTGAACTTCGCTCGGGCACGGCTGAAATCATCAAGTACGGCGCCGTTTGCAGCGCGTCGCTGTTCGAACAGCTCGAGCGGGGTGATCTGGAGAAGCTGCTGGCGCGAGATGGTGCGTCGCTCGTGGATGTCGTCGCTCAGTGCGTAGCGCTCAAGGCGCGTGTGGTAGAACAGGATGAATTCGACAAAAAGGGCATCCGGAACGTGCTCAATTTTGGTCACACGATCGGCCACGCGCTCGAGCTCAGTGCGGACTATGCGCTGACGCATGGCGAGGCGATCTCGATCGGGATGGTCGCCGCTACCGGCATCGCTCAGGAGCTTCGCATGGTTGACGACTCATTCACCGAGCGCCTCCAATCCCTCTTCGCCCGCGCTGGCTTGCCCATTCGATATTCCGGACACGCCGAGCTTTTCGAACGGATGAAACGCGCACTGCAACTCGACAAAAAGTTCAGGGACGGGTGCAACGTTTTTGTCCTCCCCACGGCAATCGGAGCTTGGGAACAGCGCGAGAATATCGATTGGGCACTGGTGGACGACGCGATTCGAAGCGCCATCGCTTAGTCCCAAAAACGATTCGCCACCCGGCCCATCGCTTCGCGACGTACCGAGTGGCGCAAAATTAAGACCCAGCGAGCGCGTCTTAGTCGCCGGCCTTTTTTGTGATGTCTGGATCGGCGGGATCCTTCTTGCCGGGCTTTGTCGTGATATCGCTATCGATCCGGGCCTTCACACCCGGCTTGGTTGTGATATCGCCGTCAGTCGCCGCCTTGGTATTAAGCGCCTTCTGTTCTGCGGCCGTTAATGGCTCACTGGGAACGACCGCCACGGGAACCGCTTGTGGGTCAGGGATGACAACTTTCCCAACATACCATCTACCTTCGATTGGCGTGTAATGCACGGTCACAGGCATTTGCGGACGGATTTGCGCGAGCGTGAGCAGTTGACCTCCACTCGACTCGACCTTCGCTTTCTCCATCCCATAAAAAGTAATCGGCGCCTGTAATTGGGCCGATTGTACAGTCATCAAGCCCTTGGGCTGATCAATGGAAACTACGGAGCCCGTCGTGACGGGGCCAGAGGTAACAACTTCCGTCTGAGCAGACATTTGCGGTGCCGCGAGCGCAAGGAGAGTCGCGGCGATCAGGGATTGGCTAGGTTTCATGATTTCGCAGAACTTGGTTCACCCATGGATCGCCGCCGGGGGCTCATTTGGTTGTCGGATATCGATTTGCTTCCGCCCTCATCCTCAGCGAGACATCGCAACCCTTCGCATGCAATTCCCCAATCGTGTCGCGTGGTCACTGGTTGCTATCTACCTTTGCCTCGCCTCCACCCTTCTTGCTACATTCCCAGCTGCTTCGGACAGTTTCGCGTCTGCCACAGCGATCGATTTCTTCACCGGATTCTCTGACGAAACCGATCTCTCCGTCTGTACGACGGAATTAAATGAACCAGTTCACCATCCCGATGGGGTCGGGCCGTTTCGGACGGCGTGGTGGAAGTGGACTCCGGTAATCCCCGGCTATTGTACGATCGATACGCTCTCATCAGCGCTGTCCGCTAATCACGCGGGGGACACGGCGATCGCAGTGTATTACGGAAGCTCGCTTTCGACGCTGACCCCGGTGGCGCGAAATAACGATGCCTATGAAGCCCAACTGTCTGAAGCGACGTTTGTAGCTCAACCAGGCACGACTTATTACATCGCGGTGGATTGCGCGCCGGCGACCGCGGGCGTGGTTCGGCTCCGCCTGCGTGAACTCATCCTGGAAGATGCGGAGTGGCAGGGCGTGCTGCAGCCGGCCGACCCGGCGCAAAGTCTGCCGGGAATTGTCTCGCTGAAAACCACCCGCAGCGGGGCATTGAGCGGGCAGCTAACGATTGGTGCTAAGAAGTTCCCCTTCAAGGGAAGCTGGGGAGCGAATGGCCGCTTCCGCGTGGTGTTTCCGCAACTCAGCAAGTCAGGAACCGTACTAGCGCTCCCAATCGAGCTGATCATCGATGGCGCCGGGACTTCTTTGGGATTGTACACTCAGCTCATTCTCCCGAATCAATCAATCGCCGGCGGACTTGGACGCGTGACACCATTTTCTGCGTCGAACGCCTCGCCGGAGCGCGGTGCCTACTCGCTGGTAATTCTGGATAATGACACGATCGGTTCCGGAGGAATCCGCTATACCGTGTCTCCCACCGGCCTGGTGAAAGGCGCGGGGTTTATGGGAGATGGGCAACCGATCATTTTCGGCAGCCGTTTGACGGAGCCTTTCTCCAGCGACATTCGGCAGTTTGCGATCCACCTCCCGCTTTTCTCGGGGGCAGGCTGCCTGAATGGTTATATCTATTGTTCTCCGGTGGAGTCCGGGTCCTTTTTCATGAATTATCTCCGCCCTCCGCAATCGGGCGCAGCGTTTTATCCTCTTGGTTTTCGCATGGAAGTGGACGCTCGAGGCGCCCTTTACACTCGGCCTCGGCCGGGCCAGCGAGTGCTCGGGCTGCTAGATCCCGCCGGAGTGGGACGATTGGAGTTCGCCCATACGCCGAACGAATTCACCGGATTCATCGAGTCGCTCACGCTTGGAGCAAACAACCAGTTTGTTTTTACCAACCCCGCCATCCGCAAACCGCGCATGAAGATCGATCTCGCGACGGGGATGATCAGCGGTAGCATCAACGAACCTCCCGGGCGCACACGAAAGCTTCGGGGCATCGTGGCGCGATTTGGCGATATGCCAGTCGCATTCGGTCTTTGCACCGGCACGACCCGCACGGGGTCATTCGGGATCTTTCAATAGCGCTAGGTCAGCTGCACATAGGGCAGCAGCCCATGGACGCCGCCTTCGCGGCCGAAGCCGCTCTCCTTGTAGCCGCCGAAGGGACTGGTCGGGTCGAACTTGTTGTAAGTGTTAGCCCACACCACTCCGGCGCGAAGCTTGGAAATCATCTTGAAGATCTTTGATCCCTTGTCGGTCCAAACCCCAGCGCTGAGACCGTAAGGCGTATTATTTGCGCGCTCGATGGCTTCGTCGGGAGTGCGGAAAGTCATCACACTCAACACTGGGCCAAAGATTTCTTCCTGCGCGACGCGGTGGCTGGCGGTCACGCCGGTGAGCAGGCTGGGTGGAAACCAATAGCCGCGGTCGGGTAGGCGGCAGCGAGGCTGGATGAGTTCGCCACCTTCCTGGACGCCGGCGTCCACGAGGCTGCGAATCTTCTCGAGCTGCGGCTTCGAATTAATCGCGCCGATGTCGGTGTTCTTGTCGAGAGGATCGCCGACCCGCAGCGTGACGATGCGGTCGCGCAGTTTGCGGAGTACTTTTGGGAATATGCTTTCCTGAACGAGGAGGCGAGATCCGGCACAGCACACGTGGCCTTGATTGAAGAAGATGCCAGAAACAATGCCCTCGACCGCCTGATCGATGGGCGCGTCCTCGAAGACGAGGTGGGCCGCTTTCCCTCCGAGTTCGAGAGTAAGCTTCTTCTTTGTACCCGCGACGGCTTTGGCAATGAGCTTGCCGACTTCCGTAGACCCGGTGAAGGCCAATTTGTCGACGTCCGGATGTTCGACCAGTGCGCGCCCGGTTTCGCCGGCGCCGCTCACGATGTTAACGACCCCATCCGGCAAGCCCGCCTCCATCAATATCTGGGCGAGGTGCATCGCGGTGATGCTGGTGGTCTCAGCGGGCTTGAGGACCACGGTATTTCCGCACGCGAGCGCAGGTGCCAGTTTCCACGCAGCCATGAGGAGCGGGAAATTCCACGGAATAATCTGCCCACACACGCCGACCGGCGCCGCCTTTCGACCTGGGAAAGCGTAGTGGAGCTTATCCGCCCAGCCCGCGTAATAGAAGAAGTGGGCAGCGACCTGCGGCAGATCGAAGTCGCGGGATTCCTTGACCGGTTTGCCGCCATCCATCGTCTCGAGCACGGCCAGCTCACGGGACTTCTCCTGGATGATGCGCGCGATGCGATAGAGGTACTTGCCACGTTCGAGAGCAGGCAGGCGGCTCCAGCTCTTTAAGGCACGACGCGCCGCCTTGACCGCTGCGTCGACGTCGGCGGGTTCGCCCGCACCGATTTCCGAGAGTTTTTTCTCCGTCGCGGGATTGAGCGACGCAAAATACTTTCCCTTCGCCGGAGCGACGAATTTTCCGCCGATGAACAGCTCGTACCGGGGCGCGATTTTGACAGGTGACGTTTCGGGCGCGGGTGCGTAGGCCCACTTCGTGCCAAAGGTCAGGCGCCGTTCAACGGGCTCCGCCGGGACGATAGCAGTAGACGCGGAGCGAGCGGGTTTGCGAGGCATGCGCGGAGGATTTCAGTTCCTTCCGCGGAGAGCAATTCCTCAGCGGCCGCCACCTGGAGCACCACCACCACCACCACCACCACCACGACGACCACCGCCCCCGAAGCCTCGGAAGTCACCACCCCCGCCTCCTGCTGGCGGCTGCGCGGTTGGCTGAACCCCGTATTGCGTGGCGTACTGCTGCGCGAGGGCCGGATCCTGACGGGAGAGGCCTCCGATCAGGCGTTGCAGGGTTTGGGTTCGCTCCTGGTCGTTGGTGATCGTGCCGGCCCAGACAAATGCCGAGGACGGATCCTGACGCAGGACTTCGCGAGAGAATGAAGCCTTCGCGCTATCGAGGTCCGGAGAGTTTCCGAAAGTTTGGAGCAAGGTGCCTGCAGCGACCGGGTCCTTGTCGGCGATCCTGCTAATGACTTCGCTCATGGCCCGCTCGCGGGTTTCGCCGCTGGGGAAGCCCCACGCCTGGGTGGCGACATCCTTCGGATCGGCATTGCGCATCAGCTTGTCGACCAGCTGTCCGGCCATGCCCGCACGGAAGGCGTCATCGGGGAGATCGGCGATGGCATTGCGCACGGCATCTGCGCCGCGTTGTGCGAGCATTTCGTCCACCAGCGTATCGATCATGCGGCTGCGGGCACGGCTCTCCGGCTGGTTCTTGGTGAGTTCGAAAGCTCGGTCAAGATTCTGCTGCGCGAGCGGCCCAATCAGTGTCGCGATGGCGACATTGCCGTCCTCGGGACCGCCACGGCCGGGACCGCGATCGTTCTCGTCACGCTGCTGCACGCCATTGGCCTCCGCCCAGGCGATGGCCTCTTCCGGATTCGATTTGAGCCAGGTACGAAGCACGGCGTTCATCCCGGTGAAACGTGAAAAGTCGCGCTGAGCGCTGGCGAACGCCGCGGCTTCCTTGGGATCGATCGACGCCCATTTCTGGAGAAGCATCGAAGATTCCGTGATGCGGAAGCGTCCGTTGCCTTCCTTCCCAATCACTTCGAGTGCCGCCTTGATGTCCTCGGGGTTGTTCAGGGCCTCCAGCAGGCGGAGGAAACCAAGCATTCTCACGGCCTCGTCGTCCACCTTGAGCAGGTTCTTGAGGTGCTCATCCAAAGTTTTGCCGCCCAGTACTTGGTCCAGCGACGTGGCGTGGGACCCAAAGACCCGCGCAATCAAATCTTCGGAGGACGCGCCGGCTGCACCTGAAGCGCCCGCGTTTCCGCTCAGGGCTGAAGTGGATGAGTCACCCCGAGCATTACCCTTCGCCCCGCCCTTGGCCTCGTGCGATGGCCCGGACGTGATCCGTCCCAAGCAGAATGTGGCAACGGCTGTGGCCAGCCAGGCGCCAACGTAGATTGGCAAACGAGATTTGGATTTTGGAGTCATGATCGAAGCGGGGGACATTGGCCAACAACCCCTAGGTTAAGAAAAAGTAGCAGGAGAATTCGGGCGCTCGCGACTTGTCGGCAAATTTTGCCGACCCTGGATCCCCAACACGTTTGTCCCTGATTGCGGGAGCGCCCGCCAAACTGGAACCGATTCGGACCCAAGGCCCTGATTCTCTAAGGTTTCTCCATCAGGCCCGAATCCGCCGTAAGGATAATCGGCGAGCGATTCATCCCGCAACGAACTGAGAACCAGGCCATTTTTGGTTCCCGAATTCCATGAAGATCTCGGATCGTCATGATTTTCGGAAACAAAATATCGTCGCGATCACGGTTCGAGGCCCTTGTGGGCCAGCTTCAGACCGCCCCGATTCGTGCAAAACGGATTATTGGTAGCGAATGCTGTCCTTGTGCAGTTCGGGGGAAAGCTTCTGAATGAAGTCCACCAGAATCTGGTCTGTGCCCTTTTCATCCCGGCCAAATTTCTGCGTACTGCCAGTAACGTTCGCGGTGACCATCATCATGGCCCAACGCTGGACATAACCGCCGGTGAGACGATCCATGGTATCGATCTTGACGCGTCGCATGTGGGAATGGGTCACATCCCGCGAACCGGCGAACCAGTAATAACAGACGTTCTGAAGAGTCGCCTGCCGACCGTCCGCCGTTTTAGCCAACTTGTGGTTTCGCAGGCGCATGACCGGAAGCTTTCCGGCCCCAGGGATATCAATTGTGCGGTTATCACCCGGGGTAAATTCCCACCCTTGGGCGGCGAGGCAGCGCTCGGGACGATGAATGCTGGTCATCATGTCCTGTCCGGCGAGGACGATTGAAGCCTGGATCATGTCGCCCCGACCGTTCGAATACTCCTTGCGGGAAAACTCGGTCTCCGGTCCGAGCACGTCCTTCTCGTGCTGCGTAACTTCCACGGAATTGCCCCACCACTCGCCGAGACTGTCGGGAAGCTCCTTATTGATCCCTTCAGGCATGAAACCGGTGTTTTTCGGCAGCAAGAGCGCGCTACTTAACCCACCGAGCAGCACCGTAAAAACGATCAAAAGCCGGCTAGTAGTCATACGAGATCGGACCAGCCGCGGGGCGTGGAGCCGGCGTGCCGGCAGGTTTCTCTGCATCTTTTGCGACGGTTTCGGTCGCGGGATCGCTGGCAGGAGCATCCTCGGCGAGCAATTTCTTCTTCACGTCGGACCAGTCTCGGTTCAGCAGCTCACCGAAAAAGATCATGGCGCCCACCGCGATCGGAATAGTGATTACAAAGCCGGAAATGTTGTGCCACGGACCCGTGCCGAAGGATTCGCCGATCCACTTTGAGGCCAGGACGATCGTGAAGACGCGGAAGATATTGCCGAAGACCGCGAAGGGCAGCGTCATGGCAAAAGTCAGCAGCTTCTTCCAGGGCTCGTTCAGGTTGAAGTGAACATAGAGAAAACTGAGCATGGTCATGGCCATGATTGAGCGGATGCCCGAACACCCGCCGGCGACTTCACATTGGAAGCTGCCATCCTGCGCGAGGAGCTTCACACCGTCGCGATCGACGCCAATACCCACGAGATTCGACATCGTGGCGACGACGCTGGCCACGAGCCGCTGCAGCGGTTCCGTGTGATTCAGCAGGAAGCCGACTGGCACCATGAAAAGGAGCATCGCGCAGGGAAACAGTGCGACTCGCGTGACTTCCCAGCCCCACAGGCACCAGATGCAACCGATAATGAGGAGTGGCAAGGCAACCAGCGCGAGACGCGGCTGGAGCGTCCAGACGGCGACAATGAATAACAGAATTCCGAAGAGCAAGGGGAGCAGCCCCAGCCACGACGGACGCTTTTCCGCATCGGCAAATTTCTGGTAATGAAAGTAGGCGACAACCATGGCGCCGGGGAGGATCAGAAACCCATGCTCGAGATCGTTCTCGGAGTTCCAAGCCTCCCGGGCCCAGCGGAAGAACGACATCACTCCACCGTTCAACGGCTCATATCCGCAGAAGTACCAGACGAGGGTGCCAATGATCGCTGCGAGCAACAGCGCGTGAAGGCGATTGCGCGCGCACCAGTTCCACAGGCGATCCAGAGCCTCGCGGATGTCGGGTCGGGGTGTGGAAGGTGAGGATTGAGCAGGGGCGCTCATCGAAGCCCCGATTGTAGCGCGTGTTTTGCGGCGTCAAAGTGACAGTTTTCCATTTCACCGCCGAAAACCTTCGGCATGCTGCGCGCCCTGCGTGTCCTCTGAAACAAGTCAATCGTCATCCCACTCACGTCCGAAATTGCTCGTGCTCGAGCTCTGGGGGCTTGGTGACCTGACTTTTTCCACGCCCGTCCTGCGCGCGGCGGTGGAACGCTACGAGGTGACGCTGCTCGGAAAACCCCACGCGAAACCGCTGCTCGAGCCGTCCTTTCCGCAGATCAAATACATTCCCTACGACGCGCCGTGGTCTGCCTATCGCGACAAATACCGGCTCTGGACCTGGTCGTGGGGCCGGTTGCTCTCGCTGCTGGCGCAGTTGAGACAGCAGCATTTCGACGCCGCAGTCTCGGTGCGGAATGATCCACGCGACCACTTGTTTATGCGCCTTGTAGGCGCGCGGGAGCGCTATGGATTTCCTGTTCGCGGAAGCAGCGCCTTCCTCACGCATCCGCTGCTTCGCTCTCGAGCCAAGCAGCACCGGGTGGAGGATTGGCGCGATATCGGCCGGGCACTTGGCTTTACTGGAATGGAGACAGCGGAACCGCGTCTCGCGCATGCAAGCTACCGCTCCACGAGAGTGGATCAATTGATCGCCGGTATTCAAAAGCCGCTGGTTTGCCTGCATCCCGGGGCACGCATCCCGGTTCGGCGTTGGCCGGAGCCATACTTCGCCTATGTCGTGGAACGACTGCGCCGCGATTTCGATTTTCACCTCGCGTTGATTCCCGACCCCGATGGCTATGGCCTGGGACTTTCGCCGCTCGTCGATTCAGTGCTGCCGCCCCTCGATGTGAGCGAACTCGTCGATGTGCTCGGGCGAACGGATTTTCTTTTGTGCAACGACTCAGGCCCGGGTCACATCGCCGCCTGCTGCGGACGGCCTGCCATTGTCGTATTTGGGCCGACGGACCCGGACTGGTTTCGCCCCTGGGGAGACATTCATCATCTTGCCATCCGAGATATCTGCCCGTGGCGCCCGTGCTTCGACTACTGCAAGTTCTCGGAACCGTATTGCATGACCAAGCTACTCCCGGACAAGGCGTGGCCGGAAATGCGCGAACATCTCGACCACCTGATCGAGCGCGGAGTGCTTCCCCGAAGACTAAAACGAACATGAGCCGCTGCATCGCCGCCGTCATTGCCACCTATCGCCGGCCGAGCGAACTCGCGCGCCTGCTCGCGTCGCTGCAAGGGGTCGATGCCGTGGTGGTTTGCAACAACGGTGCTGATTCGGCCGTGCGCGCAGTGTGCGAAAGTGCGCCGGTCTCGACGACCTGTCTGGACTCGAAGGAGAATATCGGCTGCGGGGGCGGCCTTCGCCTGGCGGAGGAGGACGTGTGGCGAAGGTTCCGCGATCAATTGTCCCACCTGCTGGTGCTCGACGACGACGCTCAACTCGAGGCGGACACGGTAATTCAACTGGCTGACGTCATGGAGAGCGAGCATGCGGCAGTTGTTTATCCATTGGTCGCAGGACCCGGCGGACGCGTGGGTTGGACTCCCGGATTGAAGGATCGCGCGAAACACCGACTGGGAGCCGAATCATTGAGCGTCGCGGATTATCGCGAGCGATTTCGCGCGCCGTTTGCGGAGTTCGATTGGGCCCAAGGGATTTGCCTGCTCGTACGCCGTGAGGCCATGGATGCAGCGGGGTTTCACCGCGGAGACTTTTGGGTGCGAGGAGAAGACTTGGATTTCAGCCTGCGGCTCACAGCGTGCGGGCGCGGCATCTTTGCACCAGGAATTCTGGTGAAACATTTACCACCCAACAACTCGGCGACTTCCTCGCCACGTGCAGAGTTTCTCCGCCATGCTGCCATGATACAGAATATCGCCTACCTGACGTGCCGACAGCCGCACGGCCGACGCATCGCTCTGTCGCTCCCGGGCGCGAGCCGGCGGTTTCTCTCCACGTGGGGAATCGACGCAGCGCCGGACCTGGCGCGCGCGCTGTGGCGCGGGGTGGTGCGGGCGGAAGCTGCCGGACAAGGCGATGGCCGGACTTTCTTCCAACGCTTCAAAGAGGTCGCCAAAGAATGAACGCAATGGCGCGATTCAATGTGCTGGGTGTGTCCATGTGCGCGATGAATTTGAAGATCGCCACGGACGCGATTCTCGCAGCGGTGAAGGAGCACCGAAAAGGCTACGTCTGCGTGACGGGCGTGCACGGTGTGACCGAAGCCCAAGAAGACGTCGGCTTTCGCGCGGTCCTTAACGGGGCCTTCCTCAACACAACTGACGGCATGCCGATGGTGTGGCTCGCAAAACATTATGTAGGCGGCTCATGGATTGAACGAGTTTATGGGCCGGACCTGATGCTCGAACTGTTCGAGGCCACGAGAGACGGCGCGGTAAGACATTTCTTTTACGGCGGCGCGCCGGGAGTGGCCGAAGAATTGAAGACGAAGCTGAAGGGGCGTTTTCCCGGAGTGAACATCGTGGGCACTTATTGCCCGCCCTTTCGTCCACTGAACGCGGTGGAGAATTCCGAACTTGCGGCCACGGTGCGCGAGACCAAACCCGATCTCATGTGGATCGGACTAAGCACGCCGAAGCAGGAGCGATTCATGGCCGAATACCTGCCGAAGCTCGAAACAACCGTGATGCTTGGGGTCGGCGCAGCTTTTGATTTCCATTCCGAACGGGTTCGCCAGGCGCCGCGCTGGATCCAGCGGAGCGGGTTTGAGTGGCTGTACCGGCTGTGCTCGCAGCCCCGACGGCTGGCACGTCGATATCTGATTAATAACCCGCTATTTCTGGGAAGGATAGCGCTGCAGTTGAGCGGGGCGAGGAAGTACGAGATCGAAAGGTAAATTGGGAGACGCTGGGGCAATGGCAACTGGGCGACTCTTCGTGGAGAGCCCAGGCCCGGAAGGCGAATGGCGGAAACTGCAATCTCGGCAAGTCTTCGCTTGCTCTGACGTTCCCGGCGCGGAGAGTCGCCGCCCTTTCACCTCTCGATATCCCACTTATGAGTTCACCCATTCTCGTTTGCGGCGCCGGCGGTTTCATCGGCGGACACCTTGTTGCTGACCTGCGCCGTCAAGGCATGATGAATATTCGCGCGGTCGATCAGAAGCCAATGAGCGACTGGTATCAACGTTTCGACGACGTGGAGAATCACCAACTCGATCTCTCACTCCTCGATGCTTGCGAAAAAGCGGTCGACGGATGTGAGGTGGTTTACAATCTTGCCGCCGACATGGGGGGCATGGGGTTCATCGAGCTGAACAAATGCCTTTGCATGCTAAGCGTACTCATCAACACGCACCTGCTAATGGCCGCAAAGAAGCACGGAGCGAAACGCTTTTTCTTTTCGTCGAGCGCGTGCGTGTACAATGCCGATAAGCAGCGGGATCCAAACGTGACCGCGCTGAAGGAAGATGACGCTTATCCCGCGCTGCCTGAGGACGGGTATGGCTGGGAGAAGCTTTTCAGCGAGCGCATGTGCCGGCATTTTCGCGAAGACTTCGGCATTGAGGCGCGCGTGGCGAGATATCACAACGTCTACGGGCCACACGGGACGTACGATGGAGGCCGCGAGAAGGCGCCAGCCGCGATCTGCCGCAAGGTGATCCAGGCCAAGATGAGCGGAAAACACGAGATCGAAATTTGGGGCAGCGGCCAGCAAACGCGCAGCTTTATGTATATCGACGACTGCGTGAAGGGCTCACAGATGCTGCTCAACAGCAACTTCGTGGAGCCAATCAATATCGGATCGAGCGAGCTAGTCTCGATTAATCAGCTGGTGGACATCGTGGAGGATATCGCGGGCCTCAAGCTCCAGCGAAATTACAACCTGAATGCCCCCAAGGGCGTGAACGGTCGCAACTCAGACAATACGTTGATTCAAAAAACCTTCGGCTGGGAGCCGAGCACAAAGCTGCGTGACGGCTTGGAGATCACCTATCGCTGGATCCACGACGAAATGGCGAAGGGTGGGGATTCAGTCGTGAACCGGACCTAGACCGCACGAGGGCGATGCGCCACGGCGAAGATTCGAGTATGAGCAAAAAACTCGAAAATAAACGCGTGGCAATCCTCGCTGCGGACGGCTTTGAACAGTCGGAACTTGAAGAGCCGATGAATGCGCTCGAAGAAGCGGGTGCAGACTTGAGCATCGTTTCGACAAAAGCCGACAACATCCAAGGCATGCATCATGCGGTAAAGGCGACGCTTTCGAGGTCGACATTCCGCTGGATCAGTGCGGCCCGAGGACTTTGATGCACTGATGCTGCCGGACGGACTCATGAATCCGGACGAGCTGAGATCAACTCC
>JGI10216J12902_100455660_pt1 | contig 13401 bp, 9 predicted proteins | sample KanNatreferecore_FD_12902 | JGI IMG/M metagenome (IMG submission 12902)
GCGAGCATGTCGGGCGCCAAGTCGATGCCAGTCACATTGCAATGCGTCGGGTAGGCTGGAAACGAAGTGCCTGTGCCGGCGCCGACTTCGAGAACCTGCGCGCCGGGAGGAATGCCGAGATCGTCAATCACCCGCTCGAGTCGACTGTAGAAAATCTTGCCGAAGATTTTGTCGTAGAGAGGGGCAAACTCGCCGTACAGCTTGCTCTCATGCGCTTCGTTTTCAGCCATGCGCCCCAACCCCAATCAACCACGTCCGGCTACGCGTCGCGGATATCCTTCGGTTGTTTCTTGTAGAAGATTGAGATGTCGCGCTTGCGAAATCGCCATTGTTTGCCCTTTTTGAAGGCGGGGAGGATATTTTTCCTGGCGAATTCATTGACGGTGTCTGGACTCATGTCGAGAATCACGGCGACTTGTTTGCTATTCAGCAGTTCTTCTTCTCGTTCCACCATAGACTCTCCCTTTGGTAAACACCAGTAGGCGAAAAAGGTCGTTTTTGTCTAACAAGTTCAACTAGGGCTGTCAAGGCAGGAATGCGCAAGGCAAGATCGCGCAGCGGCGGTTGACGATTCCGAATCCAAGCAAAACCAATGGAGCCGTGCAACGGTGAGCCGGATTTTTCTGTTGCCGGAATTCAAATAGTAACTTTGGCGGACTGCATGCAAGCCGATTTACGCTTGCGACTCCAATGAACTTCCTTTAGCATTGCCATGGTTTAGCGTACCGCATTCCCACCGAGGAGCAACCGCCCGAAGCATTGATGTGCGCCTTCGTTTACTCATGAAAATACTCCTCAAGATCGCCGCGGGCATCGGCCTTACCGCGGTACTTTTTTTCATTGTTTGCGCCCTGGCATTTTACCACTTGGTTCGAGTCGGCGAATTTCGCAACTTCCTGATCGACGAGATTGAAAAAAACACCGCGCTCAAGGTAGGTCTCAGCGCAGCGGACATTGAAATCGGCTGGATCACGGGAATAGCTTTTCGCGACGTCGTCATCGCTATGCCGGAGAGCGCTACCCCGGAAATCGCCGCTGAGCGGATCACAGCGCGGGTTGCGCTGCTGCCATTGCTGCAGCGCGAAGTAATTTTTTATGAGATTCGCGTGCAACGGCCCACCGTGGTCCTGGCCGGCGATGCCGAGGGGCGCATTCCATTGCTCGACAAGCTGCTTAATTTGCCGATACTCAAACGCCCCGGTGAGCAGTTCAGCCTCGATCTCCAAACTATCAAGATCCGCAACGGCGCGATCGATTATTCTGATGGTCGCAAGCGCGCCGGCCTGGGCGAATGGCGCTTACGCCAGGCCGATGTCGCGATCGAGCGCGTGCGCGGCCAACGACTGCGGGAGTTCATGAAGGACACGCAGGCACGCCCGTCAACGACATCGGCCGGCGCGGCGCTGCATTTCGAAATTAACAGCCAGGTGGAAAAAGACCGTGTGCCGATGCAGCTCAAGGCCTCCGGGCGGTTGGTGTTTCCTCAGGAGGTGCTGGAGTTTCACCAAGCTTACTGGAACGCCGATGTCGTTGTCCTCGATTTCCCCGCGGCATTGATTAAAGCGCAGATCGGCGCCCATTCGCCGATCAAGTCGGCGAGCGGTCGTATCGCCCAGCGGCTCCATCTCGAAGGCTATCCCGAAAAGCAGCTACGGCTCAAAGGCGATATAGAATTCAGAGAGCTCTCAATTGACGCGCCCGAACTGTTGTTCGCGCCGCTTACCGACGCGGGCGGCCGGACTAGCTTCGAGGCGGAGTGGAGCCGGGGAAAACTGGCGATCAAGCAGGCTGATTTGCGCATAGACGATCTCAAGTTCGCCCTAAGCGGCACGATCGGCGCGCTCAACAGCGCCGATCCCCATCTGTCGCTGCGACTCTCGCCGCTGTCGGCGCCGCTGACGACGCTGCGGCGCTATTTGCCATTGAAAATCATCGAATCGCCCCAATGGGAAAAAAGTCTGCGCTCGATCCAAAGCGGGCAAGTGGAGCTTAAGAGCGCCGGTGTCAACGCTACACTCGGTGAACTGCGCCGGTTGATGCAGACCGGCATCGGTAAACAGCTCTGGTTCGACGTTGAACTGCGCGACGTCTCGGGGAGTCTCGCCGCCCGCGACACGCTGCCGCTGCGCGGCGTTCAAGGCCGGATGAGTTTGCAAGAGGGCCGTTTAAGGGTGCGCGATCTCAAGGGCACCTATGGCGATTCCCAATTGCACGACGTCGACGCCACCTACGATTTGACGCCGAGCGGACGCGGCGCGCTCGAGCTCTCGGCGCGGGGTGATTTCAATCTCGCGGAGTTGCGCAGTCAGCTGAGAACCGAGTTTGTTTCCGAACGCACCGCCAAGATCGTCGCTTCGATTCACGAACTCGATGGCCGCAGCCGCGTCGATTTGACTGTGAGACGCGGTGCCAACGAGCCGCTCCAATTCGCCGGGAAAGTCGCTCTGGACAACGCCACATTCCGTTACGACGACTATGCCTTGAGCGAAATCAAAGGGGAGATTGCTTTTACTCCCAGAGTGATCAGTGGCGAGAAGATCCGCGCGCAAATGAGCGCCGCACCGCTGCAGCTGCAATTCGCGCTCACAGACTACGGCGCGGACGACGGTACTTTTGAACTGGGGGTCGAATCCACCGGCGTGCCTGCCGGCATGATCGCGCGCCTCTTGCTCGATCAGGGATCGCCCAACGATCCCGGCGTTGTCCGCGGCTCGGTGCGTTACAGCGGCGCATTGGCGAACAAAAACATGCGCAAATTTACCGGCGACTTGGATTTGATCAACATCCAGCTGCTGATAAAACCGCTCTTGCAGCCGTTGCGTGAACTGAGTGGCAAGGTCAAGATCGACGAGTCGGGTATCGATTTTCATAATCTCAAGACGTTGCTGGTCGGGGTTCCGGCAAGCGCCAGCGGCCGCTGGCGCTATGCGGAGAAGCCGCAACTTCTATTCGATTTTAGCGCGCCTTATTTAGATGTGACCTATTTGATTTCACAGATTGACCCGATCGTCAGCGAATTCTACGCCAACCTCCAAGCCGAAGGTAAAATCGCCCTGACCAAAGGGCGCATCAAGAACTTCGAGTTTGGCGACATGAAAACCGATGCGACCATCGACCGCCGGGTCTGGCGTTTGACCAATCTCAACGCGCGCTCCGCCGGCGGCACCATCGTCGGTGTGACGACGATTTTCGACCGGCCGGATATCCTGAGAATTGTCGCGCAACCGAAAATCCAAGCCGTGCCGGTGGAATCGTTTCTGCGCTGGTTCAATATCTCCAACACTGAAATGACGGGGCGCGTGAATCTCACCGGCAATCTGGAGACGACGGGCAATAACGACGCGGATCGAAAGCAGAACTTAAACGGCGCGTTCAACCTGCGCATCGAGGACGGGACAATCAACCGGATGCGCACCCTGGTGCAAATTCTCAATCTGCTGGATTTGTCGCGTTGGTTTACCTTGCAGCTGCCCGATCTCACCAAACAGGGGATTCGCTTCCGCGCCATCACCGCTGATTTCAAAGTGACAAAAGGTATTTACGTAACGGAAAATTTGCTCGTTGACAGCAACGACTTGCGCATGAGCGGCACCGGCAAGATCGATGTGCCGAACGATGAGATCGACCTGGTGGTTGCGGTGCGGCCCTTCGCCGGCATTGAATCGGCGTTCAATCAAGTACCCATTTTGGGGCGAGGCGTCGCCGCTATCATGAACTCCTTCCTGGTCGCTAGTTTTAGCATCAAGGGCAGGATCGAAGAGCCGGCGATCACGCCGATGCCGCTAGGAACTTTGTCCGAAATGTTTTGGGGCGTTCTCGGTATTCCCAAAAGCATCCTCACCCTGGGTGATACCGAGAAAAAACCAGAACCTAAAGACCCTGCCCAGCTGCCGGCCAAATGACATCCAAATTGACGCTTTATTCGCGCCAGGACTGTTGCCTATGTGACGCCATGAAGGCGGTAATTCATAAGGTCGCGGCCAATCTACCGCTCGAAATCGACGAGGTCGACGTCGACGGCTCGTTGGAGTTGCGCGAAAAATTCGCCGATCAAGTGCCGGTGCTGTTCATCAACGGGCGCAAGGCGTTCAAATACCGGGTGACGGAACGTGAGTTGGAATCGAAGCTCGGGCATCGTGGCAGTTTCTGGACCAAGTATGGATTCAGACGCTAAGTCAGCGAGAAGGCCCAAGTGGAGTTTGCAGAGCAGTTTCTGGCTCATGTTTGCAATCGGCGCCCTCGTTTGGGTCGTCGTCACTTTTACACTTGAAAAGTCAATCTGGGTGGAGTTGGAGATAGTTCTGACTCTAATTTCATTGTGTCTGTTCGGATTCGTCTTCGCTGTCTTGTACTGGGGTGTTGTTTTTGACCGTAACGAGTCGCTTAACGTGAAATGGCGAAGCGGTGACTTACGGAGTTGGATAGATTCGGTCGGAGATATGGGTTGGTTAGACCTCGGCGGCGATGATCCCATCAGTTGCGTAATCGGTTTATTGTTAGGCCTTCTCCTGTCCGTCGTAGTTTCGTTTTTGATTGCAGTGATACTGTGGCTCGGCCTCAGTGCCTTGATGACGGCAGTGGTTGTGATCGTGCTGCCGCTATTCTTTGTCTTTCGTAGAATTCTTCGCAGTGCAGTGGTTCAAGGCCGGCGCTGCCGCGCCAGAGTGGGAGCAGCAGCCATCAGCGCTCTTGCCGCGACGGCGATGAGCATGATTTGGTTATACCTTGTGTTGATTGCCGGGTATTCGATGTCGCAGTATTTGATTGGAGATTGAGCATAACACAGGCAAGGAGGCTAATTTCATGATCAGTATAGCCATGAGCGTCATGATCGTAGCGTTGGCATTGGCGGAAACACCGGTGTTGAACGCGGCTGAACGTCTCATCGGTGTCCAGTCGGCGCGGGTCATGTCGCAGTCGATGCCGTGGATCGCCGAGGAGACCGGTATTTTTCGCAAGTACAATTTGGAGTTTCCGCTGGTCTACATTGGCACCTCGCCGTTGGCAACCGCGGCAATGTTGGGCGGCGACGCGCAGTTAATGATCGACGGCGGCGTCGGACTGGTGCGCACCGTGGTGGGTGGCAACAGCGATCTGGTATTTATTGCCGGCATCAAGAACCATTTGACTCAAAGCATTCTTGCCAAGCCGGAGTTTAAACGGCTGGAAGATCTGCGCGGCAAGAAGGTCGGCGTCACGCGCATCGGTGCGACCACCCACTATTTCGCTCTCCAAGCGTTCAAGCGGCGCGGCATGGAGGCGGGTCGGGACTATGCGATGGTACAGACCGGTGGCGCGCCGGAGATGTTGGCGGCACTACTCTCCGGCGCCATCGACGCCGGCACCATGTCGGCGCCTTGGGATGCCCGCGCTGTCTCTCAGGGCTACCAGTATGTTGTCTACGGGCCGGACCTGCGCATCGCACATGTCGCCGTGTCATTTATCACGCGCCGCTCATTTATCACCCAGAACTCACCGCTGCTTGGCCGCTTCATGCGCGCCATGGCCGAGGCCGCGAAGATTTTGCACAGCGACAAAGAAATAGTCTTTAGAGTCCTGAGCAAATACCTGCGTATCGACGACCGAAAAGTGCTCGACCAGGCTTACAATGCCGAGATCAAATCTCTCGAACCGCGCATGGAGCTGCGACTCGAAGCGGTCCAGGCGGTCCTCGACGACATCACGCCCACTGACCCACGGGCGAAAAAATACAAACCGCAGGAGCTATATGACCGGCGCTACTTGGACGAAATGGAAAAAAGCGGGTTTATGGACAAGCTCTGGGGTAAGGCGGCGACGAAATAAAATTGGCGGCTAGGAGATTCCAATCGAGTATCTCTCATTTCATATTGCAACGAAGTAGCTAGCACGCGAGTTTCCGCTCATGAGTAAACTGAAAGCGTTATCGTTAGTTCGATTCGCAGCGTAACAAAAAAGGTCACTGGCGCGACCCGTCAGTCAAGCCTCGCAGAACCATCACCTGCGAGCAGCGTCGGAGGCATAAACGAGGCGGTCACGCTTGCCCAGTACCGTTGCATTTGCTGCACTTGCCGCTGCCATGGCAGGCTCCACAGCTTCCTGGCCCCGAACCGTTGTCGCCGGTCCCGCGACAGGTTCCCTGACATCTCCCGCTGCCTTGGCACAAATTACACTTCACTGTTAGATACTCCTCTTCGTTCGACCGGGTTTATGTATTGCGGCATCGCGCAACTACTAACGCGGCAAATTTAAGCGAATCGGCTGAAATATCGTCCAGTTGCTCGGAGTTGTCAACAAACTGTCGAGCAGGAAACGCCTCCAGGTTGATCGGCCCACGGTTCTTCACCTCGCGGTGTCTCTGTACCCAAAGACTATCCGGCAGTCCACGTCTCGAATCGTGCGTGGAATCTTTTTCTTACTCGAACTGATGAATTGCAGAAGATACCCGTTGTTCACGGCTTTCGTCGGGCAGGGTAAATCCCGTCAGCGGGGATTCATGTCGCGTCCGTGACGCGGGGCAATAAAAAGTAGAGGGAGAGGAAATAGGGCTAATCTTCCTCTTCATGGCGGCGGCGTGGTCGGTCGGCTTGTTTGAGAATCTTCTTGCGCAGTCTGATCGACTGCGGCGTGACTTCGACCAGCTCATCGTCGGAGATCCATTCCAAAGCCGCTTCCAAACCCATTTCACGGTGCGGCGATATGATGATGTTTTCATCCTTGCCGGAGGCGCGCATGTTGGTAAGCTTTTTCTCTTTGCAGATGTTGACGTTCAAATCGTTTTCGCGCGAGTACTCGCCTACCACCATGCCTTCGTAGACTTTGGTGCCGGGCCCGATGAACATGACGCCGCGTTCCTGCAAATGATAAATCGCATAGGGCGGGGCAGAGCCTTCGCGGTCTGCGACCATGGCGGCGTTGGTGCGCGATTGAATCATGCCATGCCAGGGCTCCCAGCCGTTGAACAGCGCGTTCATGATGCCGGTCCCGCGGGTGTCGGTGAGAAAACGCGAGCGAAAGCCGATCAAGCCGCGCGACGGCACGGCGAATTCCAAGCGCACGCGGCTGGTGCCGGCGTGGATCATCTTGGTCATTTTGCCCTTGCGCATAGCCAGCAGCTGCGACACCACCCCGATAAAATCCTCGGGAATATCGACGACCAAGAGTTCCATCGGCTCATTGATCCCGCCATTGATTTCACGCGTGATCACGGTGGGCTTGGAGACCATCATTTCGTAGCCTTCGCGGCGCATGGTCTCGATGACGATGGCCAGGGCGAATTCGCCGCGTCCGGTGACTTGAAAGGCATCGGGCTGAGCGGTTTCTTCGACCCGCAGACTGACGTTGCGCCGGGCTTCGAAGAACAATCGCTCGCGCAGCTTGCGCGAGGTGACATGTTCGCCTTCGCGGCCGGACCAGGGTGAATTATTGGCGCAAAACATCATGGCGATGGTCGGCTCGTCGATGCGCAGCGGGGGCAGCGCTTGAGGTTTTTCCCGGTCGGTGATGGTATCGCCGATGCCGATGTCCTCGATGCCGGCGATGGCGGCGATGTCGCCAGCTTGCACCGATGCGACTTCGACCCGTTTGAGCCCTTGCCAGCCATAGACCTGGGTGATCTTGACCACCTCTTGCTTGCCGCCGACGCGGCAAAGCATATATTGCCCAGGCGCCAACGTGCCGTTCTTCACCCGACCGACGGCGAGCCTGCCGACGTAGTCGTTGTAATCGAGATTATTGGCTTGAAATTGTGTCGGCATCGCCGGGTCATAGCTTGGGCCGGGTAGCGTGTTGACGATCAGCTCGAACATCGGTTTCAAATTTTCACCGGGCTGTTTCAAGTCCAGTGTCGCGGTGCCGGCGCGGGCGTTGGTATAGACTACCGGAAAATCGAGCTGGTCTTCGCTGGCGTCAAGATCGATGAACAGATCATAGATTTCATCGAGCACCACGGCGATACGCGCGTCGGGCCGATCGATCTTATTGATGCAGACGATCGGCGTGAGTTTGGCTTCGAGGGCTTTCTTCAAGACGAAGCGGGTCTGCGGCAGCGGCCCTTCCGAGGCGTCGACCAGCAGCATGACGCCGTCGACCATCGCTAGGGTGCGTTCCACTTCGCCGCCGAAATCGGCATGGCCAGGCGTATCGACGATGTTGATCTTGGCGTTGCCATAATGGATCGACGTGTTTTTCGCCATGATCGTAATGCCGCGCTCGCGCTCGAGATCCATCGAATCCATGATGCGTTCGGCGACATGCTCGTTGGCGCGGAAGATACCGCTCTGGTGCAATAAGGCATCGACCAGAGTGGTCTTGCCGTGATCGACGTGAGCGATGATCGCGATGTTGCGCAAATCGTCACGGCGCGTGAGTTGAGCTTGAGTCATAACCGATGAGTATCAAAGTTGGCTCCGCCGAAGTCAAGCGAACGGCGAAAATGTCCGCAATTCTCGAGCGTTGGCGTTGATTACCTTGCGATTACCGGGGCTGTAGAGTATTTTTAGGGTTTGCATGGGGCGATTGTGGCTATATTTGCGGCGCTATTGGCGGCGTTACCTGATTGGCGGGCTATGTCTGCTCGGCACCGCCACTTTGGTCATGGCGATCCCATGGTGGACCCGTGAAGTAGTGCGCATCATCGAGCAGGGCGGATCACTCAGCGACGTGCGCTTTTACGCCTTGCTGATCATCGCGGCGGCGGTCCTCCAAGGCATCGTGCGCACCTACTCGCGGGCATTGATCTTCAACGCCGGGCGTGATGTCGAATACGATCTGCGCAACGATCTGTTCGCGCACTTGGAAAAACTGCCGCTGGCATTTTATCAAGCCAACCGCACCGGCGATCTGATGTCGCGGGTGATCAACGATATTTCCGCGGTCCGCGTCATGCTCGGACCCGGCGTGCTCAACTTCGTCAATGCGCCGGTTTATTACGTCTACGCGGTGATTCTCATGCTGTCGATGGATGTGCGCATGACCTTGGCCGCCCTGGCGCCGTTTCCACTGCTGATGATTGTCGCCCGCGTATTTCGCGGCAAAATCATGAAAAGCTCCTTGGAAGTGCAGCAGCAGATGTCGGTGCTGAGCAGTCATGTGCAGGAAAATTTGAGCGGCATGCATGTGGTCAAAGCCTATTCCCAGGAAGATTTTCAAACCCGGCAGTTCATCGAACTCAACAAAGACTACGAAGTCAAAAGCATGCAGATGGCCAAGATGCGCGGCATGGTCAATCCGCTGATGCAGGGAATTAATGGGCTTACCATTTTAATTGTCATCTGGTACGGCGGCGTGCGGGTGTTGCGCGGCGATTTGCTGGTGGCCGACATCGTTGCCTTTATAGCTTACTTGAACGTTCTCGCATGGCCGACGGCGGCCTTCGGCTGGATGCTTTCGCTGGTCGAGCGCGGCCGGGCGGCGATGCGCCGGCTCGAAGAGATACTCGCCACCGAACCGGCGATTGCCAGCCAAGCGGCGCCGCTGCCGGTTCAGGGCCTCAAGCAATGCATGGAATTTCGCAACGTCGCGTTCGCCTATAATGGCCAACGGAATGGCCACGCGGCCATCGAAGGCATCAGCTTCAAACTCGCTGTCGGCAAGTCGGTCGGACTGGTCGGCCGTATCGGTTCGGGCAAGAGCACGGTCGCCCAGCTGGTGCCGCGGCTGTTCGATGTCAGCAGCGGCGAGATTCTCTTAGACGGACAGCCGCTCACCCATCTGTCGCTCTCGGACCTACGCCGCATGATGGGTTATGTGCCCCAGGACCCATTTTTGTTTTCGACCACGTTACGGCGCAACATCGCCTTGGGCCGCGAGGAATACAGCGAAGAGGAGCTCGACCGGGCGATCAAGATCGCCAAGCTCGACCGCGATTTAGCGATCTTTCCCAGAGGTTTGGAAACCCCGGTGGGCGAGCGCGGCGTGACTCTTTCCGGCGGGCAAAAACAGCGCGCGACCTTGGCGCGGGCGTTGCTCATGGACTCGCCGGTGCTGGTTCTCGATGACTGTCTTTCCAGTGTCGATGCCCAGACCGAAGCCGAGATCCTCGCCGGGCTGCGGCCTTTTCTCAAGAAAAAAACCTGCCTGATCATTTCGCACCGCATTTCGGCGGTGAAAGACGCAGACGAGATCCTCGTGCTCGACGACGGCAAGATCATCGAGCGCGGCGGTCACGAAGCGTTGGTGCGCCGGGGCGGCGTCTATGCCGATCTCTATCAGCAGCAGCGCTTGAGCGAGGAGCTCGACCAAATCTAATGGCCCAGGCCGCGCAGCAAGAGGAAGTTCTCGGCAAGGCCTATGATGTGCGCCTGATCCGGCGCTTGTGGAAGTTCATCGTTCCCTACAAGCGGCTATTTCTTTTCACCATGCTGCTGTTGCCGCTGCAGCAAGCCTTCGGCGTCGCCCAGCCGTATTTGATGAAAATCGGCATCGACCAGTATATCGCCGGCAAGGATCTATGGGGGCTGCAAAACGTCATGCTGCTTTTTCTCGCCGCACTGATCGGCGAGACCGTGGCAGCATTTGCGCACCATTACTTTTCGATGTTAGTGGCGCAGCGCTGTCTGGCAGACATGCGTGGGGCGGTGTTCGCCCATGTGCAGAAATTGCCGATGAGTTATTTCGACCGCAATCCGGTGGGGCGCTTGGTGACGCGCATGACCACCGACGTCGACGTGCTGCAAGAGATGTTTTCCTCCGGTGTCCTAACTCTGCTGTCCGATCTCATCATGGTGATATGGATCGTCAGCATCATGTTCTACCTCCACGTCGGCTTGGCGCTGGTGTCCTTGGCCTTGATCCCGCCGATGATGTTCGCGATCAATTTTTTCCGGGTCAAAGCGCGCCAGAACTATCGCCAGATTCGCGAGCGCATCGCCAGGGTGAATGCTTACTTAGGCGAAGCGATCTCCGGCATGACGGTAATCCAGTTGTTTTCACGCGAGCGCAAAACCTACCGAGAGTTCGAAGAGCTTAACGCCGATCATCGCGATGCCTACCATTTGTCGAACAGTTACGAGGCCGCGCTCTATTCCATGGTCGAAGCTGCCGGCTCGGTGAGCCTGGGGCTGCTGCTTTGGTATGGCGGCGGCGAAGTCTTGCACGGCATCATCGGCATCGGCACGGTGGTGGCGTTTAAAGAATACGTGCACCGGTTCTTTGTGCCAATGCGCGATTTTAGCCAGAAGTACGCGGTCATGCAGTCGGCGATGGCTTCGGCGGAGCGGATTTTCCAATTGCTCGATACCGAGGTCGATATTCAAAATCCGAAAAACGCCGTGGTGCCCAAGCCGTTTCGCGGTGAAGTGGTCTTCGACAACGTTTGGTTCAGCTACAAGGCCGGCGATCCGGTCTTGAAAGGCGTCTCTTTCCGCATCGCGCCGGGGGAAAAAGTCGCGGTCGTCGGTGCCACCGGCTCAGGCAAAACGACCACCATCAAGCTGCTCAACCGCTCCTATGATATCCAACAGGGTTCGATCAAAGTCAGCGGCGTCGATGTGCGCGAATGGGATTTACACGCCTTGCGCCGCCATATCGGCGTGGTGTTGCAGGATGTATTTTTGTTTTCCGGTGACGTGCGCGGCAACCTGATCCTGGGTGATCCGTCGGTCTCCCAGGAGCGCGTCGAACAAGCGGCTCGCCACGCCAATGCCGATCAGTTCATTCGCCAGTTGCCCGACGGCTACTTTGCTCAAGTGCATGAACGAGGCAGCAATTTTTCCGTCGGGCAACGCCAGCTCTTGTCGCTGGCGCGGGTACTCGTGTTCGGCCCGGAAATTTTGGTGATGGACGAGGCGACCTCCAGCGTCGACACTGAAACCGAAGCGTTGATCCAGGACGCTCTGGACAAAGTCATGCGCGATCGCACCTGCCTGCTGATCGCGCACCGGCTTTCAACTATCCGCAACGCCGACCGGATTATCGTCCTGCACCACGGCGAAGTGCGCGAGATGGGATCCCACGCCGAGCTGATGGAAAAGCGCGGCATTTATCACCGCTTGTACCAGTTGCAGTACGAGCGCGAAGAGTTGAAGCTCACCAGCCATGCGGATTCCACGGTCATTGCCTAGGGAAATTGGGCGCTTTCTTGGTTTAACTCGAGTTGAATTTTACCGCTCGATCCGCGATAGCGTGTTCGGGCTGGCTTTGATTTCTATGCTTTCCGCCTGCTCGCCGGTTTACGTTCTCCGCGCCGCCTATGAAGAAGGGAAAATTCTCTGGCGGCGCCAACCAATTGCAGATTACATTCAGAAACCCGACGTCAATGCCGAGACCCAGGAAAAGCTGAAAACCGTTCTCGCGGTGCGCGACTATGCGCGCGATGTCCTCAAGCTCAACGTCGGCGGCAGTTATTCCAGTTACTCCTACGTTGACCGTCCCGATCTGACGTATGTTGTCCTCGCCGCGCCAAAGACCGAGCTCAAGCCTTACACCTGGTGGTTTTTAATCGTCGGCAGGGTGCCCTACAAAGGATACTTCTCGAAAGCGGACGCGGAGCATGAAATCGAGCGTCTGAAGGCCGACGGCTACGATACCAACCTGCGCACTTCGGCGGCATTCAGTACCTTGGGTTGGTTCGACGATCCGCTGCTGTCGCATTTGCTCAAATACGACAAAGTCGGGCTTGCCGAGGTGGTATTTCACGAACTGTTTCACAACACGCTATACCTCAAAGGCCAAGGCGCATTTAACGAAAGCGCGGCAAACTTCATCGGCCATCGTGCCGCAGTGGATTTTTTTCGTGCCAAATTCGGGGCTGACAGCGTCGAACATAATCGCGCGCTTCAATGGTGGACGGAAGAACGCGAGTTCGGCGCGTTTGTCGCCGAAGTCGTGCGCGATTTGACCGAACTTTATAAAAGCGACATGCCGCGCGATGCCAAGCTGCGCCTGCGCCACGAAGTTTTCACCCGCAGCAAGGCCGAGTGGGCGCGCCGCATCGCTGACCGGCCATGGCACCGCTTCCGGGCGTTTAGCCAGCAAGCGCTCAATAATGCGGTGCTGATGCATTACGTCATCTATTTGAAAGACTTCGATTTGTTCGAGTCGCTTTATGCATCGGCGGGCAAGGATTTGGGCAAGACCATCGAGCTGTTACAGCAAGCGGCGGCCAAAGGCGGGGAGCCCTTCGAAGCGGTGCGGCAGATGGTAAAAAATTAACCGGCGCTCGCTTCTCGCGGCAGGCCGGTAAAAATGTTTTTCACCAGAGCGCGGACCAAGGATTCGAGAAATTGATATTACGAACTTCGATATTCTTAAAAATCGTCAACTTGCCGCAGCTACTTTAGCGAACTGCCGCAGCGCTTCGATATGCGCCGACGGCGTCTTCAGTCCCGCCTTCATGGTATTGACGCTCACATGCGTCGCCCCAAGATTGTCCCACGCTATCAATTCTTGGCGCCATGCCTCCGGGAAACCTTGAGCGTACGA
>JGI10216J12902_103981251_pt1 | contig 13399 bp, 7 predicted proteins | sample KanNatreferecore_FD_12902 | JGI IMG/M metagenome (IMG submission 12902)
AAACCATTAAACCATTTAACCTTTAAACCCTTAAACTTTTTAACCCCTTCAACTTATCTTTACCTGATTGATTCCTTACACATGAAAAAAAGTCTAGTATCGCTTGGTTTATTGTTGAGCATAGCTGCCACCGCCCAGGAAGGTTACGAGATAAAAGTGACGTTTAAACCGTTTACCAACCAATATATATACCTCGGTCACTATTTTGGGAAACAATACCCCATTATTGATTCAGTGAAGCTGGATGCAAAAAGCGAAGCTGTTTTTAAAGGCACCAAAAAATTACAGGGCGGGATATACCTGGTCGGATATCCTAATAAAGCCGGTTTTTTTGAGATCCTTGTGGACAAACAACAACATTTCTCGGTGATCGCCGATACCTCAACGATGAAAACGGGGATCCGTTTCATAAATTCAGATGACAACACCTTATTTAGTGCCTACCAGCAATTCATGGCTGTAAAGGGCAGAGAGATCGGGGTTTTGCAGCAACAATTAAAAAATGCCAGGACAGGTGCTGACTCTGCCCGGTTAAAAACTGAGCTTATAAAAGCGGATAAAATCGTCAATTCATACCGTGAAGAACTGATCAAGGATCATCCCGGGAAAATACTTTCTATACTGCTTATCACAATGCGGGAACCGGAGCTGACCGGCCGGCTTAAAGAGCCCAAAACAAAAGCTGATTCCCTCGATGCCTATACTTATTTTAAATCGCATTACTGGGATGGAGTGAATTTCTGGGATGGCCGACTCGCCTACACTACTTTCTTTGAAGAGAAACTGGATAAATATTTTGCGCAGTTGGTAGTGCCCCAACCCGATTCTATTATTAAAGAGATAGACTGGATGCTTGGGTATGCTGCGATCAACGAAGAGATGACCCGCTTCCTGTTGATCAAATTTGTAAACCGCTACCTCGTGCAGAAATACATGTGGGAGGATGCCATTTTCGTACACCTGTTTGAAAAATATTTCGCACAGAAAAATTATTCCTGGCTCACGGCAGCCGGCCGAAAAACCATTACGGACAGGGCATATAGTTTAATGGCTAATATTATGGGTACGCCGGCTGCTGATATTGTCTTGCCTGACCCCTCCGGTACAATACGATCCCTGTATGGGCAGGATGCGGGATTTACACTTGTCTCCTTCTGGGATCCGACCTGCGGCCATTGCAAAGAGGTATTGCCGAAGCTGGATTCTTTTTACCGTGCACGATGGAAAGCTGCGGGTATCAGGATGTATTCGGTAGCCAAGGAAACAGATGGTACCAAAAAAGACTGGCTGGATTTTATCAGCGAACATCGTTTACAGGATTGGACGCATGTTTATTATTCAAAAGCGGATGATAAGGCCCGCACTGATTCCGGTATCCCGGGTTATTCCCAGCTCTATGATGTGCTCAGCTTCCCTACATTATATTTGCTGGATAAAGATAAACGCATCATTGCAAAAAAACTGACCTACGAACAGATCGATGAGGTTTTGCGATTAAAAATGAAAAGCCAGTGATAAAAAAATCCATCATGAGTAAGAAATTCCTGTTTTTGCTCCTCGCCGTTTGCGCGATCCGCTCCTCACCCGCACAAACCCTTTTTACCTACGGAAAATACAGTGCAGACGCGCAGGATTTTCTCCGTGCGTATAACAAAAACAACACAACTGCTTCTGCTAACAAGGCGAAAGCCATCAATGATTATCTCCAGCTGTATATCAACTCCCGGTTAAAGATCCGGGAAGCGTATGAAAGGAGATATGATACCCTGCCTCATTTAAGGTCAGAAGTTGTCAATCTACGTACCCAGATCGTTGAAAATTATATGAATGATCCGAGAGCCGTAGACAGGATAGTAAAGGAAGTTTTCCGCCGCAGTCAAAAGGATATTCGGGTCGCGCATATTTTTATTTCTGCGATGGATGCCGATGGCCATATTCATGAAGGTGAAGCTGAAAAAAAGAGAGATGAGGTGCTGAAAAAATTAAAAGCCGGGGAAGATTTTTCAAAACTGGCCGCAAATTATTCGGATGATCCTGCTGTAAAAAATAATAAAGGAGAACTCGGTTATATCACCGTATTTACTCTACCCTATGAATTCGAAAACGCGATCTATACGACACCTGTCGGAAAATATTCCGCTGTTGTGAAATCCAGCGCTGGCTATCATATTTTCAAGAATATGGGTGAAAGGAAGGCCGTGGGAAAAATAAAAGCCCAGCAGATCCTGCTCGCCATACCTCCGGGCTATGACGAACCCATGAAGAAAAAGATAGCTAACCTGGCGGATTCATTATACAAACGCTTGCTGGCCGGTGAGAATTTTAATCGCCTGGCCTCCGCATTCAGCAATGATTATATCAGCGCTGCCAATGGGGGTACTATGCCTGATATCGGTGTTGGACAATATGATCCCGAGTTTGAAAAAGTACTTTGGTCTTTACCCAGGGACGGTGCGCTGAGCAAGCCTTTTCTTACTTCCCATGGCTGGCATATACTGAAAAGAACCTCATTAAAACCAGTAGTGACAGACAGTACCAACAAAAGTAATATGAATGAACTGCAACAGCGGGCCATGACAGACAGCAGGTGGAAATCTTCCAAAGATTTTATTTATAATACGGTAAAAGCAAAAGCAGGTTTTAAAAAATATCCATACAATGAAGCCGCGATGTGGGCCATGAGCGACAGTGTGCTGGATCACAAACCGATGAAGGAGATCGGCAGGACGATCATTGCCACTACGCCGATGTTCACGATTGGCGATTCTACATATACTGCTACCACCTGGGTGAATTATGCAAACACCTACCGGTTTAAACAGGATGGTACCGGCGCCAAACCACATGCCCAGGTCAGGGATGAATTCGAACAATTTGCCCTTTATAATTATTACCGGGATCACCTGGAAGAATACAATACAGAGTTTCGCGAGCAAATGAGAGAATTCACCGATGGCAATCTTTTCTTCGAGATAATGCAGCAGGAAGTGTGGAATAAAGCACAGACCGATACCGCAGCCCTGCTCGCACTGTATGAGAAAAATAAAAAGAATTATACCTGGAAGCAAAGTGCTGACGCGGTGCTATTTTTCTGCCCGGACCTGGTTACTGCCAAAACAATACATGATGAGTTGAAAAAAAATCCGGCAACCTGGCGCTCTGTTGCGGAAAAATATACGGATAAAGTGGTCACCGATTCATCCCGTTATGAATGGTCCCAGCTACCCAATCTTCTCAAATCAACTCCAAAGCCCGGAATGATTACCGAACCTGTGGTCAATGAAAGCGATCAATCTACTTCTTTTGCCTATATCATAAGAGTGTATACCCAACCAATGCAGCGTTCTTTTGCCGAAGCAAAAGGACTTGTGATAAACGATTACCAGGTAATATTGGAAGAGCAATGGACAGCAGCGTTGAAGAAAAAATACCCGGTGGTGATTAATCAGAAGGTGCTTGCAGAAATTTCAAAGTAGAGTCCGGAGTCGGGAGTCCGCAGACGAGCCCTTAAAATTGAAAATCTTCTTGCAGGGGTTGAAAAGCACTTTCGATTATTTTTTAGCACGATAATCGAGATGCGTCAAAGGGAAATATAAAGTCCACATTATTTCTTAAAAATATCCCGGGTAAAGGGAAATGTCGATCTTGAGATCTCGTCTCCGGACTCCAGGCTACAAATTCTTTACCACATTCACCACCACATCCGGTTTTCCCAGCGTATAATAATGTAACACCGGAACTCCTGCACGTTTCAAGTCTTTTGATTGTTCAAGCAGCCATTCGGTACCGACCTGTGCTACTTCTTCATCTGATTTACATTTTAATATTTCAGCCGAAAGGTCATTGGGGAGATCGATATAAAATGTCTTGGGAAGAATAGTCAGTTGTTTCTTCGTGGTGATCGGTTTTAATCCCGGGATAATGGGCACGGTAATGCCAATAGCCCGGCAGGATTTTACAAATGAATGGAAACATGCATTGTCAAAGAACATCTGGGTGATAATATAATCTGCCCCGGCATCTACTTTGTTCTTCAGGTATTGCAGGTCCGTATCCATATTCGGTGCTTCAAAATGTTTTTCCGGGTAACCTGCCACACCTATACAGAATTTTGTTTTGTGCGTGTCTCGTAATTCTTCTTCCAGGTAAATCCCGGAATTCAGGTTCATCACCTGCCTGAGCAGGTCAACCGCATATTTATGACCCCCGGGTTCCGGTTCAAAAGTGGATTCATTCTTCGCTGCATCGCCACGTAATACAAGTACATTGTCAATACCGAGATAATGCAGGTTTATCAGTGCATCTTCCGTTTCATTGATTCCAAACCCGCCACATATAAGGTGCGGAACTGTATCCACATTATACCGGTTCATAATGGCTGCACAAATGCTTTCTGTACCCGGTCGCTTCCGCACCACCACTTTCTGGAATGTACCATCGGCATTTTTCTTAAATACATGCTCGCTGCGATGATAGGTTACATTGATAAAGGATGGCTTGAACTCCATCAGCGGATCAAGGTGCCGGTACAGTGCTTCAATGCCTTTCCCTTTTAACGGTGGCAATACTTCAAAAGAGATCAGGGTGTCCTTCGCTGCATTGATATGATCGATGACCTTCATAAGTGTGCAAAGCTAACAATGCAGCACCATTAGTCAAAACTGCGTTAAATGATCCCGATAATTATCGTGATCAAACCTCTTCATTACCTTCCAAAGCTTATTTTTGCCGGGTTATGCCTGTTACAATACGCGCAAAGGGTCTCGTTAAAATTTACGGTAACCGGACGGTTGTCAATCATGTCACCTTTGAGGTAAAACAGGGGGAGATCGTTGGGTTGCTCGGCCCCAATGGCGCCGGGAAAACAACCTCTTTTTACCAGGTAGTAGGATTGTTAAAGCCAGACGAGGGCAGGGTTTATCTTGATGAAAAAGATATCACTCATCTTCCCATGTATAAACGGGCAAAGATGGGAATCGGTTACCTGCCACAGGAACCTTCCGTATTCCGCAAGCTGAGTGTTGAAGATAATATTGCGGCGATCCTGGAGATGACCAAACTTACCAGGCAACAACAAAAAGATAAACTCGAATCATTATTGAGTGAATTCCGGCTGCAGCATGTCCGTAAGAGCAACGGGGATGTACTAAGCGGAGGTGAAAGAAGAAGGACGGAGATCGCAAGGGCTTTATCTGTCGATCCCAAATTTATTTTGCTGGATGAACCATTTGCAGGGATCGATCCAATTGCTGTCGAAGACATACAGGCTGTTGTGGCGCGATTAAAATTCAAAAATATCGGCGTCCTGATAACCGATCATAACGTAACGGAAACCCTTTCGATCTGCGACAGGGCTTACTTACTTATCGAGGGCAAAATCTACCAGCACGGCACAGCCGAAGAGTTAGCAGCTAATGACGAGGTAAAAAGACTTTATTTAGGACGTAATTTCGAGTTGAAAAGAAAAGATTACCTGCACGAGGAAGCGAAAATTGGACGTGATGAATAATGTTTGTTTCATCCAGTTGTGAAATCAATAAGGAATGAAAAAATTTTTTCTGCCTGCTTTAATATTTTTTTCACTTTGCGCAGCCGGTCAGATTTCACCTAAACTTACCGTACCCAGGGGACATAAAGACATTGTCCGGAACTGCTACTTCACCCCAAATGACAAATACCTGGTTTCTATTGATGATGATCATGTGTTAGCTATCTGGGATGGCGATGACGGAAGACAGATATTCGTTATACGCGATAGCCTTGCATCCTTTAATAAAGTGGAGGTCAGCAATTCAACTTCTGTGATAGCTGCGTCAACGGATTCGGGTTATTTATACATCATTGATTTCAGGCAGCTTAAAATAATATCCCGGCATGAAAATGTCACCCATTTCAGTTTGAATAAGCCCGACGGTACTGTATTCTTTTCCTTGAACAAAGGCGTATACCGTTTTATACCTTCCTCAGGCAAGATCCAAAAGATTCCTCAAAACGATCAGCTTAACCCGATTGACCTGGTTTCTATATCTGCTACAAGTGTAGCGCTGGAGGACAAATCGAACGGCGTACTTATCATGAATGCCGTTACCGGTACCCTGCAGCCGGTGGCAGGTTCATTATCGCCCTACCTGGATTTGTATGACTATCATCCAGGCACAGGGTCCCTATTGTGCAGTATGAACAACCCAGCAGGAAGTATATTCTTAAACATTAATGTGAAAAGCATGGCTATAACTGGCCGCATTCCACTGAAAAAAAATGTCTATTCGCTGGATGCTACCTATGTTTTTGATGGTGCCTCCATTATGGTCAGCCACATGAATGTACCGGATGAAGAAGGGAATTTCACACTGGAGCCACCCAGCCTTTATTCATTTAAAACGGGAAAAGCACTTACTACATTAGGCAGTGAATACATCCCTCAATTATCTGAAATCAACCTGAACAGTTCCAGGAAAGCAGTTGTCATTCCCAAGATTATTGACTTTACTGAGCTTATTTTCATGAAATATGATTTAGGTAATAATACCGGGAGTTTCGTGATGCAAAGGCCTATGGATGAAAAATACAGGTTTGCTTTTGCCTGTGCCAATACAAGCGCTAAAATCGCAGTCTTTAACAAGGATCAATTACTACCGACCATTTATACAAATGGTCGTATAAATGATAATAACACGGGAGGGATCAGGAAATACAATAACCTGAAAATTGACATGCCGCAGCTTTCAACGAAGGCTAAAATAAGCGACTTTAAGTTCCTTTTGTCTCATGAAACCGCAATCAGCGATTCCATTATTTTTAGCGCTGCAGAAATGCCGGATGAAACCACAAATCTTTATAACGGTACCGTATACCGTCTGCGTGGAAAATCGTTTGCGGATAGCCTGACCTTCCATTTTAGCCAATTAGCCCATCCTTATTTTAATACGAAGTATCTCTATTGGACCCGTGATAGTGTTTTTTATTGCCTTGATCTTAATACACTGGCCATCACGGACAGTATGCGTTTTTCCGATGGGATTAAACCCAGTAAACTCAGACAGATCAGGGATAACCTCATGATTAGCCTGCCCTATGACAGCAAAAAACCCGGTTACGGGTTTTACGTATATAGTCCTTCGTTGAAAAAAATCATTGACACCACGGTGGCATGGCATGATTATTCTATCCTGTGGCCCTATGATGAACCTTATTATTCGCATCGAACAGAAGGACAGATATCTTCAATGTATGTAAGAGACTATGATTTAATCAACAATATCATTACTGAGTATCCCTATTTCTATAACCGTGTTGATTCGGTAGCACGATATGATTCAACAGGAGAAAATATTATTTTGGAGGCTATTCAACTAGTTCCCTACCTAAAGTTTATTAAAAAGGATGAGCAGGAGGATTTGATCACGGATATCTCATCCAGGATCGGGGACTTGCCGGTGCAACAGGTTCGATACTGGAAGGAGGGCAGGTATGTGATCCTGACAAAAATGAATAAACTGTTTATTTATTCCTTACCTAAAGATTCTATTGAACAGGAAATCAAATGCCCTTCCGGAAGTACTTCACAACTCTTTATTTCTCCTGATAGCAGTTACCTGATCGTTTCCAGTAAAACCAGGAACGATGCCTACTTTATCAATATGAAATCAGGTGATATTTCTCACATGACGGGTTATTTCAACCCTGAAATAAGGCAACCCGATAGTTTGTTAGTGTTGCAGGATGCGGCATTCGGTAATTTTTATATTTATAACAATTCAACCTTCCGATATATTTCCTCCATTACCCTTTTTTCCAAAAAAGATTATGTGATTAATACGCAGAACGGACTATTCGATGGCACAGAAGAAGCTGTGGAAAACCTGTACTTCCTAATTAATGATCTGACAGATAAAACAAAACCCTGGAAGACCATTGATCTTAAACAGTTGAAAGCAAAATATTATATCCCTGGTCTCTGGGATAAGCTGATTTCAGGGGATTCAACAGACCTGCCGGATGTTGAGAGTATTAAAAATATCTCACTGGCTCCGGAAATAATTGCGGATACCAGCTATTCCTTTACAAAACCCTACAAGATCACTTTACTTGATAAGGGCGGGGGTATCGGGGCTGTACGAATTGTGATAAATGGCAAAGAAGTAATAGCTGATGCAAGGAATAATAAATTCGTTACTGGGAAAAAAATAACCCTGGCAGTGGACCTTGGCGTTTATAAAAGATATTTCACTGACGGGAATAACACGATCCAGGTTTATTCCTCCAATGCCGACAGCAGTCTCAGCTCACGCGGTATAATTGTGAATTCCTCCAAACAATCTGGGAAAATGGCCAATCCCAGGCTGTTCATTGTGAGTATCGGGACCAGTAACTACAAAGGGACAGACCTCGACCTGCAATATTCTTCTAAAGACGCAAAGGATATCGCGGAAGCTTTAAAAACCGGGGGCATGAAATTATTCAGTGCCGACAGTATTCTTACCTATATGCTGACAAGTAACGCGGCCGACACAGCATTGCTGCCTTCCAAACAAAATATTGAAAGAGTCTTTCGGGAAATAAGCAGGAAGATAACTTCCAAAGACATTATTGTGCTTTATGTAAGCGGTCATGGCATCAATGCCAGTGGAGATTTTTATTACCTGACCAAAGAGGCATATAGCACAAATTCATCGGCATATATCTTTAAGGAGATGCTCCAATCAGTTGGCATCAGCAGCAACGAGTTTACTGAATACCTGAAAAAAATGCCCGCGCGTAAGCAATTATTCATTATTGATGCCTGTGCATCGGGGAAAATAGTGGAAAACCTGATAGCTCACCGAGATGTTCCCTATAGTACTCTTAAGGCGCTTGACCGGATGAAGGACAGAACAGGAATACATATTATCACTGGCTGTGCTGCCGATGCCGTTAGTTATGAAGCATCCCGTTTCGGGCAAGGTCTTCTCACATACAGTTTACTGGAGGGTATGAAGGGCGCTTCGTTACGTGAAAACAAATTCCTGGATGTGTCTCTGTGGTTTCAATATGCACGGGAACGGGTTCCGCAACTGGCAGCCGGTCTTGGTGGTATACAAACACCCCAGGTTTATAGTCCTACGGGAAATGAAAGTTTTGATATAGCCGAACTCGATGAAACAGAAAAAAAACAAGTGCCACTGGCACCTGAAAAACCCGTGTATATCAAAAGTATCTTCCAGGAGGAAGACCAGTTCGTGGATAAACTATCGGTCGGCCGCACGCTGGATAACTATTTGCAGGAAAGTTCATCGCAGAATAAAAACACAACTTTCATGTACTTTCCCGTGGACGAGTTCCCTAATGCATACCAGGTGTTTGGCCGCTATAAGATGATAGCCGGACAGATCCACGCAAACATAAAGATCATAAAAACTGATACCTATGAGGCCGTGAGTTCCTTTACACTTACGGTTGATGATGCAAAATTGCTTTCTGCGGGTATCCTGGAGAAAATAAAAGAATTAAAATAAACAGGGTATTTTGTAGATTTCGTGAAATGAAATTACTCAGTCCTGTCATATCATCCCTGGCCCGTATGCGGCTTTGGCGCATCGACGCCTGGCGGAATAACCCGCTGGATGCGCAACGGGAGGTATTGCAGGACCTCGTCACCTCCGCCCAGTACACCGAATTTGGGAGAAAATATGGTTTCTCGCAGCTTTTCACCACTAAATCCTTCAAGGAATCCGTGCCTATTCATGAATACGAGGACCTCAAACCTTACATTGAACGTACTATGAATGGCGAGCAGAATGTATTATGGAATACGCCTATTTACTGGTTTGCAAAAAGCAGCGGGACCACGAGTGAAAAAAGCAAATTCATCCCTGTAAGTGATGAAAGCCTGCAGGATGGACATTACAAGGCTTCAAAAGATGTATTGTCTTTTTATTACCAGTTCAATCCGGATTCTGAATTGCTCACGGGAAAAGGTTTGGTCATAGGAGGAAGTCATAATATCAATCCTATGAATAGTGAAGCTCAATATGGTGACCTGAGCGCAGTACTATTACAGAATACTCCATTTTGGGGACATTGGCTGCGAACACCAGACCTGAGCATTGCCCTTATGGATGAATGGGAAAGCAAGATTGAAAAACTGGCCGCCAGTACTGTTAAAGAAAACGTTACTTCTATTTCCGGGGTACCTACCTGGACGCTTGTTTTATTTAAACGCATCCTGGAAATGACCGGTAAAAAAACCATGCACGAAGTATGGCCGTCTCTTGAATTATATATGCATGGCGGGGTCTCTTTTACCCCTTATAAAGAACAATTTCGCAAGATCATCGGTAAAGACATCAATTACCTGGAGATGTATAATGCCAGTGAGGGATTTTTTGCCGCTCAGGATGTACCGGGTGAAGAGGGGATGTTGCTGTTCACCGATCATGGTATATTCATGGAATTCATGCCAGTGAGTGAATATGGAAAAAAACACCCCCAAACAATCAGTCTCCAGGATGTGGAATTGGGAAAAAACTATGCTCTTATCATCAGCACTAATGGTGGACTCTGGCGTTACCTGCTCGGTGATACCATCCAGTTCACATCATTACAACCTTTCCGGATAAAAGTCACCGGGAGATTAAAGCATTATATGAATGCCTTCGGTGAAGAAGTGATCGTTGATAATACCGACAAGGCCATTGCTATCGCTGCTGCAAAAACAAATTCGGTAGTGAACGACTACACGGCAGCACCGGTTTATTTCTCCGATAACTCTAACGGGGCGCATGAATGGCTGATCGAATTTGACAAGGCACCCGAAGATATTGCTGTATTTACCCGCGAACTGGACGCAGCATTAAAAAGTATCAACAGTGATTACGAAGCCAAACGGCATAAGAGCATTGCGCTGGGATTGCCCGTCATTCACACATTACCAAAAGGGACCTTTACAGAATGGCTGCGAAGCAAGGGTAAATTGGGTGGACAGCATAAAGTTCCGCGGTTGAGTAATGAACGGACTTACGTGGATGATATACTCGCATTGAAATAACCGTATCTATGCAATTAAAATGCTTTCTCGTTCTTGTTATCCCTGTCACGTTTTACGGTCCCTGTTTTTCTCAACGTCCTCTTACGTTAATTGAAAAATCTATCAGGCTTACAAATGATTCATTCGTACTTAAAATACCGGAAGGCTATGGTATCAGTGTGGCTTGCCAGGGATTGAGCAGGCCCCGGTTTTTTGCGAAAAGCCCCGATGGTCGTTTGTTTATTACTGATATGCATGATATCAGCGATAATAAAAAAGGTAGTATCCTCATCCTGGAAAGCTGGAATGAACCGGAAAAACGGTTTGAGAAAACGATCCCTTACCTGGAAAACCTGCACAATCCAAACCAGGTAGCTTTTTATACAGTGAATAATCAATACTTTCTTTATATAGCTGAAACACATCAGCTCAGTTTTTATACTTACAGGGCCGGTGATAACAAACCGTCATTGCCTGTTAAGGTTATTGCACAATTCCCGGATTATGGACTGGGTTATAAATATGGAGGCTGGCATCTTACCCGCAGTCTCGATTTTCACAAGGGAAAATTATATGTGAGTGTAGGCAGCAGTTGCGATGCCTGCGTGGAGAAAGAAGAGATCAGGGCTACTATCCTGGAAATGGACCCCGATGGAGGTAACCAACGCTATTATGCGCGGGGTTTGAGAAATGTAGTTGGTATTAATTGGGTGAAAGACGAATTATGGGTGACGAATATGGGACGTGATAACCTCGGTCCCGATAAACCGGAGGACCTATTTCATACAGTTAAAGAGGGTGGTTATTATGGATGGCCATATTATTTCCAGTTCAGGAAAAAAATATTACCCGATAATCATTTTAAAGATTCCTCCCGCCCGGCTTATGTCACCAGACCCCCTGTGGCTAAATGGGGGTTCAAAGCGCATTCGGCTCCGCTCGGCTTTGAATATTTTACCGGGTTCAGGGATACTCTCCTGAACAATTCTTTTCTCGTAGCCCTTCATGGAAGTACCAGTGTATGGCGACAACGGGGAAATGCGGTAGTGCAAATGTTGCCAAATGGCAGCTACCGGGAGATCGTAACCGGTTTTTTGCAGGGCAAAACTGAAGCGGGTCGTTTCGGTCGTCCCTGCGATGTATTGCAATGGGATGACCGGTCTTTCTTTGTCAGCGACGACAAAAAGGGTGTGATTTATTATGTCTATAAACTACAAGTCCGTTGAACCTGGTTAATATTCACCGTAACGGTCATGATGATATGCGTGCTGCTCATTCTGATATAATTTCCTTTCTTTGTCAATAAATAAATAATCAAACATGAAACTGCTCGAAGGAAAAGTGGCTATTGTTACCGGCGCCGCCCGCGGCATCGGTGAAGGCATCGCGTTGAAATTTGCCGAACAGGGTGCGCATGTCGGTTTTACGTATGTGAGTGACAGTAGTGCGGAAAAAGCCGCTGCACTGGAAGAAAAACTAAAAGCGTATGGCGTAAAAGCAAAAGCCTATAAAAGTAATGCAGGTGATTTTTCACAATGTGAAGCATTGGTAACCGACGTACTGAAAGAATTCGGGACCGTAGATATCTGTGTGAACAATGCTGGTATATCCAAGGACAATTTATTGCTCCGTATGACACCCGAGCAATGGAATGATGTGATCCAGGTGAATCTAAACAGCGTATTCTACATGACCAAGCAGGTGATTCGCCCTATGATGAAAGCAAAATCGGGGTCTATTATCAATATGAGCTCGATCATCGGCGAGATCGGGAATGCGGGGCAAAGCAGCTATGCTGCGAGTAAAGCCGGGATTATCGGCTTCACAAAAAGTGTAGCAAAGGAATTGGGCAGCCGGAACATCCGATGCAACGCCATTGCTCCTGGATTCGTGGAAACAGATATGACCAGTTATTTAAAAGAGGGAGAAGCGGCCGATAAATATAGAGCCGGGATACCGCTGGGTAAATTTGCCACGCCGGAGGATATTGCCAATGCCGCATTGTTCCTTGCGTCGGACTTATCATCCTATATTACGGGACAGACATTAAGTGTTTGTGGGGGGTTGAATATTTAGAACTTGATTTTACCGGTTGACAACCCGGGCAGTTGACAACCCGGGCGGTTGACAACTGAGAATCTTACTGTTTTTCAATGACCTTCATAAAAACCCGGAAACCCAGTTCCGGCGATGACCCTTTATAAATCTTGACACTTCTTATTGTCACTTCAGACCCATAACTATCCCATGACCCGCCTTTTGTCAACCCTTTCTCAATTGTCATTTCAGCAGCATTCCCGCTCATATTATAGATTCCATAATCATTGGGATAATAAGACCCTACATTCACGGTGTAATATATTCTGTCATTCAGGCTGCCGGCAAACCGACTAT
>JGI10216J12902_102666229_pt1 | contig 13395 bp, 11 predicted proteins | sample KanNatreferecore_FD_12902 | JGI IMG/M metagenome (IMG submission 12902)
CGCTTCACATGGGTGTTCCCGGATCAGAGCATCCGGATTGGGGGGAGCCTCCAAGGACCCGGTCAGCCTGCTGCGCGGCTCATCGGCACCGAAACCTCGCCAGGAGGCAGGTCTGCTGTGGCGTGCACGGCTTTGCCCAAGCTGCCGAAGATCGGGGAGGGGCTTGTCGTCCCGAGAGACAGCCGCTTCCTCGACCTAGATGGAGGGGAGGGAACACTGAAGGTGCCGGCGGGAATCTCGCTTCAGAAGCAAGGATCGCGCTAGACAAGACAGTTGAACGCATCCTGAACCTTGGGGCCGGACCGTCGGATACCCATATATGGCCTATGCCGCACAAGGGTCCCTCACCACGCACGCTCGACCTGTTTGAGGTCACGCTGACCATCCCGACGCCCTCGTCCGAACCAGTTCCTGTTCCGGCCAAGGCACCGGCGCTGGCCAGCCTGTCCGACGCTCAGCTAACCCAGCAGCTTGTCCACCTTCTCGAAGAAGTGCGGCGCCGGCTGGAGAAGGGCAGAGACCGACGGCCGGAGTTGGAGGCGGCGGCGACACAGGCCAGAGCGTCCTTGGATCGGCTAGCTCCAAGACGCACCAGCCAAGCCAGATCCCTGAGATCTGCCAAGGGCTCTTCCCTGCTGCAGGAGGGGCAGCGCAAGGCTGTGCGGGCTGCTCTTGTGGCAGGCGTAGCCCCCACTCAGGTGGCCAAGCACTTTGGCCTGTCGCTGGCCACCGTCCGCAAGGTGCTCGATAAGCCGGGGTAGAGGTGTTGAAGGAACGGGATCTTTACCACGGGCTACATCTCAAACACTGTTGTGCACCATAGGCGTCTGGGCCCTCGCATGCACCTGATCGAGAAGCCCTTCATCGATGCTGAGCTGGCCACAAAAGTGAGGCGCACGCCCGGCGACGACTAAAGGTGGAAACCCTATCAATGACCATGCTCATGCAGGAGGCCGGATTGATCGAGCGTCATGAGGTGCTGCGGGATGTGCTTGGCGGTCTATCTCGTGTCCAGAAGACGCTTCCCGGCAAGTACCTGTGGGATGAGACGGGTTCATCCCTGTTCGATCGGATCTGCTACACGCAGGATTACTACCTCACCCGCTGCGAGGGTGCTCTCCTGCGCTCAACGGCCGAGGAGATTGGCAGCTTGGTTGGGTCTGGAACCACGATCGTCGAGTTTGGCAGCGGAGCAAGCCACAAGGTTCGCATCCTGCTCGATGCGCTCACCGCGCCGAAGCGGTACGTCGCTATCGACATCTCACGTGAGTATCTGGAAGCCGCCACACTGCGGATCGCAGAGGACTACCCGAAGATCAAGGTTTCTCCAATTTGCGCGGATTACACCAAGCAGATCACCCTTCCGATCGAGCGTGGGGTCAGTCCGATCCTTGGTTTCTTTCCAGGCTCCACGATCGGCAACTTCGATCCTGCAGGCACAGTCGCATTTCTGACGCGGGCACGAGAGACCCTTGGGCCAAGCTGGTTTCTGATTGGAGCCGATCCCAATCGTGATGAACAGAGCTTGTTGCGCGCCTACAGCCAGGCTGACGGCCTCATGGCTGAGCTGCATAAGAACCTGTTGGTCCACCTCAATCGCCTTCTCGGCACTGCATTCGATCCCGAACACTTCCGCCACGAGGCCCGCGTGCAGCCTGACCCGTTCCGTGTTGAGGCTCATCTGGTTGCCACAAGACCATTGATGTATCAGGTTGGGGAGGTCCCAATCACGTTTGAGGTCGGGGAGAGCATCCACACGGACACCTCGTATAAGTATGATGTCGGTAGCTTCCAGAACTTAGCAAGCCAAGCCGGTTGGCAACCGGTCAGGTTCTGGTGCGATGAGCAGGATCGCTTCTGCCTTCACTTGCTACAATCGAGCTAGGACAGTGATGCCCGACGGAGCCACGACTGCCAGCGTCGGTTGACTCCGCAGAGAGGCGTACCATCGTAACGCGCGGCCCGAGGATGACGGTTGGGAACGGCCCAGGTTCCAACAGCCTGAAGGTCGGGATACATTCACATCCCATCAGGGTTCCTTGGGCTGCTCCCGTGTTGTCGGCTCGATGATCACACTGGGTGGCATCGGCTCGGATCCGGTCTCAATCAGATCCTGCACGTCACCCTGAGCGACAGCCTCTGCTGTCCCCATCGGAGTAGACCGCTGAACGCCGTAGGTCGGCAGCTCCTGCTCGATCTGACCGGTAGCCGTTCTCTCGTCTCGGACTTCAGAGACCGTCTCTGAGGAAACGAGGCCAAGGCTCGCGGCATGCTCCGCGATCGCCACGCTGTCGGCCGCCAGCACCAGGCTGCTGCCTGCACCAGCTACCACCTTGGCGAGGTTCTCAATCTCTCTGATCCTCTTGGGATCCCGTGAGACATTGCGAATGTAGACCGCCAGCACCCGTCCGGGATGCTCCTCGACAATCTGACGGTAGATCTCGGGATCGTGCTGACCGCTGTCGCCGATGAGAACGAAAGGCAGCTCACTGTAGAGCGCCAGCATGTTGTGGATCAATTCGCGCTTGTGGTCCTCGGCCTTGCGCGGCAGCGGACTTGTCCAGGAGACGCCCCATTCGCGCAGGAACAGGATCGGGCCGATCGGTATGCCATGCTGATCGAAGAACTCTTCCAGCACCTCGTAGATGCCCCAAGGGGCTCGTGAGACATAGAGCATGGGGTTCTGCTGATCGCCGGAGGTGCCGGCGTGCAGGGCCCGGTACAAGGCCCCGACCCCAGGAAACGCGACCCGGCTCTGCGCGTCCTCGACAAACAGGCGCCAGAGCATCCTGAGCTTGTTGGCCACGCCCGTTTCCATGACCGTGTCGTCGATGTCGCTGATGACCACATACCGGCAGCTGGCCGGTGGGATGAAGATGCGGGCTTGTGCCTGAATCGCATGAGGCTGCGGCAGGCTCAGGTCCATGGTGTGCCACGAACGGTCGCGCGAGGGCGGCAGGGCAGGGGAGAGATGGACCCGGAAATAGCCGTCTTTGTCGGTGGTGACGGTTTCCTTTGCTCCATAGAACCGGGCTGTTACGATGGCGCCGGAGATCGCGCGGCGGGCGATACGCCGACCGATATCGCGCAGGTTCGTCAGGAGGCCTTCTCGTCCGGTCTCCGAGTGCGGGCTCGATTGCCGGAACACCCGGCCGATCAGGAAAACCTCGGAGCGGGATCCATATCCGCGGTAGGGCTGGATGACCACACCTCTTTCGCCCTGCGCCTCCTGTACGGGCCGGGCAGCGATGCCCAGCATCCGGGTGAGTGCACCCCGCCATTTCCTCGCTACGCCGGTGAGGCTCATCGCGTTCACCCCGTATCTTGTCTGGTCTTCCAATGAGGTGGGGCGTGGAAAGAATCCTTGCAGGGCTGCTCTGTTAAGCCATAGAGCTCTTGCACCAGTTGCTGTAGGCCGGGCGTGGACCACTCGGAGAGCCGGAGAGCCGCTGACTTTTAATCAGAGGGCCCTGGGTTCGAGTCCCAGCGCGCTCACCATCTCAGCCCCTTAATCGGCAAGGGTTTTACAGCTTTCCTGTATCTGCAGTTCAGCGCCCTTATTTCCTTCGGGTAACGGCACGGGTAACAGCAGACGAACTCCGACCAATCTGCGCCAGCCCTGCCTCACTTCGCGCTGGACAGCAAAATGTCTGCAAATGCGCGACGAGCGGACCCTCATAAGGCCACGCTTAAAGGCAGTTCGTGACCCAGATCGGACAGTACCTTTGTAAAGCAATATTATGATCGTTTGGATCTACTGGCAGTTTTATTGGATAAACAATGTCGGCCATCGCTACCGCGGATTGCTGTTTGTCGGACGATCAGGCTTCGAGCAGGTTCCAAAAGCGTCTGACAATCGGGCGGTCATTCGCAAGAAAGCGGTAAAGACGAACATCGACATTTAGATCCCAAGATGGATCTCCGGCTCGCACGATGCGCTTGGCGGCCAAGTCGTCTACAATGATGCTCTCTGGGATCCAGGCAAGACCCCAACCAGCGAGGGCCATGGCCTTCAAGCCCTCGGACATGGTGTTCTCGTAGATCGTGGTACGTTCCAGCGGACGTTGCTCAAACAGACTCGTCAGCGCATGTCCGAAGAAGGCGCCTGGGCCATAGGCTAGGTAGCGGACCGGTTTGCTGCCCTCATCGATCCGGTGGAGGGCGCGGCCTTCCGGATCCGGTGCTGATACGGGAATGATGTTCTCCCGACCCAAGGTTTTGTAGGCAAATCGCGCCTCATCAATCATGACCGGTACGGCAGGGTGGGCATAGATGAGTAGGAAGTCGCTTTCCCCCTCCGTGAGCGAGTTTATGAAACCCTCCATGCTGCTGTTGTCGGCGCTCAGGCGGGTCGAGAGTGCGCCGAACCGCGGCTCGATGCCCTGGAGCCAGCGAGGGAAAAACGTAATCGAGAGGGTGTGGAGCGCTGCAAAACTGAGCGTGTTGGCTTTGATGCCCTGGCTTCCTCGAACGTCATTGCGAGTCCGGTAGAGATTGGCGACAACCTCCTGCGCGACCGGAAGGAAGTCCTGCCCCGCCTGAGTGAGATGAGCCGGAAAAGTGGCGCGGTCGACCAGGGGAACGCCTATCCAGGTTTCGAGCTGCTTGATGCGCCGGCTGAAGGCGGATTGCGTGACGTGGCGCTCTTCAGCCGCCCGCGAGAAGCTCAAGGTATTCGCAAGGCTGATGAAGTCCTCTAGCCACTTGATTTCCATGCCTTACTCCGAGTGCGGATGATGGGTGCCTCACGGTTCACCAGGCCAGTCCGTGAGTTTCTCGGCCGAGCTGGCTGCCAGCTGCGACGAACGGTCCTGATGAGCTCCGCACACTACCTAAGTCTAACTGGCTTGCAAACGCGACAAACTCCGTCGGCAATCGAAACCTTGTAAACTGACGATCTCGAGCCTATGCGGGACCCGCATGAAGTGTTCGCAATACGAATTGGGCAAAGTCGGAATCAATCCTTAAAGATCCTCGCGACAAAGCCTCTCTGCTTTCAAAGAGGCATGGTCAGCGCCTCTCCGAAGAGGCGGCCATTATCCGTGTGAGCACAACCTGAAACCGGGTTGGCTCAGTCAAAGAGAGGAGACGACGAACTTGAGCCGCATTGCCTATGTGAATGGAGAGTTCCTGCCGCTCGATGAGGCCCGCATATCGATCCTCGATCGGGGGTTCCTATTCGCCGACGGGATCTACGAGGTTTCAGCGGTGCTCGATGGCAGGCTCGTCGACAACGAGGCGCATCTCGTCCGGCTGGCGCGCTCGGTCAGGGAGATCGCGCTTCATCTTCCGGAGACTCCGGAGCGCATTGAGGAAATCCAGAAGGAGCTCATCGCCCGTAACGATCTCATCGAAGGGGTCGTCTATCTTCAGGTGACCCGTGGCGCTGCCGACCGAGACTTCGCCTTTCCGAAGGGTGTGAAGCCGAGCCTTGTTATGTTTACCCAGGTCAAAAAACATCGTCGATTCTCCGGCCGCCCGGACCGGCATTGCGGTGAAAACCCTGCCTGATATCCGCTGGGCCCGGCGCGACATCAAGAGCGTGGCTCTCCTGGCTCAGGTCCTCGCCAAGCAGGCTGCGGCGGAAGCCGGCTGTCAGGAAGCCTGGATGGTCGAGGATGGACTGATCACGGAAGGCGGCTCGTCGACCGTCTTCATCGTGACCCGGGACGACGTGATCGTCACACGTCCCAATTCCAACGCCATCCTGCCGGGATGCACGCGTAAGGCTGTGATCGCCCTGGCAGAGGAGCGTCAGATCCGTATCGAGGCGAGGGCCTTCTCCGTCGAGGAGGCGCGCGCCGCCAAGGAAGCGTTCATCACCAGCGCTTCGAGCTTCCTGCAGCCTGTGGTGACGATCGATGGCGCTCCGGTGGACGATGGCAAGCCGGGTCCGGTCGCGAAGCGTCTGCGTGAGATCTATATCGACTTCGCGCGCACCACGTCACAGTGAAACAGGGAGGGGTCTCCGCTGCCGGGCCGCGGAGACCCCTCCCTTCTTCAGGCGGCCCGTTCGAATTGGATCACGCGGCTGCGGTTCAGGAACAGTCCCACACGGTTGCCCTTGAAGACGAGGCTGGAGCGTTTCGTCCAGGGGCCATCCTTGCCGTCGATGAGAAGCCTGTTGCCCCCCAGGGATGAGAGCGGCGCGCTCGTCCGAGCTGGACCGATGCCCATCTCAAGCCTGTCGCCCCTGATCTCGAAATCTGAGTGATAGGCCCGGCACACCCAATGCCCTTGAACGCGCGATAAGCAATCGTCGGGCCGGACCGGGACGAAGCGGTGCGTGGCATGGCCGATCTCGCCCTCGACAATCCCGCCCGTCCAGCGCAGGCGCATCGGCATGTGAGCCGAAAGGGAAACGGACCATCCATCCTCGCCCTCATAGAGGGTCTCTCCGGCTCCAAGGAATGTAGCGGCGCCATCCTTCATCTCGAGCCAGAACGGTCCCTCCTCGGTCGCGTAAAGTCCATCGGGGATGCGCGTGCTGCGCGCGGGAAGGGCCTCCCCAAGCAGCGCCGCCATCACCTGGAGGGCAAGCCCTGAGGGTAGTGTGTCCTCGCGATTTGAGACGAGCGCAACGCCTGCCCGACGCTGCGGGTCGATAAGGAAGTAGTTCTTGTAGCCTGCATGGGCGCCGCCATGCCCGACCAGACGATTGCCGCCAATCTGCGACCAGGCGAGGCCGAGCCCGTACTGGGTTGGCCGTCCATCCGTAAGGTACCGGGGGGCAGAGAGGCGCTCGAGCCAGCCTGCGCCTGGGCCTCTGTTGCCCAGGAGCGCCTGCAGCCAGATCGCAAGATCGTGTGCGCTCCCGGTCAGGCTGCCGGACGCCGAGAGATGCAGTCCGGCATTTCCGAGCTGCCAGCCATGTTCGGAGCGCCAATAACCGGGAACCAAGCCTGGCACGGGGTCGAACCACAATTCGGGAGCACGAAAGGAGATTCCGAGGGGACGGGAGATCCGCTCCTGCACCATCTCGTCGAACAGCAGGCCTTTGTTCTTCAGAGCGGCTTCAATGAGGCGGTAGCCCGTGTTGGAATAGGAAATCTCCTGACCTGCCGGGAAATTCAGCTCTCCGAGGCTGTCAAGAAAGTCCAGGATCGGCTGCGCCTCCGTTGCGGTGTGAACGGAAAGCCCCAGGAGCGAGAGCGTGTCGCGCACATCGGGCAGTCCACCCGTCATGTCGAGGGCACGTCCGACGGTCACATCCGCCATGGAACCGCGCAGGCCCGGCAGGTGGGAGCCCAGTCGATCGTCAAGACCAATCTTGTCGTCATGGCGCAGGGCCATGGCGGCGAAGATGTGCTTGGTGATCGATGCGTAGCGCACCACGCTGTGGCCCGAGAACGGAACGCCTGTGGCGAGACTTTCTAGGCCGCCGCAGGATTCCTCCCGGACGTCGTCCTCGTCGAAGATCACGATCGCGCCGCCGGGGCCAGCCTCCTGCCTCCAGGCATCCGCGATCTTTGCCGCCGTTTCCGCGGCCGATGACCAGTGCAATTCGGACAAAGCAAAAGACATGGTTATATCCTGAACCGAAAGAGAGGGATGGCCTACGCAAGAAGCGGGCTCACGCGACCTCTTCGAGATCAACGCTGAGCGCGCGCAGCTGCGACGTGTGCGGGTGATGGATCCTACCGGCGCGCAGGTCCTCTGCGCTTAGCTGCTCGACCATTTCGCCGCCGATCATGACGCCAACCTGCGGGCAGGAATGCGTGACGACGGCAAGGTAGTGACTCACGAGGACATAGGTCAGGCGGCGCCTCTCCCGGAGATCGGCGAGGAGATTCAGGATTTCCGCCTGGACCGACATATCGAGGGCGCTGGTCGGTTCGTCGAGAAGCACGATTTCCGGCTCGGCGATCAGCGCTCTCGCGATCGCGACGCGCTGACGCTGGCCGCCGGAGAGCTGATGCGGGTAACGGAAGCGCACGGTACTCGGCAACGCGACTTCGGCCAGAACCTTCTCGATACGTGCTTCGATCTCGCCGATCCCGTGCACGAGCAGGGGCTCTCTCAGGATGCGGTCGATGGTCTGGCGGGGGTGCAGAGAGCCGTAGGGGTCCTGAAAGACCATCTGCACCTTCCGGAAGAACGCGCGGTCGCGGCGGGGTTTCATGGTCTCGCCCTCAATCACGATGCGTCCTGACCATTCGACATTCAGGCCGGCATTGAGAACCATTCGGTTTCGAATGCGCTCAGTCTTCGGAGCCCCTCCGCCTGTGCAAGAACCTATACGGCCCAGGTTTTGCCTGACAAATTCGGAAAATGGCATGTCTTATGCATCCTTTGCATTGCAGGCCTCCGCGTCGACCTCCTATGCAAGACCGGTATCACTTCTGCCGGAAATTGAATTGGCCGAGAGGCCCCATGGGATCCTACACGAGATGCTCTCCGGACGACGCCGCTTGGCTTATTGTGTTGGAAAACCATGATACCTGAAACCCGTATACCGGTTTTTGACGGACATAACGATGTGCTGCTTCGCCTCTGGAAATCAGGGAAGAAGACAGCCGAACTCGATTTCCTGAAAGAGGGGACGTCCGGTCACCTGGATCTCCCCCGCGCGCGGGTCGGAGGTTTCGCAGGCGGGCTGTTTGCGGTCTATATCCCATCGTCGGCCGATGGGGTGGGGAGTGACGGCAAGCCCCAGGCTCTGCCGCCGTCTCTCGCAGAGGCGCAAGCGGCAACCTATGAGCTAATCTCCCTCCTTGTGCGCATGGAACGAGCTTCGGAAGGCGGCATCCGCATCTGCCGAAGCGGGCGCGACATCCGTGCGGCCATGGCAGGCGGCGCCCTTGCCGTGGTGTTCCACATCGAAGGGGCCGAGATGATCGACCCCGACCTGAAGATGCTCGACGTGCTGTATCAGGCGGGATTGCGCTCCATCGGGCCGGTCTGGAGTCGCTCGAACATCTTCGGCCATGGCGTGCCGTTTCGCTTCCCATCCTCTCCCGACATCGGGCCCGGTCTGACCGATCAGGGCCGAGAGCTGGTTCGGGCCTGCAACAAGTTGCGCATTCTCATCGACCTGTCGCATTTCAACGAGCAGGGTTTTTGGGATGTGGCCGCCCTATCGGACGCTCCGCTCGTGGCAAGCCACTCCAACGTTCATGCCTTGACGCCCCATTCGCGCAATCTGACCAATCAGCAGCTCGATGCGATCCGGGATTCTGATGGTTTCGTCGGCGTAAATTTCGGCACGATGTTCATGCGAGCGGACGGCCGCAAGGACCCGGATACCAAACTCGATGAACTCGTGAACCATATCGACTACCTCGTCGATCGGATCGGGCTCGAACGGGTCGGCCTTGGGTCCGATTTCGATGGGACCATGGTTCCGAGCGATTTGAGCGACGTCAGCCGCCTCCCGGCTCTCGTCGATCTCCTGAGGGGCAGGGGATACGACGACGCAACGGTGCGAAAGATCTGTGCGGAGAACTGGATCAGAGTCCTCGAACGAACCTGGGGCGAGTAAATCAGTCGGCTAAAAGGTAATTTCGACGGTAGACAGGCAGGGGAGTTTTCGATGGTCAATCCATTCCTCATTGAGGTAACGCGCGGGAGTCTGATCGAGTCGCGCCACCGCGGCAGCGTGGCGATCGTCGATGCCGATGGTACGCCGGTCCTGTCTTTGGGTGATGTCGAACGTCGGGTCTATCCACGCTCCGCCGTCAAGGCGATCCAGGCTTTGCCCCTTGTGGAGAGTGGGATTGCGGATCGCTTTGGACTGTCGGACGAGGAGATCGCCCTGACCTGTGCGTCCCATTCCGGTGAGGAGAAACATGTGGCGACGGCTGCCTCTACCCTCGCTAAGGCGGGGCGGGACGCATCCTGCCTAGAATGCGGAACGCACTGGCCCAGCGGTGAGGCGGCCAAGCGGGCCCAGGCGGCAATTGGCGGGCGACCGAGTGCGCTTCATAACAACTGCTCCGGCAAACATTCGGGATTTATCTGTCTTTCCTGCGGATTGGACGAAGATCCGAAAGGCTATGTGACGGCGCAGCACCTGGTTCAGAAAACGGTCAGGCGTGCCCTGGCGGACCTGACCGGCGTTCCTCATACGGAAGCCGAAAGAGGCACCGACGGGTGCTCGATCCCGACCTACGCCATCCCGCTTTCGGCTCTGGCTCTCGGCTTCGCGCGGTTCGGCACCGGAAACGGGCTGTCTGGCGAACGCAGGATTGCTGCAGGCCGGATCCGGCGTGCGGTCGCGCAGCATCCCTTCATGGTCGCCGGGACCGACCGCTTCGATACGAAGCTGATGGAGTGCCTTCGAGAGCGCGCTTTCGTGAAGTCCGGTGCGGAGGGCGTCTATTGCGCGACCTTGCCGGAGCTTGGTTACGGTATTGCGCTGAAGATCGATGATGGCACGCCGAGAGCGTCGGCCGTAGTCATGGCGACCCTTATCCTGCACCTTCTGTCGTTGAGCGATGTGGAGCGGATTCAGGTTGAGGCGCTGGCCCGGCCTGTCCTGAAGAATTGGAATGGAATCGAGGTAGGGCATATCCAGCCGGTTGCCGCTCTCCTTCAGTCTCTCCCGAAGTGCCATGACTCATGATCGTCCGAGCGAGGTTTTTGGAAACGAGAGATGATCGCTCGCGGCATTCCTCGGGTTCGCGGCTACATCGCTTCGATCCCAATAATGCAAATGATGCATAGGAAATGCCATTTTCGGAATTTGCCTCTTGAAAGAGGTGGCATGTAGTGTCGCGAACATGACGTTCCTAGAGTAGCCGCCGTTTGCTAACCGACTGTGCCGTGAGGCGACTGGAATTGTGCGGCAACATTGTAACGGGATCCGAAGGCTCTCGGGTTGCAGGGTTGATTTCGAACTGAGGCATTCGGAAGCATGATAGCCAGTGACGTATTGCTGTCAGTCCGCGATCTGGTGGTGGAGTTCCCGATGGAACGCGGCGCCGCGACCGTGGTCGATAGCGTCAGCTTCGACATCAGGCCACGAGAAACCCTTGCAGTGGTTGGTGAATCGGGATCCGGCAAGTCGGTCACGGCACTGAGCATCATGCGCCTGCTCGAATACGGCGGCGGCCGGATTGCCCGGGGCAACATGCTCTATCGCACCCGCGACGGTTCGGTCCGCGATCTCGTACAGGGTCCGTCCTCGGATCTCCGGCCGATCCGCGGCGACGAGATCGCCATGATCTTCCAGGAGCCGATGACATCGCTCAACCCAGTCTTCACCATCGGCGACCAGATCAGCGAGGCAATCCTCCTCCATCAGGACATGGATCGTCCTGCCGCGCGCGCGGAGACGCTCCGGCTTCTGGAGAAGGTGCGGATTCCGGAGGCCAAGCGGCTTCTCGATGCCCATCCGCACCAGCTGTCAGGCGGCATGCGCCAGCGCGTGATGATTGCAATGGCGCTCTCCTGCCGGCCCGGCCTTCTCATCGCCGACGAGCCGACCACAGCCTTGGACGTGACGATTCAGGCCCAGATCCTGCGGCTGATGCAGCAGCTGCAGGAAGAAATGGGCATGGCAATGATGTTCATTACCCATGACATGGGGGTTGTAGCCGAGATCGCCGATCGCGTGGTCGTCATGTATAAGGGGCGCAAGGTCGAGGAGGGGACGACCCAGGAGATCTTCAGCTCTCCGCAGCATCCCTATACAAAATCGCTTCTGAGCGCCGTTCCCAGGCTCGGCGCCATGAAAGGGCGCAACCTGCCGGCGCGCTTCCCGCTTGTCGATCTCAGCATGGGAGGCGAAGTTTCCGAGGTCCCACAGGATACGGTGAAGCCGGCAGCCGAGCCGCTTCTGAGCGTGCGTGATCTCGCCACGCGGTTCGATATCCAGAAAGGGATCTTCAGCCGGGTCGTCGCGCGGGTTCATGCGGTGGAACGGGTCAGCTTCGACATCCTGCCCGGAGAGACATTGTCCCTTGTCGGGGAATCGGGCTGCGGGAAATCCACGACGGGCCGCACGCTGATGCAGCTCATCGAGCCGACGAGCGGCACAATCCGGTTCGAAGGTCGCGACATCGCAGCGCTGTCCGCCGCTGAGCGCCGGGGTCTCCGTCGCAAGATCCAGTATATTTTTCAAGACCCCTATGCCTCACTGAACCCGCGATTGACGGTGGGTTTCAGCATTGCCGAACCGCTCGTCACCCATGGATTGGCATCTGGGCCTGCCGTAAGGGAGCGGGTTGCCGAGCTCCTGCGCCTCGTTGGACTTCAGCCCGAGCATGCCGAGCGCTACCCGCACGAGTTCTCGGGAGGGCAGCGCCAGCGCATCTCGATTGCACGAGCTCTTGCCTCGGACCCGAAGCTTGTGATCGCGGATGAATCTGTTGCGGCCCTCGACGTCTCCATTCGAGCCCAAGTCATCAACCTGCTGATGGACCTGCAGGAGCGGCTGGGCGTCGCCTATCTTTTCATCTCGCACGACATGGCCGTGGTTGAGCGGATCAGCCACCGGGTCGCTGTCATGTATCTCGGGCAGATCGTGGAGATCGGATCGCGCCAGGATATCTTCGAGAACCCACAGCATCCCTACACCCGGCGGCTGCTGTCGGCTGTTCCGATCGCTGATCCGAGACTGCGGAGCAGAGATCGCGAGCTGATCACGGGAGAGGTTCCAAGCCCGACCCGGCGCGTCGGAGACGAGCCTATCGTCGCAAAGCTCGCCGCCGTTTCACCGACCCACTTCGTCGCCAAGCACACGGTCGGTGCGTATTAAGAGCGATAACCAGAGGAGAAAGCATGTTCAACTTCAGGAAATTCGTCGTAGCGGGAGCGCTGCTGTTATCGGTATCGACACCGGCGTTGGCGGCCAAGGATCTGGTGGTCGGCGTTCCGGATAACCTGACCGGGCTTGATCCCCACAACGTCAACGATACGCTGTCGCAATCCGCGTCGCGCCTGATCCTTCAAGGCCTCTTCGGCTTTGACAAGGACATGAAGCTCGTGCCCGTGCTCGCCGAGAGCTACGAGGCCAATCCCGATGCAACTGAGTTCACCATTCGCCTGCGCAAGAACGTGAAGTTCCATGACGGCACGCCATTCAACGCCCAGGCTGTGAAGATCAATTTCGAGCGCCTCGCCAATCCCGAGAACCGCTTGAGCCGCGCGAGCCTTGTGAACATGGTCTCCCAATTCACGGTGGTCGACGACTCGACCATCAAGCTCACGCTGAAGGAGCCCTTCGGCGCCATGATCAATAATCTCGCGCATCCGGGCGCGATGATCCACAGCCCGGCCGCGATCGAGAAATACGGTAAGGAAGTGAACCGCAATCCTGTCGGAACAGGTCCCTACAAGTTCGTGAGCTGGCAGGCCGATACCCTGAAGGTCGCCAAGAACGAGAACTACTGGAAGCAGGGGCTGCCGAAGGTTGACAGCGTCACCCTCCGGAGCGTTCCGGAGAACGGCTCC
>JGI10216J12902_101393462_pt1 | contig 13384 bp, 12 predicted proteins | sample KanNatreferecore_FD_12902 | JGI IMG/M metagenome (IMG submission 12902)
ACTATAATCCACTTTATAATAACGGTCGTTATCGAGGTAATCAGTAATAAAACGCAATGCCTGCATATAGATCATGAACAGGCCGGAATAATGGATGTATTTTTTTTCAGCAGCGGTCATGTGCTCCTGCATATTTTCCAGATAACCTTCCATGATCGCTTCATATATATTTTCACGGATGCAAATTGAACCCAGGTCCGTACTGTTTTCATCTTTACAACTCGTCATTGAACGGATCATATCCCCGAGATCCGAAAAAATGAACCCGGGCATAGCCGTATCAAGGTCGACGGGGCAGATCACTTCCTGCGTTTTGATATCAAAAAGTATATTGGAAATTTTGGCATCGTGATGCATCACGCGTTTCGGAAATGCATCTGATTCCGTCAATACCTCGTAGAAATGAACATAGCGACTTTTCTTTTTTAATTCTGTAACGAGGTTGGCCGAATTATCCCCGCGGATTGTTTCCGCCCGATTCAATGCATTTTCAAACTGGCTGTAACGTAGGGCGAGATTGTGAAAATCAGGTATTGTAGGTTTCAGCGCGCTGATATCAAAATCGATAAAGCTGTTTGTGAAACCGGCAAAAACAGCAGCTACTTCTTTTGCCAGGGCTGGGTCATTGACCGAATGCAGGCTTTGCGTGCCCTCGATAAATTCAAATACCCTCCAATATCTTTCCTGGCTATCGCAATACAGACAGGTTTCACCCGGGAAATATTTTGGTGCAGGTATGGCACGATCATTTTTCTTATTAAGAAGGTGCTGCCAGAGTTTTTCATAATTGGACTGAACAATTGCAGGATCCGTAAATATCTGCCGGTTGATCTGCTGCAGCAGGAACGATTCACCAGAATACTTACTTGTTACTTTATAGGAAAGGTTGATCAGGCCAGTTGTCAACAGCTCAATTTCCACCTCATGAAATGGATTGGCAAAAGCCTCCAGGACTTCTTTATATGGTAATGGGTTCACCAGGCACCGAAATTACCTTGTGACTATTGCAATAAGAAATACAATCGATTGCGGGAATTATCCCCGGTATTTAATGCACTCTATCTCCCCTGACTGACAGATCTTTAATTATTTCTGCTTCATAACTGAGCCATTCGGCCCAACGGTTCCGGACCTTTTCTTTATCGACATAAGTCATAGCTAGTTCAATGAACAGGGTATAATGCCCGGCCTCGCTTTCCATGAATCTCCGGTAAAAACTCCGGAGATAATCATCATCCAATCCTTCGCTTAAGCGTTTGAACCGCTCACAACTCCGTGCTTCGATTAGTGCCATCGATAATAACTGGTCAAGGAATCTGTCTTCGAAATGACCGCCCTTTTTCTGGTATTCAAGTAATTTGTTTACATATTCATCTTTGCGTTGTTTACCGAGTTTTAGATTTCTTTTTTCCAGTTCGGCCAGTACTAAACGGAAATGTCCCCATTCTTCTGTGACGATCGGGGATAATTCAGCCACCAGTTTTTCTTTATCACTATATCGTTGTATCAGGGATATACAGGAAGTAGCTGCTTTTTGCTCGCAATAAGCATGATCCGTCAGTATATCGGCCAGGGATTTTTCCGCGAGGTTTACCCAGCGGGGATCAGTTGGGAGTTGAAGACCGAGGATGTTTTTTACGTCCGCATTCATGTAACGAAGATAAACTCCTCTCAGTTCAACTGTCAATCCTGAGCGGCGAATAAAGGACGTCAAATCTTTAAGAAAAAGAGTCGAAGGATATTTATTAAGATGTTTTTTATTAAGCCATCCTTCGACAAGCTCAGGATTGACAGTAGATATCAGGATTGACAGTAGATAAATGATAGTCCAAGTCCCTGAAAAATAACGTAATAAAGCTTTTGCAGTTCACTCTTTATACCTTACCTTTGCCGCCGAAATAATCGGATGCAAAAACCGGATGAAATTCTAAAAAAATAAAAGATGCCATTAACAAAAGAAAAAAAAGCCACAGTATTGACCAGCTTTGCCGGAAAAGAAACGAACACCGGCTCGATTGAAGGCCAGATCGCCCTGCTGACAGAACGAATCAGCCAGATCAGCGGCCATCTCCAGCAAAATAAAAAAGATTTCTCCACACACCGAGGACTTATGCAACTGGTAGGAAAACGCAAGCGTTTGCTAAACTACTTGCAAAAGCACAACCTTACAGGGTATCGCCAGTTGATCGAGAAACTCGGACTACGAAAATAATAGCTTGCCAAGCTCCTCTCCACCCGGGAGGACTTTTAGTTTTCCGGAACGAATTATTGAAGACCTGTTAGGTTTACTTTTCCTTGTGAATCCAATTTATATAATCCGGGAAGCAGTGGCGAGAAAAACAGTCTGCTATTGAGATCCATCCCGGCCCTTATTATTAATTTCTAATTTTTCATTATATGCTTACACAACCACTACAATCAAAATTTTCCATAAAAGATGGTCAGGAAGTGATCATCGAAACGGGTCGTCTGGCCCGCCAGGCCGATGGTTCCGTAACCGTTCGCCAAGGTAATTGTATCATCCTTGCCACAGTCGTTGCCAATAGGGAACCGAAAGAGGGGCAAAGTTTTTTCCCGCTCTCTGTAGATTACCAGGAAAAATTTGCTTCTGCCGGTCGTATACCAGGTTCATTCTTTAAAAGGGAAGCCCGGCTCAACGATTATGAAATACTTACATCACGCTTGATTGACCGCGCCCTGCGCCCCTTATTCCCTGAAGACTATCTCTGCGAGGTACAGGTATTGGTAACTCTTATCAGCAGTGATGCCGAAGTGATGCCTGATTCACTGGCATGTCTTGCCGCATCGGCCGCTCTCGCCGTTTCAGATATTCCTATCCAGGAAATCATTTCTGAGGTAAGGGTAGCCCGTATCGATGGAAATTTTGTGGTCAACCCGCTCCGGAGTGAATTGGCCAAAGCTGAATTTGAATTTATCATTGCCGCCACAAATAAAAATATCATGATGGTGGAAGGTCAGGCTAAGGAATGCCAGGAGGAAGACCTGATCAAAGCCATTGAAATTGGGCATGAAGCTATCCGTATACAGGTGAAAGCCCAGGAAGAATTAAGGGATTTAAAAGGGATCACGGCCAAAAGAGATTATGAAAAAGCGGCTCATAATGAAGAGTTAAGGGAGAAAGTAAATGCTTTTGCAAAATCAAAAGTTTATGATGTAGCAAAAAGCGCAGTAAGCAAACACGAACGTTCTGATAAATTCAAAGAGATCGGTGACCAGTTATTGGAACATCTAAAAGTTGAATACCAGGTTCCGGAAGCTGCGGATCTTTCAGACGATATCAAAAAATGGACTAAGTATTATTATAGCGATATACAATATCATGTCATACGTGATATGATCCTCGTTGATGGGGTTCGCCTGGATGGTCGTAAAACGGATGAGGTACGTGCTTTGAATATGGAAGTAGATGTGCTGCCTTCACCTCACGGCGCTGCATTATTTACAAGGGGTGAGACCCAGTCCCTTACCACAGTTACATTAGGAACTCCGTTGGATTCCACACTGATTGAAAGTGCAGCCGTTTCCGATTATTCAAAATTCTTCTTACACTATAATTTCCCTCCATTTTCAACCGGGGAAGTAAAAATGATGCGCGGGGTAGGACGCAGGGAAGTTGGACATGGGAATCTTGCCATGCGTTCATTGAAGCAAATGATGCCGACAGGTGACTTCCCTTATACTGTTCGCGTGGTAAGTGATATCCTGGAATCAAATGGATCTTCTTCTATGGCCACCGTTTGTGCCGCTTCACTGGCCCTGATGGATGCGGGGGTAGCAATACCCAAGCACGTATCCGGTGTTGCGATGGGACTAATAAGTAAGGAGGGTCAATTTGCGATTCTTACGGATATCCTGGGAGATGAAGATCATCTTGGTGATATGGATTTCAAAGTAACCGGTACACGCGATGGAATTTGCGGGGTACAAATGGATATAAAAGTGGATGGCCTGAGCATGGATGTGATGCGCCAGGCATTGGCCCAGGCTAAAACCGGTCGTTTACACATTCTCGATGCAATGTATGCTACTATTCCCGAAGCACGCAACGATGTGAAGCCTCATGCGCCTCGTATGGTGAAACTATTCATCGATAAAGAATTCATAGGTGCTGTAATCGGGCCGGGTGGTAAAGTGATACAGGAGATCCAGCGAGAGACTTCAACAACAATTAATCTCGAAGAGGTTAATAACCGCGGGGAGATTAGTATTTTCAGCACAAGCAAAGAAGGTGTTGATAAAGCTGTATCATGGATCAAGGGAATTGTTGCCGTGCCGCAGGTAGGTGATGTATATGAAGCAACAGTGAAATCGATCATGCCCTTTGGTGCATTCGTTGAATTCCTGCCGGGTAAACAAGGTCTCGTTCACATCAGCGAAGTTAGCTGGAAACGTCTTGAGACACTTGAAGGCGTATTAAATGAAGGAGATAAAGTGAAGGTGAAACTTATCGGCACGGATCCTAAATCCGGTAAATTCAAATTATCGAGAAAGGTGTTGATACCAAAACCAGATCAAAGGCCGAGGGAAGAACAACAGAAGGAAGGTCAATAAGTGAGTCAGCAGTATAGTAGGTCAGTGAGAGAATCCGATAGAATGAATTTGAAGCTGTTTATAACTCGTAACTGATAGCTCGTAGCTCATAGCTCGTATCTCTTAGCTTATTTTTATAGTCCCGTATCCCGGGACTTTTTTATGCGTGATTATATTCAAATAACATTCCCGGAAATTCTTCCGGAACAGCAAGAATGGGTTATTGCACACCTGTCAGAAGCGGGTTATGAAGGTTTCGAACAGGAAGACCAGGTGCTGAAAGCTTTTATACCAGGAAGGAATTATGATCCGGAGCTCTTAAAAAGCCTCGCTTTTAAATACCATCTCGATTTTCGTGAAGACATTATTAAGGAGCAGAACTGGAATAAAGTATGGGAAGCAAATTTTCAACCAGTCGTCGTTGATGACCTTATTCAAAAAACCCCGTGGGTCGGTATCCGCGCCGATTTTCATGCTCCTATAACAGGAGTGGAGCATGAGATCATTATTACTCCTAAAATGAGTTTTGGTACCGGGCATCATGCTTCGACATTAATGATGATGCAGCAAATGCGCTCAATTGACATGCAGGGAAAATCAGTATTGGATTTTGGAACAGGTACAGGTATTCTCGCCATACTGGCGGAAAAAATGGGAGCGTCGGGAATAGTCGCTATAGATAATGATGATTGGAGTATCGCCAACGCTGAGGAAAACGTCAGAAAAAATAATTGCAGGAACATACTCCTGAAAAAATCGGATTACGTGCCCGGGGATCAGCACTTCGATGTAATACTTGCTAACATCAATAAGCATGTCATTGTGAATAATTTCCCTTCCCTGTCAAGGCAACTGAAACCATTGGGGATTTTAATACTCAGTGGCTTACTCACAGAAGATGAAGAAGATATTATGGATTTAGCTCGTAGTTTCCCCCTTGATCCGGGCGGAAAAACCACACAGGCCAACTGGTTATCTATACGGTTTAATCATTAATTCTCAATTTACCCGGGGTTAATTTAACGTTAACCCAGCCTTTTTTTACCTATTTTTGTCATCCTTTTCAACAAGGTTCTATGAACGAACTTTTATTGGTTATTCTCGCTTACCTGATTGGCAGCATTCCAACTTCTGTTTGGGTTAGCCAGTATTTTTTTGATATCGATATACGGGATTATGGCAGTGGTAATGCCGGGGCTACGAATTCATACCGTGTGCTGGGTCCGAAATGGGGAACATGGGTGATGATCATCGATATGCTTAAAGGTATTGCGGCAGTCAAACTTGCATTATTATTACCTGAATATTCCGATAACGCAGTCAATCTTCAAAACCTTCAAACAGGCTTAGGCCTGGCGGCCGTGATTGGGCATATATTTCCCATTTGGGCTGATTTTCGGGGTGGCAAAGGCGTGGCAACATTGTTTGGTCTTGTGCTGGGTATCTCTCCCTGGACTGCACTGAGTTGTGTAGGCATTTTTGTAGTAGTGCTTTACCTCACCCGCTTTGTATCCCTGAGTTCTATACTGGCCAGCATTGCTTTTCCTGTTTTTATCCTCGTGATTTTTAATGTCGATAATCCCCTTTACCGCGTATTCGCGATCACAGTGGCGCTGATGGTGTTATTAACGCATCAGAAAAATATCGGTCGCCTGCTGAAAGGAAATGAAAGTAAGGTTCCAATTCTCAGGAACCGGGACCGGCGACGCCAGCGCCGTCGGGAAACAGTCAAGGATTAAGCTGTAATCTTTTCATATATAATTAAAAAATACTCATTGTTCCCGTTTTTGGTACAATGATTGGTTTTTTGTAGGTATAAATATTTTTATATGATACGTACAATCTCATCCGTCTTTATTTTGTCAGCCTTTATAATCGCCTGCTCGCAGAATAAGATCACGCAGCGAAGCCAGTTGAAACTTGTTCCGGAATCTGAACTGCAATCGATGGCGAATACAGAATACCGTAATTTCCTTTCTACTAACCGCGTTATAACGCCCTCGAATAACCGGGATGCAGAAATGGTGCGTAGAGTGGGACAACGGATCACGAAAGCGGTAACAGATTATTATGCCTCGCAGGGTCTTTCAAATGAGCTGGCCGGATACCAATGGGAATATAACCTCGTGGATGATAAAGCAGCCAATGCCTGGTGTATGCCGGGTGGTAAGATCGTCGTGTATTCTGGGTTACTACCGATTACACAAAATGAAGCTGCCCTGGCAGCAGTAATGGGACATGAAGTGACACATGCTATTTTTAACCACGGGAATGAAAGAATGAGCCAGGGTTTGATCCAGCAACTCGGCGGTGTCGCATTATCAGTAGCCCTGGCTGACAAACCTGCTCAAACCCAGGACCTTTTCATGACTGCTTACGGTGTAACGAGCGCTGTAGGAGTGCTGTTACCTTTCTCAAGGAAGCATGAACTGGAAGCTGACCGTTATGGGCTTCGCTGGACTGCGATGGCTGGTTATAATCCACAGGAAGCGATAGGACTTTGGGAGCGCATGGAGAAAGCCAGCAACGGAGGAAAGCCTCCTGAATTCCTTAGTACGCACCCCGCGGAAGGCCGCCGAATCGAACAATTGAAAAAATATATGCCTGAAGCGCTACAATACTATAAACCAATGGGTAATTAGATTAATAGTTATAGTAATATCCCGTTCAGATCGTGTCTGGACGGGATTTTTCTTGATTTTATGTGATATCTACACAGTATTTTACCTACCTTTGCAGTCCCCTACTTTGAGAACGCTGTTGCTGGCTTCAAGAACCGGAAGCCGCTGGCAGAAACCCCCTAAAAATTGTTACCAGGTATGTCACAAACACTGTTTGAAAAATTACAACTGGCAGACGAGAAGAATCTTTTAATCCAGGGTTTGCCTTCCTCTATCGAGAAACAATTCAACAAGTTATCCTTCGCCAAAAACATGACCCCGCTCCTTAAAAGCAGGAAGATTGATTTTGCGTTGGTATTCGCGGTAAGCGAGCACCAGTTGAATGGCATCCTTAAAGACGTGATGCCCTCTTTGAAGGACGGATCAAAGTTCTGGGTAGCTTATCCCAAGACCACTTCCAAAATCGTTACAGATCTCAACCGCGACCGAAGCTGGAACCGCCTTACGCACGATGGCTACGAGAGCATCGAGCGGGTGGAACTCGACCATGTATGGAGCGCAATGCGCTTTGTAAAAGGTGAGGACACGCGGAGTGGGGATGTACCGGTTACCAGGAAGCGGGAAGCAACGGCATTGGCCGGCTAGCCACCAGTTACACCAGAGATCGTATTAGGTTTGTTGCGGAAGCGGCAAACCTTTTTTTATCACAGATTACACGGATTACACGGATTACACGGGTGGGTTCACCACTGATTACACGGAGAGTTATTTTAGGTGATTAAAATGAATTTTGTCCGACCTTGACCTAAAGGTCAGGGCAATGGGATCAGTGCAATAAACCCGGGATAATAAGTTGGCCATAGAAATTGGAGTAATCAGAAATCATATACGTATTTTTTCTTACCGCCTTGCCACCTTCCCGGCTATCTTTATCAAAAAAAAATGTCATTCCTGAATGTTGAAATAAAGGCCCGTTGCAGCGATCCATCCCCTATCCGTGATTACCTGCAAGCAAACGGTGCTGAATGCAGGGGTTTGGATGAACAAACAGATACTTACTTTAATGTACTGCAGGGGCGGCTAAAATTACGGGAGGGTAATATCGAGAACAACCTGATCTATTATGAAAGAACTGACCAGGCAGGACCAAAGGACTCGTATTTCCAATTAGTGAAAGTGGAAAATTCGGATGATCTCAAAAACGCCCTGACAAGGGCGGTCGGTGTTAAAGTGATCGTCAATAAAAAAAGGGAGATCTATTATATCCGGAATGTAAAGTTTCATATTGATGAGGTACCGGGGCTGGGAAATTTTATAGAAATCGAAGCAGGTAATATGCTGGCAGATCTTTCACAAAAGGAGCTGCAGGAGCAATGTGATCAATATATAAAGGCTTTTGGAATAAAACCTGAGGACCTGGTTCAAGTATCGTATAGTGATATGATGCTGGCGCAATTGGGGTAAGCAGATTTTCACTATGAGGCAATAATTAGTAATTACTAATTATTTAATTACCACTGTCCCGGCCTTTTTCACCATGTTCACCTCCATCTGTTTCAAATGTTCGTGTGTTTGATGAAGTACAGTATATTCTTCCGGGGTGTGTTGTTTCTCCAGGTCAAGCTGGTTTTCCAGCAGCATCCGCTTGATCTTGCGGAGCTGGAGATAATTGATCGCTGATTCCACAGCTTCGTTGGTCCGGTCCTCATCCATTTTCAAATAACTCATCAGCTTTTCACTGTTATCAGGCGCCAGCGTGCGAATAAAATCCTCGTAAGGTTGTTCAAAAAGATTTTCCTGGTATCCACTTGCCTGGCTGAATTCGCGGCGCCAATGTTCGCTTTCTTCATAGGGGGAATTCATTAGTGAAACCGCAAAAGCGCTGAGCCCAGTATCAGGATGATAGAGGAAGAAATTCTTGTTAACCCCTGATGGGTCTTTTTGTAACGCATCTTTAAAAGCATTCAATAGTTTTACAACTTCCTTGTTATCTACCAGCACCTCATCCACTTCTTCCAGTATGTGCTCGGCTACAAGTTGTGTATCATTCCATTTCTTGTTGCCATGCTCCAATAAAATCCGTGCGACTTCACGCTCCTGCAATTCGTCTTTGAAAAGAAGTGAAAACGTTGAGTCATCATACCCGGCTTCTTCACCCTGCTTTGCATTTTTTTCATGATGCTTTGCTTCCCCGTCTCGATAACTATCGGGAGGCATTTTTCTTTCCATCGTGGAAATGCGATCGCGGATAAACTTGTTGACGAGCGTATGCAGACCCGCTTCATCAATCTTGAGCAATTGGGAACATTGCTGTATATAATCCTGCTGCCTGGTAAAGTCCTCTGCCTTGTTGATCCTTGAAATGGTTTCAGCCATCTGGTTCACGACCTCGGCCTTCCGTGCAGGATCATTGCCCGCATCTTTTAAAGCGACTTCCAGCCGAAACAGGATAAAATCTTTCTTATTCTTTTGAATAAATTGCGCAAATGCTGAGGCCCCAAGCTTATTGACATAACTGTCGGGATCCTCATTATCGGGGATCAGGACCAGTTTTACATTTAATCCTTCCTCCAGCGCGAGGTCTAACCCACGCAGGGCCGCTTTTACACCAGCTGCATCACCATCATAAATAATGGTAAGATTATTCGTGTATTTTCTGACTAGTCTTAGTTGTTCAGTAGTCAGGGATGTGCCACCGGAAGCCACTACGTTTTCAATACCTGCCTGGTGCAGAGATAAAACGTCTGTGTAGCCTTCTACCAGCAGGCATTCATCAGCGCGGTCAATTGCCTGGCGGGCAAAATATGAACCATAGAGGATTCTACTTTTTACATAGATCTCATTCTCGGGTGTATTGATGTACTTCGGGGCTTTATCATTACTTCTTAAAATCCTGGCCCCGAAGCCAACTATTTTACCACTGTGATTATGGACAGGGAAAATTACCCGACCGCGATAATTATCTGCAAGCTGGTCGTTCCGATTTGACACCAGGCCGGTTTTTAAAAGCAACTCGGGCGAATATTGTTTCGCCAACGCTTCCCTTGTAAAAGCATCCCTCTGCTCGGGGGAATATCCCAGTTGAAATTTCTTGATTAGATCATCACGAAAACCCCTCTCTTTAAAATAGGCAAGACCAATATCCTGTCCTTCCTCCGTTTCAAACAGCATGCGGGTAAAGAACTGCTGGGCAAACTGGTTAATGATAAATAAGCTATCTGCAGCCAGCCGGGATTCCCGCTGCTCATCGGATTGAAAAGTTTCTTCGATCTCGATCCCATACCGGTTAGCCAGCCACTTCAGCGCTTCAACATAACTGTATTTCTCATGCTCCATGACGAAGCTGATCGTGTTACCGCTTTTACCACAGCCAAAACATTTATAAATTTCCTTGGAAGGAGAGACAGTGAAGGAAGGGGTTTTCTCATTATGAAAAGGACAAAGACCAAGATAATTGGCGCCCCGTTTCTTTAGTTTGACAAAACTGCCGATCACATCAATGATGTCGAGACGGCTCTGTATCTGTTGTATGGTTGATGGAGAGATCATGTGCACATTACCTCATCGCCAGCCATAGGCCCGACGGTGTGTTGCAGACTGCGAATATAAGGCTTCCCGGGATTCGTAAAATTGGTAAGGTAACACGATGAAAAGCATTGTACGGATTAAGAAAAATTGTATTCCGATCGATATCATTTTTATTTACAGTAATGCCGTGAAGCCCCGAAAAATAAACTCCTGTATCTTATCCCCATCAATTAAACCCTTCGAGTACTGCAAAGTCAACTGATCACAAAACCAGCCTTTATGAGAGCATTTTTCCTTCTCTGCCTTTCATTTTCCCTGATTCTATTTTCCTGTAACAGAGACCCCTCAGCAAAAAATAAGGTTGTGAGAGAAGCCTGGGTTCCCATTTATACGCAGAATACATCAGCCATCAAGGCAGTTACCGCCGGTGCCCCCCGTTCCACAGTGCGTGCCGGCAAAATCTATGTACTGGGCTCCATAATCTACCAGGTTGAACAGGATAGCGGAATACATGTCATTAATTACGCTAATCCATCCAACCCGCAGAAACTCGGGTTCATCCGTTCTTTTTTATGTAAGGAGCTTTCGGTTAAGGATGGCCGGATATATACGAACAATTTCAGTGACCTGGTGGTGATTGATGCCAGCGATATTAATAATGTGAGAGAAATTGCAAGAACCACTGGCGTTTTTCCTGACCTGGCACTCCAATACCCGGAAAGAATAAGTCCGAATTCAACTATTTATTTTGAATGTCCCGATCCCAAAAAAGGAATCGTGATCGGATGGGAAAAGAAAATGATCGATAATGCAAATTGCTGGAGATAACTTGTAAACCTGTAAACTCGCGAAAGCTAATAACATGAACGTTACAATTATGAAAAAAATATTCTACCTGGTATTTATTTTACCTGCTCTGTTTTTCGCTGGTTGTCATAAAGAAAATGCTGCCGGTGCTCCCTCAACCGGCGCGGGTGGTTCTACTGCAAGATTTACCATTGCGGGTAACTACCTGTATGTAGTGGACAATACCAGCCTGAAGGCTTTTGATATTTCAGATCCAAATGCCGCACCGGTGCTGAAATCCAAAACAGCCATTGGGATCAACATTGAAACTATTTTTCCCTACCAGGATAAACTATTTATCGGGTCATCTTTTTCTATGCATATTTTCTCACTTACCAATCCTGAAAAACCAACCAAGATCGGACAGGCAGAGTACCAGGTCAGGATGAGTTGCGACCCGGTAGTTGCCAAAGACAGCACAGCTTATGCTACGTTGAATGCAACTGGTCCCTGCGGTGGCGGAATGAGTTCGCTCGTAGTCTATAATATTAAAAATATCAACAACCCTCAACTCGTACGTACATTATCTATTATCGCACCACACGGTCTCGGTATCATGGATAACGCTTTATATGTTTGTGATGGTCCGGCGGGACTATACGTGTACAACATCAATAATACTTATAACCCGCAATTGGTAAGAACCATAACCGGTGAGACTTTTTCTGATGTGATACCTTATGGGAATATCCTGATTTGCCAGGTAAATACAGGAATTTCATTGTATGATATTTCCAACCGACACCAGCCAGTTTACCTTTCAAGGATATTAAATTAAGGATGAAAAAAGAATACCAGCGACTGGTCCTATTGCTATCCTTCATTTTTTCTACCCTTTTGCATGCCCAGGTTCCTGTAATAAATAATTACCCGCAATGGAGCCTACGCACTCTCCCCAGTACTTTACTGGATGCTGATGCAGGAATTATGCTCGGTGTCAATTATCGATGGTCGGATAGGTTTTCCGCTTCGATTGAACCCACGTACATTTTTTTTTCTCCATTTGATATATCTGAAATCGGGAAAATTTTCACATCCGGTATTAAAATCCGGGCTGACTTCCGCTTCCATCTTAAACGGGAGATCATGGGGATGGAGGGTTACCTGGCGCCTGAATTCCATTATAAGAATACCCAAACTAAGCGATTAGAACAATTTGGCATCGGCTGCCAGAATGGGTCATGTGCCTATTTTCAATCCGCATATTATAAGGAACTCAAACGCGAAATAGGTGGTATTATCAAAATGGGCGCATTTGCACCCATCAGTCGAAACGGTCGCTGGCTACTGGAGTTTTATAGCGGACTAGGAGTTAAACACATGAAATTCAGGGTTACCGATATTCCGACAGGAGGGTCATTCCAGTTCCCCCCGGATCGTCTTTTCCCTGAATTCTTATTTGCAGGTGATGACCAAAACAGCTTTTACCATCCCATGCTCCCGGGTGGAATAAAGCTGGTTTTGATGCTGAAATAACCTTAAAGTTGATAGTGCTGTTGAAAAAATTGGGATAACAAACTTTGTATTTACCCAAATAATAATTAATTTACTACTAACCAATACCCCACCTTTTACTACTACCGATTCGCACCCCAGGGAATAGACTGCCTAGCTCTTTATTTTTTAACTATTTAAATCTTAAATGCCATGGTTCAGGTAGACATCTCACACCTCTCCGGGGAGTGCAACACCTGGAGGGACAAGCTTCGCCAGTACAGGGAAGAATTCCAAAAAGACGAAGCCAAACTCCAGCAAGTAGCCTCTCAGCAACTCTCCAAAGAACAACTACAGGACGTAGAACATCTTCACAACCAGTTTCACATTCAACTCATCAACAT
>JGI10216J12902_100797830_pt1 | contig 13369 bp, 11 predicted proteins | sample KanNatreferecore_FD_12902 | JGI IMG/M metagenome (IMG submission 12902)
GCAGCAAAGAATCGGCTGCGCGAGCTCGCCCTCGGGCTGCAGGCTCGGTCCGAATGGCCCCGCCACGCCGGGCGCGCTCATGGCCTCGTGGCAATGTTTGAGTTGGTTCCGGTCGTCTATCTGCAAGCGTGCGGAGTTTCCGTGCCGAAGGCTGAGTCGTTCGAGGAGGCCCGATCCATATTTGGGCGCTCGTGGTGGCCGTATGACGTTCTTCGAGACGTCCGTTTGCTTTGGCCCAGAGAACGACACGTCGGGCTCGAGGTCACGTGCCAGCTCGTCCGCAATCCGTGGGCAGCCGTCGCGCTGTGGCATCGGCTCCCGGTAAAGGTTCCGCGTCCAGTTCAGCCGATGTTGTCTGACCGTTGCCTTGTGGCCCTACAGACGCTCACCCGCGTGATGTTGGAGCGACTTGCGTGAGTTCGCCGTCCCCTCAGCTGACAGGATTTCCTGTGCCGGCGTCCATCGAAGAGTACGACCGTGCGGCAGCCGAACTGGAGGCGAAACTCCGCAACTTGCCCGGAGCGGTCGCTCTCTACCTCACCGGCACCGTCGCGGTGCCGGGGATCTCCGACCTCGATCGCATCCTCGTCGTAGACCGAGACATCACTCTGCCGAACGTGTGGGAGCAGCTTCGCCCGCGCACGCGGTATCTCGCCATGCACACGCCCTTCGCGCTGGACTGTGAGACGTTTGCGCGACATCGATGGTTCGCCAGCTTCGAGCCGCTCGAATTCCTGTGTGGCCGACGAATCGAGGTCGACGAACCGCCCACACGCGAAGAAAGCGAAAGGCTTCTGGGGGCGGAGGGCCTTGTTGTAGCGCGACTGAAGCTCAGAAAGCAGGCCGCTACCGGACGAACGAAGGTGAGGGCGCTCTTGTGTGAGCTCAACAACATCCGCAGAAACCTGCAGCTTGCGAGTCTTACTTCGGACGACACAGCCTTAGCCTGGCAACTCGCAAGAGACGTCACTCGTGCTCGCGAAGAGTGGTGGTCGCTGACCGAAACCGAGCGTGTCGAGACTGTTCGCGAAATCGAGACGCAGGCTCCGACCGCTATTGACGACGCTCTGGAAGCGATTGCATCTCGATTGCTCGACAAGCCCACCTGCGAGGAAATTCGTCTTCGGGGTACGTGGTCGAGCGTCACACTCTGCGGAGGCGGGAACACCGCGCAGGAGGATTCCCTTTATGTCCTTCCGTATGCGTTCGCCCGGGCTTCATCAAGGCTGGCCGAGGCGCGCTGGCGTTTCGCGCGCCATCACATCTGTCTTCCCTCACCCGTGATCAGTCTCCTCAGTGGATCTCTCGCATGGAGTTCATTTCGCGAGAGGCGACGTGACGTTGTTCGCCACTACATCGAGTTCATGCGAGACAAAGCCCGAACGTATTCGTCAGTTGGACACGCGGGGATCTTCCCCGGATGACGCGGCCCGGCTCGGTTGCGCATGTTCTTTGGAGCGGCGGCGTGGGTGGGATCGAGCGTGTTGTTCACGATCTGGCGTTCGAGCAGATGCGGCAGGGACTCGAGGTCTCGGTCATCTTCGGCCAACTCGGTGGGCCGTTCGGCGCAGCGATGCGCGCGAACGGAACCCGGGTAGTAGATCTCGGGCTCCGCAGTGGCTACGACCTGCGGCCCGCAGTGATTCGGCGAGGGCTCGCCGCTGTCAAGGACGCCGAGGTCTTGCATCTCCACGGGTTCAATCTCCCGTTCGCAGCAATCGCGTGGAAGGCACGAGGAGACACGGTCTTTACGGAGCATGGCGCCTTCGGCCTCGGTCGGCGGCTAGGCATCGCAGGAGTGCTGAAGCGACGGGTACAACGCACTTTTCTCACGGGTGTCGCCAAGGTTGTCGTAGCCAACTCGAACCACACGGCCGATCGGCTGGCGGCTCTGTACAGCATCGACCGCAATCGAATCACCGTAGTTCACAACGGTTTCGATGGGAGCAGCGCATTCGAACCCGCTGAGTACTCGCACGTTGGCCTGATCGTTGCGTTCGTGGGAAGGCTCGTACGATTCAAGCGGGTTGACCTCTTGCTCCGAGCAGTCGCTGAGCTGCCGCAGGGTCACGACGTGCGAGTCGTCGTCGCAGGGGACGGTCCTCTCAGAGCGAGACTCATCTCTTTGGTCGAGAGCCTGCAGCTTGGCGGCTCGGTGACGTTCGCCGGTTTTCGGAACGACATCGGAGAGGTGCTCTCGATCGCAGACGTACTCGTGCAACCCAGTGCGCAAGAGCCCTTTGGTCTCGCTGTGCTGGAGGCCGCTGCATACGGTGCGCTTCCGATTGTCTTCGCGGACTCGGGAGGTGCGCTCGAGGTCTTGCCTCCCGACGGGTTGGTCGTCGAGGGCGTGGATGAACTAACGCGTGCCCTGGCTGGGCTCGAGGGCTCGGATGCGCTCAGCCACGCAGCGCGGTGCCGACGAGCGACCTGGGCGCGCACAAACTTCTCGATCGGCGAGGTGGCGCGTAAGTACAGCAGGCTCTATCGGACGGCTTCCGGAAAGCCGGGTTCTTGAGTCGCGCACACATCGTCCGGACCGTGCGGTCCCTGTGGACTTCGGAACTCGGCGGCCTCGCCCGAGATTCCGTCTATGTCGGCATTGCGCAGGCCGCCGTCTCGATAGCGGATCTCGTTCAGATCATCCTAGTCACGCACATTCTCGGTCTGACCGAATATGGAAGACTCGCACTGGCGGTGACGGTTGTCGCCCTCGTGGGACAGTTTTTTGACGTCCGCGTCGGTCCCGCGGTCACGACATTCGGCGCTCGCAAGATGGCTCACGGCGTCGGCGCCGCTGCTGGGGTTTTTCAGTTCGGGTACTTGATCGACGGCGTCACAGGACTTCTTGGTTTCGGCGCGGTCGCGGCCGTCGCGCCTTTCTTGGGGCCGCACCTTGTCGGGGGGGATGGGTCGAAGCTCGTCGTTCTGTACGGCCTGACGCTCTTAGCATCGACCCTTGACGAGTCGTCGGTTTCGATTCTACGCCTACTTGGCCGCTTTCGGCTCATCACCTTCTACACCATCTGCCTCGAAGGGCTTCGCATTGTTTTCGTGGCAATGGGATTGCTGCTCTTCCACAATCTTCTCGGTGTAATCCTTGCCTTGCTGCTGTACGACGTCATCGGAGCGATCGCGATTGCAGGTCTTGCCGTTGCTACATTCCATAACGAATCGGGAGTGACGCTGCTTGCAACGCCGGTCGTGGCGGCGGCTGCTGAAGACAGGCGCCCGATGATGAAGATGGTGCTACACACGAACGTTGTTTCGTATGGCCGCCTCGCTCAGGCTCAACTGCCGGCGGTCCTCCTTGGGGCTATAAGCGGTGTCACTCAGGTTGCTGTCTACAAGATTGCAACCGCTGCAGCTGCAGGTATTGGGCGATTAGTCGACCCGGCGTTCGCTGCACTCCTGCCGCGCATATCGAGACTGTGGGCTGCGGACCGGAGAGGCGAGATTCAAAGGCTCGTGAAGAGCGCGACTCTGATTGCGAGTGCTGCACTGACAACAACGCTCGTTCTCTTCATCATTCTGCGGTTTCCGATCATCGATTTGCTCGGTGGTACGGATGTACCTCGATCTGCAGCAACAGTCCTGATACTTGTTGCCGCCGCACAAGTCGTGAACGGGGTCGTGTTCTGGAATTACCCGCTTCTCTACGCAAGTGGAAGAGCCGGGCTCGTAGCCGGGATCGCGTTGTTGGGTGGATTTGTACAAACGGCTCTACTGCTTGCACTCATTCCATCTTCTGGTGCGGTCGGCGCTGCGAGTGCACTGCTTGTGAGTCAAGTCCTTGTTAACGTCGCTGCAACGATCTACGCATTGCGGTCCCTGCAAGAGCCCGGTGGCGGGCTGGACACACGGTCTCGCGTTGTGACATCAGCGGATTCAGCGAGCGCCAGACCTCGTTCCGAGATCGACCTTGGATAGCCTCCCACCGAAGGAGCCTCGGAGTACCACACAGGAGCAAATTAGCCCGTCGCTTCTGTCCGTTCTTCGTTGCCCAGCAACGCACGGCACGCTTGCCGCCGCTGGCTTTGAGCTCGTTCCCGAGGGCCGAACGAAGCCAAGATACCGCGTGGTTCACGGCATCCCGCTTCTGTTCCTCGAACGTGGGACGGTGCCAGAGCAGGAACGACAGATCGTTCGCGCCTTCACGACCAGGTCGGTTTCGTACTACTCGGACAATTACTCTGCGCCTACGTCGGAGCGCGCTGCAAGATACCGTCTCGTCGAACGCATCGCGCGCTCAATTGTCGAGCCCGGGATGCTCGTGGCGGACATCGGCGCAGGTCCCGGAGTGTTCGCCGAGCTTGTGGGTGGCCTCGACGCTGGGTACGTCGCGGTCGACCTATCGATCGATAACCTCCTAGCTGCCCAGAAGCGCGTTCCCGGTCTCCATGCCGTTGCAGCGACGGCGACTTCCCTTCCTTTACGGGACGCTCTGTTTGATCTCGTCCTGGCCACGGGATGTCTGGAGTACATCGAGGGCCAGCAATTGGCGATCGACGAACTACTGCGTGTAGCAAAACCCGGGGGCTACGTCGTCGTTAGCTTTGCGAACGCCCTCAGTCCGAGACGCTGGTGGGATGAGGGCGTTGTACATCCCCTGCGACGTGTGGTCAAACGTTGCATGGGTAAGGACGACATCTACGTACGACGATTGACCCGCCCGGCCGGGGCTATCCACGGAGTGAGGCGCGCGGGCGGTGAGATACGCAGCATCTGCTACCTGGGACAGGGACTAGTGGGCTACCCCTTGTCTACGTTTCCGTATGTGCGTCGCAGGACCGTTGACGCCGAACGTCCGCCGGGCCCGCGACTAGCCAAACTAGCGGCGGAATTCGTAATTGTCGCGAGGCGTGCGGCTCCGTGAGAATGGCAGGTGCTGAGTGCCAAACTTAGCTCGCCTCCTTCTCGAGCTCCGTGACGTAGCCGAGCGTGTAATAGCTCAACTTGTCATGGAACTGTCGAAGTCTTCCAGGACGTTCGCGCATCCGCCGCCATAGCCTGAAGTAGATCTCCTGCGGTGCCACGATGGTGAGATATACCATTGGATTCGCTGCGCGGTTTAGAGGCAGACCAGTGTGCTTCGCGAGTAGGTACCAGAACTTCGCGACGGGCATTTGAAGGATCGCTAGGGCGACTGCCACGTACTCACCTTTCGGCCGGATCGCGCGCACCTCGAGGCCTACTGAGGTCGCCAGGTGCGCAATTCCCGACGGAGTGAGGCGGAAGTAGTCATGTGGCATCTCGTGGAGCGGCCGCAAGAAAGGGGTCGTCAGGAACACTCGGCCGCTGGGCCGAAGCACACGGCTGACTTCGGCGAGTGCGCTGCGGGGATCAGGGCAATGCTCAAGAACCTCTGTGCAGATGACGCAGTCAAATGAGGCGTCATCGAACGGAAGCGCGTCGGCAGATGCCATGACGTCGATTTTGCTCACGTCATGAAGCGAGTGCGGGACGTCCACGCTCGTGCGCGACTCGAAGTAGCTTTCGTAGAGCGGTGCGTAGGGCTTCGTGCCGGCGCCAAGATCGAGAACGGAGAGTCCCGGGACGTCCTTGAAATGCTCCTCAAGGAATCGCTTCATCTCGAAGAGGATGATCTCGTTCGAAACGATGGCACCGATGTTTCGCTTACTGTCGACGCGATCAGGCATCGCGATGCGCGATAAGAAATCGGGAAACATCTCGGGCTACTTCTTCGAAGGATCGCTTCTCCGCCAACTCGAGAGCCGCAGCGCCGATTCGTCGTGCGCGGGCTTCGTCATTAAGAAGAAGAGCGAGATTCTCGACAAGCGACTCGGGATCGTCCGGCCGCACGAGGACTGCAGTCTCGGGCGTTGCCCAATCTCGCACTGCCGGGAAGTTCGCAACGACGGCAGGATTACCCGTCGCCATGTACTCCGCGAGCTTGTTCGGCAGGTTGTGGTTCGCGTACGGATGATCGTAGACCGAGTAGTACGAAATCAACATATCGGCGGCGCGCTGATAGACGCGGGTCAGTTCAGGCTTGTCGAGGAAACCCGCGAAAACCACATTCTCGAGACCACGGTTCTGCATCTCGAGCCGAAGCCTCGCGATCTGGACCGGTTGTCCGCCCGTCACGACGAGCAGACAGTGCGGAAGTCGTTCCGCGGCATAGAAGAGATACTCGAGCTCCTTCATGCCGACGTACACTTTGCCGGTGTAGACCAGGACCGGACGGTCATTGGGTAGACCCAATGCATCGCGCGCGGCTTGCCGGCTCACTTCTGGGTTCGTCGTGAGTCTTTCGACGAGGACCGGATTGCCCGTGATAAGCGCAGGGAGCGGTGCCGCATCGGCGTGGACAGCGCTGACGATCGCTGAATTCGTCGCGAGCATGCAGGACGCTCGACGGCAGGCAGCTCGCTCCCACGCTTCGCCGCGATACTCGTGAAGCCACGGAACGGCTAAACGCCTGCGCGGCCCAGCAAGCGCCGGGAGGAGGAGCCGCAAGTCCCTAGACAGGATGTGGTCGTAGCGAGGGTGCGGTCTCCGATACTGACTCAAGACAAGAGGAAGGATTCGGGCAACGTCTCGGGGTCCATCACACGTAGGTGTGCGGACCAGTCGAACGCGAAACGGATACTGGACATCGTGTCGAGACAAGATCGACGCTTCGCTTAAACTTCGCTTCGGTCCCACGGTCGGCACGACCCATTCGACGACGTGCCCCTGACTACTGAGCGCGGCGCAGAAACGCACGTCGGCGACCGTGTTCGTGCGCGCTCGCCCGGGATCTACCGGCGAAATCAGAACTAGACGTAGCCGCTCGGAAAGATCGGGAGACGCCTTAGACACTCGGTGTAGCAGCGCCCCCCTTTCGGAAGACGTAGCTTCGGAGACAGTGCACGCGACATGCTTCGGCAAAGGCGGCGTTCTTGTGGATGTCGTCCGCCACAAGGGCTGCGCCGGGACCGAGCCGCGGTATCACCGCATCGAACTCGTTGCGCATCGCCTCGTACGAGTGGTCACTGTCATGGAAGAACACATCTAGGGAGCCGACTTCGGTGAGCAGTCTCGATAGTTCAGCGGTGGAATCGCCAATGACGAGGTTCCATCTGGAGCGCAACTCTCCTGGGACCATCGATCCCGTCTCGGACGCAAGGACGTTGTAACCGTGATGGGCGTCTCGGCCAGGAAGATCGATCGAGTGAAGCTTCCCCCGGCCGTTCTTTCGCATGGCGTTGAGAATGAGCCATGACGAAGATCCGTGGGCAACCCCCGTCTCGATCACGGTCTCAGGTCGGCGGACGCGAATTAGTGCATAGAGCCACCGGCCCAGCGTGGCGTCCAGCCCTGTCCCATAAGGGGAGTGGTGGTTCGGAGGGACCAGCTCTTCGCGATCGAGCTCCGCTAGGGCATCGATCCAAAGGCGCCGGGGCGTCGACCGAAAAAGCCAACGTGCTGCGGCAGCAACCATCTCGTTCTGCGCGCCCTGCTTGCGTCCCGTGAGATAGGCAGCGGTCGCGCTCGGGTGCGAGATCGTTGTCCAACGCCAACTCCGCGACCGGGTGGATCCTTGCCTCGGCATTAGTCGTTAGACGGTCGCGGCACTGCGTCTCCTAGCATCCTGTGGCTTGCTCCTATGCATCTCCCCACCATCGAACGGACGGCAACTGTGACCTGTAATCCGCCCTGCAGAGGAGATAGTTACCCTCTAGGAACCGTTCAAGCTCCGGATCCCATCTCTCATAAAACTCAACCCCCTCGGGGGTGATCTTGCCGACGACGTACCCGTACGGCTTGATCAGATCGAACACGTCCTTCAGATAACTCCGAAATGCAATCCAACGATGGTTGTACTCGAACTGGAGATAGTCGATCCGTGCCTCTCTGAGTAAGCGCTGCGCGCCACCGAGGACTCGAAAATCATTGCCTTCCGTGTCGATTTTGGCGAAGTGGATGCGGGAAAGCCCTTCCTCGCGACAGTAGTCATCAAGGGTCACACAAGAGACGGTGAGCGTCTCGAGCGTAGACGTTCGTTCCAGCGGCACCAGCGTATTCACCTGTGAGAGAGGGCCGACGATGGAGAACTCTGCGGAACCGGTGAAGTTCGATACCGCCCGCTGATTGCAAACGAGGCGAATCGAGTCGGCCGCCAAGGACAGGTTGGCCTCTAATATCTGAAAGGCTGCCGGAGAGGGTTCAAAGACATGAAGGTCAACTCGGCGTCGGCCAATGCGCTTGAGTTCGTGTAGGAGAAAGGTGCTCCACTGGCCTGTATTTGCGCCGACATCGACTATCACAAGGGCATCGACCCTTGAGAGGCGGTGCAGGATCGCGCCTTGAAGCAATACCTCACCATCCTTGAGAGGATCATTCGGAAAATCCAACCTCGAAGCCATCCAGAGAGCACGACTAAAGAGAACGAAGCGTCGACGGCCCAGCAAAGTCGAGAGAAGGCGAATTATCGTCCACCTAGCCGCGGCGCGTAGTGTGTGACGCAAGCGTAATGAGCGATGGAGCGAAATAGCTTGTGCTTTAGATGCGAAAGAGCGCATCGCACCAGCTCGCAACACCGTCCTGCACAACGAAGTTGTAGAACGCAACCAGCCGAAGGCCATGTCGAGCAAGAAACTCGTAAAGCTCCTCAAATCGCGGGAGTTCTTCGTACAGCTCAGAGAAGATGATCTCGAGGTACGCGAGCCGGATGTTTTGATGCGCCAGAAGACTCGTCGCGCCTTTGAGCACTTCCAGTTCGGATCCCTGTGTGTCGATTTTTAGCAGGTCGACCCGGTTAACGCGCTCTCGTGTGCAGTAGTCGTCGAGGGTGACGACCGGAACGCTTGTTTCTCGAATGACCTTTCCCCAGCCCGCGCTGCTCGGCCGAAGGAACGAGCTCATGTCCGAGTAGTAGTTTTCGATCAGCAGTTGGGTACCAAGTTCAGCGCCGACCCCCGCGTTGCAGAGGTGGAGGTTTCCTATTTTCCGCGTGTTTACCTGAAGCTGCGTGAAGGCTGTGGGCGAGGGTTCAAACATGTGTAGTTGACAGCCGGGCAGCAGCTCGGACACACGTTTGGCGGATTGGCCGACGTTCGCACCGACATCGAACACGGTCGGCTGCGGCACGTCGGCGAGCAGTTTGCGAATGTCTGCCATCGCGTCAACCCCAAACCGCCCGGCTTTTGGCCGGTGACGCGTGACGTTCAACCCGAACGCGTTGAACGCCCTTCGCACCGCGAGTTTAGTGATCTCCCGGCTGGACTGTATGAGGCGACTCTACAAAAAGGATTGTGGCCTTGATGACACGACGACGCTTCCTCGGGAAGGTGCCCCGTGGCGTGCTTGCGCGATTCTGGTTAGTCACCCAGGCGATCATGTGCTTGCTTCTCTCGCGTCTAGAGTCAGAATAGTTTGGCGCTTAAGATCGCATCGACAGGGAAAATGTTCCACTTCTCGCCTCGTTTGAAAGGACAAATCCCGGAGGCCTCAGATGTGTCCGACTCCTTGGATCACGCAAGCTGGCGGAAAGCGTGTTGACCGGCGGTAGACGGCTTGCGTTGGTTGTTCCCTCGTGGCGGTGCCGCGGCGAGGCTCTTCCTTGGGACCCTCACTCTCGCCTTGTTGTACATCCATCAGAAGTGTGACGTGTTCTGAGCGTGGCCGCGTCGCGGAAAAAGAGCGCACTCCGTGAGCTGAACAAAGCCGCAAGCCATCTGCCGCATTCCCTCCAACTGTTTGGAATTCACAACGGCATCGCCGATCTTGCTCGCTTCAGAAATCGCGTGATCTACGAGCGTCAGCAGACGAAAGGCCTAGCTTTCGGGACGCTAAGAAGAGATCGAGGTGTGAGCGTCCTTCTTAGCCCGGCTCCGCGTGTGCTGAAAGGCGGAGGCATATTTTCGCTGGTGGGCGGAATGGCCAATCGATCCGGCGCTGTGTACACCGCGACCGGAGAACTAGTCGTGTCTCGCGAAAAGGTCTATGAGTTCAGTCCTGGTGAGAAACTCGCCCAGTATCCCCGTCTTCTGCCCCGCGTCTTGGCTGTAGACGGACCCGTCGCGGCTCTGGCGGCTCGTGAATACAACCACTTTCATTGGCTGTTTGACGCGCTCCCGAAGCTACATCTCCTCGACTGCGCGGGTTACGAGGGCGTGCGACTTCTAGTCCACCCGATGGGGGAGCTTCAACGCGGGACGTTGGCATTACTCGGGATCCCGGACGCGAGAATCATCGACGCTCAGACTTACGACTTCGTGCGGGCAAGTGATTTGATAGTTCCGAACTACGTCGACCGCGTAGGTGCATGCAGAGTGCTTGAGAAGACCTACGACGAATATGGTTGTCGTGAAGTCATCATCGGCAACGTGGAAGCGTGCGTGGGTGTATCGGAGTGGATCTGTCGGTTTCTGAGAGAGAGTTTTCTGGACTCCCTCGATCGTCGAGCATCCATGCCGTCACGCATCTACGTTTCTCGAGCGGACGCCAAGAAGACTCGCGGAGTGAGAGAAGAAGGGCCGTTCATCGAAAAGATAAGCAGTTACGGCTTTGAAAGGGTTGTGCTCTCAGATATGGACTTCAAGGATCAGGTAAGTCTCTTCAGTCACGCCGATGTCGTGATTGCGCCTCACGGAGCCGGATTGGCCAACATCGTTTTCTGTCGGCCTGGCACGAAATGCTTGGAGCTTTTCAGCCCATCCTATGTAAGCGATCTCTATTCGGTCTTGAGCTCGATATTGGGCGTCGAGTACTACTACCTGGTCGGGGGCGGTCAGTCCGAGGGACACAGCGTACGGTCGACCGATGAATTTGGCATCGACGCGACGGAGCTCGAGAGGTTCTTCGAACTCGCGGAGGTCAGCGAGTCGTGACTCATTCGAAGCGCGCATCGCACGTCGTACCTGAATGGCCTTGTTCGAGCTCGCGGGGCGACCATGACTAAGCTCGAGGCGCGGGGGAGTCAAACCATCAGCGGCGTGGTTGATCTGTGAGGCAGGTCGCCCAACGACCGCGCGACGGGCGAATCGAAGTCGTCGAAGCGCCGCTGCCCGCGCTCCGCCCGGGATGGCTCCTTGTCTCCAACCGCTACTCGCTGATTAGCGTCGGCACTGAACGCAGCAAGCTCGAGCTCGGTTCCAAGAGTTTGCTCGGGAAGGCGCGCGCGCGGCCCGATCTCGTGCGCAAGGTTGCCGACAAGGCGCGCGCCGAAGGTGTGCGCTCGGCCCTCTCGGCGGCGCGGGAACGGCTCGACACTCTCGCGCCGCTTGGGTACTCGTGCGCAGGTGTCGTCCTCTCGGTCGGGCGAGGCGTGGACGGGATTGCGCCCGGAGACCGCGTTGCCTGCGCCGGCGGCGGTTGGGCGAACCACGCCGAAGTCGTGGCCGTCCCTCGCAATCTCGTGGCTCAGGTTCCCGAACCCGTCGCGCTCGACGCCGCCGCATACGCAACTGTCGGTGCAATCGCGGTGCATGCAGTCCGCCAGGCTGAGGCCACGCTCGGCGAGAACGTCGGCGTCATCGGGCTCGGCCTCGTCGGACAACTCGTCGCGCGTGTGCTTGCCGCGGCCGGCGTCACTGCATACGGGGTCGACGCCGACACGGTCGCCGTCGATTTCGCCAAGCGCTGCGGCGCGCAGGCTTTTCGCCGCGACGACGCAAACCTCGAAGCCGCGGTGCTCGCTGCCACTCGCGGCGTGGGTCTCGACGCGGTTCTCGTCTGCGCCGCGTCGACGTCTCCCGATCCGCTTGCTCTCGCGGCAAGCCTCGCGCGCGACCGCGCCACGATCGTCGTCGTCGGAGATGTGCCCGTCGAGGCTGACCGTGCCCTGCTGTACGAGAAAGAGATCCAGCTTCGTCTTTCACGCTCGTACGGGCCCGGGCGCTACGACCGCGAATACGAAGAGCGCGGACGCGATCTGCCGGCCGGCTATGTGCGCTGGACGGAGCAGCGAAATCTGCAGGCCTTTCTCGACCTCCTCGCGGCCGGCCGCCTGAACGTGTCGGAATTGACCACACATCGTTATCCGGTGGAGCGCGCTGAGGAAGCGTACGCGGTTCTGTCTGGAACAGACGAGCGGGCGTTTGGCGTCTTGCTCGATTACCACTCCGAGGACCCCGCGCGATGCCCCCCGGCCCGATCGGTGCCAGAGCGAGGAGTGTCGACTCGCATCGGCCTGATCGGTGCCGGCTCCTTCGCACGCGGGACGCTCCTCCCCGCCCTGCGCGCGCAGAATGTCGACCTCGCGGTCGTGGCCACCGCGGGTGGCCTGAGCGCCGCCGACGTCGCAACGCGGTTCGGGTTCGAACGCGCGGCAGCATCACCGGAAGAGATTCTCGCCGACGACAGCATCAATGCCGTTGTGATCGCCACACCACACGCGCAGCATGCCGACCTCACGGCCGCCGCCCTGCGCGCGGGAAAAGCCGTCTTCGTCGAAAAGCCACTCGCGCTCAACGAAGCCGAGCTCGCCGAAGTCGAAGTGGCGCTGGCGGAGGGAGGGCCACTCATGGTGGGCTTCAACCGGCGTTTCGCACCGCTGATCGAGCGACTCGTGCAGGAATTGGCAGGGGTTCCGTCGCTCGCCTTGCTCGTCCGCGTGAACGCCGGCCCGCTCGCTGAAGACCATTGGCTGCACGACGCCGAGCTTGGGGGCGGGCGCCTGGTCGGCGAGGGCTGCCATTTCGTCGACCTCCTCTCGCACCTCGCGGGAGCGCCCATCGCGTCCGTTCATTGCACTGCCGTTCCGCATCCGGATCGTCCGCTCGAATGCAGTGACGATGTAGTCGCGACGTTTCGCTTCAACCGCGGGAGCGTCGGCACGCTTCTCTACTCGGGCGCCGGGGACGCGCGCCTGCCGAAAGAACGCATCGAGGCCTTCGGTGGCGGCATGTCGGCTGTACTCGACGACTTCCGGCGCCTGGAGGTTTACCGCAGCGCCAAGCGGAACGTGGTCAAGTCGAGCCACGACAAAGGCCATCGCGCCGAGATCGCCTATTTCGTGTCGGTCTTGCGTGGGACGGCCGCGGCACCGGAGGTCGAGGGTTACCTCGATTCGACCCGCGCGACGCTCGCGCTCATCGACTCGCTGCGGACAGGGCAAGCAGTGGAGCTCGCGTAGCGCTTGCCAGATCGGACCTCAAGAAGACTAGGATGACCGCGCCGGGCGAGAGGCGAACGCGCCCGGGCGAGGGTAACGGGAAGGACAAACGATGTGCGGCATCTGTGGCACGGTCGGCTGGGCGGGGGAGGCCGAGCTCGGTTCGATGACGCGTGCCATGGCGCACCGGGGTCCGGACGGTTCCGGAATCAAAACCTTCGAGGGCGACGTCCCAGCTGGGCTCGGCCATCGCCGACTTGCCATCATCGACCCGAGCCCGGCCGGCGCCCAGCCGATGGCTTTCGC
>JGI10216J12902_101725035_pt1 | contig 13356 bp, 8 predicted proteins | sample KanNatreferecore_FD_12902 | JGI IMG/M metagenome (IMG submission 12902)
CGCGCCGACAATGGCGGGCATATTCTCGGTGCCGGCACGCAAGCCGCCTTCCTGCACGCCGCCGTGAATGAGGCTCGTCAATCGCGCGCTGCGATTGCGGTAGAGAACGCCAACGCCCTTCGGCCCGTAAAAGCGGTGCGGTGCCAGCGAAAGCAGGTCGATTCCCAGGGCCTGCACGTCGATCGGCAGCCAGCCGCCGCTGGCCACCGCATCCACGAACAGAGGAATCCCCTTCGCGGCGGCAATGGCCGAGACCTCGCGAATTGGTTCGAGGGTGCCGATGGCGTGGTTCACGTGATGAACGCACACGAGAATCGTCCGGTCGCCGATCGCGGCCCGGATCGCTTCGGGATCGACGCGGCCCTCGGCGTCCACGCCGACTTTCGTGCAGTTGAATCCGTGCTTTCCCAGGAATTCGACTGAATTCAAAACGGATGGATGCTCGATTTCCGTAACGACGATGTGATTGCCGCGCCGTTGATTGGCAAAGGCGGTTCCCTTGACCGCCAGATTCGCGGACTCCGTTCCTCCGGACGTGAAGATGATTTCCTCCGGAGACGCGGCATTGATGAGAGCGGCGCTCTGCTCCCGCGCCCTGGCGAGCGCGTCTCGGGCGCCCAGTCCGAGTTGGTGCAACGACGCCGGGCTGCCGAAAGCCTCGGCGAAAAAAGGCCGCATGGCATCGACCACTTCCGGGAGTACCGGTGTGGCGGACTGGTGATCGAGAAAGACTCGGCGCATCGGTAGTTTCCGATTCTCGTCGTGTTGCCACGGGGACCCTAGTCCGTTCCCTTGAATTAGCAACACGGCCTTCGTTCCGGGCAGTGTCCTGATTTGGCTGTAGCGGCACTCTACGAGTGCCGTAATCGGCGGTCACAGACCGCCGCTGCAATTAGAATGAGCCACTCCCTTCGTTCCCGGTCACTTGCGTTGCCGGGGTGGCTCCGGTAATCTGCCGCTCAGATGCGTCTTCTCGACCGTTATTTGCTGTGCGAATTGCTCATCCCGCTCGGCTACTGCGTCGGCGGCTTTTTGATTTTCTGGATCTCCTTCGACCTGTTCAAGGAACTGGAAGCCTTTCAGCAGGAGAAACTCGGCGTCGGGGAGATCGCCAAATATTACTTCGTCAAGACGCCGGAACTGCTCGTAACGGTAGCGCCGGTTGCGCTGCTGCTCTCGCTGCTGTATGCCCTGACCAACCACGCTCGCCATCACGAACTGACTGCCATGCGGGCGGCGGGCGTCAGTCTGTGGCGTTTGTGCGTCCCGTATTTTGGAGTCGCGGTGTTCCTGAGCGTCCTGCTGCAGGCGATGAATGAACAATGGGTGCCGGACAGCGCAGAACTCGCGGAACAGATTCGCAAGCGAAACAAGGCGGAGCAGCCCAGCGCCGAAGAACGCCAGTGGCAGGACGACTTGACGTTTCACAACGATCGCGAAAACCGTATTTGGCGAATTCGGGCCTATCACCTCGAGACTGGCGAGATGCGTCACCCGTACGTGGAATGGACACCGGCGGACAGGCTGCTCCGGGCAGTTCGCGCCGAACGCGGTGTGTGGACCAACGGCGCGTGGACTTTCTTCAACGTGCGGCACCTGGTTCCCGGCGCGGCGCCCGATTCTCCCAAGGTGTGGGAGCAAACGAATGTCCTGACGATCGTTGAATTCTCTGAAACTCCCGAGCAGATCAAAAGCGAGATCAAGGTCAGCCAGCTCAGCAGCGCCCGCGCGGCGAGAAGGGTCCATCTGACGATCGCGGAAATCCTGAACTACAAGCGGCTCCATCCTCACCTGCGGGCGCGCGACCGCGCGTTGCTGGACACTCAGTTGCACGCGCGTCTGGCCGCCCCGTGGACCTGCCTGATCGTCGTGCTCATCGCGATCCCGTTTGGCGCGCCGTCCGGACGCCGCAACGTGTTCGTGGGAGTCGCCGCCAGCATCTTCATTGGATTTGCCTACTTTGTCCTGCAACGGATCGGCATGGCCTTGGGGACAGGTGCCTTGGTGCCTCCGTTGCTGGCTGCCTGGTTGCCGAACCTGCTGTTCGGCGGCGTGGGTGTCTGGCTGACTTTGCGGGTCCGATGAGCCCGGTTTTTCTCCAGCGCCGCCCGATATTCGACAAACCCGGGCGGACACCTAAACTGACGAGCCGTGAGTGACGAACTGGCAAAATTGAAAGGCCGCTACGGCCGGCTCAGCCTGCTCTATCAGGTCAGCAAGGTCATTCACTCCACGCTCGAGCCCCACGTGGCGCTCACCTTGATCCTCGGCGAGGCGGTGCAATTGATGCGCGCTTCCAGCGGTTCGATCGTGTTGTTCAATCCCACGACCGGTTTCCTGGAGATTCAGGCCTCGCACGGCCTTCCGGAGGGCGCCTCGCAACTGAAGCTGCGCCCCGGCGAGGGCATCACCGGCTGGGTGACGCAGACGGGCAAGCCCGCGCGAGTCGGCGATGTCACCCAGGATCGTCGTTACGTCATGGTCCAGCGAAATGTCAGGTCGGAACTGGCGGTGCCCTTGGAGGTGAACGGGATCGTTCGCGGCGTGTTGAACGTGGATTCAGACCGGCTCAACGCCTTCAGTGCCGAAGACCAGGAATTGTTGGAGGAACTCTCGGTTCAGGCGGCCAGCGTGATTCAGAACACGTGGCTCTACGAACAGCTCCGGCTCAAGGCCCGGCTCCTGGAATCGCTCGTCAGTGTCGGCCAGACCATCAATTCCACACTCAACCTCGACGATGCGCTCAAGGTAATCACCCGCGAGGCCTGCCAGTTGATGGAAGGCAAGATGTGCTCGTTGCTGATGCTCGACGAACGGCGCGAATGGCTCGACCTGCGCGCCAGCCACGGCGCCGGCGCGCCCTACGTCAAGAAACCGCGCCTGAACGTGGACGAAAGTCTCCTCGGCATCGTCGTGCGGCGCAAGAAACCGATCCAGGTCGAAAACGTTCAGACCTCCAGCCGCTATCAGAGCGTCGAGGTCGCCCGGCGGGAAGGACTGGTCTCCCTGTTGAGCGTGCCGCTGGTTTTCGCCGGGCAAGCCATCGGCGCCTTGAGCGTTTACACCGGCGAACCGCACGTCTTCTCAAACGAAGAGGTCCGCATCCTGACCGCGCTGGCCGACCTGTCCGCCATCGCCATCGAGAAGGCCCGGCTTTACGAACGGATCGTGGACGTGGAGGAACAAATGCGGCAGAACGAGAAGCTGTCGGCGCTCGGTCTTTTGGCGGCGGAGGTCGCCCACGAGATCCGCAATCCGCTGACGGTGATGAAGATGCTTTATCACTCGCTGGATTTGAGTTTTCCGGCCCGAGACCCGCGTTCCCGCGACGCGCAAATCATGGGCGAAAAGATGGAACACCTGGACCGGATCGTGGATCAAATCCTCGACTTCGCGCGCACCAGCGATCCGCAAATGGTCCCGGTTGATTTGAATGAATTGATCGAGGAACTCGGCCTGCTGACACGCCACAAGCTGACCCAGCAGAACATCCAGCTTGTTCGCAAGCTGGACGAGGATTTGCCGGTCGTGATGGCGGACGCGACCCAATTGGAACAGGCCTTCCTGAACCTCATCCTCAACGCGGTCGAGGCCATGCCGGCCGGCGGCAAACTGACGATTGTCTCGCGCCCGTTGCGATCGCCGCGCTCAAGCGCCGGTCCGACGCATGTGAGCGTCGAGTTCCGCGACACCGGCCATGGCATGACCCGGGATCAGCGCAAACACGCGTTTACCTCCTTGCTCAACACAACCAAGCGCAAAGGCACCGGGTTGGGGCTGGCCATTGTCGCCCGGATCGTCGAAGCGCATCGTGGCGCGGTTGACGTGAAGTCCAGTTCCAGTCGCGGCACCGCCATTGCCGTCACCCTGCCGTTGAATTAAGCGGTTACAGCAACACCAGTTGCCGCGTCGTCTCTTCGCCCAGTCCGCTCACCCCCAGACCGATCAATCGCAATGGTCGGGAAACAAGCTTTTCCCGGGCCAGAAGAAAGCACCCGAGCCGGTAGATCTCCTCCGGTTCGGTGATCGATCCTTCCACCGTGATCTGGCGCGTGAGCGTCGTGAAATCGCCATAGCGCAACTTCACTTGAACCGTTTTTGCCGCCAGGCGCCGGCGTTTGAGCGTCCCGGAAATTTCGGCGGCTTGTTCCCGAAGGCATTTCCGCAGCTCCGTGCGGTTGTCGGTGTCCCTCAGGAACGTTTCCTCGCTGCTGATGCTCTTGACCTCGTCCCCGAGTTCGAGCGGACGGTCGTCTTCGCCAAAGACAAATTGCTTGAGCTTTGGTCCGAACGATCCAACGAGCGCACGCAGGTCGCCGCGGTAATCCTGCAGATCGCCCACCGTCCGTATGCCGGCCTGACTCAACGCTTGTTCGGTTGCTTTGCCGACGCCGTGAATGGCGCGCACCGGCATCGGACGAAGGAACAGGACCTTGTCCCGCTCCGGAACCAGCGTCAGTCCGTTGGGCTTGTTGAAATCGCTGGCCAGCTTGGCGAGCAGTTTGTTCGCGGCGATCCCGATGCTGGCGGTCAGCCGGCGTTCGGTCTGAATCCGCTGTTTCAACTCTTTGGCCAGCGGCACGGCTCGCAGCAGGCACTCGTCCGGTTCGGCGCCCTGACAAACGGACGAAAGATCCAGGTACGCCTCGTCGATCGACACCTGCTCAATCAGCGCGCCGGTCCGGGCCGCGATAGCCATGATCTGGCGCGATTCCTCGCGGTAATGGTCCATGCGGGGCCGCACAAAAATCCCCTTCGGACAAAGGCGCCCGGCGGTGACGCTGGGCATCGCGGAACGGACGCCAAACTTGCGCGCTTCGTAACTCGCCGCGCAGACGACGCCGCGCTGGGTCGGAGGACTGCCGACGATTACGGCCTTGCCGCGCAGCGAAGGATTGTCGCGCTGTTCGATCGACGCGTAGAAGGCGTCCATGTCGAGATGGAAGATGACGCGGAACATGCTTCAAACTGCCGAATTCTGGCGCTGGCGAGTAGCGAAAAACTGCGTCGCCGACTTCATTGGGCGGAAGCGAGCCCATTCTGGCGCACCAGCTGCGAGCGCATCGCAACACTGGAAAACGGCGGAAGCGGGGGCTTTTCTCGTTCGGACCGCGGCCTTCCAGGCCGCAGCGCGTCCACACCCGGATAGGGCCTGAAAAACTTCCACGCCATCGAGCTTGTTCGGAACCGCTGCGGCCTGGAAGGCCGCGGTCCGAAAAACTCGCGCACGCGTCGAACACTCTCACGCCCCCGGGAAGGCGCGACCGGTCCCGGTCGCCGCCGCCTCGATTCACAAAGGTTTGGATTTCCCCGAAAGCCGTCCGTTACATGCGAAGCCGCTGCGCGCCGGGACGTCGCGCGCTCCAAAGCCGCGATCAATTCGTCCGTATCCGGTAGAACGTCCGGGACGCGCCGCCGGTCGAGGTCGTCACACGAAATCTGGAATTCGCGATGATCGTTTGGAACGAGGCCGAGCTGTCCGGCGTCAAACTGGCGGTCACGTCGGTCGCTTTCAATAACTGAAAGCTCATCCCCGATTGATAATTCGCCACATCAAAATCAATCTGGACCTGGCCGCCCGACAGTAGCGGCGCGCCGGTGATCGTGAGGACGGGCGCGGCCGACGCCGAGGCGCTGACGCGTTTGATTGGTCCCCACTCCAAGTGGAAGCTGTCGTAAACCTCGGCCCGCACATCGAGCGCGTAATCGCCGAGCTGTGTCGGCGTGAAGGCAAAGCTGTTGCCGGACGCGATTTCGGTTAACACGGGGTTGGTTAGTTCCTCAGTGTCGGTAAAGGAGATGTCATCGATGTACCATCCGACTACAAATTGCGAACTGTATGGATAGTAGTTTCCACTCGAAAAGTCGTACACAAAGCGCATCAGAATCGATCTGCCTTCGAAGGTCGCGAGCGGCACTGAGCGCGTGTTAAACGAGCCTTCTCCGGGTCCATCGCTTCCACTTTGGCTGTAAACGATCCGCCACGAACTTCCCTGATCCAACGACACCTCCACGCGCGCGGTTTCGTTGGGCGTGGCGTAACCCAATCGGCTCTTGAACTGCATCTGTCCGCTCGTGCCCGGTAAGAAAACGCGATTGTAAGTCAGGTATTGGTCGGTGGGAGGTTGAGGATGCGCCAGTTGGAAAGCCGCCGCGCCAGACGCCCGCGGACTGCCGACAATGACGTTGTAACCCGGCGAGGTGTTCGCCGTGAAATCCGTCAGCCCGTTCTCCCCGCCCTCGACCGCGGTAAACGCCGCGCGTTGCGTGCGCCGCCATTGATAGCCGGTTGCACCCGGGACCGCGGTGAACGTGTAGTTATTCGCCTGGTTGACCGCCGGTTGATCCGGACCCGTGACGGCCGGCACCACCGTGTCCGGTCCCGGTACTTGCGGATCAATCACCGTCACTGTGTAACTGAAGCTCGCCGGAACACCGCTGCCAGTCACGTTCTGGACGTTGATCTGGAACACGGTGTCGGCTGCGGGACGCGGCCAGGGAGACGACTGTTGCTGGTTGGGGTTCATTCCGCTGGGATACCAGACCACCGTGTTCTCACCTGCACCCGTGCTCACCGCCTCTTTCACTGTGGCGACGCTCACCCCGTTGCTGGTCATCGTGATGGTGGCACTGCCGAAGTTCGCCCCGGGATACGAAAGCGACCAGCGCGCGAAGACCACCTGGTACGGCACATGGCCAGCCGGCGGCCAGCTGACAAAACCCGTTCGCGTGGTTGGACGAGGATCGCTGAAATGCCCATCGAAGACCCAGGTCGAGTTCGCCGAATTGAAGCCGGCCGTCTCCGGCACGTCGCCCGTACCCATGATTTGTGTTTGCGGATAGATGATCCAACGCCGGTGGCCCACGGCCGCATTGTTGCCGCCGAAGTCTTCCATGTAGGCGGTGATTGCATCCGGACCGGGATTCCCGATGGCCAGATTCGAGCTGTCGGCAGCATCCGCGCCTTCGGGCGTGAAACAAAGCCACGAAGTCGGCGGGAAATGACTGAGTGAATTGTTGGCGCTCATCATCAGCGCCGCCTCCTGGCATTTATCGTTGTTTCCGCTGTTGAACGAGATTCCCGCGGGTACTCCGGCCATCGCTCGGAAGTAGTTGATGCGCGTCAGCACCAGGTCCTTGAACGACGCTGTCGTCGTGCCGCGCGCGCAACTCGCCACGTCTCCATTCCATCCCAGGGAGAATCCTTCCGACGCGGCGTACACCGTGTTAAAGAAGTTCCGGGACTCCTCGCGGCTGGCCGTATTGACTGTGAAAGGCCCCGTGGGGCCGTGTTTGGAAATGCTGCGCCGGGGCAGCCTGGCCACCTCGTCGGGCGTGGGCGCCGTCGGGGCGTCGCCGAGATACGGGCTGGCGCTTGCGAAGGTGGAAAAGCCAGGGAGAGCGAGGGCGTATAACACGAGGAGTATCAAGTTCGTGCGCATGCGCCGGTACAATACGAAAATTTCGGCGTGAAGCAATTCCATTGGCGCCTGAGGCTGGGATGGGCGCATCTCAAAATCTTGCAATCGCGGGGATATTCGGCCGCTTCCTTCCCCTCACCCCGGCCAAAAGATTTTTGTTTATCTGCGTTCATCGGCGTCTATCTGCGGTTCTCTTGCTTAGCCCAACGCGACGCGTCCTTCTGCTCAATTGTTTTGCCAGTTCGGCTGAAACCCACAAAATAGCGGCGGATGAAGCGCCAGCAGAAGCCCGTGCTCGAAATCTCCGGCTTGAGCGTTCGACGCGGCAACACGGTGATTCTCGACCGCGTTTCGTGGCGCGTCGAACGCGGCCATCACTGGGTCATTCTCGGCGCCAATGGGTCAGGCAAAACGTCGTTGCTGAGCACGCTGACCGGTTACCTCACCCCGACCGCCGGCAAAATATCGGTGCTGGGGCGCGCCTACGGAGAATCGGACTGGCGCGAATTGCGCAAACGGATCGGCATCGTCAGCTCGTCCGTCCGCCAGATGATGGCGGAGTCCGAGCCGGCGCTCGAAACGGTCGTCAGCGGCAAGTACGCGATGATCGATCTCTGGGGGCGCGTCACCGCTGCCGACCGCGCGCGCGGGATGCGAATCCTCCGGCTGATCGAGTGCGCCTATCTGGCCGATCGTCCGTGGCTCTATCTGTCACAGGGCGAACGGCAGCGGGTGTTGATTGGCCGGGCGCTCATGGCGAAACCGGCGCTCCTGATTCTGGACGAGCCGTGCGCGGGACTTGATCCGGTCGCGCGCGATCATTTTCTCCAATTCCTTCAACGGCTCGGACGGCGGAAGAATGCGCCGACGCTCGTCCTGGTCACTCATCACGTCGAGGAGATCGTGCCGGTGTTGAGCCATGCGCTGCTGTTGAGGGCCGGCCGGGTCCTGGCGGCGGATAAGGTGTCGAGCGTGATGTCGTCCCGGCTGCTTTCCCGGACCTTCGATTCATCCGTGCGTTTGCAAAGCCAGGCCGGCCGGTACTCGATGGCGGTTGCCCGGAAAAGAAACGTCGTGATCTGAAATATGCACTGCAAAACAGCTCTCCGCCCGTTCGCAACGCTCTGGCCGGCGGCGTTCGCCGCTGCGCTCCTGTGCGCGCCGCCGCGGTCGGCTGCGGGTTTTGCCGACGATTGGGCGAAGATGCGCTCGATCGTTCCGAAAGGATACGTTTGTTACCGCGCGGCCAGGCCGGTTCTCGTTGACGGCCATTTGGACGACGCCGTTTGGAAAGCCGTCCCGTGGACGGACGACTTTGTTGATATCGAGGGCGACTCGAAGCCGCTGCCGCGGTTCCGCACCCGGGCCAAGATGGTTTGGGACGACAACTATTTCTACGTCGCGGCTGAACTGGAGGAGCCGCACGCGTGGGGGACGCTGACCAATCACGACGCGGTCATCTTTCACGACAACGATTTTGAAGTGTTCATCGATCCGGACGGCGACAGTCAGGAGTACTACGAGTTTGAGATCAACGCGCTGAACACCGGCTGGGATCTTTTCCTGAAGCAGCCGTATAAGGATGGCGGACCGGCGGAAAACGAGTGGGAGATTCCCGGCCTGAAAACGGGCATCCACGTTCGCGGCACGTTGAACAATCCGGCCGATAAGGACGAAAGTTGGACCGTCGAGATGGCCTTTCCCTGGAAGGTACTGGCCGGGTCTGCGCATCGCCCAGCGCCGCCGCTCGACGGCGACCAGTGGCGCGTCAACTTTTCGCGCGTGGAATGGCTGACGGATATTGTCGAAGGCAAATACAGAAAGGTTGCCGGCCGGCGGGAAGACAACTGGGTCTGGTCGCCGCAGGGGATTATCGACATGCACCGGCCGGAGAAGTGGGGTTACGTGCAGTTTACGACTGCTAGAGTGGCGACCTTCCGTCCGGACCCGACACTGCCCGCGCGTCACCTGCTTCAGGAAATCTATTACGCGCAACGCGACTACAAAGAGACCCACAAACGCTGGGCGCAGTCACTGGGCGAACTGGGTCTTGGGCAATTGAAACTGCCGAAATCGGTGAAGTCGGTTAATCTGAACGCGACACCGGACGGCTTTCAAGTGAGCGCCGAGATCACCTTGCCCGGAGGACAGAAACGGCGAGTGCAGATGCGCGAGAATTCCCGCGTTTGGATTGAATGACCTGCCGGGCTACTTCTTCTCCTCTTCCTTCTTTTCCTCGGGCTTCTCCTCTTTCTTGACGACTACGTTGAACTCTTTGCCCGTGGAAATCTGCAGATCGGGCAGCGCTTTCTGGAGACTTTCCACGCCGGCATCCGTGACTTTGCTCTGCCAAAGATACAGGCGCTTCAGACTCTTCAACGCCTTGAGCTGTTCCAGGCCGGCGTCCGTGACCTGGGTTCCGTACAGATTCAAATAATGGAGACGGGTCAGGCCTTTCAGATGTGCCAGCCCCGCGTCGGTGATGGAGGTCTGCTCCAAATGCAGGCGTGTGAGATTCGACAGGCCCGCGATCGCGGCGAGGCCGGCATCGGTGACTTTGGTGTGGGCGAGATTGAGATCGATCAGGCTTGTCACTTCTTTGAGCGGCGCGATAACGGCGTCCGTGACATTGGTGCCTTGCAAGCGGAAGTTCGCCTGGGTCCAGGGCAGGTTTACCGCGATGGGACGGATGTCCACGCCTGCCTGCGCGAACTTCCCCAGAGCCTTCGCCTCGCCGGCGCCGGGCTTGAAATTCGCGGGCAACTGGCTCTCAGGAGTTGGAGCGGCTGCCGGCTTCGCCGCCGCGGTGTCGGGCCAGTCGGCGCCCTGGTTGATCCACTCGCGGACCAGGTCGATCTGCTCCTTCGTGAGCGGGTCGCCTTCGTTGGGCATGATGTCGTCGTCGCCTGGCGGCAGCGCAATGCGGCGATGGAGTTCGCTCTTGGATGCATCCCCGGCGACGAAAACAGGCCCGTCTTTGCCGCCCTTCATCGCGGCTTCCTTGGAGTCGAGTCGCAGCTTCCCTTTTTGCTTTTCGGGCCCGTGACACTTGACGCAGTTCTTTTCCAGGATCGGATGGATCTGCTTCTGGAAATCGATCTTGTCCGCGCCCCGCAAGCTGGAAACGCACGCGGCGGCGACGGCGATCGTCGCGATGCTTCTTATGGTGGCGTGGCTCCGGAGAGGCAGGCGCCTGGAAGTGGAGGCAGGCCTTGTCCGGACGATTAACGCAAGTGGTTCAGTTTTCATGGCATTTGTGGCTTCAATCAGTGCTAGTCCCTGGCGGCGCGCGCGTCAAGCCTCCCGCTTCACCGGAAAGGGCTCAGTTTGCAACATCCGGCGGGGCGAGAGTCCTCGCGCCTTCGCACGCCGTAGCGCTTCACCGGATCTCCAATCAGTCGTTGACTCGAACGCCGTACTCTTTGAGCCGGGATTTCTGGCTCGATTTAACCGGGTTTCCTTTGAGGTAGAGGTTCAGAAACGGCGCGAAGCGCTTTTGCGTCTCGAAATCCTTCCGGGCGGCGTTGATCAATGGCGTCAGGTCGCGGATTTTGTTTCCGTCCAGAAACAGGTAGTAAAGATTGTTCAGCGCTTCCAGAGGCGCGATGTCGGAGAGGCCGTTGTTCTTCAGCGACAGGCTCGACAACCCTTTCAGCCTGTCGAGTCCGTCAATGCCCTTCACTTTGTTGTCATCGAGATACAGCGACGAGAGCCTCCGCATCTCCAGCAACGGCTTGAGGTCGGTGATCTGGTTGCCGGAGAGATAGAGCGACGCCATGTTGGTCAGCCCGCTGAGCGGCGTCAGATCCTTCACCCGGTTGTTGGACAACTCCAGGTACTGCAGCGCCTTGATTTCGGCGAGCGGGGAAACGTCTTCGATCTGGTTGTCCGCGAGTTGGAGGTATTGGATTTTGGCCAGCCCTTTCAGAAGAGTGAGATCCTTGATCCTGTTTTTGGCGAGGTCGAGCGACGCCAGATTCAGGCACTTCTCCAGGCCGGAAAGATCGCTGATCTCCATGCCGGTGCCCTGAACCGTCGAAAGATTCACGAGGTCATTCTCGGTCAACGGTTCGCTCGTGTCCTTCTTCATGATGACAAACCTGCGAACGGCCTTTTCGAGGTTCTTGTCCTTGAACACGACGACATTGGTCGAGCCTTCGCCGAAGGCGGCCACGGAGCAACCCAGCAGCGCCAGGCAGGCGGTTCGAATCCAGGTCAAACGTAATATTTTCATATGCGTAAAGTGGCGACAAAGGCTTATAGCGAAAGAACAAAGAAGTTTCCGTGAGAATTCGCAAGAAATTTTTCGTCCCTTTGCCGGCCATGGGCGCATCGCAAAATCTTGCAACCACTGTGGATATCGATCGCTTCCTTCCCCCTCACCCCTGACCCTCTCCCTCGGGGAGAGGGAGCGACCATAACCGGCCTTCTGCTGGCGAGCGCATTTTGGTTCGCGAGCGCCGCATCGGCTGTTCCCTCTCCCTGAGGGAGAGGGTCAGGGTGAGGGGGAACGCGACGCACCCACATGCAGGTTGCAATAAACTGGGATGCGCCCGCCGGCCATGGAAGGGATTCCGAAGCGGCGGCTCAGCATTGGGCCTCGACCGGAAGCATTGGAGCCGGCGACGCCGTTCCCCGGGTCACGGTTTCGTCCGAAAACCTCCATTAAAAGGCACTTGCCTCGTCGCGGGGCACCGTTCAAAGTTTTGTCGCGGAACGGTTCTGGCGAATCGGCTCGATCGGGCGGTAGAAGGATTCACCGGAGGAGGGCCGTGTGATTGGTACATCCCTGGCGGTTATTGCCCGGGCGGCGACAGAGTAATAAAACGCCCACAAACCTCAAGCCCGTGAGCCAACTTATCGGAATTAGAAAAATAAGGTGAAGTGCCGTATGCATTTTCGAGATTACATCCTTTACTTGTTCCTGTGCGCATCGGTATGCGGTTGCAATCAAGGTCAAGATACAGTTAAGACACGTATCCTAAGACAGAAAACCATTCAGGAATTAACACTTTATGTTGAGGCAACTCGACTGTGCCTTACGGATTGCACGAACCGTACTTTGATTGTCAGCAATCTGCCTGGCTCCCTCTTAAAGAATCCTGGAGTAGCGAATTGGAAAGGCCCCTATTTTAGGGGATCTTCTTCTGATGTTGACGCCTACGGCACGCGGATTCGATTCAATCTGGTGAACGGACAGCGGCTTTTGAGCGCACGCTCTGCTGGGCCAGACAGGCAATTCGAAACCGATGACGATCTTGAGGTAACGGGCAAAATCGAAGGCGTTAGCCTGTAAGCGTTCCGCCGCGCGCCCTGCTGACCGCTCCTTGTCACCGGGCAGATCAAAACCGGCCAGTTACGGAGTTACGTTCCTCCTTTATCGCGATCCAACCGGGGCAACATCACTTTCTCGCTTCCGGTGTCACTTGGAGAGCCATCGGGTTGCCTTCGCGAACAACCATCACCTCGACCGACTGGCCGATCTTCACGGCGTCGAGGGCGTAGGTGTAGTCGTAGATGTTTTTGATTTTCTGGCCGGCGAATCCGACGATCACATCGCCGGCTTTCAGGCCGGCCTTCTCCGCAGGGCTTCCAGGCCGAACGCCGGAAAGTTTCACGCCGGTCACTTCGGTCGTGTAATCGGGGACGGTTCCCAGATAGGCGCGAAGGGCGTCCCGGCTGCCGCCCGTGTTGCTCCGCTCGACCTTCGCGTATTCCGGCCGGACGGCGTCCTTCGCAAGGTCGAGGACCAACCCGCGCGCGAAACCGGCGATGCGTTCCAGTCCTTCGTAATTCAGCGTGTCGGCGTCGTCCGTCGGCCGGTGATAATCGTCGTGGCTCCCGGTGAAGAAATTGAGCACCGGAACCTGCTTCGAATAGAGCGCGGTCACATCGGTTGGCAGATAGGGATCATCCTGGAGCGTGAGGTCGAAGC
>JGI10216J12902_104974243_pt1 | contig 13355 bp, 19 predicted proteins | sample KanNatreferecore_FD_12902 | JGI IMG/M metagenome (IMG submission 12902)
GTCACGCTGACGGTCAGCGAAGCTGTTACGGCGAAAAGCCATACGAAGCGCCGGTCGACTCTCGCGAGAGGATGTGTTTGAACTCGATGAGGTTGAATCTCCCGATTGGGGCGCATGGCTTCTCCTTCCAACGAGACGTTCAGCGGAGGAGAGCCTCAGTCCTGTTTCGTCGTGGGAGTTGGCAATTGACAGCCTGCGAAATCCGCCGGTAAGCTACCGCCGAAATGGGGCGTGTATATACGAAGAAGCAGAAGGAACGGGCGGCGGAGGTGTTGGAGCGGCTGAAGGAGCGGTATCCTAACGCCGAATGTGCCCTGAGTCATCGGAATCCGTGGGAACTCCTCTGCGCAACCGTCTTAAGCGCGCAGTGTACCGACGTCCGGGTGAACATGGTGACTCCGCGTTTATTTGCCCGCTATCCGACGCCTGAAGCGTTGGCCGCGGCGAATCCGTTTGAGTTGGAGACGGTCATCCAGAGCACCGGGTTCTTCCGGCAGAAGGCGAAGAGCCTCATCGCATTGAGCCAGGACATCGTCGCGAAGTACGGCGGCACGGTCCCCGCGTTAATGGACGATCTCACTACGCTGCGCGGAGTCGGCCGAAAGACTGCCAATGTGGTGATCGGCGTAGCCTTCGGCGGCGAAGGACTCGTTGTGGACACGCACGTTGGCCGAATCAGCCGCAGACTGGGATGGACGAAGAACGTCGATCCGGTAAAGGTCGAACAGGACCTGATGGCGCTGCACCCGCGCAAAGACTGGACCCCGCTGGCCCACATTCTCATCCACCACGGCCGCACCCTCTGTATGGCGCGGAATCCGCAATGCACCGAATGCCCGGTCCTCACCCTCTGTCCGGAAGGAATCCGGCGTACAGGCGGTGTAAAAACAGTTGAGGGTTGAGAGTTGACGGGTAAGTAAGCACCACACACTCACTCCTACCCAAAGGGCGGAGTACTTGTACGATCAGAATCCGGAATGCGACGTTGCCGGTTGCAATAGACCCGCTATGTGGATTCTGCTCGCAGACATCGACGGCGCGGATTCCCTCCTCTGCCCCACCCACTGGCAGAAGCTCCAACACAACGACCCCACTCGCGCAAAACTCTTCGGCCCGCTGAACGAAATCGTGATCCGCCACGGCCCCGTATCGAGCCCCGCCAACGAAAACGCCTGAGCGGAATCCGCCCAGGCGCCTTCCGTTTCTTCAATCCGCCGTTACCGACGCTTTCGTTTGTTGAGGCGGTTCATGGCCCTCGCAATGCGCTTAGAGCCCGATCGATAGGATTTTGCGACTGTTCGCTTCAAGGCCGACGACTGGCCGCTCGCCCGGCGTGCTGCGCCGTTCGATCGGATCATTCCGACGACCGGACGCCTTCCTTGCCCGGCTCTGCTCGCTCCATGATCGCTTTGGGCGATCTGTTTACCTGAAATGAGTTCAAGTCTGGCCGCTTTGCGGACGACGCGGTAACGATCCGTCGACCAGTCACCCGTCACATTTCCGTCCACAGAACGGACCAGAAGCTTGAGAGAACGGTGAAACTGTTCGGACGAAGGATCGGCAGTCATGGATAAGTCGTAGTCACCGTTGCTGCCGGTATAAGTACCCCGAAGCACATTGGTCTTTCCGGCGGAACCGACCCAGTTCGCGGTCGCGGACCCATCGGCCAGGAGGGACAGACGGAAGTCCTTGTCCGCGGGAAGTATCCTGCCCCGGTACTCAGCCATCGGTTTGGGGTCACCCGAAGGCCCCTGTGCGTGCGCTTCAGAAGCGCCCATGGCAACTGTGGCGCCAAGCAGACAGAGCAATGACGAGCGCAGCATTGGAACCCTCCAAATCGGACCGAATATCGGCCCGGAAATGCCTTGCGGTCTACGAGTTCAAAAGAAGAGTCGATGATTCCTGCGAGGAAGGACGATTGGGGCATCTGAAGGTTCAGATGTCAACTCTGAAAAGAACGCTGTAGCGGAATCCGCTCAGACTCTATGGTAGGAAATGGTGGGCGGTACTGGATTTGAACCAGTGACCTCCTCGGTGTGAACGAGGCGGTGCTTTTATGCTCATTTTGCCCAGTTTTGTGCTTGGAATGGGTGTTCTTGTCGCCCCCGGTTTGGTGTAACGAGGCGGTCTTTTCTGCCTCTCGTCCGCCATTATAGGCGGATTTCCAACGCGCGTCAAATCCTGCTGGTCGGTCAAACGTCGAGGGTGAACTGCGCGCCGCCCTCGATCATGGTCAGTTGGGCGGGCTGCGATTCGTGTCGCTCGTGGTATTGGCTCATCAGGGCTTGGTGCGCGTTGTGGGCGGCCTGGCATAGGCGGACGCGGGTCGCGTGACTTGCGACGAACGGGCCGCTGTGACCGGATGGACGTTTACACCAGCATCCCGGCCTCGCGCTGCATGTCGGGCAGGGATAATCTTTCGGGTTCATCATCGGGGCGAATCCTCTCGGTTGTATGGCCGGCCAGACATTCGGGCCGGTTGGCGGTCCCGGCCCGTGCCTTTGTCAGCGTTTCGCCTCGCAAGGTCGGCAGGCGAGGGTGAAGCGGTCGCGGTCGAACTCGCGGCCGAACGGTGAGATTGCGGAGACTATGTGTTCGGCTACGCTCTCTCCGGCGCCGTGATCGAGACAGCCGCATTGGCGCAGCTCGCGGATCGCCCCGGCTATGGCTATGAAGTGTCGTTTCTGCATGGTGGGTCTACTCCAGTCGGTTGGTGCGTGTCTGGCGGGCCAGACATAGAGGGGGGCCCGGTTATCAATCCCCGGCCCGATGGGATTACTTCGCTTCGAGCGTGACCGTGAACTGCTCCGTCCCGTTCGCCGTCCCCTTTGCAACGTAAAGGGAACCGACGATTGGCGGCTCTCCGGGCTTGACCTGCTCTGCGAATCGCACGGTGTTCTTCGTGTCTTTGTCCTTCGTGAAGGTCAGGACGATCTTATCTGCTGCCATTCTTCTCGCTCCTGGGTTCTCTGGAATGGGTGGATTCCGCCCGCCGTTTGGCCTGCCGCTACCCGCTTACCTGGCTCTCCGGTTTGTCCCGATGTCGTTCGTGCAGCGGCAGGTCTTACTGCCGGTACCTGGCTCTGGGACGTACTGCCAGACTGGCTGAACGCGGGGGGAGGGCTTCACTTCAGACGGGGGCACGGCGGGCAGAATCACCGAATGTTTTCGGACTTCCGGGTCTGCTCGTGCTATGGTTCGGGCTTCTGCTAGGGGCCGGTGGATCCGTCCTGACCGTTGGCGATGGTCCGGTTCCGGGCGGGGTCCGTGCATGGCGCTGCCTGATTACTTCTCAGGGTAGCGAGCAGGCGGGGGCTTGTCAAATAAACCCGTTTTGAGCGTGACTCGGGCGGGAACGCCGAGAATGGCCCGGCGAATCGTATGGCACAGCGAGCGTCATGGGGAACGACCAGGGGGTAGCTCGACCTCGCGCGTCTAGGTGTTGCATCGGGCCGCTTAGAAATTCGAGAAATCGGGTCATCCTGCGCCAACGGTGTCGGATCGACCGCTGGATCGCCTCATCCACGTCCCACTCTGCTGTCGTAGGGATTCAGGCAGCTTGCTTTGCGCTACGTTCGAAATTCCCATAGTCCAAGCTGAAGCATTCGTCCACCCACCGCTGTATTTCTTCATCCGATTTACCCGGCCTCGAACTCCGTCGACACTTCTTCCCAAGGGATACTTCTCCGATTCGTTCAACCATTAGGTCTATTTGGCACCTTCACGTAATTGGCATCCTCAAACTGCTCGATGACAAGACCAGAGCACTCTGTAGCGGCGAGCTCCGGCTTTTCACCCCTCGACAATAACTGGTTATGCAGCAGGATACCTTCGACCGCTCCACGAAATGCTTGATCGCTTTCGTTCCGGTACCTCGTTTGTAGTTGCAGGCATTGATTCGGCACGCCGGATTCGGCCGAGGAAACTCAGTAATGGAAAAGCCAGACTTGACGGATACCGACTCATTCCCTAATGGAGCTAAAGAGCGCGTGCTGAACAGACCGTGGATTCAGGTACGCGGTGAAACCAGATATGACACCCGATTGTCACAAGTGAGCTTCCAGCGCGACCATGAAAAGATCGCCAAGCTGCCGCCTTGGTATTTGCGTATGAAAGCCGAGAATAGAACTGCCGATGAAATAGCTCGTGAAGCAGCAAGGCGCTTGCGACGCGCGCCGACACATAACAATCACCTTGTTCTCGGCCTCATACTTAATCAGATCGGGCGCACAGGAGAGGCGACTCCCGTTCTAAGGGAGATCCTGACCCCGGAGTTCATCCGGGCTGTTCGGAAAGGATAACAATGGCAGCCGGCGGAGCGATTACTCTGTACACGGGCAGCGACCAGACGGGAAGTTCACTTACGATCGCGGTCGAAGATGACAAAAGATACCATGCCCTGGACTTCGATGATTTGAGAGATGCCGGAATCGCACTAAACGTCAACTCCATCTACATTGTCGCAGACGAAACCTCAACGTCCCTCGTACTTTTCAACGAATATGACCTCGCCACGATCATCTACTACCGTCCGTTTTCGGGAACCTTTTTACAATACACGAACGGGGTACCTTCCTGGCCGTCCTCCTGGCAACCTGTAAGCCAAGGCGCCAATCTGCCGGATAATTGGACCGACAAAGCGACGAGCCTGTTCGCTGTAAGAAGGAGTGAATACGAGTACATTTACAGCTTCAGCGAGCTTCTTGAACTCGCGAAGGCGAACGGTATTCTCGATATCGATGAGGTAATAGCCTCGGCTGCTAAGGAGGCAGAACGAGAGAGTGATGGAGACGTTAAGGAACTAAGGGTGACAGGGGACCTCACGATTTGGGGAGAGTTCTTTCCTACGGGCAACGACTTGAACAACAGCCATGCATACGTCGCGCTCAAATTGCCGCTTGAACTAGACCTGGCTTCTCTGGCCAAGACTTTCACCGCTTACGTCACCATTTACATCGGCTTTGATGTGCTTAAAGCCGGTGATAATGGAGTGCTTATTGCCAGTGTGGAGGGTTGGGACGTGTGGGTCGAGTCAGGAGGGCGGCATGACAAAGTCGAAACGGGGCTCCGAGCGGCGGTCGGAGAACTTTCAATAGATTTGAACAGTGCCTTGCGGGAGATCGGCCAAAACTCTCCCCTCAGTGAAATCAACTTCAGTGATGTTTATCTTCTCCCTGGAAACCGTGACAGTTGGATCGGAACTGGCGCTTTTGGCTCCAAAACGGGCGCAGTGACGGGCGACGTGGTACTGGTTGGCGTTACCAACGACGAACCACCTCTTCGTAGGCCGCCAATGGAGGACTTTGAGCCCCCGCGATAGTCAATGCGATCATCCCAAGCACGGTCAAATTCGTCGGTGACTTCAAGCTGAACCTGCCGGCCGTGGAACCCTGACCGCTATACAAAGCCATGCGACAGCGCGTCACCATACACGCCGAGCCACGGTCGATAAGACCGCTCCTGACTGTCGACCTGCGAGTCAAGGAGATTGAGTTGGAATTGAGTGGTCGCGTGGAGAAGGGGGTCGAATCCGCCCACGCATTCTAGCGGTATCGGCATACACACGCCGCTGGTTGCGGAGTTGAGGCTGAAGGCGTTCCGGTACAGGCCGCGGAGCTTCACCTGAGACAGATCCAGGATTACATAGGGTTCAAAGAGCGCGACCGCCTCGGCCGGGAAGATGGTTACGTCGTTGGACATCCGGTGAACCATCCCATCGAGCGCCTTCTTCACCATCTCCACCGGACGAAAAGCCCATGCCGGAAGTGCCCGATGATGTGGAATCCCTTCCCGCCCGTCCAGTGCAGGTAGACCTGCTCCGGGTCAACCCATTCATGTTCGGAAACGCGGCGGTAAGCTTCCAGCGCCACCACCTTTAAGTCATCGAGCGGAAAGCCGTTTCGAGGGTCCAAATCCACGAAGAGCCGGTCCACGTGGTACTCATCTCCCACGGGTTTGCCGATCTCTCCCCAGAACTCCACCGCCCCCCGCTTCCGCCATTCCGCGATATCCTCGGGCGTGCTGATCGATACCGGCACGAACTTCGGCTCGTTTCGCTTCAGGACCGTGTAGGCCATCCGGTGCATGATCTTGAAGGCGGTGTAGCGGTCCTTTCCCTGTTCCAGGTTGGCCGCGATAACGAGCGGATGCTTGTAGAACCGATCCGCGAGTGACCAGTCGCGCGGAAGTGCTTCTCCGAGAGGCTGCCGCCCGTTCTTCGTCAGACCTTCTTTTACACGCTCCGCCAGTCTATGGGTCGGAAGTGCGTGGTCGAATCCATCCCCTTCCTCCGATATGATCCGAAGGCGTTCGAGGAGCGGGAGGTCTGGAGCGACCTTCGCTCTCTCGACGGCTTGATAAAGGCTCATGACCCATCCGCGAGATAGTCCATCCACGCCGAGCTTGGCGAGGGCCACCGTCTCCTGGGGCGTGCCGTGCAAGAGTTCTTCGGCAAGCTGATCGAGGTCAAAGGGCACGCAGACGACGCCTTCCGAGAGGCGCGGCATATACGGTCGGACCGGTGGGAAGGTGCCTTCCGCCATGATGTTGGCGATAGCCCCGAAGACGCGCGTCAGCCTGCCAATCTCCCTCCCGCGCTCGTAGAGATTGCAGTTGAACGGTTGGAGACCGTAGGTGGATTCGATGTCGTCGCCCGTATTCGGCGGCGAGCCATGGTCTTCGTCTTCGTCGATAGGGATGTAGGCGAGGCTGGGAACTCCCCTCCGCCAGTCCCGCATGGCGAGCAGGGTTGCAAGGAGATTAGAGCCAACCATCTTCGTTGTGATGAGTGGAGAGCGCTCTCCGCAGGTTCGCTATCAGACTAGGGAACAATTGGCTTTAGTGCTGCAGTCTTGGCAGTCAATACTTTAGATTCAAAACGAGTTTTTGCCCGTGATCTGGCCGTGAAGGAGGGTGCTGCTGATGAAATTGTTGAACATTCGGATCCTTGCAAGGCAGAGTCCGCCACATCGCCCTCAGAGTGCTGGGTACCTGAGGTCCCGACGTTTTGCGTTCATTCCTCTGCTTGCCACTTTCGTTTGCCTGCCCTCCTGGGTACTTCCCGACCAACCTCCCTTAAACAAGAAGTTCGTAGCCTATGGAGGACCGGGACACACGCTAGATGCGGAGCTGAGGGGACGAGTCGTTGCGATCTCGCAGGGTACGGCAATGATCTACATCGCTCCCGAGCGCAACTACCACCATTTGCTGCTTGAAGGGAACCGGCGCGCCCCGACCGCGCGGGAGAATTATAAGGCACCGTGGCGCTGGTATCGAGACAACATTCCTGCTGGAACGGGCCCGGTTATAAAAGTCGAGGCAGGTCTGGTGCCTGGTGTCCCGAAAGGCCAAGACCGATTCCCTGATGTCATTGTGAACGGAACGCCCCGCCCTGTTCGCGTTGGTGACCACGTTCGAATAACCGGGCTATATGTGGTGGACTGCGACCACATCATGTTCTATCACCTCCATACCAGCTCTTACACCTATATGCGGGGAATCTACAAAGCGGCGTTCACGCACGCGGAGATTCATCCATACAATCATCCGTGGGAACTCGATACCCCTGGCCCTTCCGGCGGGGAAGTTCATCTCGTTGGAGCGCCAAGGGTTCCAGAGGCCTATACCGGGCCCTATGGAGCGAACAGAGCGGCTGGAAGGGCCGGCCACATCGTCAAGGACGCCATACAGAATCAGACTGTCGCGCAATTCTTCATCCCCGCTCCTCCTCGACCAGGCCCAAATGTTGAAACTCGCCTTTCCATAGCCGACGTCGAAGAGCGGGGAGATGGCAACGCGTTTGTGAAATCCACGCCTACCGATCAGGGAGTAAGCGTCACTGTCACGGTAAGAGGTTCGAATGTAAAAAACCCGCGGATACACAGGGCCCGCTATTCCGTCGTTTGGGTTCCGAAAGCGTCTGCCGAGTGCGAGGCATTGAGACGGCGAATTAGATCGATCAGGGCCAGGATTAGAAGCCTGCAAGCCGATATGCAAGACGCGGTTTCGGCCGCAGAACGGGCAGCTATCGTACGCCAGATCAGAAGGGCTCAGAGCGAAGCGGGCGAAGCTGCCAGGCGGGCGCGCGAGATCGGTTGCACCGATATCTGACATTCTGGATATTGAAGAACCCTTAGGGAGAGGAGAAGATAAAGTGCCAGAAGATGCCGTCTCCGAGATCAAGGCGCTCGAAGAGCTCAATATACGGATCGGGAAAGAAGAGAGCAGGCGCGATCCAGAGTCGTATCAGTGGTTTACGAATATGATTGCGCCGGCACTTGCGTTTCAGCGCGCCAACGAACAGTTGACGACCGTCACACGTGAACAGTTTCTCGAGAGCGTAGAGCCACTTGAGCTAGGAGAAGATCCGCCACCTGGTAGGGAGACTGAGGTTGAGTCCATCTCGTTCTATCGTAATCGTGCGGTGGTCACTTGCATTGTCACGATGGATGATGGACGGAGATTTCACAATCTCCGCTTGCTTGTTCGTAGAGACAACGAATGGAAGCTGCTTGGCTGGGCTAACGAGCAGATTTGACGAGCCACTTCGCGTGTGCCGGACCGACCCAGTTAACGAGTTCAATCCGCAATATACAGGCTGCCTGAATTGCAATTGACTCAAGAGTTCCATAGTCCTGTTTCAGACTGGGGGAACGACCATGGGAGATAAGCAAGTTCCAGAGCAGGATCGCCGGCGCACAACACTCATCAAGAGCTGTATCACGCTCGGCGCGTTACTTTTCGTAAGCGGCCGCGCCCGTTGGCCAAGTGTGTTCGATGAGAAGATGCTGGGTTTTGCCGCCCTCGCCGCGCTTCCGTGGCTTTCCGAAATCATAAGAATGGCGAAAATCGGCGGCCTTGAAGTGGAGTTTCTCCACCGTCAAGTGGAGCTCCAGGCGAAGGAGCTAGATCGACAGCAGAGGATCATTCAGGACTTGGTCGTGTTTTCCATGTCCGCTTCCATCTTTGACCATCTTAGAGCGCTCTACCACCGCAAGCGCCACGGTGAGGAGTACCTTTACCGTAACAATCCTCCGTTTCAGCGCGAGATGTATTATCTGCGGGACAATGGCTACATTCGTCCTGTGCGGGAGAGCTTTATAGACTTTGGAAGCCATTTGGACGGCCGAGACCTCGTGCAGGAACTCGACCTTACGCCCATCGGCAACTTTTACGTCGAGGAGCGCGAGCGGTTAGAGAGCGCATCGGCGCATTAGTCCGTGCTGCTCCGCGTGAGGTGGCGGGAAGGACGCCGTTCGGGTCCGAGGCGGACTGATCGGCTTCCGGGCGTCCGTTCCCAACGGAGGTTGAGGCCCGTAATGTCTGCGGTGACGTCATTCAACGCGCTAATCAAAGCGGGGTTTCTTTACCAGACGGCCGCAGCGCTCTAAAGGCTTGGAGTGCAATTCCAATTCCGCTTAATCGGCCAATCTGAGCCGATTCCGGTTGGCAAAGACGCTGCCAGCCCACCCCGACGCAGAACCTCCTACCACGTGATAGGAGGAAACCTTCGAACGGCCCCCTCTAATCTGGCCCCGAATCCCGCCCGCTATGTCCGCAAACGGTTGCGAGTGTTGCGTTGTTCGATCAAGGATTTCCGATTGCGGCCGTCGAATGAACAGATAGAAATGACCGATCGCGCCTGCCCTTCGGTCGTTCCAATAACGGATTCGGAGGCAGCTTCTCCCGAATGAATCGTAGGCTCGTTTCGCACTCCGGGCACGGGATGCGGGACGGGCCTACGATTCATTAGGTGAGGGACCAAGCATGAAATTAGCGACTTCGGTTTTGATTGCTACGTGTATTTTCCTTAATAGCTGCTACCCCGTGTCAAGTCAGACCTCGGCTTCTCAGCGTTTCGAAGAATGGGCATTCAATCTATACACAACGTACCGGTTTGGTCTCTACGACCGCGTAGTCGGTCAGGCCATTGACTACCTCGGCAGCGGCCAAGGATCGGACAAGCGCATCGTATACTTGCGTGGAATGGCGAGCGCTCAGCTCGGTGACTTCACTACTGCTCTTGCTGATTTCACCGCCTTGGGCGATTACGTGCCGTACCCGAAGTGGCAGAACGCGCAGGAATGGGTCCAAAAGGTCCGCACAACGCAAGCGGTCTTGCCTCCCAACCTCATCACCCCGGACAAAGGTGTACCGGGATTCCGTGTGTACTTCGATCGTGAAACGCCCTTTGCCCGTGCGGTTATGAAGTTGCTTCCGACCCTTTTCGTCGCCGCAAGGGACGGCTTGCGAATTGATCCGCCGATAACTACGGTGTTCATCACGGATAACCCCTCCCACGCGACCGCGATCCAGAATGACCTGTTCAAGACGACGCTCTTCACCCCAAGCCCCTTGACGTCGGCCGGTGCCTACTTGTTCTTTAACGAGCCATCGGACCAGCTCCAGAAGACCGTTCATGGTAATCCGGATACCGATTACTTCCGTCTTCTGGCCGTTGACTTTTACGCGACGACTTTGCTCTCTCGGGGATTGGGTCGGGGTCAGCTTGCGCTTTGGCTGAGGAAGGGGATCACCGCTGTAATCGCATCCGCCCTGGCGCCGGCATATCGGGATGAGAACGATCGACGCGCGAGAGATCTATTCACAAAGGGCTTCCTCCTTCCGCTTGAGGAATTGAACGTCGCGGAGTCGCTAAAGATTAAGGGGCTCGCGATCGATGCAAAAGGAAACTACGTGAAGACGGAAGTTCTTGGCGCGGAGCCGCAGACCCAAGGTTTTCACTTCATCCGGTACATGGTGGCAAAGAGTCCGAGGGGTGCCGCGTACCGATTTCTGAACTTGCTCGCGGAAAAAGCAGCCTTTGAATCCGCATTCAGCCAGGCCTTTGGACAGAGTCCGGAGACGGCGTATGCAGCGTGGAAAGCGTCGTTCTAACGAAGGCCCATTCACCATCTGATACCGTAATAGACACCTCCGATAACATCGCGAGCTCGGACAGGACCGAGTATCGGTGTTATGCTTCCACGAGCGACCGAGAGTACTCACGCCCGTGTACGCGTGCGTCTTGGGGTCTGGATTTAGGGGGACTTACGGCGGCGTCGGTTTGATTCCGCGATAAGCGCCTTTCCGCGTTTTGTTCGCGGGCCGCAGGAAAGTCCGCCGTGAAGTCGGCAGCGAGTTTTCCCCGGAACCACACGCATCTGGCAGAGGTGACCATCGCGGCAGCGGGCGAGGCAGAATGGCCTCTCGAAGCGAGGTACAAGAATTCGGTTGGAAACCTGACGGGCGCTCACATATTCATTATATCAGTCGAGGGACCCCGCCAATCAGTCAATCGGATACGCACGGCGACTTGTAGCTATAAGCCTTCGAAGAGTTCCGCCATTGTGACACCGAGCGCACGGGCTAGAATCTCGATATTCCGCAGGCTAACATTGCGTAACCCGCGTTCGATGCCAGAGATGTAAGTCCTGTCCAACTCGGATTCAAACGCCAGCCCTTCTTGCGATAATCCCTTTTGCTGACGTAGATTCCGAATCCGTTTCCCAAATCGCTTTCGAATATCCTCGCCAGCCATGCACGTATCGTATGCATGCGTGTACATCGAGTCTACGGACTATGAGTCACGAGCCGAAATAATCTGCTGCGTGTCCATAAGGGGGTTCCCCGTGAGAAGACACGCAATGGCATTGTCAGTTATCGTGGTTGGGTGCCTGTCTATAGTTGGATGCGGTGGTGGTGGAGGAGGTGGTGGAGGAGGTGGTGGTGGCGGCGGTGGTGGTGGCGGTGGTGGTGGCGGCGGTGGCGCCGGGATTTCAGTGAGGATAAACCCCACTTCCTGGACGATGCCGGTGAACGGCCAGAACACGTTTACGGCGACGGTAACCGGAGCTACTCCCGCAACTTCGGGCGTAACCTGGAGCGTTCAAGAAGGACCTTCCGGCGGAAATGTTACGGCAAGTGGTCAGTACAACGCTCCTGCGGCCCGTGGCATGTATCACGTAGTGGCGACGAGCATCGCCGATCCGACAAAGAACGATTCCTCCGCGGTTACCGTGCAGTCGGGTGACGTGAACGGTGGCATCCAATGAGCAGAGAATGGGCAATCCGAACTCCTCGCTCTATGGCATGGTGGCTTCTCGTGTCTGCCTTGTACGGCTGCGGTGGTGGGAGCCGTTTGCCTGCGGAGTCTGAATCTGGGCGTGTGATCGTCGGCGTTGAATGGCCGACAGCAACTACCCGTTTGATTCCTCTTGCTTCTAATAGCATCAAGGCTACTCTCTCGGCACCAGGGTTCGCTCCGCAGACACTCACGATCACGCGGCCGCAAACAAGCGTTTCGTTCGCACAAGTACCGCCGGGAAACTACTCGCTCGCAGCGACGGCGTATCCGAATGCCGATGGTACTGGCGTTGCGCAGGCGACGGCGGCGGTTGACGTGACGGTTGCGCCGAGTCAGACAGCTACCCCTTCGCTGACGATGGCCTCGACGGTCGCCACGGTGACGGTTGCCGTTGGCGCTTCTTCCGTGCAGGCCGGCAGCACGACTTCTGCTTCAGCGGCGGCGAAGGACGCGCTTGGGAACAGCGTTCTAATAGCGCCTTCAGCCTGGCACTGGTCTTCCAGCTCACCGGGGACGGCTTCCGTGGCAGGATCCGGTACAGACAGCACGGCTACGGTGACGGGCGTTTCGGCATCTGTGAACCCGGTCACGATCACTGCTTCGTATACCGAACCGCCTGCGAATGTAAGCGGTTCCGCATCCGTCACAGTCACAGCTCGTCCTCCGAATTACACGGTCGTTGATTTGACGCCGAGCGGGTTTTTTGAGGTCTATGTCTCGGGAATCGCGGGTAGCCAACAAGTAGGTTGGGGACAAAGGACGTCGGACTCCTTAGGATACGGGTTGATCTGGTCCGGCTCCGCCAATAGTGCGGTAGTCCTGGACTCTGTTTCCCAGACGAACGCGGTTGGTACCAATGGCACACAGCAGGTCGGCAACGGAGCAATGGCCAACGGAACTGCGCACGTTCTGTTATGGGCTGGAAGCGCAGGGAGCTGGGTTGACCTGAACCCGAGCGGCATCACCTCTGCCTGGGCGCTGGGTATAGGCGGCAACCAGCAGGTAGGTTACGGTTTCGGTTCACTGACGCTCGGTAACCATTACCACGCTCTTCTGTGGACGGGTACTGCAAATAGCGTGGTAGACCTCCATCCAGCAGGCTACGACTATTCGCATGCCACAGCCACGTCTGGAATACAGCAGGTCGGATATGGGAACATGCCGGGCTCAAGCCCACACGCCCTGCTGTGGTCGGGAACGGCCGGTAGTGTTGTGGACCTCACCCCGAGTGGCTGGGGACAGGCACAGGCATTTGGCGTCTCAGGGACTC
>JGI10216J12902_103506625_pt1 | contig 13348 bp, 11 predicted proteins | sample KanNatreferecore_FD_12902 | JGI IMG/M metagenome (IMG submission 12902)
AGGAACGTGGCTCCCGCCGCGGTGGCGAGCAGCCACGTCACGCACATCGACTCGCTGCGGACCGCTACCGCGCGTTCGGTGTTCTTCGCTCCAAGCAGTCCGCCGAGACCCGGCATGATCCCTGAAACCACGATCGCGACCGCCTCGAAGATCGCCGTGGGCACGTAGCTCGAGAGCGCGAACACGGTGACGAGCTGCGCCGAGCCCACGACGCCGAGCACGACGACGTCGCTGCCCGCCATGAGTTGCATTACGAGGTTCCACAGGAGGAACCAACCGCTCAACCGTACGAAACTGAAGACCTCGCTCATGGGCGGCCTCTCGACCCCGAACCACGGGACCTGCGCGCGGGTGACCCACCAAAAGACCGCTCCCGTCAAGACCGTCGACACAAGCGTCGCAGCGGCAACACCGACCAGCCCCGCCCCGAGCAGCACGGCCCCTGCAGTGATCGCGCCGCCGACGAACACGACGACTGTCGTGAGACCCATCCGCTTGTACCCGAGGTTTTCACCCTGTAGGACCGATTGCGGAATCGTCAGGAGGTTGGCCGCGATCAGTTCGAGGACGAGTAACCCGGCCGCGATGCGGATCGTCGGATAAAGACTTTCCGGAGCGTTGACGAGGGCAGGCGCAAACCAGGCGAGGATTCCGCCAGCCACGACCAGTGGCGGGAGGAAGAGGAACCACACGGCGACGGCACTGCCGACCTGAAGCTGTTTCTCCTCGTATCGATCCGAATGCTGGTCGCGAGCGATCGTCCACTTGAGTGCCTGGCTCGGGCGCCCGCCGGCAGGAGAGGCGTATCCGATCAGGCGTCCCAGCACCTGGTACACGCCGTACGTGACGTCCCCAAGCCTCGAAACGAGTAACGGGTTGAGCAAGAGCCCGACGACGATCCGCGCTCCGTAGTCGAGCATGGCCGCCACCATGTTGAGCGATGCTTTCCGCGAGAGCGTGTGGTCGGCGAAAAGCCGCGCCCGCAATCGTCTCAACGGACCGCGCCGCTGCCGCAATGACCGCTCGGGCTCGAGTGTCGTCACTGTGCACTGCGGCGCTGTGCCTGCTCGACGCGCGCGTTCGGGCCGCTGCCTGCGTCGCAATCGATCGCGGAGATAATTGCGTCCGCGATCTCGTCTGCGGAGCGAGTGCTCGTGTCGAAACGAAGGATCGCGGGACCGGCCGGACGCGCGGCGACCGCCTCGATGGTGCGCTCGTACACTTGCCGGCTCGCGCGCAAGACATCGAGCGCAGACCGGCCGTCCGCCCCCTTGAGCGCATGCCACGTCTGGCGGGTGTTGATCCGTTCTCGGAGAAGCTCGTCCGGCGCGTCGAGGAACACGACCACGTCGAGCAGCGGCGTCCACATGTCGAACATCCCGTTCCACCACGTCGCCAGACGTTCGTCCGTGAGGCTCGGCCGAGTAAGGAGGAAGAGCGGCCCCTGGTCGAACACAATGGCGGTGTTGCCTGCCGAACCGAGCCCGGGCAAGATCCGCGGCAGCGCCTGAAGATACATCATCATGCGAACCTGCTCGGTGCCGCCCTGGGGTTTGATCACACCGTTGCGAATGAGCGTCGCAAAGGCTCTGAGGATGTTCACCGCCACGATGGCCGCGTACCTCCTCTTCCGTACGGTCGGCCTTTCCAGGATCGCCTGATCTCGAGCGAGGAGCGACTGAAAAACAGTGCTCTTGCCCGCACCCGCCGGTCCCAGTAACTCAACCAGGGACAGACGCGTCGGCTCGGAATCATTCGCCGCCTTCACAGCTCCGACCATACGAGGGCCTTGACTTCGGACAGCACTTCCGGAATCGATCGGCTCGCGTCTACGACGTGAGCGGGCACAGCCTGCCAGTCGACCTCCCAGATCTCGCGCCAGCGAGCGCGGACGAAATCGGGCAACTCGTCCGGCTTGCGCGTCACAGCGATCTCGGGATCTACATGCAGGACAACAAGCACGTCAGGGGGAGTAAGAGCTCGGTAGTACCGTTGCTCGCGCGATGCGAGGCGTCGGTCGAGCCAGCTTCCATTATTCGCGCGCGTAATGCGATGGACCTGGGGCGCATCCATGAGCCCGAGCTGAGGGAGCGGGAATCGGTCACAGATCACGAGAGTGTCGTTCGCGGACAGCCTGCGCGCTCGACGGTAGGCGAGGTACCTGTCGCGGGCCGTTGCGACGGCATACATCGCGAGTACCCGGGATCTCAACCGGGAGTCCTCAGCCGCGCGCTTCCGCGCACGCCGATGAAGTGCCGCGAAGCCCAAGGGGAGCTTCAGCAACGGGTCGATGACGCGTGTCAGTCCCGACGGTCGCGGTCTGCCGAGATGGACCTTGGCGACGGCGAAATCCTTCTCAAGCCATGAGCATAGGCCGTCGACGCACGTGGACTTGCCCGCACCGTCCGCCCCGACGAGGGCGATAATCGCGCCCCCACCAGCCAGCCGTTTCCGGGGTGCGGCGACTGGCAGACGTGCGCGGGCCGTCCCCGCTCCCAGCCGCCAGAACTTCAAACGGACGTCGGTCGTTCGGGATCGCCGCGCGCAGACAGCGAGCTGGGTGACGAGCCGTCGGCCGGCTCGAACTCGCGCCACCGCGGAAGAGTCGAGCGAGGCCATGGCCGCGTCGAACGCTTCCCGCTCGACGAAGGGCAGGTGCTCCTTCAAGAGCGCGCTGAGTGCGCGCTCGTCGGCACGCGCGCGCAGAAAGGCGAGCTCCTCAAGAGCCGACACCGGAACCTTCGCCCGCCGCGCGAGCACGGCGTCCCAGGTCGAGTGCTTCAACGTCAGCCGGATCACGAGCAGGATGAGCTCGAGCTCGGGAATCGGGATCCGAAATTCGCCGTCACGAAGCGTCGTATCGAGGAACGCCGTCTCGAGCGGAATGCGGTAGTTCTTCGTCAGATCGTCGCCGATGATCAGCTGGTAGTGCGCATGGACATGAACCAGTCGATCCGATGCCCGCTCATAGCCGTAATAGTCTTCGATGGCCGGCACAGGGCGCGACGGGTTGGTCGCTTGCTTGAAGCCGAGCCGGTGCATGACAGCCGAGAACGCGTCGAGATCGCTCCGCCGAACTAAAAGGTCCAGATCGTTCTCCCCACTCCGAGAACGATCAAGAAACGCGTTGCTCTTCCAATGGCAATAGGAAACGGATTCGGCTTCCAGCGCGGCGGTGAGCTCGCGAACGAGCGAAAGCGTCGACGTGCGGGCGGCTTCGTCGGGAACGACCACGTTCTTCAACCTCCCGACCCCGACGGACATCGGGAGACTCCGCGCGGTGTCCGCCGTTTGCTAAATCGACACAATCTGGAATGGACGTGCGGGAATCGGGCGATGGCGGGAAAGATCGAGCGCAGAATGAGCCGGCGAAAAGGCCGTCTTCGTCTTTAATCCCTAATGATAGGTTGCAATTCCAGGGTTGTCGACCTGACAAGCGTCGTCCTTACCGCACCCGCCCGAACACATGCACGCTCGCGATTAACGGCGCGCTCCGCTTCAGCTCGAGCTCCGTTTATGGAAACAACATCTCCGTGAAGCTCATCTGGAATGCACCTCTGAGCCAGGCGTCGAGATCGTCCTCGCCGGGATGATCACGATACCAGCCACTAGCCGCCAGGCGGTGCTTTCATGCGCCGTGCCAGCTCGCGAAGCGTGCCGAGCCCCGGAACTCTGGATGCGCGGAAATGCGGGATATTCAGCTCTACCGGCCCGTATTTCCGCTTGTAGTCGCCTCCCCCGCCCATGTCCAGCACGCTGATCCCGCGGGCTTTCCAGTACCGCATCGCATACCAGAAGATCGCCTCATTCGGACGCACGATCTGATGCTCCCGCCAGCTCGCTCCGCCCCAGAAGTAGGCCGTCGTGTTCAGTGCCGGGAATATTCCGGTCGCGATCGCCTTCCCCTCGGCCGAGCGGGCGCGAAGAAGCAGCAGCCGACCTGTGGGCTGAATCGTCCGGATCAGCTCGCGAACCCGAGAGACGTCGTACGTGGGCACGGCCGACTGCCTGGCGAAGACTTCCTCGAGCTGAGCGAAGTATTCGTCGGCGAATTCGTCCCCGGACGCCTCCTCCACGACCACGCCCTCCTTCTCGGATTTGCGGATCGCCCTTCTGCACGCGCTCGTCATACGCCCGAAAATCTGTTCCTCAGGCGGGCGGAGGTCGACCTCGAATGTCACGCTCGGAGAGTGCTCGAAGCGTCGCCGGTCGAGGTCGTCGGGCTGGAGGAACCTGTCCTTGAGCTCGAGATGAAGGCAACGCAGCTGGCGGAAAGCGAAGGGCACGAGCGCCTCGGCCGCCTCGCCCCGGTCGACCCCGTCCTCGAGGTTGAAGCCCATATAAGAGGTCGTCCAGCCGGGGACCGGGCTCCCGAGGATGCGCACGCCGAAGTGACGGACGACAAGCCCCGTGAAGTAGCCGACGACGGACCGTTCATCGTCGCGCAACGCGGCCACGACCGGCTCGGCATCCTGCGTCCGCTGAACGAAGTCGAGCCACTCCCGGGTCTGGAAGAGGAGGCGGTCTGCGAACGCGTCCAGGGTTGGCCAGTCGACGCGGTCGAGCTCGAGGCGCTCGAGCTTCAGCACACTGCACCACGTCGTTTCTCCAAGCTGGCAAGCATACGCGCGTCCAAGTGGGCCGCTTGAGGGCGGACGTCGCGGAGCCGATGGTCAATCCCATGCGGTCCGAGCAACCTATTGCATGCGTCCTCGGCGAGATCGAGACGGTTCGGCCGCTCGCTCTGGCCGGGATCAGGTCGGCAGTCGTTGCTCAACCTGGAGATCCGGCTCGCTACTCGAGGTTCGTCGACACGGTCATCGAGTGGATCGACCCGTGGACCGAGCCCACGAAGCTCGTGGACCGTTTGCTCTTGTATGCGCGGACTCAGGACGTGCGACCCGTCCTCTACTACGACGGGGACTGGGATCTCCTGGTCGTGTCGCGCTATCGCGAGGCCCTCGCAGAGGGTTTTCGGTTTGTCGTCGCGGAGACTGAACTCGTCGAGGACCTCGTCGCGAAGGACCGGTTTCAGGCTCTCGCGGAGCGGCTCGACTTACCAGTTCCACGGGCCCGACGACTCGAACTCGGCGGCGGCGAGATCAAGGACCGGCTCGACCTCACCTTTCCGATCATCCTCAAACCGCTGACCCGCCAGCACGTCCTCTGGAAGCCGCTTTCGGGAGCCAAGGCGATTCGTTTCGATGACCGAGCGGCGCTCGAACGAGCGCTGCCTGCACTCGCTGCGCAGGAGATGTCCGTGCTGGCGCAAGAGCTCATCGTCGGACCCGAGTCGCGCATCGACAGCTACCACGTCTACGTCGATACCGACGGTGAAGTCGCCGGCGAGTTCACCGGGCGGAAGATCAGGACATACCCCCGGAGCTTCGGATACAGCACCGCGCTCGAAACCACCGACGACAGCAGCGTTGCCGAGCTGGGCCGCGAGCTCACGCGGCGACTCGGCCTGCGTGGGGTGGCCAAGCTCGACTTCAAGCGCGCAGAAGATGGGGCGCTGTACCTCCTGGAAGTCAACCCGCGCTTCAGCCTCTGGCACCATCTCGGCGCCCGCGCCGGAGTAAACCTCCCGCTGCTGGTCTATCGCGACCTCGTCGGTCTTCCGCGTCCGGTGGCGCGCCCCGTGCGCTCCGGAGTGCGTTGGGTCAGCCCCCTCCGGGACAGACGCGCTGCCGGAGCGGAGGGGGTTTCCTTCATTCCGTGGTTGCGGTGGATTGTCGGCTGCGAGGCAGTGGCGGCCCTTGCCTTGGACGATCCCCTGCCAGCGGTCGGTGCGCTCACGTGGTGGATCCTGGACCGGCTTCGCAATAAGCCGACTCGGCGGGACGCGACTCCTCGATGAGATACGGCCTTCTCGCGGATGTTCATGCCAACCTCGCCGCGCTCCAGGCGGTCCTTCAGCAGCTCGCCGGCGCTTCTGTGGATCGATACGTCGTCGCGGGAGACATCGTCGGTTACGGCCCGAACCCGAACGAATGTGTCGAGGCGATCGCCGGCCTCGATCCCGTTTGTGTGGCCGGAAACCACGACCTGATGGCGATCGGGCTGCTCTCCGACGAGCGATGCATTCCACTCGGGCGGGCGGCGATGCGCTGGACGCGCTCGGTGCTTTCCACTGACGCACGCGCATACCTGGAGGCCTTGCCACTCCGCGCTCAGGCTACCGGAGGTGTTGTCGTCGCCCACGGATCGCTGGACGATCCCGAGCGGTACACGACGAACGCCACGGAGGCTCTCGACCAGCTCGCCCAGCTGGACCGCGGGTATCCCGGCAGCCGTATCCTCGTTCTTGGACACACACACCGCCCGCTGGTGGTCGACTCCGAATCCCGAAGAGAGCAGCAGCAGAGGCGGCAGCGCCTCGAGCTCGGCGCCACGGGACGGTACGTCGTCAACCCTGGCGGCGTCGGGCAGGCACGGGAGCTTCGCTGCCGCGCGCGCTTCGGTTTGCTCGACCTCGATGCAGGTACGCTCGAGCTCGAGGCGATTCGGTACAACGTAACCTTGTGCCGACGCGACCTTCGCAACGCCGGTCTTTCGCCCCGCTCATGCCACCTTCGGCCGTCGGCAGCCGGAGCGGCACGCAGGGCGCTTCGCGGCATCCGGCGGGCACGACATGCTTCGCTCTAGCCGCTCCCTCGAAGATGAAACGCTTCAAATCGAATGCGGCGCGGCAGCGCCAACTGTCGAAAGCCCATCCTCGTGACGTATGGCGGCGAGACTGGGTGTGGAACGGCAGGGATGGAAACACAGGTGACCACCAGGGGCTCATAATCGGCGAGACGGTGGCCGCCAGCCCACCCTTCCTCGACCGGAGTGCGCTCGACTTCCGCATGCGTGCGAGCAGTCGTTGCCGTCGAATGGGCGCCGGACCGCGCCGCTAGCCGGAACGACGCATCCCGTGAGCAATCGCCTCGGGGTCTACGTCGACGACATCTACCGGGTCGTCAACCACGCCGTCGGGCAGCGCGTATCGAGCGACCGCGCCTTCCTGCTCTTCGCCTATGCCGTCTCGCGGCACTTCGACGAGCTCGTTCTCTTCGGCCGTGCCACGCAGAGCGACAAAGATGCCGACTACGTCCTTCCTGGCGAGGTCCGCTTCGTCTCGCTCCCGCACTACGCGAACCTGCGCCGACTGCACGAGGTTACGAAAGTGGCGGTGGGCACCAGCAAGGCGATGTGGCGGGGCCTCGAACTCGTGGACGTCGTCTGGATCTTCGGACCGCATCCATTCGGCTTCCTCCTGATCGCATTCGCATGGCTGCGCCGGAAAAGGATCGCCCTGGGCGTGCGCCAGGACACGGTCCGCTACCACGCGACGCGGCTTCAGGGCAAGCGATGGCTTCCCGTCCTCGGGGTCGTGCGCATGGCGGACTCCGTCCACCGCTTGCTCGCCCGTCGAATTCCGACCACGGTCGTCGGCAAGAAGCTGGCAAGCCGTTACGGCCTCGACAGGCCGACGACCTACGCCATGACCGTGTCGCTCGTCCCCGAGCGGGAGCTCAAGCGTGAGCCGGCCACTCGCGATCTGACCGGAAGGGTCGAGCTGCTGACGATCGGCAGGCTCGAGGTCGAGAAGAACCCACTACTCGTCGTAGACTTACTGGCCGAACTCGAGCGCCGATCGCCGGGGCGGTTCCGGCTGACCTGGATCGGCCGCGGCAAGCTCGAGGACGAAATGCGGAGCCGCGCCGAGGTGCTCGGGGTCGACGGACTCCTGAATCTTCATGGCTACGTCCCGTTCGGCCCGCCGTTACTCGACCTGTACCACCGGGCGGACATCTTCGTTCACGTGTCACTCACTGAAGGAGTGCCGCAGGTCCTGGTGGAGGCGCTCGCCTGCGGGACACCGATCGTCGCCACAGCGGTCGGCGGGGTGGCGCAGGCCCTTGCGGATGGCGACGCCGGGCTCCTCGTGCCGCCCGGCGACGCCGCGGCGCTTGCCGACGCGATCGACGCTCTCGTTTCGGATGCCCAACTCCGCGCGGGGATCGTCGCGTACGGGCGGAGACTGGTCCGGGATGTGACGCTCGAGGCCGAGAGCGCCCGCGTCGCGAGTTTCATCACGGGCAATTCGCAGCCCGCCTAGCATCGGGCGAACGGCTCCCAGCACCTCTGTCGCGCTCAAGGGGTCTTTCGCATTGAGCTCCTCGTGCTTCCTTCGCGCGAGGCCCGAGGAAGATGGGAGAGTAGGCCAGGGCGCGGCAGCGGGAGGGGTTCACGCTGGAGGCGTTCGTCTCGTTCAGTCTGCTGGGGACCAGCAGACCGTGGACGGCGTTCTCGATCAGATCAACGACAGCCGACCGACGCCGCAACGGGCTTGCCGGGGCCATGTACTTCATCACGCTCAGTGGGCTGCATTCGTGGGCCGAGCAGCAGACCGCGAGGTAGATCGCGGCCAGTACCTGCGTCCCACCCGGGCCACGAGGCGGCGCCAGCTCCTCAGGACCTCGAGCGCCCTTTTCGATTTGGAACCGCCCACCGTCGCGACTACGGGCGCACTTTCGCCAGCCCCAGCTACGTAGAGAGGTCGTGATCCTTCCGTTTCCGGAGTCGGGATGCCGTCGGCAGTGAAGCGGGATCATCCCGGGCTCGATTCCCTCGACCTCGACATGCGCCGTTCGTCCTCGCGCGAAACCGCCACGATCACATCCGCGTTCGAGCGATGACCTCGCGATTCAAGAGAGGTGCGCCGATCGATGCGTCTACCATTATTGCTCCAGTGAGGTATCCCCATCTCCCGCGAACTCTCGGGCTTGTCTGGAGCCTCGGGCCGCGTGAGCTCGGCCGTCTCGCCCTTTGCCGCGTCTGGTCCACCTCCGTTTCGTTCGGGCTGCGTTCGGATCTCGACCGGTTGCCTGTAGCGCGGCCGGCGCGGATCCCCATGCGCATGGAGCCGCACGACCCTGCGTCGTTCAGCGGCTTCGAGGCCGAGCTGAGGCGGGTCTCGGAGGGAGACGCCGTCGAAGTCGCCCAGCGCCAGAGCCTCTGTGCAGCCGGAGTGCGGACACTTTACGTCGCGGTCGACGACTCTGACGCGCCGATCTACGCACAATGGCTCGTCCGACGCGACGAGCAGGAGGCGTTGCACCGCGTGACGAACGGGCTCTTCCCGCAACTCGGCGAGGGAGAAGCGCTCGTCGAGGGCGCCTACACCTTCGTGGGCTCTCGCAAGTTCGGCGCGATGGCTGACGGCATGAACCAGCTGCTCGTCCGTGCCCGCGACGCGGGCGACCGGAGGGTCTTTACGTATGTCTCTCACGGGAACATCCCCTCGCTGCGGGGGTGCGCCAACGTCGGCTTCGTACCCGATCATCTTCGCCGTGACATGCGCCGTCTTGGCCTCCGTCGCGTGCGCCGGGTCCCCCTCGATGACTGGTCGAACGCGATTTGGGACGAGGCCGTTAAGCCTCGCGAAGGCTGAAACCGCCCCCGCTCGAGATCCGCGACGTTGCAGCTATCTCACGGAGCGCATAGCCGAGTAAGCCGACATGGCCGGTAGCCCATCTCGCACGGTCAGATGGCAGAAGTCGAAATCGTTCACGGCTGCCGACCAGGCTCTGCGTCGCTCGCAGAGGGAGCTGTCCGGTACGTCAGGTTAGAGCGCGAGAAAGCCGGTGCTGGTTTCGCCGCCGGAGAGGGCACGGACCTCGCCGACGATCCGGTCGCGCCCGACGCCATCGCGATACGCTTGCGGGGCCGCAGGAAGAGCCGCTTGGCGCGACTGCTCGTTCACTCCTCAATACGTAGCGCTTTGGCTAAAGAGCATTAGCGTGGGTGCTGGTGGCGCGGGCGCGCGAGTAGCTTGCGCCGAACGTGCTCGTAACGCTCCCCTGCGAGCTGCTTCGCAAGTTTACGTAGATTCCACCCAACATACTCCGGGAGCCAGAAGGCGGCTTCGCCGGCCGCCGCGCGTGCCGCGTCCTCGGCGCTCGCGTTTCGACGAATCGGGTAACGACCCACGACGAGACAGCCGTCCACCCAACGCGCGCTTCGAACCGGTTCCGACGTGAAGAGGGTCGTAACCCCGGCGCGGGCCGCGGCACCGGCCACGTTTCTCCGGTAGTGGCCGCCGGGGACCGAAGCCGTGCGCACTTCCTTCCCGACCAGGCCGGCCAGGACTGCGACGCTTTCGGACCATTCGCGCAGAAGGTCGTTCGCGGGCAGCGACGCCATCCGCTCGGGATGCGTCATCGAGTGTGAGCCGACGATGTGGCCCATTCGGTCGAGCTCGCGTATCGCCGATGCGTCGACGAATCCGCGAGTGCCGACGACGCCGCTCGTGATGAAGAAATGGCCCCGCCACGCACGTCGCAGCAGTTCCTCGCCGACGTGGAGCGCGCTGTCGCCACCGTCGTCGAATGTCAGCGCCCAGAGTGGTGAGGAACCACGCCCAGCCAGAAGGTCGTCGGCTACGGCAGGCGGCATCCCGACCGTCTCCTCGATCTGATCCAAGTGCGCGATGAAGCTCTCGCTCGTGACCTTGTAGTGGTCGGCTCCTGCCCCCAATCGGCCACTTTCCGGGCTATCCCGATCGACTACATCGTGGTACATGAGCCCGTAAGCTCGCATCCTCGTCACCGATGAGACCGTTCGCCCGTTCGTTCAGTTGCGGCGGCCACAAACGTGGCGTCGATGTCCCGGATCCGAATGGCGATGCGCTCGAGCGAAAGCTCGCCGATGCGGTCGCGCCGGTCGATGGGAAGTTTGCGGTCGACGGCGCACTGTAGCTTCTCGGCGAGGTTGGTCTCAGTCTTAAGGCGAAGGCTCATAAGGTCGTTCCTCTCCCACCTCGCGGATCAACTCACTCCACTGGGAACCGACCGCGTCCATGGAATGGGTCTCGCCTACGTAGGCTTGTAGCCTTCGAGCGCGTTCGTCATGACCGACCCGCCCTTCCCAGAGCTCGCGAGCACCCTGGACGAAGCGATTCCACGAGCCTTTCGCCGAAATTCCGAGCCCCTCTCGTTCCACGACGCCATCAGGATCGAACTGCAGTGTCAAGACGGGGATGCCGCGGGCCCAAGCTTCGAGGAACGCGTTCGGCATGCCCTCGAGGACCGATGTATTCACGACGGCTACGGCGGACGCGATCAGGGCAGCGAGCTCGGCATGGGGTAACGGATCGACAAGCTCGAGGTTCGGAACGCCATCCGCCGCCGTTCGAAGCTCAGCCACCTCACATGGGCCGGCGTCGGTGATCACGGGGATCATGATGAATTGAGCCTCTGGGACGCGCTGCGCGAGCGCAACGTAGCGCATCGGCTGCTTGTAGCTCACCAAGCGCCCGAACCACAGGAACGCGTCTCGTCCAGGACGATGATCGGTCGCCGGCGCGGCTTCCGCGAAGCTCGGGATCCGCCGGACGCGCCGCAGCGACCCGAACGCCCGCTTCGCGAGAGCCGCTTGCTCGTCGGACTGGACTACGACTGCATCCGCGAGCCGGACACCCAGTCGGTAGACCGCCCTGCCGACCCGCCCCGACATTCTTTCCATCGTGAAGTCCGACACATTCGAGCTAGAGAAGATCAGCCGGCTCCCACTGAGCTTGCAGTACAGCGCAGTAATTCCCACAACAGGGCTCGCTGTGCGGACGATCATGACGCGCGCGTGAGCGGCGCGCAGCGCGCGGCAGATCGTCAGGATCTCGAGAGGCCGCCCGATGATGGGCCGATTCCCGGCGTACGCGCCCCGCGGAATGAGTTCGAGGGGATAGGAAAGCTCGATCGGATCGCGAGGCGGATAGACGATGTGTGCGACGTGGAGCCCACGCTCCGCGAGGGCCCGCGCGAGCAGCATCATCTGGCGTTCTGCACCTCCATCATCGCGTCCGCGGGCGCGGTCGTACGCGCCGGCTGTAAAAGCCGAGGTCGTGTAGATGGCGATGTCGTTTCGCACAGAGAAAGGTCGCACTCGCGTCGCGTTCTCGTCCCACAGCTTCCGTGATTTCGCCAACTCGTCAAGCGTCGGCCCGACGGCGCACTCAGAAGCACCGAGAATCCTTGGTCGGTAGAAAAGTTCGAGGGGCTTCGACTACGCTGCGGTGTAGCTAGACGCTCCTCGCCGAGCGCGCGAGATCCCACATGTCCGATTCGGCATTCATCGCGACCCCAAGGCCTCGACCCTCGGTCGGCGTTCGGACGGTCTTGCTTCCGGCCGCAATCGCTGGTTCAGCCATCCTCTTCGGAATTCTGGCGGCGATCCGCCCCGAGTTCGCACTCGCGGGGATATTGGCCTTGATCCTCGCTCCGATCATCTTTGCACGGCCGATCGTGGGTCTGTGCGCCCTGGTCTTCATGAGCTTCCTCGAGAGTTACTCGGAGCTCGCGGGCATCGTCTCGGCAACAAAGCTCATCGGAGCAATCCTTATCCTGGCCTGGCTGGGAATCGCTGCGACCTCGAAGTCTCGCGACTGGTCCAACCGTGGTCTCGTCAGTCGCGAACCGTTGCTTGCGGCCACACTCGTTCTCTTCGTTGGATGGGCGGCGGCGAGCCTCGCGTGGGCGGAGGCTCCATCGGCGGCCCTAAGCGTGGTCTTACGGTTCGCGCTGAACTTCGCGCTCTTCCCGATCGCTCTCATTGCGATCCGAAGGCGACAGCACGTGCTGTGGTTGCTCGGAACCTTTCTAGCCGGAGCGTTCGCGGCTGTCGCGTTGGGAGTGCTGGACGGTTCGCTCCACAGCGCGTCAACGGAGGACCGGCTCACGGGGCCAGGGGTGAACCCGACTCAGCTCGGAACGTACCTCGTCGTGGTGGTCCTCGTCGCCGCGACCCTGACCGCGAATCGGCGCTGGTCGCCCACTGCCCGCGCGGCGGTGTTCGCCGTCACCGCACTTGGCGGCATCGCGGTGTTGATGACGCTCTCGCGTGAAGCGCTAGTCGGGCTCGCGGCTGCGTTGATCCTCGCTCCGCTTGCGATCGGGCGAGGCAGACGGGGAATCGCGCTCCTCTTCATCGTGCTTGCTGTCGTCGGCTCAGTCGCTTGGTATGCCGCTCTCGCGCCCCCGGGCTCTGTCGAGCGCGTCACTCATCCCGGGCGGGGCGGGGGCACGGGACGTGAGGACCTCTGGCGCGTGGGCTGGCGAATGGCCAAAGACCGACCGGTCGCCGGCGTAGGAGCAGGCAACTTTCCCGTGGCGTCGATCCATTACGTGCTCCGGCCCGGCAAGACGGAGCGCGACGAGATCATCGTCGACAAGAAGAAGGTCGCGCACAACATCTACCTAACGGTCCTGTCCGAGCTCGGAGCCATCGGGTTCGCCCTGTTTGCGCTGATTCTTGGCCAGTGCCTCATCCGGGCCGGCCAGGCGGCTCGCCTGTTCCGGGACCG
>JGI10216J12902_100471391_pt1 | contig 13323 bp, 13 predicted proteins | sample KanNatreferecore_FD_12902 | JGI IMG/M metagenome (IMG submission 12902)
CGGCAGTGGGTATCTACGGCGATCCCCGGCTCGCCAAAGGCATGGCCGCGAATGACATTGGCGGTCTTTCTACCGACACCGGCAAGCTCGATGAGTTCTGCCATCGCTGACGGTACTTCGCCGTGATGATTTAGAACCAACTGCTCGGCACAGCGCTTGAGCGATTTGGCTTTGGCGCGAAACAATCCCAGGGTGCGAATAACCGACTCGATATCGGCTAACGAAGCTTGCGAGAGCGCGAGGGGGTTGGGATAGCGCGCGAATAGTTCCGGCGTGACTTTGTTTACCGCTGCATCCGTGCACTGGGCGGACAGAATCACCGCCACCAGCAGCTCGAAATTGTTACGGTGAGCGAGAGGGCACTCGACCGCGCCGTAAAGACCCGCCAAGCCGGTAGCGATGGCAGCGGCACGCTCGGCTTTTTCTTTCGCGGATTCTGCACCGCGAAACCGTGCGTTGGCGTTCGCCGGAGCTGCATTGCCCAGCGCTTTAGCCGGCGCGTCGAACCCGAAAGGCGCTCTTGCCGGCATAGACGGCTCGCTTTCCTAATTCCTCTTCGATACGCAGGAGCTGATTATATTTGGCCGTCCGCTCACCCCGGCAGGGCGCACCGGTTTTGATTTGGCCGGCGTTGGTCGCCACCGCCAGATCGGCTATGGTGACATCCTCGGTTTCACCGGAACGGTGTGACATTACCGTAGTGTAACCATTTTCTTTGGCCAGTTGCATGGTCTCCAAAGTCTCCGTAAGGCTGCCAATCTGATTGACCTTGATTAATATCGAGTTAGCGACGCCCGAGTCGATGCCGCGTTTCAAACGCACCTTATTGGTGACGAATAAATCGTCGCCGACTAACTGAATCTTCTTGCCCAAGGCTTGGGTCATCATGCGCCAGCCTTCCCAGTCGTCCTCGGCAAAACCATCTTCGATGGAAATAATCGGATACTGGCGCACCCAGTCTTGGTACAATTGCACCAATTGCTCCCGACTGCGGCTTTGGCCGTCGGATTTTTTAAAAACATATTTACCGTCGTCATAAAACTCACTGGAGGCGACATCCAACGCCAGGGCTACTTGGGTGCCAGTCTTGTAACCGGCTTTAGCGACAGCTTCGAGCAAGAGCTCGATGGCTTCAGCATTGCTTTTGACCCGCGGCGCAAAACCGCCTTCATCACCGACGCTGGTGGACAGACCGCGGTCATGAAGAACCGTTTTCAAAGTCGCGAAGATTTCCGCGGCGCCACGCAGCGCTTCTTTGAAACTTTTCATGCCGTAGGGCACCACCATGAACTCTTGCACATCGACATTGTTGTCGGCATGGGCGCCGCCATTGAGGACGTTCAACATCGGCACCGGCAGGGTCTTGCCCGCCGTGCCGCCGAGATAACGATAGAGCGACAAACCTTGGGAACGCGCCTCGGCCTGAGCCACTGCCAAGGAGACGCCAAGAATCGCGTTGGCGCCGAGTTTGCCTTTGTTTACAGAGCCGTCGAGGTCGAGCATGATGCGATCAACGGCAACCTGATCGCGGCCGTCTTTGCCTCTTAGCCGCGGCGCGATTCTTTCATTGACATGGGCGACCGCGCGGGCCACCCCTTTGCCGAGAAAACGCTTGCCGCCATCGCGCAACTCGATTGCCTCATGGATGCCGGTGGACGCTCCGGAAGGCACAGTTGCCCTTCCGAGCACGCCGTTTTTGAGCGTCACTTCCACTTCCACCGTCGGCTGACCGCGCGAATCGAGCACTTCCCGTGCATGCACTCGTTGAATTTTCATCGTCGTCTCCTGGGAAAAATTGTTAGACAAGACAAAATCACAAAATATGCTATATTGCTATTAATCCCGATGATGCTTCAGTTGTCGACACGCTGGCCGCTCTATTTGCTCGGTTCGCTGATTCTATTACTCTCACTCGTCACCATCGTCGGTGAGCGCGGCGCGCTGCACCTCTGGCGTCTGGGCGGCGAGAAGAGCCGTATCGACGAACAAAACTACCGCATGCAGCGCGACAACGAAATGCTGCGGCAAAAGGTTTCCCGCGTCCGTAACGACAATCATTATCTGGAAAAATTGGCGCGCGAGGAACTCAACATGGCGCGACCCGGGGAAGTGGTCTACCGCTTTTCCAAAGCCGAGTCGCGACGCACCCCCAGCCCCTTCAACGAGCCTTCTGAACTGCCCCCGTCAAAGGAACGAAGCGGACGTCGGTAAGCGTTTCGACGAACTCCTTACCGGCGCGTTTGTATATCCGCACCAATCGCTGGGTTTGTCCTGGGTCTCCCAGGGGCATGACGATTCGCCCGCCTTCCCGTAGTTGCCGCCATAGCGCTTCGGGCACTTTAGGCGCCGCCGCCGTAATCAGAATGGCGTCGAAAGGCGCCCTCTCCTCCCAGCCGAAAAATCCGTCGCCGATTTTCAGAAAGACATTCCGAAAGCCGAGCCGGTGCAATATCGGCTTGGCACGGTCGCTCAGCCACGTGATGATTTCTATTGAATAGATTTCCCTGGCGAGCTGAGCCAAGATCGCGGTCTGATAGCCGGAACCAGTGCCAATCTCAAGGACCTTTTCCTGGCCTTGAATTTCGAGCAGTTCGGACATGTAAGCGACGATGTAAGGCTGCGAAATCGTCTGGCCATCGCCGATGGGCAGCGGCCGGTCATCGTAGGCGGAGTCGCGCACTATCTCGGGTACAAACAAATGACGTGGCGTCGTCGCCATCGCCGCCAGGACTCTTGAGTCCGTGATACCGCGGCCACGTAGATCGCGCTCGATCATGATGCGCCGCGGCACGGCATAACGGTCTTCTGGTTCCGCGCTTCTCAAATCCGCCAGCGCGGCGAAAACCCACAAGACACCGAATCCCAGGATAAACACCTGGGTAAAAAGCGCTGGTCTAGGATTTATCTTTGAAAACGAAATGGTAATACTCATCCATGTCCATGAGGGAGTCGAGTTCTTCCTCGTTCTTTAAGCGAACTTCGACGAGCCAACCTTCGCTGTGGGGATCTTCGTTGATGACCGCGGGATTATCCTCTAACACAGAATTGACCGCCATCACTGTTCCGGTCACCGGCGAGACTAGTTCATGCACCGTTGAGGCTGATTCGATCTCGGCAAAGATCTCGCCCTCTTCGATACTGTCGCCGACATCCGGCAGCTCGACCGATAGAACCGAACCGAGCGCACCCTGAATATAGTTGGTGAGTCCGAGATGAACATGGCGGTCTTCGACACCGACCCAGACATGCTGTTTGCTGACCTTGACTTCTTTTTCCATCATAATTGGTAATCCATCCCTACAAACTTTGTCGTGATCCTGTCAAGAGTAGTGTTGCCGCTCGACGCCGCCTTGACATTATAATTGAATTCACAGTAGCGATAGTCGAATTGGGAAAGCAAATCATGCGGCGTTCTCACCGTAAGGAGCACTATGACAACGAACCATCCCGCGGCCGCCGGCGCGGCCCTCGTCGCCGGCTTGAAAAAGGCCGGCATCGATTTTATCGCCACCCTGCCGGACGAGAAAATGCTCGAAGTGATCCGTGCCGTCGAACGTGACCGAGAAGTAAAGCATGTACCGCTGTGCCGCGAGGAGGAAGGCATTGGCATTTGCGCCGGCGCTTATCTCGCCGGTAAGAAAACCGCGATCATTATGCAGAACGCGGGCTTTTTGAATAGCTGCAACGCACTGACCACTACATCGCTGCAGTTGCAAATTCCGATCTTGATGCTGATCTATTACGCCGGCGATATCGGCGACCGCGGCTTTACCACCCTCGGCGCGGTAACGGAACCGGTCTTGCAGGCGATGGGATTCCGCACCTACGTGTTGCGCAAGCCGGAGGACATCGATGAGGTGCTGGCCGGCGCGCAGATTCTCGCCGACGATTCGAAAAAACCGGTGGCGGTGCTGCTGACCAAGAGCGTCCTGGGAGTAAAATGATGCAACGCTTTGAATATCTGAAAACTGTTGCCGCGGACGCCCAAGATGCCTTGGTGGTGTCTACCGGTTGGGGCTCACGGGAATGGGGAGCGGTGCGGCCGAGCGAAGGCAATCTCAAGACCCGCACCCTTGGCCTGGTGTCTTCCATCGCCGCCGGCCTAGCTATCGCGTTACCGCACCGCAAAGTGATCGCCATCGATGGCGATGGCGCCTTTCTGATGAACCTATGCGGTTTACCGACGATCGCGCGGCAGAGCCCGGGGAATTTGCTTCACCTGCTTTTCGACAACGAAATCTATGAGGCGTCGGGCGGCACCGCCACTGCGTCGCGCAGTACTGACGCGGTGGCCATAGCCAAGGGCGCGGGTTACCCTCACGCCCTGTGGGTTGACTCACCGGAGGCGTTTCGCGGTGCATTCCTGCGCGCTTGGGAGAGCAACGAGTTGACCTTGATCGCGGTCAAAGTCGATCCCGGCCAGCCGAAAAACCTACCCCCGCTAAAACTAGACGAGATCGAGAACAAATACCGCTTCATGCGCTACCTGGAGGCGAGCGAGAACAAAGGCATTCTGAACCCGGGATTCGACTCGAAATTATAGTTGGCGCTAGGCTCCGCCGGTTCCGGTTTTTCGCGTTACAGCGACTTCTCGCGCGGCGGCTTCTTTCATCCGTTCTTTCCTGCGCAGTGCCAGTTCGGCGCGCGACAACTTACCATTACGATTGGGTAGGCCGAGCCAGTTCCACTGATCGGGATAGCGGCGAATCGCCGCTTCGAGATAACCTGTGTAGGTCGCCGTGGTCGCCACCACACTCGCTTCGAGATCTTCACGCTCCACCGTGGGGATGGCAGCACCCACCGACAATAGCAAAGAATCGTCGTGCTCGCGGGTCGCGAACATCGGCAACGTGACGGCGCCAGTGCGCAAAGCGAGAGTCGCCGGACCGCGCGGCGCCGGCAGTTGCATGCCAAAAAAATCCACCATCACGTCACCCGACTTGAATTCATCGGCGATTACCAGCACGATGCGATTTTCGCGCAGCGCCTTAATTATACCGCGCGCCGCTTGGCGCCGCGGTTTGGCGGGAATCGTATGAATGCCAACCTGCGATCGGTAGTCGTCGGTGAGCCGGGCAAACCGTTCATCGGCCGGATGTTTCACCACCACACTGAAGGGATACCCCGCCGCCGCCAGACGCGCGCCGATCATGGTGAAACCACCGAGATGCGCGCTCAAGGCGAGAACACCTTTGCCTTTGGCCAAGGCGCTTTGCAGATTTTCTTCGCCGTCGAGCCTAATGGTGTCGATGATCCGCGCTTTCGAACGATGTATGATCGCCGTGGTATCGAATACGCCGCGGGCAAAGTTCTTCCAAGCGCCCCATACCAACACTCGACGCTCCGCCTCGCTAGGAATTTCCTTGGCTAATGCCGATGCAATGTTTTCCTCCATCCGACTGCGATACTGCGACATCAGCTGGAAAGATAGCCATGCCAGCACCGTGGTAAACCGATCGACGACTCGCGACGGAATGTACGGCACAGACGCAATGAATCCGCGTAACCAAAATTCGCCGATGCGGTAGCGCAAGTCGTAAAAAAACTGTCCGAGCCGCGAGCGCCGCCGCTTTAACCTAGCCATATATGATTTATGAATTCGTTTGGCGGGCTTTTCAAGTTGCCGTGAAAGCGAAACCGGCGGCGCTGGGTCATCCCACGTCGCCGGTGACAGGGTAATGCTAATTACCGGTTAGTGGCCGGCAGCTCGGCGCAGCCGGGGTTTAGGCCGGCCGGAAATCGTCATGCCACGGCGCGGTTTACCCCGCACTGGCCGCAATTGAATCACTTGCGCCGGGGTCTGCTGGGCGACGCGCTGCTGTTGCCATTGCGCCAGACCACGGCGCAGATAGTCAGGATCGAGTCCCAATGTTTCGCAGACGATATTGAAGGAGAAGACTCCTGAATCGTCGCGCTGGAAAACCCAAGCTTCGGTGTCGTGGAATTGGACCTTGCCCTTGCTGTCGCGGGCAAGTAAATATTTTTGAAAACAGGCGACGGCATCCTCTAAAATCGCCAGCATGAGTTTTTTCTCGGGCTCCAAGTGCAATTTGCGCCGGAAGGTATCGAGATATTGGTCCGGCAGCAGCGTGTCCGGCTGAAACAGCGAAGTCACCCGCTCGTCCATACTCAGTCCATTCTCATAAGCCATGAAAACCACCTCCCCTTCGGATGGGGCCTAGATCCCCGGTTGCAGCAAGAACTTTCGCATCCCGGCTACGTCGCACTCGAAAGAGAAGAGGAGCCAATAAAGTCCCGGCAAGGCGAACGTCGCAAGCCCGCAATCGACGTCCCACAGAGCACTGCGTTAATCTTCTGCTGCACTTCGCTCCACACGCCGATCATCGTACAGCGGGGCATTTGGTCGCAGCCCAGGTGATCGTCGAGGCACACATTGACGGCGATCGGTCCGTCGATCGCCTCGATGACATCGTTAAAAGAAATTTCCTCGGGCGCACGCGCCAGCGCGTAACCGCCGCAGGACCCGCGTTTCGATTTGAGCAGCCCGCCGCGAACCAGGTCTTGAATAATCTTTTCCAAAAACTTGCGCGGTATGCCCTGCTGCTGAGAGATCTCCGCGATGGAGCAACATTTGTCGCGGTCTTGGCCCGACAAATAAATCACCGCGCGTAGACCGTAATCGACCCGCCGCGGAATTTGCATGAGCCCCATATATTTCCCCTCATTACTAACGCGCGCCAACAACGCTGCGATCGTCTCGCGGCCGGACTTGGCTGCCCAACCGCCCGAGCGCTGAAAGCCCTTGCAAGCGTTGGACGATCGCCGGCACTTTTTCGATGACATAATCGACTTCTGCTTCGCTATTGAACCGGCTCAAGCTGAAGCGCACCGCCCCCTGCAACCAATCGGCCGGCAGGTCCATCGCTCGTAAGACATGTGAAGGCTCAGCGGAGCCGGCGGTACAAGCCGAACCGGTGGAAGCGCAGATTCCTTGCTGGTCCAAAAGAACCAGCATCGACTCGCCCTCCAGATAACGGAAGCTGATGTTCAAGGTATTCGGCAAGCGCTCTTGGTTGCGACCATTGACCCGGCTCTCGGGACAAGTTGCCAGCAACAGAGCTTCCAAGCGATCGCGCAATTGTCTCTCATGTTCACTGTCGGCTGCGATCCGACTCAGGGCAATCTCGGCGGCTTGGCCGATGCCGACAATGCCAGCAACGTTTTCCGTGCCGGCGCGCCGATTGCGCTCTTGGTGGCCGCCGATTATGAACGGCGGGAAAGTGATACCGCGGCGCACGTACAGCGCGCCGACGCCCTTGGGTGCATGAAATTTATGGCCGGAGATCGTCAGCAAATCGATCGGCAGCGCGCTGACGTTAATCGGAATCTTCCCCGCCGCTTGAACTGCGTCGACATGGAGCGGAATGCCTTGGGAACGAACCAGCCCGGCAATCTTTTCGATGGGAAAAATCACGCCGGTCTCGTTGTTAGCCCACATGATCGAAACCAGAGCCGTATCGCCGGATAACGCGGCGGACAGTTCGGCCAAATCGAGCGCGCCGTCCCGATCGACGCTGAGCCAGGTAACCCGATATCCTTTCTTTTCAAGGTGCTGGCACAATCCCAACACCGCGGGATGTTCGACTTTGGTCGTAACGATGTGGCGCTTGTCCGGCCGCGCTTCGAGCATGCCGCGGATCGCCGCGTTATCGCCCTCGGTACCACAACTGGTGAAGAGCACTTCCACCGGATCGGCGGCGCCAAGAAGCGCCGCCACTTGAGCGCGCGCCTCGGCGATTTTCCGACCGACATCGCTGCCAAAGCGGTGGATACTCGACGGATTGCCGTAATAATCGGTGTAGTACGGCAGCATCGCGGCAACGACTTCCGGCAGCACTCGCGTGGTGGCATTGTTATCGAAATAAACGTCCATAGGTTTCATCAAGCGTTACGGCAACTAACCGACACTTCCCTCTAGACTTACGCCCAACAATTTCTGCGCCTCGACGGCGAACTCCATCGGCAATTCTTTGAATACTTGCTTGCAGAACCCATTGACGATCAGGTTCACTGCGTCCTCATTCGAAATGCCGCGCTGGCGGCAATAGAAAAGCTGATCCTCGCCAATCTTCGAGGTCGATGCCTCATGCTCAACCTGGGACGCGTTGTTCAACACTTCCAGATAAGGAAACGTGTGGGCGCCGCATTTATCACCCAACAATAACGAATCGCACTGTGAATAGTTGCGCGCGCCGCTGGCGCCTTTCATGATCTTCACCAGACCGCGATAGGTGTTCTGGCCATGGCCGGCGGAGATGCCCTTGGAGATTATCGTGCTTTTGGTGTTCTTGCCGATATGGATCATCTTGGTGCCGGTGTCGGCTTGCTGGTAATTATTGGTCAGCGCCACTGAATAAAATTCGCCGACCGAATCGTCTCCCTGCAAAATGCAGCTTGGATACTTCCAAGTAATTGCCGACCCGGTTTCCACCTGAGTCCAGGATATTTTTGAACGCGCGCCCAAGCACTTACCGCGTTTGGTGACGAAGTTGTAGATACCGCCTTTGCCTTCTTTGTCACCGGGATACCAGTTTTGCACTGTCGAGTATTTGATCCGCGCATCTTTATGCGCGATCAACTCGACCACCGCGGCGTGCAACTGATTCTTGTCGCGCATCGGCGCGGTACAGCCTTCGAGATAACTCACGGTGGCGTCTTCCTCGGCGATGATCAGCGTGCGCTCGAACTGGCCGGTGTCCGCCGCGTTGATGCGAAAGTAAGTCGACAGTTCCATCGGGCACTTGACGCCCTTCGGAATGTAACAGAACGAACCGTCGCTGAAGACCGCCGAGTTGAGCGCGGCGAAGAAATTATCGCTGTACGGCACCACCGAGCCCAAGTATTTTTTAATCAGCTCGGGGTGACTCTGTACCGCCTCGGAAAACGAGCAAAAAATCACACCCATCTCGGCGAGCTTGCCCTTGAAGGTCGTCGCGACCGAAACACTATCGAACACTGCATCGACGGCGACGCCCGCGAGGCGTTCTTGCTCCTTGAGCGGAATACCGAGCTTTGCGTAGGCCTCGAGCAGTTCGGGGTCGACGTCTTCCAAGCTCTTGGGACCATCGTTCTGTGACTTGGGCGCCGAATAGTAACGCACCGTTTGATAGTCGATGGGCGGATAGTGAATATTGGCCCATTTCGGTTCGGCCTCGGCCTGTTCCAGCTTGGCCCAATAACGATACGCTTTCAGACGCCATTCGAGCATGAATTCCGGTTCATTTTTCTTCGCCGAAATGAGCCGAACCACGTCCTCGTTCAAGCCCGGCGCCATGGTATCGGCTGCGATATCCGAGACAAAACCGTATTTGTATTCGCGCCGGGCGAGATCTTCGACAGTTGTGGACGCCATAATGTTAGTCCTTTATTTACTCTTTCAAACGGCGAACGACGCGCCGCAACCGCAAGCCTTTTTAACGTTTGGATTTTGGAAGACGAAGCCCGATTGCATCAGCTCGTCCTTGTAGTCGAGTTCCGTGCCAGTCAAGTACAGCAGGCTCTTCATATCGACTAAAACCTTGGCGCCGTCTTTCTCGAAAATCTTATCGGTGCCTTTGGGCATATCGAAGTCGACTTTGTATTGCAGACCTGAGCAACCGCCGCCAACGACTTTAACTCGAAGCCACTGGCCGTTGCGGTTCTCGGCGGCCGCCAACTCCTTGATTCTTGCCGCAGCCCTCTCAGTCACACTCACTCCCATTGCCATAGTTTTTCTCCTGCAAAAACGCTGAAGACGTAAGCGAAGTCGCTATTGCTTGGCGTTCGCCTGTTGCTGTTGGCCTTTCGCCGTGTTGTACAGCGGCGATATCTGTCGCAGCCGGGACACTTCCTCTACCACCCGTTTGACGGTGTAGTCGATCTCTTCTGCGTTGGTAAAACGGCCCAAGCCGAAACGAATGGCGCTGTAGGCCAGTTCGTCGGCAAGGCCGATCGCTTTCAGCACATAGGACGGTTCCAAACTCGCTGACGTACAAGCCGAGCCGGTGGATACGGCGATATCCTTTAGCCCCATCAAGAGCGATTCGCCCTCGATGTGAGCAAAAGTCAAATTCAAGTTGCCGGGCAAACGCTTGACGGCATGGCCGTTGAGCTGAACACCGTCGAGCTGTTTGAGAATGCCGTCCGTCAAGCGCTGGCGCAGCGCGATCAAGCGTTCGGCCTCCGCGCTCATTTCTTTTTGCGACAGTTCACAGGCTTGGCCGAGCCCGACGATGCCGGGAACATTTAAAGTTCCCGACCGCATGCCGCGCTCATGGCCGCCGCCATCGATGAGTGAGCCCAATTTCACCCGCGGCTTAGCCGAGCGCACGTAAAGTGCGCCGACGCCTTTGGGGCCGTACATTTTATGCGCCGTCAGTGACAACAGATCGATACCCATGTCGTCGACCGCGATGGGAAACTTACCGACGCCTTGGGTGGCGTCGGTATGAAACAAAATATTTTTCTCTTTAGCCAAGCGACCGATCTCTTTGACCGGTTGGATCGTGCCAATCTCATTATTGGCCGCCATAATCGACAGCAAAATCGTCTTTTCCGTGACAGCCGCGCGTAAGCGCTGCAGATCGATAAGTCCATCCAACCCCACCGGCAGATAGGTTACCTCGAAACCATGTTTGGCCAGGACCTTACAGCTATCCAGCACCGCTTTATGTTCGATGACGCAGGTGACGATATGGTTGCCTTTGTCACGATAGGCGTCGGCAACGCCTTTGATCGCCAAATTGTCCGACTCGGTGGCTCCACTGGTGAAGATAATCTCGCGCGGCGAAGCCGCTCCGATTAACTTTGCCACCTGTTCCCGCGCGGTATCGACCGCGGCATCAGCTTCCCAACCGAACGCATGGCTCTTACTAGCGGCATTGCCAAAACGTTCGGTAAAATACGGCAGCATCGCCGACAATACCCGTGGGTCCATCGGCGTAGTGGCCTGATTATCGAGATATATTGGCGTTTGTAGAGTCATCACAGCGCTTTTTCAAATTACAGACCTTATTAGTCTGATATCAAGGTAACCAAGACCGAGATTTGAGTCAAGAGCCTATGGTACTTAACTAACTCAGCGAATTATTGAGACTTATTGCTTCCAACAGGGAGCACTCCGCACAAATAACGCCCGGTCGCCGAAGCTGGGTGCACGGCAACGTCCTCCGGCGTGCCTTGGGCGACGATGTCTCCACCGGCGGCGCCGCCACCGGGACCCAGATCCAAGACAAAGTCAGCGCATTTAATCACCTCGAGATTATGCTCGACGATGATCATGGTGTTGCCGAGATCGGTTAGACGGTTGAGCAGATCAAGAAGTTGCTTGATATCATGGAAATGAAGTCCGGTGGTCGGCTCGTCCAGGAGATAGAGCGAGCGCCCGGTCGAGCGACGCGCCAGTTCGCGGGCCAACTTCAGCCGCTGCGCTTCGCCGCCCGAGAGGGTTACGGCAGATTGGCCAAGGGTCAAATAGCTCAGCCCAACCTCACGCAACATGCGTAACCGGTCATGAATCGGCGGCACAGAGCTCAGCAGTTCTGCCGCTTGTAGGACCGTCAGGTCTAAGACGTCGGCGATGCTCAACCCTTTGTATTTGACCGCCAAGGTCTCGCGGTTATAGCGCCGCCCTTTACAGGATTCGCAGGTAACGAACATCTCGGGGAGAAAATACATCTCGACCCGAGTGACACCGTCGCCCTGGCAGGTTTCACAGCGGCCGCCCTTGGCGTTGAAGGAAAACCGTTCGGCTTTGAAACCACGCACCCGCGCTTCGGGAACCTGCGCGAACAGCTCGCGCAAATGATCGTGCACTCCCATGAATGTCGCCGGGTTAGAGCGCGTCATGCGACCTATCGGCGATTGATCGATGGCGATGACTCGGTCGAAGCATTGCCAACCGGAAATTTCCTGCGATCCGACGCTCTTGCCACTGCCTTTCTGCAACCGCTGGCTGACGTCGCTATAAACAACCTCCATCACCAGCGTACTTTTGCCCGCCCCCGAGACGCCGGTGACACAGCTCAATGCGCCGATGGGAAAAGCTACCGTGAGGTTTTTTAAGTTGCGTCGGCGAACACCCGTAAGCTGCAAAAATTTGCCGCTGCCGGCACGCCGCTGCGGCGGCCGAAGAATCTCCAACTCGCGCGCGAGATATTTTCCAGTAAGTGAGCGATGATTTTTTTGTAATTCGGCGGGCGTGCCGTGCGCCACCACTTCGCCGCCGTTGACACCCGCGCCCGGTCCCATGTCGATGACGTGATCGGCGGCGCCGATGGTCTCGGGATCATGCTCGACGACGATCACCGAGTTACCGCCCTCACGCAGCTGGCGCAACAGGCGAATCAATCGTTCGTTGTCTTTCTGGTGCAGGCCGATGCTCGGCTCGTCGAGAATATAGAGCACTCCCGCCAGGGTTGAACCGATCTGGGTGGCCAGCCGCACCCGTTGCAGCTCGCCCCCAGACAACGACGTCGTCGGCCGGTCCAGACTCAAATAGTCGAGACCCAGCTCGCTCAAGCAATTCAACCGGCTGACGATCTCGGTGATAATTCTTTGGCCAACCGCCCTATGTTCTGGCGCTACTTCCAGCCCATTGAGAAATGACAGATCTTCACGAATTGAAGCCGCGGCGAAGCCGGCAATACTTTCGCCGGCGACGCGCACGGCCAGACTGGCGTCGCGCAACCGACTGCCGCGGCAATGTGGACAGGGCGTGGCATCGGTCTCATCGGCGACGCGCTTGCCGGCGCCCTTGATCTTAATACCAGTACCATTGCACGCCGGGCAAGCTCCCTCCGGGCTGTTGAATGAAAACAGACTCGGGGTGATTTCGCCCAGCACCGTACCACAACCCATGCAAGTGAAATTCTGACTGAAAAGTAATGGTGCCGGCATCGTCGCACCGGTGCCGAGGATCTCGATCTTGATTGTCCCCTGCCCGGCCCGCGCGGCAACTTCCAGAGAATCGGCCAAGCGCTTTTCAATGCCGTCGCGCAGCGCCAGCCGGTCGACAACGAGATCGAGTTGTCTCGCATTCTGTAGAACAACGGGGATCTCACCGCCAAGCTCGAAGCTTTGTCCGTTGAACATGACGCGATTAAAACCCTGGCGCGCCAATTCTCCTAAACTCTTGCCGGCGCCGCCCGGCGAGAATTGAACCGGCGCCAAGATCAGCAGGCGCGATCCGGGAGCCAGCGCCATGATGCGATCGCCGATTTGCTCGATAGTTTGCGCACTTATTTCCCGGCCGCAGTTGACGCATAACGGCTGGCCAATCCGCGCGAACAAAAGCCGCAGAAAATCATAAATTTCACTGAGCGT
>JGI10216J12902_107982346_pt1 | contig 13321 bp, 6 predicted proteins | sample KanNatreferecore_FD_12902 | JGI IMG/M metagenome (IMG submission 12902)
GTCAACCAACAGCCGACCCTGAACGCGTTGAGTAATATGACGCTTGCCGAAAACGCGGCACAGCAGACGGTCAATCTGGCCGGCATTTCGGCGGGCCCGGCCAACGAGGGCCAGACCCTTACCGTCACAGCGACCTCAGGCAATACGGCGGTGATTCCTCATCCAACGGTGAGCTACACCAATCCGAACACCACAGGTTCGCTCACGTTCACTCCGGTGGCGGACATGTCCGGTTCCGCGGTCATTACCGTGACCGTCAATGACGGCGGTGCCAGCAACAACGTGATCACGCGCACGTTCACGGTGACGATCAACGGTGTGAATCAAGCGCCGACCCTGGATCCGCTGAGCAATGTTGCGGTCAACGAAAATGCCGGACCCCAGACAGTCAATCTTTCAGGAATCACTTCAGGCGCCGTTAACGAGAGCCAGACACTCACCATCACCGCGACTTCCGGGAATACGGGAATGATTCCCCATCCGACCGTCAGCTACACCAGTCCCAACTCGACCGGCAGCCTGACATTCACACCGGTAACCAACGGTTTCGGCTCCGCCACAATCACGGTGACGGTCAACGACGGCGGGGCCAGCAACAACATCGTGACCCGCACGTTCGTGATCACGGTTAATTCTGTGAATCAAACACCGACCTTGAATCCGTTGGGCAATCTTACGATCGACAAGAATGCCGGTCAGCAGACGGTGAATCTTTCCGGGATTACCTCGGGCGCACCCAACGAGAGTCAAACGCTTACGGTCACGGCGGTTTCCAGTGACACGGGAGTGGTCCCGCATCCGAACGTCAATCACACCAGCCCGAATTCCACCGGCACGCTGACCTTCACGCCGGCGGCCAATGCGTCCGGGTCCTCGGTGATCACTGTAACCGTAAATGACGGCGGGTTGAGTAACAATATCGTCACGCGCACGTTTACAGTGACGGTCAATGCGGCGCCGGTGATTTCGGCGATTGCCGATCAGACGATAGCAACGAATTCAAGTACCGGCCCGATAGCGTTCGTTATCAGCGATCCTGACACGTCAGCAGACAGCCTGATATTGTCGGTTGCTTCTTCGTCCGCGACGCTGATTCCGACCAATAACATCTCTTTTGGAGGCAGCGGCTCCGACCGCACCGTGACACTCACACCGACGACCGGAAACAGTGGGAATGCGACGGTCACCATTACTGTCAGCGACGGCATTTCTTCTTCGAGTACGGCGTTTCTGCTGACCGTGCTGGCGCCGCCGTCGCCGCCCGGCGTGCTGACCGTCGTTACCAATGGCGACGGTGGGGTCGCCCTGAGCGCGAGCGCATCCACCATGGTGGTGGGAAAAGCTTATACGGCGACGGCGGTGCCGGCGCCGGGCCAGATCTTTGCCGGGTGGAGCGGGGGCATTCATTCAATGGCACCGAAGCTGAAGTTTTTCATGAGCCAAAACCTCGTTCTCCAGGCGAACTTCGTGCCGGATCCCTTTTACCCGGTGGTCGGCGCCTACTATGGGCTGTTTTCCGAAGAGGATGGGGTGAAGCTGTCGAGCTCCGGGGCCTTCACCGCGAAGATCACTCCTGCCGGGGCATATTCCGGGAGCGTCCAGATCGGCGCTGCCCGTTACGCCTTGAAGGGCCAGTTGACCACGCAATGTCGCGCGACCAATGTGATTGTGCGCACAGGAACTACTCCCCTCAGGGTAGAGCTGCACGTCGGCGCCGAGCCTGACAAAATTTCCGGCCGCATCACCGATGGCACCTGGGTGGCGGACCTGTCAGGAGATCGTGCGGTTTTCAATATCAAAACCCGGCCCGCGCCCTACGTGGGCACGTTTACCATGGCGGTGCCCGGTGCGGACGGCAGTTCGCTGCCCAATGGCCACGGTTATGGTACTGCGCGGGTGGACGCGGCGGGGCGGGTCCGGCTGGCTGGAATGCTGGCGGATGGAACCAAAATTACGCAAAGCTCAGCGGTGTCGAAAGACGGCCAATGGCCGTTCCATCTCGCGCTTTACTCCGGCGGCGGCCGGGCGATGAGCTGGATTACGTTCGCCAACCTTCCGGGAAGCGATCTCCATGGCACGTTGACCTGGATCAAACCGGCTTTGCTGCCGACTGCTTACTATCGCGCCGGATTCTCGATCCAGACGGAAATCATCGGGTCCGCTTTTGTGCCGCCGGTCAGCCCGAATACGATCCTCAATTTCGTCAATGGAACCGCGGCCTTCAATGGCGGCAACCTGGCAGCTGATTTCACGAGCTCAATCACGCTCGGACCGGGCAATGTTGTGACGGACCTGAGCGGCAATGGACTTTCACTCACCTTCTCGACCACCTCCGGAACGTTCACGGGCAAGGTCAATGATTCCACGACCGGCGCGTCCTTCACCCTCAACGGCGTGGTGCTGCAGAAGCAAAACGCCGCTTACGGTTTGCTGCTGGGCGTGAGCGAAAGCAGCCGCGTTACGATCGCGCCGTAATTCAGCGGCCGCGATCTTCCCCGGTTAATAAAACAGTTTTCTTTTTCCTTGCAGGGATAATTCCGAGGAGTAGCCTGCACCGGCTTGGTAATGCGTCGCTCCGGCAGGTCTGCTTCTTTTTTCTGGGCTCGCCGCTTCGAATTTCTTTTCGATGGACTGCAATTCTGTGGAGCTGTTGTGACACCCTGCGGTTTTTTCGCTGGGGCCTTTAATTCGTTCACGGTGGGGTTTTACCCCGTAGCTGTCCCACGGAAACCTCTATACGAGAGAGCGCCGAGAATCAGAACGGGACCCGTTTTCAATGAAACATGTCGTTTACAGAACAGTCAGACGCGCGCTTTTTGCAGGCGTGCTTCTGGTTGTGCTCATTGCCGGCGCGCGATTTCAGGCGTTCGCGGTGAAGAGTGTAACCCTGGCCTGGAGTCCGGTCTCGCAAGCCGACGTCGCGGGTTATATCGTCTATTACGGCAAAACGAGCGGCAGTTACACCGCCGCTGTGGCTGCCAACACCGGAACCAGCGCGGCCATTTCCGGTCTCACGGAAGGTGTCACTTACTTTTTTGCCGTCAGCGCTTACGACTCGCTCGGGATGGAAAGTGAACGATCGAACGAAGTTTCTTATTCCGTCCCGGCCCCTCCCAGCGGTGTATTCAATGGTCTGTTTCAGGAAGCGAATGAAGTCCGTCCGAATAGCGCGGGTTCGTTCTCAGTGACTATTACGAGCGGGTCCACGTATTCGGGCCGGCTGCAGCTGGGGATTGCCCGTTTTTCATTTACCGGCAGATTCAATTCGCAAGGCCGGGCTACCAATGCGATTTCACGTTCCGGCAGCACCCCGTTGACGGTGGAGCTGGACGTCGAAACCGGCATTCGCACCGGCGAGATTTTCGGCCGCGTCACGGATGGAACCTGGAACGCCGAGCTCTTCGGTCAAAAGGCCGAACCCGCTTCCAAAACCAATCCGTCGCGCCTGGCCGGGACGTACACGGTGGTTATGCCGTCGCAGGAAGAAGACCCGGCGGTTCCCGCGGGCCACAGTTTTGGCAGTGTGCGGATTGATTCCAGCGGCCTGTTGCGTCTGGCCGGCACACTCGCGGACGGGACCAAAATCAGTCAAAGTGTTTCGGTCTGCAGCGGCGGGCAGTGGCCGTTGTACATCCCGCTCTATTCCGGGAAAGGTCTGGTGACCGGATGGATCAGTTTCACTTCCAGCGAACCGAGCACCGACCTGAAAGGCGCTTTGAGCTGGATCAAATTGCCCGACTCCTCAGCCCGCTATTATCCGAAAGGATTTGCGAACAAGAGTCAGGCGATGGGTTCAACGTTTACTTCACTCGCCGGGAGCGATCGGGTGTTGAATCTGACGCGCGGTTCGGTGGCGTTCATCGGAGGCAACCTCGCATCGGATTTCACCAAAGTGGTAATGTCGCTGCCCGGCGGCAAACCAACATTGATGGGTGGGCCTGGCATCACGATGAACTTCTCCCTTACGACCGGCCTGTTCACCGGCAAGGTCACCGGGCCGTCCGGGGGGAAACCTTTGTCCTTCAGCGGCGCCGTATTGCAAAAGCTGAATCTTGGTTGCGGGTTTCTCCTGGGAACCAATGCGGGCAGCAGAATTATTTTGTCACCCGTTCACACGCCGGAACCGTTCTTCAGAGGTGTGGACATTACCGCGTGGTAATGCAGGGCAGGGTGGCCAGGCGGCAGGATCAGGTCATTTCCCGTTCCAGACGTTTGACTTCTTCCTTGATCATTTCGGTCACGCGATGCTTGGCAAGGTAAACCTGATCGACAGAGATGCTGAAAGCCTGAGCGACTTTTTCGGCGGCCCATTCTTTGTTCACGTAAAAGTCGAAGATTTGATACTTCTGGGGATCCAGACGGCGCTTTACCCGTCCGATAGCCGCATCGAGCAGGTTTTTCTCCCATTCGGTTTCCCAGATTTGATCGAGCACTTTGCTGTTGGGATCGACGATCCGGTTCACGGTCGGGGTATCCGTACTCGTCTCTTCAGACGTTGATTGATAAGCGGTCAGCGGCCCGCGCTTGCGGAGCTGGTCCGCAATCCGCCAGCGTGTCAGATTCAAAAGCCACGCCTTGAACGAACCAATCTGAGGATCGTACTTGAACGTCGGCATGTGTTTCGCCACGGAAACCATGGTTTCCTGAACGACATCCTGCGCCTCGGAATCGGTCAGCCCACTCTTACGCCCGATGCCGTAGATGAGTTTCCAATAAGTGTCAAAGAAGTCCTGCCAGCTTGAATGATCCTGCCAGTTTTTAAGCCGTTGGATTAAAGTCGCCCGTGTCGGAATTAACTCGTTCCCAGACTGATCCATAGATAAGTAATGTGGCCTCGCACGCCAGTTGGCAAATAAAATAGATTTGAATAGTCCCAGTTTGTTTGCTTCTCTGTTGCTGGTCACCATGGCGCTTATGGCGAGTGCGGATTCCCCGGCGGGCTATGGGACAGAAACGTTGAACGAACGTTGAACTTATACTCCAGAGTGGGCGGGGCGATTCTACGGGCCGCGATTTTTGGGTGCTTCGCGATCTGGGTTCAGACCTCTTGCGCCCAGTCAGCTTCCGGCAGCCAGGCTCCAAGCCAGATCCGGATTGTCGAACTCCAAGGCACCGTCGAAGTATCACCGGCCGGAGCCAGGACGTGGGTGCTGACCCAGACCAATCAGCCACTCCACGCGTTCGATCGCGTGCGCACCGGCCCCAACAGCCGCGTCGCCCTGCGATGGTCCGACGAAAGCGTCGTGCCGTTCGGCGCTTCGACTGAGCTCGAAATCCTGCCCCCGCAATCCGATTCCCAGGCCGGGTTGCATTTGATCAGGGGAATCATTTCCTTCTTCCATCGTGACAAACCCGGCCGCATCCGCGTCATCACCCGCGGTGCCGTCGCCGGCGTCGAAGGCACCGAATTTGTGTTGTCGGTCGCGGAGGTGCAAGGCGCTGAGTTGACGACGCTTTCCGTCATCGATGGACGCGTGCGTTTTACCAATGACCAGGCCGGGCTGGTGTTGACGAATGGTGAGCAGGCTGTGGTGGAGACGGGCAAAGCCCCGGTTCGCCGCGCGGGTTTCGTGGCCAATAACCTGTTGCAATGGTGCTTCTATTATCCGGCGGTGCTCGATCTGGAGGACTTGCCGCTCACGTCGGAGGAACAAAACAATCTCAACGAATCACTCACTGCGTATCGCGGAGGTGACTTGCTGATGGCGCTTGCGAAGTATCCCGCAGGGCGGCAGCCGGCTTCGGACGCGGAGCGGGTTTATTACAGCGCGCTGCTCCTGAGCGTGGGTGACGTTGATAAGGCAGAGGGGACACTCGCTTCTCTGGCAGCCACCGATCCCGCCGGGCGTTCTCAGCGTCTCGGTGCCGCGCTGCGCCGGCTTATTTCGGCGGTGAAACGGCAAACCGATTCTTCGGCGGTTACTCCGGAACTCGCCACCGAGTTTCTGGCAAATTCCTATTACGAACAATCGCGCGCGGTCCGGGACAAATCGCTTGCGGCCGCGCTCGACCAGGCGAGGCAGGCGACGGTCAAATCACCCCGGTTCGGTTTTGCCTGGGCGCGCGTTGCCGAACTGGAGTTCAGCTTCGGCAACATACGCGGTGCCATGGAAGCGCTCGACCAGGCCCTTGTCCTCGCCCCTCGCCATGCGCAGGCGCTGGCGCTCAAAGGCTTTTTGCTCGCGTCACAAAACAAAACCCACCAGGCCATCGAATGGTTCAATCGCGCGCTCACCGTCGATTCCGCCCTCGGTAACGCCTGGCTCGGACGCGGGCTTTGCCGGATTCGTCTGGGCGACGTCGCGGGGCGCGAGGACCTGCTGGTCGCGGCGGCGATCGAACCGCAGCGCGCCGAACTGCGAAGCTATCTGGGAAAGGCGTATGGAAACGCCGGCGACTATTCCCGGGCAACCAAAGAACTGCAGCTGGCGAAGCAGATCGATCCCGCGGACCCCACGTCGTGGCTTTATTCCGCGTTGCTGAACCAGGAGCGCAACCGGGTCAACGAAGCCATTCGTGACCTGGAAAAATCGGAAGAGTTGAATCAGAACCGGAGCGTTTATCGGTCGCAGCTGTTGCTGGACCAGGACCACGCGGTGCGCAGCGCCAACCTGGCGGCGATTTACGAGGACGCGGGAATGACCGATGTGGCGGTGCGCGAGGCTGCCCGCGCGGTAAATTACGACTATGCGAATTACTCCGCGCACCTGTTTCTGGCGAACAGTTATAATACGTTCCGCGATCCGAACCTGATCAATCTTCGCTACGAAACGCCGGCCGAGAACGAGTATCTGCTCGCCAACCTGCTCGCCCCGGTAAGCGCCGGCACGATCTCGCCCGCGATTTCACAGCAGGAATATTCCCGGCTCTTCGAACGCAACCGGCTCGGCCTTGTTTCCACGACTGAATATCTGAGCCGCGGCGCGTGGACCCAGTCGGGCGCCCAGTACGGAATCTTTGACAATTTCAATTACAGCGTGGAAGCGTTCTATCGTTCGGACCCCGGCCAGCGCGTTAACAACGACATCGAAGCCCGGCAACTCTCGTTGGGGGCGAAATATCAGCTGACTTCACAGGACTCCGTCTATTTGCAGGTCAAACATTTCGAGGCGGAGACCGGCGATCTTTTTCAATACTACGACCAAAGCACGGCGAACCCGGATTTTCGAGTGGAGGAAAAGCAGGAGCCAATTGTCGGTCTCGGCTATCATCACGAATGGAGCCCCGGCGTACACACGCTCTTTTTTGCGGCCCGGATCGACGATGAAATTTCCGTTGCCAACCCGACGGCGCCGACGATTGTCGCGTTCCGTCCGGGTGATCCCGGCGCCACAACCCTGACTTCCGTGCAGGGCATCACGATGCGCCAGCAGTTCGCGAACGAGGCGGAGATTTACTCGACGGAGTTACAACAAATCTGGCAACAGCCTGCGCACAATACGATCGTTGGCGGGCGCTTTCAGTCCGGGCATTTCGAGACGAGGAACCTGCAGGACCAGCCGTCCGCTCTGGCCAGTCTGTTTCCAGACATTCCCGATCCGGCAGCGGACCAGGACGTCACGCCCCTTTTCCGGCGCGTCAGTGTTTATGGCTATCATCAATGGGAAATCCTCGATTCGCTTCAATTGATCGGAGGAGTCACGTACGACCGGCTCACGTTTCCTGAGAATTTCCAGACCGCGCCGGTTTCCGGCAGTGAGAAGACAGTGGACCAGATTTCTCCCAAAGCCGGGCTGATTTGGAGGCCGTTGTCGGGCACAACAGTCCGCCTCGCTTATGCCCGCTCTCTGTCAGGCGCCAGTCTCGATCAAAGCTATCAATTGGAACCTTCCCAGGTCGCGGGTTTCATTCAGTCTTATCGAAACGTCATTCCCGAATCCATTGCCGGGCCCGTCGCGGGCGCGAAGATCGAAACCTACGGACTTTCATTGGAACAGAAATTCACGACTGGGACTTATCTCGGTGTTTCCGGTGAATTGCTGAAGTCCGGAGTCGGCCGGACGGTCGGGGCTTTCGATTCTCTGCCGGACCAGGAGGATTTCGCTGTTCCTTCCGGGCTGCGTGAAAATCTGGATTACGAGGAGCAATCGCTCCTGTTCACAGCGAACCAGTTGCTCTGCAAGGAATGGTCGCTGGGAGCACGCTATCGTCTGAGCCGGGCCGTCTTAAGGAGCGATTTTGTTGACGTGCCTGATGTCGTGCCCAATGGCTTCGTCAATTTCATACCCAGACAAACCCTCGAAGCGGTTCTTCACCAGGTCACGCTGCTCGCGATTTACAATCATCCCTGCGGCTTCGTTGCCAGTGGGGAGGCCCTGTGGCAGGCCCAAAACAATATCAGACCGGGCCTCGCGGATGACGACTTCTGGCAGTTCAATGCGTTTGCCGGGTACCGTTCTCCGCGGAGAAAAATAGAGGCGATGCTGGGTGTGCTCAACATCGCCGATCAGGATTATAGATTGAATCCGCTCAACGTTTACAACGAGCTCCCCCGTGAGCGGACGTTGCTGCTGCGCTTGCGCTTGAACTTTTAACGGGACAGCTCCGTTAGACTTCTTACCGGTTTCTCACGGATCAAACCCGTCCAGGGTGATCCCATAGGAGTTGGTCGGAACGTTGTTGGGAAAATAAATCGTGAACCGGTACTTCGGGCTGCCGGTCGGGTCCGGAACCGAGACCGAGGTTTGATTGCAGCCGACGTCCCCGTACTTTCCTACGTACTCAACTTTCGTGTCCGTCCGGTTGGTGTCGGTCGCAGTGTGGATCGTAGTGCCGCTGGAGGGCGCCCATCCCCAGCCTTGTGAGATGGTCTTCCGATAATTGACATATCCAGCATAAGCGCCAGGGCAGGTGCCTTGCGAACCGCTGCTGGCGATAGGAGTGCCAAATACCGTGATCGGTCCGCCGCCTCCGCCGGACATCGTATACACGTTCAAATCAGCCTTGCGGGACGGCACTTTCTCTTTTCCTCTGCCAACGTCGCACGAGTATAATCCGACGTCTTTGACCCCGACATTTTCAATGATCAAAACGCAGTTCGTTTCCCCTTCAATCGCGACGCCATTGCGCAGCCATTGATAGCTGAGGTCCCCGTTGTTCGCTTCGACCGCGAACACCGTGCTTGATCCAACCGGGATCGCGTCGTCAATCGGTTGACGTGTGATTTTCGGGAACTCGGATTGTTCGGGATCGTCGTCACCGCGAACCGGTAGAACGGACGCGGCGACTGCCAATGTCATTATGAGAGTGATGCGCGTTTTCATAATCAGTCTAGGTTGTGTGGTTGTACCAGCAGTCGTTATGCCAGCTTGCCGACGCGAACCGGAAGGTCCCGGAGCGGAGAACCGGGACGGCATCCTCATCGAACCTCCCCCCTTATAATGGTTTGTAAAGGGGCATAACCAAAAAAAGAAAACGCTGTCCTCACCCGGGTTCTTCTAATACTTTCGCACTACCATCAACGCGCCGTGAAGTTTAAGGCCATAACTGAAGGGAATCTTCTCAAGTCCGCGGGGGCAGCGGCTCTGGCGGTGCTTTGCGGTCTGTTGCTTTGGGCCACTCCCCTCGGTGAAGCGTGGGTGAATGCCAGCTATGATTACCTCTTTCGCTTCGGCGCTCCTGCAGTCACCAACAAGGTCGTACTGATTCTAATGGACAACAAGGCGTACGATCAGTTCGCCCAGGAACGAAACCGGATCTGGGACCGGGCGTTGCATACGCAGCTGTTGAACAAGCTGGCGGACGATCAGGCGGCGCTCGTCGTCTTCGATTCTTTTTTCAAAGTACGACGCGATCCCGCGTCCACCGATGAAGCCCTGGCCGCGGCGATGCGGCGGCAGCGCGGCATCGTCCTCATGGCCGAGCAGGCCCAGGTCAGGCTCGACCCCCGGCTCGCCGGCGCGGAACCTACCTTTCCGGCCGAAATGTTTCTCAGCGCCGCGGGAACAAACTGGGGCGTGGCCTGGCTGGATCCGGACATTGATTTAATCGTACGCCGTCACTGGCCTTTTCCCGCCCCCGGCCCGTATCCCAGTTTGCCGGGAACCGCGGCGCGGCTTGCCGGCGCCCGGCTCGATGAGGAACCTCGCGAGCAATGGCTGCGTTATTATGGCCGCGACGGGCCCTGGCCGCACCTCAGCTATGGTTTTGCGCTCGCGCAACCTCCCGATTTTTTTCGCGACAAGATCGTGTTCATCGGCACTCAACCCCACACCTCCATGCCGGGTGACAACGAGGGAGACGAGTTTCTCACGCCTTACACGCGGTGGACAAAAATTTCGGCCGGCGGCGTGGAAATCATGGTGACCGCTTTTCTGAACCTGATGAACGGTGATTGGTTGCGGCGTTCGTCAGGCTGGGTCGAAGCGATCATCCTGACGGTCTCGGGAATCCTCGCGAGCTTCGGTTTGTCACGGTTGCGCCCGTTGACCGCGTGCCTCGCCGCCGCGGTGGGCGCGCTGAGCGTGGCGTTGATTGCTGTTTCCTGGAGTTACGTCACCAACTATTGGTTTCCCTGGTTGATCATAGCCGGCGCCCAGGTGCCGTGCGCGCTCATTTGCGCCATTATGATGCCCACGATTCGCCATGTTCAGGGAACTGTCACCGGGGCAGGACGGGGTGAACCGGTCTATGAAGTGCCGGAAACGCCCGATTACGAATTGTTTCCCCCACCGTTTGGCGAGGGCGCTTATGGAAGAGTCTGGGTGGTCCGGAACGCGGTGGGACAATGGCAGGCGTTGAAAGTCGTTTACCTCGCGAATTTTGACAATAATCCCGATCCCTACGAACGCGAGTTCAACGGCATCAGGCGATACAAACCAATCTCCGACAAACATCCGGGACTTTTGCGCGTGGATTTTGTCAGCAAGAAACGGCCGGGATATTTTTATTACGTGATGGAACTGGGCGATCCGCTCGATCCCGGATGGGAACGCGAGCCGTCCACGTACCGTCCGCGCGACCTGATGAGCGAACGCGCCCGGTCTCGCGGACGGCGGTTGACGGTGAAGGAATGTGTGGAGATCGGGATCGCGCTGACGGACGCCCTGGACTTCCTTCACCGGCAGGGATTGACGCATCGCGACATCAAACCGCAGAACATTATTTTTGTGAACGGCCATCCCAAGCTTGCGGATGTGGGGCTCACCGCAGAGATCCGTCCGCCCGACCAGGAACGGACTTTTGTGGGCACACCCGGTTATATGCCGCCGCCGCCCGAACCTCCCGGGACGGTCCAGGCGGACATCTATGCTTTGGGCATGGTGCTTTACGTGCTGAGCACCGGCCGTAACGCGGCGTACTTTCCCGAAATTTCAACCACTCTCGTCAGCCCAACAGCGCCGGATTTTCTCCCTTTGAACAAAGTCATTCTCAAAGCGTGCGAACCGGACAGCAAACAGCGCTTTGCCACGGCGGCGGAAATGCACCAGGCGCTGCTTGAAGTGCAGAAAGTGTTGGTGGGAGAAACCCCGCAGACGCTGCCTGATCCAGCTCATTAATGTTCCCTTTCCCGGAACCGGCGTCGAGCAGTTGAAATAATTTGAAAGATTCCGGGAAGCCTTCCGTATTACCCATTGCATACTGGCAGGGATCATTACCAGTTGGGGTTACGGGATAAAGGGTTTCAAGGGATTGGCTATTGTTCCCTCCGGTGGCAAGCTGTTGCCCGGTTTCCGGGCAGCAGCTTTTTATTTTGAAAGATCAAACCGCTCGTGGCGTATTACCCGGAGAGACCTGAAGGGTTAGGGGTTTAAGGGAAAAGGGATGTCAGGTCTTGAGAGTGGTTGAGCTGCTGCCCGATTTCCGGGCAGCAGCTTTTTTCTTTCACAACTTACTTCCGTTTCGAGGCGCAAGCAGCCCTCGAATCTCCCTTTCCGGGTGGCTGAACGGGCGCCAATGGCATCCTTGGTGCTTGTGGGATGGGCACATAGACTCATCAATGTCACCTGAAGACTAAACGAAAACGCCAATGAACGGTCAGCTATTTCCAAGTGAAGAGCAGCTTTGCACGGCGAAAATTCTCATCATAGACGATGAAGAGGCGTATACACGCGTCCTCGAATGGGTGCTGAAACAGTCCAATTTCCCGAACTTTCAGAGTCTGACCGATTCCAACCTGGCGCTGGAGCAATTCAACCGGTTTAAACCCGACCTCGTTCTGCTGGACTTATACATGCCCGAAGTGGATGGGTTCTCCCTTTTACAGCAGTTCCGCTCAGCCGTGCCCGCCGGCGATTTCCTTCCAGTTCTTGTCCTCACCGGCGATAACACCACCGAAACGCGAAGCCGCGCGCTCGCGGCCGGCGCCAGTGATTTCCTGGGCAAACCGGTCGACTACGCGGAAGTCATGCTGCGGATCAGAAATTTGCTCCAAACCCGGTTTCTCTACCAGCAGGCTCGACAGATGAAATCTCAGCTCGAAGCCGAAAAGAAATAGCGGGGTGGCGGGTCCCTATGGAAACCATTTCAACAGACCAACTCGATCATCTGCTGGCGGCGATGATCCAGACTGCCGAAGGTGTTTCCGATCTGCTTTTCGTGACCGGCAAACCTCCGCAGGTTGAAGCGCACGGAAAACTTAAACCGCATAATCTCGAACCGCCCGAATCCGTCCTCACCACCCGCAAAATCGAAGGGTTCGCCCGCGCCATCATCGGCACGAACGCCCGGCTGCTTCAGGACCTGGCCGATACCGGTTCCTGCGATTGCAGCTATTCGCTCGCGAGCTTTTGCCGTTTCCGCGTCAACATCTATCGGCAGAACGGCAACTACGCGATGGTCCTGCGCCGGCTCCAGACACAGATCCCGACGCTCGATGGGTTGAAAATGGCGCCGATATTCCGGGAGATCATCAAGGAAAAGACCGGCATCATCTTCGTGACCGGCGGCACCGGCAGCGGAAAGACGACCACGCTCGCGGCCATGCTGAACGAAATCAATCAGACCAGCGAAGTCCATATCGTCACTCTCGAAGACCCGATCGAGTTCCTGCATCCGCATCTCAAGTCCACGTTCAGCCAGCGCGAACTTGGGCGCGACTTTTTCGTTTTTCCCGACGGCTTGCGCGCCGCGCTGCGGCAGGCGCCCAAAGTTATTCTGGTCGGCGAAATCCGCGATCGCGACACCATGGAAATTGCGCTCACCGCGGCGGAAACCGGTCACGTGGTTTACAGCACCCTCCACACGATCAGCGCCGGACAGACGATCAATCGCATCCTCGGCATGTTCACCCGCGAAGAGGAACCCCGCGTCCGCGAACGCCTGGCGGAAACGCTGCGTTATGTCGTCAGCCAGCGGCTGGTCCCCAAAAAGAACGGCGGTC
>JGI10216J12902_108757929_pt1 | contig 13321 bp, 4 predicted proteins | sample KanNatreferecore_FD_12902 | JGI IMG/M metagenome (IMG submission 12902)
GACTGGATCGTGATGAAGTGCCTGGAGAAGGACCGCAACCGGCGCTACGAGACTGCCAACGCCTTCGCCACTGATGTGCAGTGCTACTTGAGCGACGCACCGGTGCAGGCGTGTCCGCCGTCGCCGTGGTATCGCTTCCGTAAGTTCGCTCGGAGAAACAAACGGGTATTGGCGACCGCCGGGCTCGTTCTGTTCTGCCTCCTCATGCTGGGCAGCGGCGGTGGATGGGTGTTGCGAGACCGTGAGGCGCGACAGTCCAAGATGGCCGGCGACTTGCAAGTGGCACTGGAGCGGGCCGAGCTGTTTCACAGTCAGGGGAAGCGTGCGGACGCTTTGGCTGCGTTCGAACGCGCCGTGTTGCTTGCCGCCGAGGGAGGGCTCGACGCGACCGTGCGAGTAAGGCTGGCAGCGCTGAAAGAGCGCCTCGACGCGGAGGCGCAAGACCAAGAGTTCGTCGCGCGGTTCGAGGAGATCCGGATTCTGGAACGGAGCCAGGTCAACGAGAAGGAGAGTCATTTTACGCCTGAGACTACCTTCCCCAAAATCAAGGCAATCCTTGACGGATATGGGATCGAGATCGGCGTCACGGCGCCCGCTCACGTCGCAGCCCGGATTCAGGGCAGGCCCCAGGCCATGCAGGAGCACTTGCTGGCCGCCTGTTACGAGTGTTTCCGGCATTCGCTCAAGGATGCCCCCACCATACAGTGGTTGATCGCCGTGCTGAGCGTCGCCGATCGCGATCCGTGGCGGTCGCAGGTGCATAGAGCGTTGGCGGTAAGAGACCGGCCTGGGCTGGAGAAATTGGCCGGGGAGATGGACGTGGAAAAGCAATCTCCGAGTTATCTGCTGATGGCGGCAGGGTTGCTTCACCCGTCACGGGGCCCCGCCCGCCTGGATCTCTACCGGCGAATCCAGCGCGCCCATCCTGCCGACCTGTGGGCCAATCATGCGCTTGCCCAGGAGCTGATGGTGGCTGAGCAGCCGGCCGAGGCGGTCCGCTACTTCACGGCAGCGCTGGCCCTGCGTTCCCACAATCCTGGGTTGTACGTCAATCGGGCCAATGCTTTCAAGGCCGCGGGCGAATTCGATGCGGCCATCGCGGATGCTAACCGGGCCATCGCCCTTGCTCCCCAGTACGCCACGGCGCACGTTGGCTTGGGCAATGCTCTGTCGGCCAAGGGTGATCGGGAGGGGGCGATCACCGCTTATCGCGGGGCCATCGCCGCTGATCCAAAACTTGCTGAAGCGTATTACAACCTGGGCATTGCCTTGAAGGCGCAAAAGGACCTGGAAGGGACGATCGCCGCCTGCCGTCAGGCCATCGCCATCAATCCGAAATTTGCGAAGGCGCACACCTTGCTGGGCACCTCGCTGTCGGCCACCGGGGATCGGGAGGGAGCGATCGCCGCCTACCGCGAGGCCATCGCCGCTGATCCCAAACTCGCGGTGGCGCACTACAACTTGGGCGTTGCCCTGCACGCCAACAAGGATTTAGACGGGGCGATCGCCGCCTACCGCGACGCCATCGCCGCCGATCCCAAACTCACTGCGGTGTATTTGAATCTGGGCAATGCCCTGAAGGCCCAGAAGGACCTGGCGGGGGCGATCATCGCCTACAAGCGGGCGGTCGCCGCCGATCCCAAGGACACTCGGGCGCTGAACAATCTTGGCAATGCCCTGAAGGCGCAAGGCGATTTCGACGGAGCGATCGTCGCCTACCGCCAAGGCATCGCCATCAACCCCAAAGACGCTCTGGCGCACTTCAACCTGGCCGATGCTCTTGAAGTCAAGGGGGAGTGGAAGGGAGCGATCGCCGCCTACACGGAGGGCGTCCGTTTCAGCCCGAATCATGTCGGTGGCCGCAACAATTTTGCCGCGCTCCTGGCCAATTGCCCTGATCCGAAGTTCCGCGACCCGAAGCGGGCGGTCGAGCAGGCGACGAAAGCCGTCGCGCTGGCGCCTAATGATGCCAACGCATTGGGCACCTTGGGCATGGCCCGTTATCGCTCGGCAGACTGGAATGCCGCTGTTGCCGCCCTGGAGAAGTCGGGCGACCTCGGCAAAGGCGCTGACGGCTGCTTCTGGTTCTTCCGGGCCATGGCCCACGAGCGGCTCGGGGAGAAAGTGAAAGCCCGCCAATGGTACGACCGGGCCGTGCTGTGGATGGAGAAGCATCAGCCCAACGACGAGGATCTCCGTCGCTTTCGCGCGGAAACCGAAACACTGTTGGAAGTGAAGAAGAAGTGACCGCGACATAATCGCAGAGAAAGCAGCGAATTCCGCTCCGTAGTCTGCATCTTCCGTAGTCGAGTCGACTCGCCGCCAAGCAAAGTCCTCACCGGCCTTGAACCGCTTGGGCGCATGGTCTGCGCGCCCAGGTCCACGGTTTTCTTATTCCACCGCAGGCCAAAGGAGAAATGTCATGCGTTGGTTGAAATCGCGTCGCCGCGAACAGAATGTTCGACCGCAAACCACCCGCACTCCTGCCAAGAGCCGGCGGTTCCAGCCGGTGTTCGACCTTTTGGAGGAGCGGGACGTACCCGCGGTTCAGGTGTTCGCCAATGCTCCGGATATCGAGGTTCGCAGCGACAGCGCCGCTGACTCCATCATTCTGCAGGTCGCGCGCGACGATCCCAACCGTTTGGAGGTTGTGGCCAACAATCGGACGGCCACCATCTTCAACGTCAGTTCGGGCCGGAACATCATCGTCAACGGCAACAGCGGACAAGATACCCTCATCATTGACCTCACCAACGGCTTCATTCCGATTTCGGGCTCCATCACCTTCAACGGCGGGAATCAACGAGATCGCCTCCATGTGCTCGGCGTCCGGGATCTTCCTGACAACCCTTTCGGCGGACATTCCTACTCGATCACGCAGGCCGGCCTGGGCCTCTCGATTCAATTCCAGTTCCCTAACAACGCCACCCTGACTCAGTCCATTCAGTTTCCGTTCACCCCCGCGTCGGGTTCCACGGTTTCGGACGAGATGATCTATCGAGTAGGCGGTGTAGAATTCGCTGCCGAGATGAGGGTGAGCACGACGAGCGACGCCACGGCTCAGTTCATCCAGCTGGACTCCCCGTTTACCAACAGCAACAACCGCCTCCAGTTTCGCTCGCTGGACGGGACCACCCGGAACGCGCCGACCCTCGTGTTCAGACATGATCGTCTTGGCATCGTGACCGGGAACGGGGGCGATGTCATCGTTCTCGGGGACACGCGTGACACCGGTCTGAGCGTCGTGGGCGTGAATTCCGGGGCCGGGAGCGATCGCATCAACATCGGCGTGAGCGGTGCGACGACGCGCAGCGGAGCATTCTATGACATCGACGGCGGCACGCAGCCGGGCATTATCGAAATCTTCAGTCCCGCGAGCAGCAACGGACAGGAGGCAACCGCGACCAGTTTTCTCGACTATAACGACCTCACCATGACGGGTTCCGCCTTGCCGGGAAGGGGAGTGGAGATTGAGCAACCCGACAACATCGACTGGCAACTCAGCGAGGGGGCGGACTTCATCACGGTGGATCGCCTGCCGGCAGGGTACGATCTTGAAGTCTTCGGTAACGGCGGCAATGACTTTCTGACCGCCGGCGGGCCGGTCAATGACCCGCCCTTCCCTTCCTTGCCAACTTTTCGGCTTAGCCACCTTCAGGGCACGCTGCGCTTCAACGGCGGCAGCGGTTCGAACGACGAGTTAGAGCTGCAAGACTTCAGCAATACGGCACTCGCCACCACGGCCTTCGATAGAACCTCCCTCTTCCATTCCGAGGCCGGCAACCTGATTCATTTCAGCGAGATTGAGCGGATCATCCTGGATCTGAGCAACGGGCAGGACATCGTCAACGGCGTGCCGCCGGTGCGGACCAGCATCGAAGCCAACGGCGGTGATGACGAGATCGCTCTGAGCGACGCCAAAGTCTCGATCACGGTGCAAGGCGGCAACGGCAACGATGACATCGTGACCGGAGGCGGCAACGACCTGATCCTCGGCAACGAAGGCGACGACGACGTCTCTGCCCTCGGTGGCAACGACACCCTCTCTGGCGGCAACGGCAGGGACACTCTCCTCGGGGGGGCCGGCAATGACAACTTTATCTTCAGTCCCGGCGGCGACTTCACTGACGAGGGGGACGGCGATGGCGGCCTGATCTTTGAAGGCACCGACGGCGACGACGTCATCACCATCCGACAGCAAGTCGGGCCCAACGGCGGCCAAGTTGTCGCCACGATCAATGGCGAAGAATTCATCACCGACTACAAAAACTGCGAGACCATGATCGTCAACGCGGGGGCCGGGAACGACTCCGTCAGCTACGAGCCGACCGCCGCCATTCGCTGGAAGGCGGAATTCCACGGCGGCGACGGCAACGACACACTCACCGGCGGGGACAAGAACGATACCCTCGATGGCGGCGCCGGCGACGACTCGCTAATGGGCGGCCTCGGCGATGACACGCTCCTCGGCGACCAGGGGCACGACACCCAAGACGGCGGCGACGGCGTGGACAACATCATCGAGTCGGGCGATGTCGATTTCACCTTGACCGACACCTCGCTCGACCGCCTCTTCAACAATGTCCTGGTCAGCATCGAACGGGCGAATTTGACCGGCGGCGACGGCAATAACCGCCTCGACGCTTCCGCCTTCAATGGCCAGGTCACGCTCAATGGCGGCCTCGGCAACGATACGCTCCTCGGCGCCAAGGGGGACGATGAGCTGACGGGCGGCCTGGGCAACGACAGCCTCACCGGCGGCGACGGAACTGACAAGCTGGTGGAACAGGGGAACGTCAACCTGACGCTGACCAACACCCGCCTCAAGGGTCTGGGCACCGATTTGTTGGGCCAGATCGAGCGCACCCAGCTGACAGGCGGCGACGGCAAGAACACGATTAACGCCGCCGGCTTCACGCTCGGTTCAGTCACGCTGGATGGCGGGGCGGGAAATGACCGCTTGACCGGCACGAAGCACGATGACCGCTTAATCGGCGGAGACGGAAACGATTACCTGAGGGGCTGCGGTGGCAACGACAGTCTCCTCGGCGGCGCCGGCAACGACCTCCTGTACGGACTCGCCGGCGACGACCTCCTCAATGGCGAGGCGGACACCGACAAGCTGTTCGGCGGCAATGGCCGCGACCTCCTCATCGGCGGCATAGGCGCGGACCTCCTTATCGGCAACGGCGGCGACGACATCCTCATCGCCGGCTACACCGCTTTCGACATCCATGTAGCCGCGTTGGCCGCCATCAGCGCCGAATGGACCTCCGGGCGGTCCTACGAATCGCGCGTGGCCAACTTGCGAGGCGACAACACCGCTCCCGACTTCGCCGCACGCGCCAATGGCGATTTCTTCCTCAAGGCCAACGGCCCGGACGCCGCCGTCTTCGACGACGAGGCCGTGGACAGACTCACCGGCTCCGCTGGCCGCGACTGGTTCTTCGCCAACCTGGATAGCGGCTTTCGCGACCACCTCACCGACGAGCACGGCAACGAGATTGTCGATGACCTGGATTGAGATTGGCTGGAAGGCGTGCCGGTGCGTTCCTTGCAGACGCACTCCGGCACGCTGACCTTCGTTCCCGGCGAGACGACGAGGACGATCGCCATCGAAGTCAAGGGCGGCAGCAAGAGGGAGGCCAACGAGACTTTCTACCTCGATCTACACGGGCTGAGCAACGGTCTATTCACGAAGAGCCGCGGCGTCGGCACGATCCTGAATGATGATTGAACGGTGGCGGACGACGTGCGCCCGGTCTCGTCCATACATCAGTGATGCAAACGAGATTGGATTGACCGTCAGGGCTGATTTCGCAGCCCGCCTTTTTGCAACTACGGGCAAGTCGTCGTGTTCAACTTCGGACGTTCCGGCTACCCCTTCCATCACATTGCGTGCTCCGGTCCAACACCTCGACGCATCGAAACTGAAATACTTCGGGCGATGTGACCGAAGCAGCCAAGCGCTGGACATGTCGAATCGAGGCACAGAACGTCGGGCTCTGATGATGGTCAGGATGGTGTTGTCGATGTCGGAGGTGCAGATGATGCCGTAACGTCCGCGGCGGGAGGCAGGACGTTGCCCGTAGTGAAACCTCCAGCGGTATGGGCTCCATTTGTGAATTGGAAAACGAACGAGGAAGCGAAATCCGTCTCGCAGGTCGATCGACGGAATCTTCACTTGCAACAGCGCCGTGGGCGTCGCGTCGTCAAGCGAACAACCAAGTCGTTCTCCGATCCGGCGACCCAGCGATCCTGGCGAACATCGACACCTTTCCTAGGCTGCGCCTGGCGCAATGCCTGTTTCCTTTTATTCCCCCGAAACCTTGGTGTCCAACTTGCCGCGGGCTAGATTGGTCCAGTCGTTGGGCGCGAGATGCACCGTTCGGCCTTCTTGCACCGTCTGTGCGGCCGTGATACATCGGGCCAGGCGCTCGCCGTCGTATCGGAGAAACTCCACGTCGATGTCGCGCCGTGTTATTGCGGAGATTTCCACCTCGTCGAACGACACCGGGGCGTACAAGCGAAGGAGATCGGCGGTGATCTGCACGTCGCGAAGGCGCACACTGCGCCACTCTGCGCCGCCTTCGCGACGCAAATGATGGATGTCGAAGCGCCGGCTAGGCGCTTCGGTCGACACCTCCACTGCGTGCCCGCCGCTTGCGTCGCCTGTTGACAGGCGCACTAGGTCCCGAGCCGTAGCTGCAGCCGCGCCGGCAACGACCTCCGTCAGATGCCCGTGCGAGAGCGCCATCAGATGGTAGTTGTCGCCCCGCACCGACACGGTCAGCGGGCCGCTGCCAGGCGGCCGCTCGAGGAAGAGCAATTCACCCGGCGTCTGACCACTGACTCCGCCTGGCCACGGCCAGGGGGCTACGCCCGGAAGCCGGCGACTGCCTGTCGTTTCGAGGTCGATGCGGCTGCGGTGCAGCCGGTCGCTGGTGTAGAGGCGCCGGCCGTGGTCGTCCTCCACCTGCGTAATCGCCGCTCCGATGCCGCTGACGAACAGAGTCATAACGCCGGTAAGCACGAAGCCCGGGCTGATCGGCTGATGGCCCTTGTGCAGGATCAGCGAGGTCGGGATGGCGAAGCACCATCCATTATTCGACCCGTCGTAGACAGTGGCGCCGCCACCCGGCACCCCGCCGTTCTGGTCGTAGGTCCACCCCGTCGGCCCAGTGATGACGATTTTGTTATGGCCGCCATCGTAGTGCTGTGGAAACCACTTGTACGGGCGGTTTGAGTTCCACACGTGCAACACATACGATGATCCGCTCATCTCGGCGCGGTAGGGGATGACCGTGTGGGCGGCATCGCCGAACAGACCGTTGGAGACGGAGAGCAGGCAATAGTCGCCGCTCGCGAGCCCGCTCTGGACCCGCTTCCACGCGGTGACCCCATCGCTCAACTGCCCGGCCTTCACCACGTCCAGAAAGTTGCGAATACCTGCTGCGCTGAACTGGCGGGCCTGCATGATGTTGATCGCCTCGTGCAGGTCGGCGCGGGCCGGTTGTTTGTGTTCGGGATTGTTCGCCGGCAAGTAGAAGTCGGGCGGCGAACACCAGCCCATGAAACCGCCATGCTTGAACAGCGCCAGCGCCAGCATTGACATCCCGCCGCAGTTGCCGTTCTTCGCGCAACTCTTGAAAATCTCGTAGAAGGCGACGTCGAGCGGCGCGGCCACCGGGTCGTTGCTGGGGTTGATCGCCAGGTAGGTACGACGGAACAGATCCCAGCTGAAGTCGCTGCCTTCGCCCCAGTTGACGAACTGCCAGCCGTCATGTCGCGGGTCGAATTCGTCGAGAATTCCCATCATCGGCCTTTCGTCAGTACCGGAACTGCACCGGCGGTGAGGGTTGCGAGAGCAGGCCGATGAGATCGACCGACTGCACGCAGTAGAGGTAGTCGACGCCTCGGCGGGCGGAGGCGTCGGTGAAGGTGCTGTCCTGGACGATCCCCGACACCTGTCGGAACGAGCCGCCGACGGTGGACCGGAACACGACGTATCCGGCTAGCTGAGCCGGGTCGTAGGCCGGCGTCCAGGCCACGACTAGCCCGCAGCCCGCAGCGGTCGGCGTTGCTGGGGCGCTGACTGTCGGGGTCGGGGGCAGGTCGCTGGTGTAGGCGAACGTGCTGCTCGCCGGGATGTTGGCGAGATGCGCGGCCTCGCTCTCGTTGCCGAGCCAGTCGAGTCCCGACACGCGGTACCAGTACACCTGGTGCGGTTCGGCGGTACCATCGAGGTAGCTGCCGTGGGCCGCCAGCGGGTCGGGGATGGCAGGAACGTCGGCGCATGACGGCATCAGGCCGGTCCACGGCGTGGGGCTCACCGTGCCGTCGGTGAACACGCAGGCAAGGAACGTCGGCGGGTCGGTTTCCTTGTCGCTGCGGTACACGTGGAAAGCGCGCAGATCCTGGACGGGCGAGGAGATCCACTCGACGAGCACGCCTCGGTTGCGGGCCCGCAGACCGGTCATGACCGGCGCCGGCGGTGGGGTCTTCTCGCGCAACCGTGCACAGCGGTACTCGCCCTCCTTCGGACAAGCACTGGGCTGGGCATAGAGGTTGCCCGCGTGGTCATAGGCCCGCACCCAGTAGCCGTAACACACTGGCGAACCCTCGGGCACGCTAAAATCCTCGAACCAGATTACCCCCTTGGCGGCGAAGCGCAGCTTGGCCTCGCCCACGGGCACGTCGCCGATGAGGGTCATGTCGCAGTGGTAACGGCTCTCGCCGTGGGAGATGACCTTTCCGTTCTTGTCTTTCGTCCGCACGATTCCCGGCACGTAGAGGTAGCCGCGATCGCAGACCCCGCGGTAGATCTGGTAGCCGGCTAGGTCGGGTTCGCTGTTCGGCTGCCACTCGACGCGGATTGAGTTCGCCCCGCCGGTGACCGCCACCAGCGTCGTCGGGCCCGGTGGCCGGGTGTCGGGGACCGCGCCACTGATGACGGCCGATGGCGCGCTGACTTTGCCGAATGGGTCGGTCACGCGCACCCGATAGAAGAACGGTGCCGAGCCATACGGCGGGATCAGCATAGGGTCGAGGTCCGTCCAACTCACGAGCGGGGTAGTAATGTCCTGCGGATTGACGACGACCGTGGCGACCAGATGGGTCGCGAGCGTGCTGAGATCCTCCAACGCTTCGCGAGTGGTGGCGCGGTAGACGTTGTTGGTGTGAGTGGTGTCGGGGAGAATGTGGTTTTCGACGTTGCGGGTGACCTTGCGCCACGTCACGACCAGTCCGGTGGCCGACGTGTTCGCCGACACTTGCAACTCGTCAGGAGCCATCGGCGCCACTGAGCGCACGGGGGTGGCGGCTACCGGTGCCGAGCAGGCGCCCACCCGGTCGAGCGTGTCGACCGAGGCGACGCGGTACCAGTAAGTGAGGCCGTTGTACGGTCCGAACACGTTGACGCCAGCGACGACATGCGACGTGAGGAGTCCGTCGGCGTCCCATGCGGCGGTGTCGAGGAAGCCGGGCTGTGGGGTGGTCAGCGCCTCGCCGGCGAGTCCATTCTCCATGTCGTAGGCCACCGGCTTCGGGTTCACCTGAACGAACGGGCCGCCCGGAGCCGAGGCTCGTTGGACCACGTAGGTCGCGGCGTACGGGTTGCGGTTCCACAGCACCAGCGCCCGGCAGTCGCCAGCCTGGGTGGCGAGACCCGACGGCGGGTCGGGGAGCACGAAGTGCCCGGCCCACACAGGCACGTGCGTGGCCACGACTCGCTCCTTGCCGTTGCCAAGCACTGCACGCAGCTCATACAAGTAGTGCCGGTCGGCGACCACGCCTCGGTCCGTGTAGGCGAGACCAGCGACCTCACCCATCTTCAGGTTGGCGCGCGATGTGGCCCGCACCAGTTCGGTCTGGCGAACGCTTAGCCCGCTGGCGAACACGGCGCCGGGGTCCACAGGGCGAGTCATGGCCCGCGCGTCCACCGCTGACAATCCGTGGGCCAGCGCCAACCACTCCGGCGAATCCGGCGCGACGAGGGCGCGCAGCTCGCGTGCCGTGCCGGGCGGCGTGATCGGCTTGGCGCCATTGATCGGCTTGCCCCACCCATCAGGGCCGTCTTTCGGGCGGCGGTACAGGTTGTAGCCGGCGGCATCGTCGACCCTCTCCCAGCGCAGCACCACATAGGTGCTGCCGTCGTAGGCCACACCCGCGGAGGTCGCGTGGAGCAATGCATGGTCGGCCATCGTCTGCTCCTAGGACAGGTAGAACCCGGACTGGTTGATGCCGGCGGTCAGGTCAACCGAGGCGCACAGCGCCCAAAGGACACAACCGCGCAGTCCGAACGTGCCTTCGAAGTAGGTCGGAACCGGACCACGAATGCTCAGGTTGGCCCATGCGGACGCGCTGACCAGTCCGCCAAGGATCTCGCCGTGCACGTAGATCCCGCATGCCCCGACCACGAACGGCAGCAGCGGGTTCCCGGTGAACGGCGCCAGCGGGCCACCGGCGGCGATCGGCGCGCTGAACGCGCCCGCACCGACGAAGATGTCGACGCCACCGCCGAAGACGTAGACGTTGAATCCGATAGACGCCTGCCCGTAGCCGTAGACGCCGGTCAAAGTCGCCGGCAGGATGGAGCGGGACATCCCGAAGTGCGAGTCGGTCGGATCGAGCACCCACGCTAACGCCTTCGGCACGTTGTTGCCGATGAAGAACCCACCCTCCAGGCCGCCACTCACTATCGGCGAGACAACCCCGACCTTCAACCGGCCCTGCAGGTACTGCATCGCCGGGCTAACGTGCCAAGTCAGCTGGCCGTCGCCGGATAGCCCGGCCACTGCCGCGTCACAGTTGACGTGACCGATCAGTTCGCCCTCGGCGACGCCCTTGGCGAAGTCGAAGAATAGGTGCACCGTCGCCGACGCCTCCAAGTCGACGAGCGCGGCGGACACGATCATGTCGCCAGCGGCGTAGAAGTCGAGGCTGGTCGGGGTGACGGTGAGGTTGATCTCCGCCTCGAATCCGGCTTTCGGCCCGAAGATTGATCCAGTGGCGGCGCTGTGCTCGAGCATCCCGTACATCGAGATCTGCTTGAGCGTCGGCCCGTCGATCCGTGCGCACCCTTCGATTTGGGCCATGCCACCAACGCGGGCGATCACGCTGAGATCGAGGTCGTGGGCCTGGATCGAGCTGATGTGAATGTCGGTGGCGTCGCTGTGGATCTCGACGGTGATGTCGAGCGGATCCGTGTGGAGGAAGCCGAACTTGCCGCCTCCGGTCCCGATGAACCCATTCTGGGTGGCGACATAGTAGTCGACGTTTGCTTCGAGGCACTCGAAGAAGGCGAGTTGCGACGAATTGACATCGTGCCAGGTTCCCGACAGAGCGAGTGCAGTCGGCGCGGCATGTGGCGTGATCGGCCCTTTCGGGACGGTGACGAAGCGCCCGCCACCAGCCTTCGCGTCGCGCACGTTGATCTGATGCAACCCGAAGAATGGGAACAGCACGGAGCCGGACACACCGAGGTAAGGGTCGGCAACGGCGGGGTCGAACTTGGAGAGCTGAATCTCGCGGGGGTTGAAACCGAGTCCGTCAAAGCGCTGACCCCAGTTATTGAAGTCGAGGAAGAATTCGCCAATGTTGCCGTCGGCCAGCATCTCGCCCCACGTGAGGCCGAACGGTTTGGCGAAGTGCGCCGGCTCGGCAATGCCGGCGGCGGTGAGCAGCACTCGGCCGGTGCGCACGCTGAGCACACCGGCCGCAGTGGGTGAGCCGGTGGGAACGAGCATTAGGCCCCAGTGGTCGAGAGGCACGCCGGCCGGCGGCAGGTGGAGGTCGCCGCCCACCAAACATGCGGTCGAGGTCAGCTTGATCTGGGCGAACTCCAGGGCGGCGATGTTGCACGGCGCCGGGATGGCCATCGTCCCCGTGAAGTTCGAGTCGTAGCCGGCGCTGGTGACGAGTTCGGCGACAAGGTTCTGCTTGTCGTTGCCGAACAGGCGGGCAATGAACGGCTGGTTGCCGACGTAGCCGGTACTTGTCGGGTCGCCGAGTTTCTCATTCGGGAGCTGCATGTACGTCGTCAGCGCACCATCCACGCCGGTAATGCCTACGCGGAGCCAACCCTGCACACGGCGCAGCTTGATCGGGTTGGTCCGGCCGCCCGGACGGTCGGGTGAGAACACGAGCGCATCATCGAAGCCGAGGAACGTAACCCCCGCCACCTGATGGGCCGCCAGTTCGGCGAGGCTGGCATCGGCCGCAAAGCTGAGCGAGGGGCCTGCGAAACTGCCGCTGGGCACCGGCGAGTAGGACGCCATCACTCCGGCCGGGAGGTACAGGTAGCCGCGCCTCGCGAACCCGGTCCAAGCGACGATCTCGTCGCCGTGATGGGTCAGTTCGCCCCAGCTAATCTCGCCGCCGCCGTGATCGATTGCGCCAGCGAGGTCGAGGTCGGGTTGGATTGACACCACCGCGATCGGTGTCGTCACCAGTGTGCCGGGCGTGCCCGCGCAAACGGCGTCGATCGGAAACTGCGTGAAGCCGTCCTTCAACTCGCCACTGACGATGCGCGAGTACCATACGTTCATCGCCCCCTTGTCAAAGGTGAACCTCTGGCCGAGCGGGTTGAGCGCGGTGAACGTCACACGTTCGGCGAGGTAGATCGATCCGAAGAAGCCTGAACTCGTGACTGTAGCATTGGTGAACGTGTAGCGGCCGCGCAGGTAGCCGGTGTTGCATGGCTCAGGGACGTACCGCGCCCCGCTGGCCGTGCCGGCGGAAAGGGTCAACCCACGGAACGCCGCCGGCCCCGGCGGGTGGCTGACAGCGGTGCTGAGGTCGAGTACGAACCCGGTGCCTTCGATCACCATGCCGGTGTCGCCGAGCAGCCATGGCCCGAATGCGTCGTCGGGCCGCTCGATGTAGAAGTTGCACGTCGGCGACATGTCGATGATCCCGAGGTCGATCGTCGCCGGTGCGCAACTCTCGGCGTCGCTCAGTTCGCCGGGTACCCGGACCTTAGCCATCGCCGTCGACCGCACCGCACGGATTTCGGACGCCGAAAGCTCGAGCGATGACAGCTCGAGTGTGAACCCGGCGACGACGATTTTGATCGGCCGAGGGCTCGGCGTCGCGGCGATCGGGTACGTCACCGACCCGTTGATGATCCGCGCCCGCCCGGACGCAGCCTCGGCGAGGCTGACGGTGACGTTGTAGAACTCGACGGCGAACTCGTCGGCGTGCGGCCAGATACCCAGCCAATCGCCGATCCCCCGCTCAAACTCGATCACCGACTGCAGGCCGCGACTACCTTGGCTGAGCGGGATGGCGATGGTCTCGCCGACTCTCGCCTGATAGCCGA
>JGI10216J12902_101318470_pt1 | contig 13310 bp, 9 predicted proteins | sample KanNatreferecore_FD_12902 | JGI IMG/M metagenome (IMG submission 12902)
CGGTCGCAGTGCCAAGGCGGGCGATGCAAATCGCCGAACCGACCGCTTGAATCCGCTCCAGTATTGCCGCGCACGCTTCATGGCACCCCGTCGGATAGGATTGCATGACCCGCTGACCAATGGCTAGGTGGGAGCGACGAGCGGTCCGCTGCGAGATCTCGACATGCCGCGTAGCCGAGCTTCTTTATCCATTTGATATATCTATCTATTTTACCGATGGTCGCCGGCGCGGGGACGGCAGCAGGAATATCTAACGGATAGGTGGCCCTTGGCACTCAATTGATGCCACGGCATGCTCGTGCTAGTCAGAATGCTATGCGCCTATTTCTTGCCATCGGACTGCTCTCGCTCTTCTGCATGGGGCAGTTGCGCGCGGCCGAAGGGCCGTTCCCCAATGTGCCGGTCTACAATCCGGATTCTCACAGTTACTTCCAGCTGTTTGGAGACAACGAGAATCCCGGCAACTGGGAAGCAGCAAGAATCCGCGCCGGCCAGAAATCATACAAGGGGATCCGGGGCCGTTTGGCCGTCATTGATAGCGCGCAAATTCATGATTTCGTGCTGCGGACGTTCGATCTCAGCTCGCGGAAGATCAGTACATGGATCGGCTTGCGATACTGGTGCAATGCGCGTCTGCTTCAGTGGGAGGAACAACGGGCGTTTTCACCATCTGATCCCGGCCATTTCAAGATCTGGCACGCCCAGTGGTCCCGCTCGGACGAGAGCGCCTGCACCCTCAGCAAATCTGCCAAGGTGGGATTCGCACCGGTCTATTACAGAACCATCGGAAACGTCACGCGCTGGCAGGCGGTCGGGGCTGCCAAGTACTTCAACTACTATCTCGTCGAGTTCCCCGAGAAAAAGGAATGATCGTGGCAGGCAGCTGGAGATACGGAGCGCCATGGTGAGATGTCTCGGTATTTTCGCTCGCCGCCCGTAGATCTCCAACTCAGTCCGTTTGGCGCGTTTCTTCAATCTGGTGAGTTCAGTTCATGTGGCGACGTTGGGCGCGGATCCTGGTTCCGTTGGGTGCTGCCATGCTCCTAACCGTCCTCGCTCTCAATGTTGGACGTCTGGTGCTCGCACCGACGCGCGATGCATCAATCGATGCGGTCCGGATTCGTAATGCAATGGTTGCCGAGCTCGGAGACCCGGACCAGACCAACTGGTCCCCGAGCGAGATCCCAGCGAACTATCATTGGGAAGCTCTCCCGCCGCCACCCTACTTCACAAAGATTGCCAATCAGGTCATTCCGCCCGACGCTCAGCAAGAGTCGGCGCTCACGAAGGCCATAAGGATCGCCCGTCATCTGCGCGAGACGGCGCACCATGGAAACCCGATTCAAGCGAACACGCGTGAAACATACGAGAAGATTATCCACGGACAGGGTGGTTACTGTTCGGACTTTACGCAGGCATTCAATGCGCTGGCGCTTGCTGCGGGCCTGCAAGTCCGAGAGTGGGGATTCACTTGGGAAGACATGGCAAACGGCCATGCCTTCAATGAGATCTGGGATCCGGCTCTTGGCAAGTGGGTGTTCATTGACAGCTTCATTTCGTTCTACGTCGTGAATTCCGCTACCGGAGTTCCCATGGGAGCACTGGAATTTAGGGCCTCACTCCTGGATGATCCGGGGGCCGGGCAAGCAGAGATCGTTCCGATCGTGGCCAATCATTTCGGCTTCAAGACACATCAGAAGGCCCTTGGCTGGTATCGCCGCGGCGTCCCCCGCATGTTCTTGCTGCTTGGCAACGAAGTCTTTTCGTACGACACCGACCCTCTCATCAGCTTGACGGAATCGTTGCCACGGTCCGTGGAGATGGTGATCGCCATCATGTTGGGCAAGCATCCCAGGTTTCTATTTGTCCCGCCGGCGTCCCATCCCGAAGTGAAAGACCAGCTCGGAGAGCTGCAAGGACAGCTCGTATTGGTCTTGATAAAGCTGGCGGCAATCGCCGTTCTCGGCATCGGTCTGGTTGTCTTTGTCTGGCGCTCATTGCGCGCACGACGGCCATTGGCCCGGAGCAGCTGAGTTACTGGGTGCCGTATCTCTGAAAGATGTACTCCATTGTTACAACGCGATTGAAGGCGTCCGGATCGTGAATGCGGTCGGCATGAAAGTAGCGCTGCATGTATGGCAATGAGACATCGAGGAGTTGAGCCAGTTTTTCCGTCGAGAGGAAGTCCGGGCGCGGCTGCGGCCTGGAGAATCGCAGACGATACGAGTAGCGGCGCAACGAAGGCGGCCTGAACAGAGTAAGCCAGTTTCTTGCGCGATGGGCCAGTGGCGGCGGATCGGAGAACCGATAGCCATATACACTGGGATGGCCGGCTATCGAAGGGCTGAGCCGGGCGATCATGGCTCCTTCGAGACGACCATGAGTCTTGAACTGGATCGGTATGTCCGGGGTGCCATCGATCAGCTGAGCTTGCATGAATGGAAAAACCATGCGGCCGAACCGCGCGTTGAGGTTCGCGTCTCTCCCGGTCCAATAGCGACCCCGAATCAGTGGATAAAGGCTCTCTACGGTGCTGCGCGCTACGTGAGTCTCGGTGCTGCCGAGCTCGGACTGAAAGGTCTGCACCAATTCATCTCGGTAGTTGGCCGCGCTGAACTGACCGGTGCAGGCCCTGGGATCGTAGGTGGAAAAGAAGCTGGAGACGACGTCCTCAAGGGCAAGCGTGCGATCGGGAACATAGAAGAAATTGCGATAGATTTCACCGAGAGAGCCATTGAGCGGGACGCGTCCATCCTCATGCCGCCGCCGCCGATCAATCGCATCGGCTCCATTGTCAAAGATCCCGTCGACCTTCCAGGCGTCGAACAGGACGAAATCCGATTGCTGCTGGGCGAGCCAATCATCACTCTTCCCGTCCAGCGGGAATTTGTCGATGACATCGATCTGCAATCCCTCCTGGCTGGCGATTTGCCGCCCGATCGCCACATCGAGATCGTGTTCCTTGCCATAGACAAACAAGCGTGGCCTGAGTCCGGCGGCGCTGAGGCCAGCCAGAATGAGTCTTGAATCGTATCCTCCGGAAAAGGAGACATGGAGGTTCTCACCGAAGGCAGTGGCCAAGTCGTTGAAGAGCCTCTTCAGTCGTTCGCAATGCTCTTCCACGTAGGAGTCAAACTTCCTGACCGCAAGCGCACTGCTGGGTGCACGAGCCGTCGTGTGGATCATCATCGCGGTCTCATTGAAGGCAAGGAAGCTGCGAGGCGGCAGGCGTCGGATCTCTCGGACAAAAGTCTTGGGGCCGAACGTGGTGCCATTCCAGGCATACTCGTAGACGCCAGACGGATCGACGGTGACCTTCTGGAGGAGTTCCAGCAGGGCCCAGAACGAGCTGGTCGCGATGCCTGCCATTTCATTGACATAGATTTGGTAGAATCCGTACGCATCAGTAGTGATGCGTAGGCCGTCCTTGTCCTTGAGGAGAAGAGCGAACTGCCCGACGGCCCGATCCTGAACAAGCTTTCCTTGTTCGAGGTCCGCGCAGTAGCGACTCAGACCCTCGGTTCCGCTTGCCCCGCGATAGACCAACTGGCCGACAAGGCAGGCAAACCGATCGTCGCCAAACTCCACATAGTGACCGCCATAGCCGTCTAGCTTCCGGTATAAATATAGCAAGAAGCCATCAACGCTAATCCTGCGAGAAAGCTCGAATCCATGCTGACGATGCAGCTCATCCAGTCGCTGGCAAGCGGCTGCGGAATGATCGTTGTCGGGTAAGACAAAGAATGCTGCCATGCAGTGTCAGTCCAGTGGGTGTCTCATTGGATGCGAAGCCATTTTCTGAAGACCTCCGCAACTCGGTGGCAGTAGACGAGCCTATCGCCAGGAAAAGAATAGTCCGACGCCACGTGCAAATCGACGACGCGCCGGATGAACGACAGCGTTTCACGTATGCGTTGCCTCTTAGAGAAGCGCGGCGATCGCCAGATCTCCAACATGCGGCTGATCTCGCCCGGCCACATGTCGCCACAGATGACGTTCCGTGGCGCGGGGATCGGTCCAAGCTCTGCTCCCTCGAACCAAGTCATTTGCAGTCTCGGAAAGTCGATCCCGGCGAGCAGGTCCAGATGAAGCGACTGCCAGTATCGCGGATTGAGCTCGATGAAATCAAAGCTCCCATCGCTATCGCGGACACGATACTCAAGCATGGCGGCGCCCTGCCATTGGAGATGGCGCAATCGCTGAATCGCATCGGCCACCACGACTGCATTTGTGCAGGTCCTTCGGAGGCTCATCGTCCCTCGTCGCGTCGGTTCGTCGTGGACATCGTGAAAGCAGTTCTGCGCAAGAACGTGCCCAGATTCATCCATGAGCAAGGTCACGCCCATCTGGCGGCCGGTCACAGCGCCCTGCAATAGGACCGTTCGATATCTGCGATGCGCTTGCAGGACGGCTTCTCCTGCCTCGCGCGGGGACAGGGGGCCTAGCAAGAGGTCGTCGACGGCGCCGTCGGCATGCCTCGCATCTGCCTTGAGATAGAGATGGGGACCCAGGGCCGTCAGGTGATTCTCATGCGGATGTTGACCGCGGGCAATGATCACAGTGGGAGGGTGGTGATCAAGGAGCCGCAGATGTGACGGAGCGGCGCAAAAGGCCTCATAAACCTCCGTCTTGCTGAGGGCGCGGTAGACGATTGAACGACTGTCCGAGATCGGCAAGAGCGGCTGAAACTCTTCAAACCAAGGCTCGATCGCAAGGAGAAAAGCACCTCCGGGAATGATGGCATCTACATTCGACTGCCTTACGAAGTTCCTTAGCCAGGTGACATAGGTATCGGACCCGAGCGGTGGGCAAACAGACCGAGTGCTGCAGTGGCGCGATGCAAAGCCGATGGCGTCTTTTCGCGGCGATGCGGCGTGCACGCGATAACCGGCTTGCCCAAGGGATCGGATGGCGGCCAGCATGCCCAAGGCATGAGCCTCGGGGACGAGGACGGATCGCCGCTGCCCGTTAGCCTCGGCCATCGAACCTCCGGATACCAGGAGATGGATGGTTCGCCACATGCCATGTTAACGTCTGGCCGAGCGGTTGGTAGTGATGATACCTCTGGTACAAAGCTGGCTTCAGCACTGGAAGGCGGGGGGGCTGCTGGCAGGTAAAATGATACAGTCCCTCGGAAGCGCGCATGTAGGCCTTAGGATGAACAGGATGGCAGCAGGCTTGGGATGAGAAAGAGAGTGCTCGCTATCATACTGCGGGTGGCGAAGTCTGTCGGCCTGTTTGCTCTGGCGCGATGGCTGACGGCAAGAGACCTACGCATACTATGCTATCACGGAGGCGCCCTGCGCGACGAGCATGACTTTAGTCCCGGACTCTTCATGAGCAAAGGCACCTTTGCGACTCGCATGGAATTCTTGGCACGCCATCGCTACCCGGTCCTTAGCCTGGACGAGGCGGTGGCGAAGTTGGGAGCGGGGACCTGGCCGCGTTGCGGCACCGTGATCACGATTGATGATGGTTGGTTCGGCAGCTACCAAATCATGGCCCCTATTCTGCGGAATCATCGATTTCCGGCCACCCTATACATTGCCAGCTACTACCTCGAGAAACAGACGCAGGTGTTCAATGTGGCGGCCAACTATGCCCTATGGCTGGCTCGCGACCAGGTGCTGCAGCTGTCGCTGATCTCCGATCAGCTTACGGGAGACTACCGTTTGGCCGACAGTGGCGCGCGCGGCAAGGCGCGCGAGCTTTTGACCGCCTTGGCCGAGAGTTTGAACGGAGCAGCCGAGCGCCAGAGGTTGTTTCGCCAACTCTGCATGGTGCTTCGCCTGGATGCGGCGGACCTGGAGCGCAGCCGCATCTGCACGTTCCTCACTCTTGACGAAGCCAGAGATCTCGAGAACCACGGTATTGATGTGCAATTGCATACGCATCGCCATGCTTTTCCGCCGGATGACTTCGAGCAGGCTAAGACAGAGATCGAAGACAACCGCCGGGCGCTCGCATTGCTGGGGGACCGGCCTCGCCGACACTTCTGCTACCCCAGCGGCGACTACGAGAGGCATCAGCTACCCTGGCTGGCTCAGTTCGGCATCGTCAGTGCGACGACCATCAAGTCTGGCTTCACGCGACCGGGTGCTTCGCCTTATGAACTGCGTCGGTTCCTGGACAGTGAGCGCGTGTCTCAACTGGAGTTTGAGGCGGAGATGTGCGGGTTCTTTGAGCTCGTTCGCCGCTGCGGCTATGCCATCTGAGAATGGAAGCTCCGCCGCAGACTTTCACTTGACGACTATCTCGTGCAGGAAATTCTCAAGCTTTGTCGCCTGCTCCTGATGCGTAAAACCGGCGCAGACAGCTTCGGACAAATCCGGCAGTTGGCCATTCCTTTCCTTGGTTGCAATCCAGGCGCGCAGCTGTGCGGCGATTGCCTCAGGATCCGTGGTTGCTGCGCCCGCGCCGCGTTCCTTGACGATTGTTGCCGGCACCCCTTGGTCCCATCCCAAGATCAGGATCGGGCGCCGCGCGCCCAGATACTCAAAGAACTTGCCCGGAACATTGCCTTGCTCGAGAGGGCTGTCCATCTGCATCAGCAGCAGGACGTCGGAAAGTCGTTGCTGTCGCAATGATTCGGCATGGCTGACCCGGCCATGCACCTCAACAATGTCCTCCACACCATGGTCTCTGGCCAGAGACCCGACATAGTCGGTCGCGATGCCGTAGAACACGACTCTCACCTTGCGCCTCAACTCCTCATCCTTGCTGATCGCAGCAAACAACGGACTTGGATCTCTCCGTCCGCGATAGATTCCTCCGGCATGGAGAATCCGAAGAACGCCCCGCTCAGGCCATCCGCCCACCGTGGCTGGTGTAATTTCCGCCGGCTGATCAGCTGGATCGTAGCCATTGTAGATGACAGTGACCGGTTTATCGTAGCGTGCGCGATAGGTCTCCGCCCATGGCTCCGAAACGGTCGTGATGGCGGCGGCATGGCGTGTAATCTTGCTCTCGAGCCACTGTTCTAACCGCCCGCGCCACCATGGTGGTGGATAGTACGGGTCATCCGACCAGCGGTCGCGGTACTCGACTATCAGCGGAATGCCGGTTGCCTTGCTGAGCAGGTATCCGAGCAAAAGGGCAGTGAACGGCGGCGCGCTTGCAAAGATCGCATCGGGACGCCACTCATTGATCAGTTGCATCGCCCGCTTGCGTGCCGCAGGCAGCCATCCGATCTGCTTGTCGGGAATGTTGAACAGCAGCTGGTAAAGTTTGGACGCCTGTCCACCGAAGTATGATGTGCCACGCGGCGGCTTCCGGGCGGCAATTGAAGCGGGCCCCGGAGTGACGGCAGGTTTCGCGGGACGCTTCAGAGCGCGGCGGAGGGCATTTTTCGCTCGCCCGGACAGGGAGTTGATGTCCAGCCAGTCCGTCCGGTAGATCCGCTGCTCAGGAATCTCGACGGTCAGGGTCTGGGCGTAGGGCAGGCCCCTTGCCGTCAGGACCCTTACGTCATGGCCAGCGCTCGTGAGAAACTTTGCGAGCTTGCCCAGACGCACCGCCGCGATCGTGTTCGATGGCGGGAAATACCAAGCGATCAAGAGTATTCTCAATGTGCGCCCCTCATCGCGTTGCGCGTCGTCCATGTTCACGATTACAAGCGCCGGGCCGCATCTTCTGGTCAATGCCCTGATCGCCGCTTGATCGATCGAGCTACTTGCGACGTTCCGAATGCTGTTTCCCAAAGGCTTTGTCCGGTCATTTGCACGCGATTGTAGTACCAGGACCCATTGACCTCCAGGACAACCGGACCATCCACGCCAAATGCGATATCCCATCCAAGGCTTCTGGCAAAAGGCAGAAACTGATGCGCCCGCAACGCGGTTGCTTTGACGTCATCCCAATATGGGAGATGCAGGCCTTCGATTTGGCGGCCAGTATCGGGATGCCTTGCCAGAGGCCGGATGCTCGATCGCGAGGTGGCCGGGCCGCAAATGCCACTTCTCAGCTCGATGTTGGCTGCAATCCCGCCTTCGGTCGTATTGTCGATCTCTGCCGAGCCGATGCCGATCCGCAGAGCTGCAGCCAAGAAACTCACGACGCCATCGTCACCCCTGAAAGTGATGACGCGCGCCGTGTTGACGGAAGTGCCGTGCAATTCCGACAAGGCTGGGTGCTGGCGAACTTTTTCTTGAAAGAGCCAGGGCTCTTCCTTTGAGATTAGCTCTCGATACAGATCGTCGAAGGCGGTCAGTGTGCCGTTTGCGCCGGTCAGAAGTCGGCGATCCTGGTCGACCCTGTCGAAAACCCTTACGCTTTCACCGCGGTCTCCCGCTAGAGGCTTGACCACAAAGGGACCAGGAATGCTAACTAAGAAGCTCCACAACTCCTGCAGGTCCCGCAGCGAGCCGAGATGCTCGGAAAAACCAATGCTCCGATGAAAGACGCCATAGCAATGTGGCGTGGAAATTCCGACGGATGCGCAATACCTCCCGAAGATCCACTTGTTGAACTCGATGATCCCAACCACAGGTCTGTTCAACATTCGGCGGACATCATTGTACTCACGGAGCGTCATAAAGTTTTTTGATCGGCCGCCCGCCTTGTAAAGACCGAGCAGGTAGTAGTCGGCAGCACTGTAGCCGCGCAAGCTGAGCAGGCAAATTTCAACAAATTGGCGTGCAGTACTTTTCCCAAAATCTGCGGCGACCTCAGGACCAGCGCGCTTCACCAATTTCAGCGCCTCTTTTCTTTTGCGAATTGAGTCAAGCCACATCGATTGTCCTCACGGTCGGCACACATTCTGCACGTCGATCGCGGTAACATCGCGAGGCGGGCGCACGAAACTAGGCGGTCGAGTAGGGAGCTTGCAATCTATCTGATCATGTTTCATCGCACCAACCATGCCTACCGGAGAGCTAGGCTCGCCGGAACTTGAACTGAAATTCGTCGAATATCCGGCCGATCTCCGCAATCTCCGCGTTGCTGATCTGCATCGCGTTGCTCCCCGTGAGTGTCATGTTGAGCGCCTTACGTGATCTGAGCTGGATGCCGGAACGATTCGCATACCACGATGCGAAGGTATCCAAGGCAAGATCGGCATTTTGGCAAAGCTCCTCGTAGTCCAAGACAAAGAAGCGATCCTCTCCAATGAGCTTCCGATCTTCCTCCAGGTCCTTTTCAAGGAGGGCAACCTGCTCAGCGGCCTGTCGAAGGTGGCTCTTGCCTCGTCCAGGCACATATGAACGCGGCATCGCGGAAAACCACTCCGCTTCATCCGCAAGAAGCTTGCGGCGCGCCAACAGAATGGATTGTGCAGTCATGATTGGGTCGCGCTGCAAATGCAGAAACAATGCCTCGGGGAAGACGGCGTGGAGGACCTGAACGCGTGCGGTGTTCCGTTGCCACTTGTTGATGAAAGGCGCCCCGGCAACCCGTTCGATTGCGGCAATCGTCTGGTGTATCTGCCGTCTGGCGGCAGCAGGAATCGAGCTTGGCTCGAGATAGTCGCGGTCGGTTGGAAACCACCTGTTCCAGACGCGATAGCCCTGATTTGGCGCGCTCCAGCCCGTGGTTTCTCCAAAACTGTTCTGTAGGCTTGCGCCACCCGAACAGACGCCGAAAGGAGCGCCGAGCAGCGTCAGCGCTGCCGGGCTCTCGGGGCAGGTTACCGAGAAGTTCGAGAGATAGGCGAGGTGAAATTTCCTGACGGCGAGAAGATACAGCAATGTCGAGCCGGAACGCGGCGGCGAGATGATAAAGATCGGCGGAAAGGGCAGATCCTCGTTGGTTCCGATGATCCAGGACTCAAAGGGCCGTAAGCCCGCGCGAATTCCGCTCCGCAGCAGTTTCCGCATTAACCATCTTTCCAAGGCAAGCGCGCGCAGCAAGTCGACTTCACGTCAGGTCCTTCAGGTTGATGCGAGGAGTCGTTAGAGTCACTCTGCGCCCTTATACCGGTCGGCGCGATGTAGTTCCATCCGTGCGGCCTTTGCCATATCATCCACTTAAGCTAGCAATCGGCATAGGAAGAGCAACCCAAATAAGCTGGCGCGGCGGGGAGGATGACATGGTTGAGAGGCTGCTTTTCACTGGCACGACGTCCAACGACACTATTGACCTGAGGTCGAGCACACAGGCCTACGAGATACGGGCGCGCAAGGGTCACGACCTGGTTTTCGGCACGTCATTCGACGACGTGATCTGGGGGGATGAAGGTCATGACGACCTCTTTGGCGGCGGCGGAAACGACCTGTTTCTGATTGCAGGGGCCACTGCCGGAGAAGACGTGTTCGATGGCGGTGCGGGCTACGACATTGTCAGAGCAGACGCGGGAGACAACGTTATTCGCATGCGCCGGCTCACCGTCGGTCAGTCAATCGAGGAGATTGATGGTGGTGGTGGGAACAACACGCTAGCGGGGACTGCCACCAGCAATACCCTCGACTTCAGTGCAACGCAGCTGCTGAACATTGCTCTCATCGACGGAGATAAGGGAAACGACGTCATCACCGGGACGGTGCTCGACGACCGCATCAAGGGTGGAAGAGGGCACGATACGCTCACCGGCGGCGGAGGCCTCGACACAGCGGTCTTCGACGGCAGCATCAACAACTACGAGATCGCAGTCAGCGGCAATCGGGTGATCGTAAAAGACCTCAGCGGGATTTATGGTACAGACCAGCTTTTCGATTTCTCCTACTTGCAGTTTTCGGATCGCGTTTTTGATCTGACGGGGAGCATTAGACCGCCAAACGCCGTCGCTGATGCGGCATCAGGCAACGAGGATACTTCCATCCTCGTTAACGTTTTGCAGAATGACAGCGACCCAAACGGCGGGCCGCTCACGGTGGCTGCAGTCTCGCAGGGTGCCAATGGCGGTGTCGTCATCAATGCAGATGGCACAGTGACTTATACGCCGCGTGAGAACTTTTTTGGCACGGATAGCTTCACCTATACTGTGAGTAGCGGGCCACTCAGTACGGCAACGGCAACTGTAACAGTAAGCGTGCTGCCACGGCCGGATGCACCCGTCGCGCAGGACGATCGCGCCAGTACGCGACCGGGCGTCGCGACCACGATCAATGTCTTGGCCAATGATACCGATCCGGATGGCAGCGCCCTCTCGCTTGTCGGCGTGACGCAGCCCGCCAATGGTACCGTCACGCAGAATGCCGACGGCACGGTCACCTACACGCCAGCGAGTGGATTTTCCGGCAATGACAGCTTCAGCTACACGGTTACTGACCAGACCTTCACGCGGACCGCGACGGTCGCCGTACAGGTCGTTCCGCCGCTGGACGACCTGAACTTCAGGCAAATCCTGACGGCTGTTCCTGAAAATGAGTGGGTGCACGTCAATGTCAACCACTTCAAGGACGTTTGGACGCCGTTCGAGCATCGGGCGAACGGCGGAAACAGGATACCGGATGCCGTAGTTGGGGCCTGGAGTTCGATGGCATGGGACAGCGAACGTGGAGATCTGATCTTCTGGGGTGGAGGACACGCCAATTATCCCGGCAACGAAGTCTATGTTTGGCATTCATCAACGCTCGAATGGGAGCGCGCCTCGCTCCCCAGCGAGGTCGTGGAAGTAGCAAATAATCGTTTTGAAGCGGTGGACGGATATTTGAACGCACCCACGTCGTCGCATACTTACGATAACTCGGAGTATCTGCCGATCGCTGACAGGTTCGTCGTATTTGGTGGTGCGGCCTACGATACCGGAAGCGCACTTGTTCGGACGGATGGCGTCACTCTGACCGGCCCATACTTCTGGGATCCATCGAAAGCGGACGGCAACAAGGTCGGTGGGACGACCGGTTCGCACGTCAATCCGAACTTCTTTCCCGACATCATCGGCGGCGAGATGTGGGAGAATCGTGACAATCTCGGGCTATCTGGCTTCAAGGGAAATCTCGTCAACGGCACCACCGCCTATGCCGAGGAGAATGGAAAGGACGTCATCTATTTCGGCCGCACCGATTTGTGGAAATACACAGTCAACGATGTGAATGATCCCACCAAGGATACCTACGAAAAGGTCGGTCGGTATTTTGCCGCCTACACCGGAGACGGCGCTGGCGCCATCAGTACGGACCTCAACGTCTATCTCCGCACGTCGAAATACAAGTTCGTTATGTGGGATCTGGATCACGCCTCACCGGATAACAAGAATGTCACGTTCGTTCCGGATGACCCGAGCGGGAATTTCGACTTTGCCCGGCTCGCGGACTACGGCATGGACTACGATCCGGTTCGTGGCGTCTTCATCCTGTGGAAGGGAGATGCTGAGGTCTGGACTTTGACGCCGCCGGATCAGGTCTCGACCGTGGGCTGGACGCTCGCCCCTTTGACGCCCGACGCGATTACGGAGGCTCCGGATACGTCCAGCGTCGGCGTGTTTGGAAAATGGAAGTATGTCGAAGAGCAGGACATCTTCATTGGAGTCAATGACAGCCGGAACGGCGATGTCTGGGTGTACAAACCGAACGATTGGCAGCCGTCAAACACGCTGCCGGAAATCACGCTGGCAAATTCCTCGGAACTCTCACCATCGTCTGGCGGGCCAACATCGTTGGCCAATCTCATAGACTGGTCCGATGCAGATGGCGACACAGTTCGCTTCAGCATTGCGGACCTCAATGCCGACGCGGCCAGCGGCTACTTTGTTCTGCGCGGGCAAGCACAGAATGCCGGCCAGGAGATTCTTATCGATGCCAGGCAGCTTCAACTGGGCGATCTGCTCTGGGTCGCCGGTTCCGGGGACGAAGCTGACGATGTCGCAATCCGGATTTCCGATCCCTTTGGGACGGCACCTGTCTTCACGTTGACCTTGCCAGGCAGCGCGGGAAGCGCTGCGGCAATCGCCCTCATCTCGGAAGCATCGAGCGCCTCGGAGCTGGCATAGGCGGCCCGCGCGGCAATGCCCGCACAAAGGGCAATATGGTGGGTCAAAATCAGTGTCTCTCAGGCGCCGGACCGCGCCTTGACTCTGTTGCGCGTGGCCGTGTCCACCGTGCTATTGTTCCCGTACCGGTCGGCTTCCTACAGGCTGCAATCCGGCAGCTCAATGTTGTCGTTACTTGACGTAACGATTGCCGTCGCGCCGTGGATGTTATTCGAACAGGCTCCGCATGGTAGGCTGGACAATTGGGTCGCGCTTTTCGGCCGCTCTGATGGGTTTCGTTTTTGGCGTTGCCGCGTTTTGTCCAGTCGGGATCGCCTCCGAACGACTGTCGTCCGCGAGCAATTTGGAGCGCGGCGCGACCCTTGGGGAGGTTGTACCTGGCACCCCGAAAGGCCTTCCGCCCGCTCCGGCTTATCTCCCTGGGACTGCCATTACGCCGCCCGAT
>JGI10216J12902_101390092_pt1 | contig 13304 bp, 7 predicted proteins | sample KanNatreferecore_FD_12902 | JGI IMG/M metagenome (IMG submission 12902)
GCCGTTCAGGCTTTCGATGCCGCAGGCAACCGCTCACCGCAAGCGCAGCTGACTTCGGCAACCGCGCCATGCTCGCCGCCGCCTCCACCGCCGGCAGATACCGAACCGCCGGCCAAGCCGATCCTTTCATTGGGGCCGGCCACACAAACGACGCTCGAGCTCCGCTGGCAGGCAGCCGCAGACAACATCGGAGTGCACCACTACAACGTCTTCCGCGGGAACTCGGCGGCTGCCGGCGCTCAAGTGAAGATCGGCGAGACGACTGCCCTGAGCTACGTCTACACGCAGTTGGCGTGCGGAACCTCGTACTCGCTCGCGCTTCAGGCGGAAGACGCGGCAGGCAACAAGTCAAACCTGAGCGAGGCAATCTGGTACCCCGTCACCACGCTCGGTTGCGGTCTGACTTCATCGCCGCCCCCCCCGCCTCCGCCACCTCCGCCGCCTCCTCCTCCTCCTCCTCCGCCGCCGCCTGCGCCGCTCTTTGACGGAGGCTTCGACACTGGGGACCTCTCCCAGTGGGATAGCGCCTGGAACGCCCAGCGAATCAGCGCCCGGACATCAGATGCCGGCGTGACACCGAGGCAGGGTTCGCACATGGCCCGCTTCGAGGTTCGCTCGGGCGACATGGCCCCCTGGGGCGGGTGCGAGGCTGAGATGGTTTACCGCGGCAGCGACATCGCCGGCCACTACGACGTGTATGGCGCTGACCGCTACACCGCGTTCTCCATCTATCTTCCGCCAGGATTCGCCTACGTTCCTAACCAGTTGTGGAATATCTTCTTCGAGTGGCACGGCGACAACAACAGCCAAGCCCCCTTCAAGATCATCATCGACTCGATGATCAGCGCGGCTAATCCGAGCGTCAGCTTCGCCGCAGAACTCAACTTCGGCAGCGTCTCCTCGCCCACAAAGACCGTGTGGCGCCTCGGGCCGATGGTCACTGGCCGCTGGGTCGATTTTGTGTTCCGGGTCAAATGGCACCAGAACGACGGGATTGTCGAGGTGTGGATGGACGGCGAAAAGAAAGTGTCCGCCACCGGGATCAACACTTGGTACTCGTCCGGCCAGTCCCGCGTCAAACCACAGCTGGGGCTTTATCGACCGACGTATTCGCAGACGGCGCTGTTCTACCTTGACGCCTTTAAGATCGGGAACAGTTACGACTCGGTGCGACCCTGAGAGCTAACCCCGCCGAAAAGGCCCGTGCGCCACGAGGGAACCGATCAGCGTCGGCGCGGCACTACGACCGAGCCAAGAACCCACGAGGAGCATGAGATGCTTGGTCACGCTGGCGCCACTTGTGGCCGCTGCGCTCTGTGCACTCGCCTGCCCCCGCATGGCGAACGCGGCCTCGGATACGACGCGCCTCCCGGTGACGATGGACGAGCGTACCTGCAAGGTCGCGCGAAGTGTCCGTCCAGCCCGGGCCGTGTTTCAAATCTTCAACCGTGGAAGGCGGCCGAGGAACTTTTCGATCGCCGGTCGCCGCAGCCCCTTCGTCGAGGCGCAAAAGACGGCGATGCTAAGCCTTCGACTCGTAGGCGGACGCATCTATCGCTACGCATGCATGGCCCGAGGGAAGCCCCGGAGCGTCAAGCGCGGCGCTCTCCGCGTCGTCCGCACGGTCGGGGGCTCGCCTCCGCCTCCGCCATCCGCTTCTCCTCTCTTCGTCGGCGACTTCGAAACCGGCGATCTCTCACAGTGGGATCACTCATTCCAACAGGCCCCCGGTAGGTTCAGCGTGGTCGCCTCAGATGGTGCGGTCTCGCCAAGGCAGGGGAATCGGATGGCCCGCGTCGAGACACGGCAGGGCGACGATCCGATCAACACGGGCGGCAACATGTGCATGGTGTATCGCCGCCACGACATTCCCGGCCACTACGACGCGTACGGGACTGATCGCTATACAGGGTTCTCCGTCTACATTCCGGCCGGGTTTCCCTATGTCCCGAACCAACGGTGGAACTACATCTTCGAGTGGCACGGCGACAATGCCTCGCAGGCACCGTTCAAGATCGGGATCAACTCCATCATCAATGCTGCAAACCCGATTGCGAGTTTTGCGGCCGAACTGAACTACGGAAGCGTCTCAGCTCCATCCCAGACTAGGTGGCGGCTCGGTATTCTCGCCACAGGGCGATGGGTCGATTTCGTGGCTCGGGTGAAATGGGGTTTGACCGACGGCATCGTCGAGGTCTGGATGAACGGCGTGAAGAAAGTCTCCGCGACCGGGATCAAGACCTGGTACACGAGCGGCCAGTCGAGAGTGAAGCCGCAGCTCGGCTACTACCGTTCGGCGTACTCTCGGACGGCGGTGCTCTACTTGGACGCCTTCAAGATCGGGAACAGCTACGAGTCGGTTCGACCTGAGACCTAACGCAGCTGGAGAATCCCCGTGCGCCAGGAGGTGAAACGATCGAGCTTGTTACCCCGGCAGAGCTCAAGAGAAGCGGTGAGCGAGCCAGCACCTTGCGGCTGCGGTTCCGACTTGGTCCACCCTACTCGGTTGCGTCCCAGCCGAAGACGCCGGGCGGGCAATTACTCGATTCCAGCTTGCCCGCGCTGACCCGACCAGCGCGAAGGGCGCAGGTCGGCGACCCGGAGTCTCACCCCGTACGACAGCGGCCAGGGTCTTGGGTACTTCACCAAAGAAAGATGCCGGGTTTGGACGTCGGGCTCGTGGATCGGATCTAGGCGTCGTCACCCGATCGGGTGATTCAGACAACAGCGATGGCCGTCGACAATCCGTTTCGTGGACACGCTCCTTACAATCATTCGGCGACTAGCGGACGCTGCCTTTGGGCCCAAGGCCAGCGCTCAATCGGGCCGTGCGGGCCCCCCCGCCAGCTGCCGAATGGTCTCTGAGCAATGTGAAGACACAACTGGGGCTGCGAACGTTCTCGGCAAACACGGCCTTTGATGCTGTAGGTGGACGTCCCGTGAAACACCCATGCCAGCTACAGGGTCGGCCTGCCGCAAATCACGACGCAACGCTGGTCTCTAGATAGCGGCGTCGTGAAAGGGCAAAGGTTGGAATCCGAAGTACGAGACGGACGGCGCGTCGGGGACGAACGCCTCTTACTAGACGTTTGGCTAGGGGGCCCCCGTAAGGACCTATACATTGACGCTCTTGTCCGACCGCTAACGTGAGCGTCGAGAAGGAAGACCACAATTGAGCGAGATGGAGCGTAGGGAGGCACAGGTGCTGGCGTTGGCTGCGGACCGCGGCCTCGAGCCCACGCCGCTCCGCCACTACGTAGAGGTGCTCCGGCGCAATAAGTGGACGTTCGCGCTGATCGCGCTCGTCGTGCCGGTTGTTGCAGTCGTGTTATCTCTCCGGGGCGAGCCGTTGTACGAAGCACGAGCACAGGTTCTCCTCAGCGAACAGAACCTCGGGGGCGAATTAACGGGTGGCCAGGGTCCGTCCGCCGATGACCCGGATCGCGTCGCCGCGACGCAGGCCCGCGTCGCACGGACGCCCGACCTCGCGCGACGGGTCCTGCGAGCCACCGGAATTGAATCGATAACAATCGGTGAGCTCCTTCACGCGTCGGATGTCGCACCGATCCCAGCAACGGACATCCTCGAGTTCAGCGTGGCCGATTCCACGCCCAGCGTGGCTGAGCGTCTCGCGACGGCTTATGCGCAGCAGTTTGCCAGGTACAGCCGGGAACTCGAGACCGCCGCGATCGATCGAGCCTACAACGATGTCGTCGCCGAGATGTCGCGGGTCGCGAGACAGAACGGCCGTGACTCAACACTTTACTTGAGGCTTTCCCAGGACGCACGCGAGCTTCGAACAATGGCCGCTCTCCGAGCCTCCAAGGCGCAGCTTCTTCGTCGTGCAGAAGGCACCGAGCAGATTGAGCCGCGCCCTGCTCGTGCGGCTGCGTTCGGCCTTTTCGCGGGGCTCCTGCTCGCCGTCGCTCTCGTGGCTCTACTCGAGGCGCTCGACACTCGTGTTCGCTCCGAGTCGGAGGTCGCCGACGCCCTGAAGATTCCGCTGCTCGGCCGTCTACCCGAAGTGTCGAAACGGTTCCGCCACAGCGGACTTGTAATGCTCGACGAGCCTGAAGGAAAAAACGCAGAGTCATTCCGTATCGTGCGTTCGAACCTCGAATACGTAAATGCAGTGCGCGGTGCCCAAACAATCATGTTTACGAGCTCGGTGCGCGGCGAGGACAAGTCGAGCACAACCGCAAACCTCGCCTTGACATTTGCTCGCCTCGGCAGACGGGTCATCCTCGTCGACCTCGACTTTCGACAGGCGTCCGTTCATCGACTCTTCGGTCTGGACACGACGATCGGAGTGAGCGACGTCGTTCTGCGAAACGTGGCGCTCGAACATGCCATCGTGAACGTTCAGGTCGCCCCTCGCGGCGGGGCTCGAGCATCTCGATGGACACCGAGTAGGAGCCGCGAGGCAGAGCTTGCGATCGCGAGCGACGGCCTTGATGGCGGCGCGACGCTCGACGTCCTGCCAGCCGGGGCAGCGCCTGCCGATCCTGGCGAGTTTGTTGGCATGAGTGGCATTGCCGACGTCCTTCAGTCGCTGCGTGAGCGGGCCGATATCGTGCTCGTCGATGCGCCGCCGCTTCTCGAGGTCAGTGATCCCATGACCCTCATGCGACAGGTGGATGCGCTCGTCATTACGACTCGCCTCGGCATCGTGCGTCGGCCAATGTTGAAGGAATTGCGTCGGATGCTCGAGACCAGCCCAGTGTCAGCGCTCGGGTTCATCGTTACCGGCGAGCGAACCGCTGAGGACTATCGGCGCGACTACCACAGCCGGGACGCTTCGGTCACCAGGCGCAGACCACGCGTCAGCTTGGTCGGCGTGCTGCGCCGAAGTAGTCTCCGCTCCGGCCGACACCTCCGTCACAACACCGGTGAACGGTCTCGCGCGGCCGAGTAGTCGCGTCGTCGCACCGCTCGTCTGCGCCGTAGCAACAGTCATCGTCGCTGCGACTGTGGCATCCGGCCGAGACGTCATGGCCGTTGGCCTGCTCGGAGCCGCACTCTACGGGATGTACTTCCTCCGGGAGCCCGCATTCGCCCTTCTGGCGTACGCAGCCACGAGGCCGGTGATCGACGAATTCGTCTCGGTGCCTATAGGGCCGATCTCAGTAGGTCAGGCATGGGGTGCCGGCCTGCTACTCATCCTGGCAGCGTTCCTGATTCGAATCGCGCTTCTCTCCCGAACCGACGCTCGCGCGCCGGTCATCCTGATCTTGCTCACCGTGTCATACACGGTGTTTGCCCTGCGCGGCGACACAGCGCTCGCTTTGGATTACGCTCTTAAGCTCGCGGCTTGGCTCCTGCTTATAGTCGCCGTGGAATGGATTGCACGCTCACGCACAGGACAGGAGGCGTGCTTTCGTGCCGGTTACGCGGTCGCACTGGGGAGTGCCATTGCCATCGCGATCGCTATCGCCCGTGACCAGTACGGTGCGACTTACTACGCTACGTTTGGACAGGGCTTAGAGCAGGGGCCGCACGGGTTCGCGTTTCTCGCGCTCTTCAGCATTTCGTTTCCTTTAGCCGCGGTTCTGCAGCGGCGGTGGTACGCCCTGTCGCTTGTGCTCGTCGGCGTCCTCGCAATCGAGATCACGCTCTCGTACGTACGAACCGCCCTCGTGGCGCTGGCACTGATCGTAGCTGCGTATTTCTTCATTGCAGTACGTCGAAGGAGCCCCTCGGCGTTCGCGTTGGCGGGAGCGGCTGTCGGTGCCGCCTACTTCGTCCAGGATCGGCTCGCCAGTCGACTTGCCGACCTCCAGCTACTTTCGTCGGGAGACCCTTCCAAGGCAGGCTCCGGCCGCGTGGCGATATGGACGTCGGTCTGGGACGGGACCATGGAGTCCGTTCACAATATTCTCTTCGGAGCCGGCGCTGGAGCGAGCAACGAACTCGTCAATCAAGCGATAGGCCACTTCATCTACGCGCATAACGACTTTCTCGAATTCTTCGCCACGGGCGGCTTACCGCTCGTCGCCCTTTACGTGGCCTTCATCGTCTGGGCTGCCGCCAGCGCTCGACGGCTCCATCGCGACCCGCGGCAAACAAGCCGGGCCCGAGCCTTCGGCGCTATAGCGCTCGGCGCTGTGGCGGCATTCGTGACCATCTCGTTCCTCAACTCGATCGTTTTCTACGCGGCTTGCATCGAGTTTGCCGTCCTTCTCGGCCTCGTGAGGGGAATGGCCGGCACTCCCGGGAGGACCTTCTTCGACCCCGCTGAGATCAAGTGATTGCGACCCCCCCGAGCCATTGTCCGGCCCTTCAGAGGAGGCCAACCACGCGTCGAGCTGGGACGGCGGCTTGCGGTCGATGAAAGCGATGGTCACGGCCAACGCCGAGCGCCTCGTGTGGCGTGCGCGCAGGCTACGAGCGATGAGCGCCGGTGAACTCGCTGCACGGTTGCGACGGAGTGCCCGACATCGCGTGGACGATCTTGCGTGGCGGTATGCCCGGCCGGTGTGGCAGCGCGGGTGGATTCTACGGGAGAAAACTGGCTCTATTTCGAATTCACCAGTAGGACCGTTGACCACGGGTCGTGCAACGGAAGCAGCTGAGTCACATGGTGAGGAATTGGAACGCGTCATTCGCACAGCGATCGATGTGATGAACGGTCGAATGCAGCTTCTCGGCTATCCCGCGGTTCAGTTAAGCGTTCCGTTCTCTTATTCAGTCGATCCGTTTAGCGAATTAGAGTGGCCGCCTGTTCATGCGAAGAGACTGGACTATCGGCGCGCCGAGTTCGGAGATCCCAAATGGATCTGGGAGTTGAATCGCTGCCAGTTTCTGCCGGTCCTTGTCCAGGCATGGCTCGTTACCGGAGACAACAGGTTCGCGGCTCGCGCTGCGGAAGAGATGCTCAACTGGATCGCCCAAAACCCGCCCGGGCGAGGAATCGCATGGAGCAACGGCTTTGAGGCCGGAATTCGAGCCATCTCCATGGCCACGGCATTCGACGCGCTGCGGCCATTCGAAGGTCTTGGCACCGAGCAGCGACGGATCGTACTCCAGTCGCTCTGGCAGCACGGTCGTTGGATCGAGCGGGATCCCTCAACGCACAGCTCGGCGAACAACCATCGCATCGGCGAACTCGCCGGTCTAGTCGCAATCGGCGTGCTCGCGCCCGAACTCGGAGCGGCAAAGCGATGGATCCGCATCGGGATCGACGGGCTTGGCGTCGAACTCGACCGCCAGATCCTGCCTGATGGCACGTCGGCGGAGCAGGCCTTCTCCTATCACATGTTCGTGGTCGACCTCGCGCTCTTCGTCATTGCGCTCCTGGCGACTGCCGGCCACAAGGTGCCGGCGTCGCTCCTCGGTCCCATTCGCCGGGCAGGCCACGCGCTCTGGGCTCAGATCGACCACAAGGAGCCGGCCTTGAGTTATGGCGACTCGGACGACGGCCGGGCTATTCGTCTCGATGGAGAACCAGTTCGGAATCCTCGGGACGTCGCCGCCGGCATTGCAGCCTGCCTGGGAGACTCATTCGCACGTCGCGTCGCTTCGCGATTGGATCTGACGGCGTGGTGGCTCTTCGGTGCCAACGGTGCAGAACGGTTCGCGTCCACGGAAGATGCGCCACCCCCGGGTGACGCGCTGCTCCCCGACAGCGGCCTTGCCGTGCTGCGGGACGGCGCGACGCGCACGACCATAGATGTGGGAGCTCTCGGTTACCTGAGCATCGCTGCTCACGGTCATGCCGACAACCTGCACGTAACCCTGGTAGATCGAGGCGAAGAGCTCATAGTCGATCCCGGGACGGGTAGCTACTTTGGTCACCCCCAATGGCGCGCCGCTTTCAGAGGCACCGAGTTCCACTCGACTGTCTGCGTCGATGAGCGTGACCAGTCGGAGCCCGGGGGGCCGTTTCTATGGTCTTCGCATGCCAGGACGCGAGTGGCGCTGATCGAACTCGAGCGTGGCGTCGTGGTTGCAGAGCATGACGGCTACCAGCGTCTTGACGACCCCGTTCGACATCGTCGCGCCGTCGTCGCGTTGGGCGATGGACTCGTCGCCGTCTACGACCACCTTGAAGCACAGGCTCGCCACCGTTACGCGCAGTCATGGCCGCTTCACCCATCACTTCAGGTTCAGTGCGTGCAGTCGTCGCAAACCACGGGGAGCGCCGAGATCGCACGCGCTTGCGAGCCCCGCCTCATACTCGCGTTCGCGGCCTCCGCAGACGGTGTATTGGAGGCCTTTACGGGATCCGAGCGCCCCTTCGCAGGGTGGTGGTCCGGCCGGCTCGAGAGCCTGATCCCGAGTCCCTTGTGTCGATGGACTTCCGAGGTCGAAGGTCCATTCGAAATCGCGACGGTGCTGGTTTTGGCTCGTGAGGCGAGCTGGCCCCAAGTGCGGCTCGCGTTCGAGGGGATGGGTGACGCACGATCGCTGAAGATCGACGTAGGCGGCATCTGTCGGCGAGTCGCGCTCGGGTTCGACAGCCCCCAGCTTGCCTACGTGCGCCGTCGCCGAGCCGAAACTCGATTGTCGGGCCGTCGATGAGCTTCGTCGTCTTCGATAAACGATTGGTGCTCGAGTGATTCGGATCGCCATCTTGTCCGCTCGTGCGACTGCGCATGGGCCCCTTCCGAAGCTCGTATCGCTCCTCGCCGATGCCTTGCGACGCCGGGGGTGCGAGGTCGAGACTCTTCCGTGGGGGCGCCGCACAGAGGGCGAGTCGAGTTTTGCGAAGGCCGTGCGCAGACCGCGGGACGTCGTGGAAGCACGTCGGGCCGTCAAGCGCGGAAGGTTCCCCATCGTAGTCGTGAATACCGCGCACGATTGGTCGACGCTCGTCCGGGACATCGTCCTTGTGCGCGCATTGGCAAGGAGCGACCGAGTGATTGTGCTCCACTTCCACGGGAGCCAGTCCCCGCGGCTCGTAGCGCCCGGGTCCGGCCTCTTCAAACGGGCGACCGCGGCACTCATCCGATCCGTTGACGGACTGTTCGTGCTCTCAGTCGAGGAACAGTCTCAGTGGCTGAGTTTTAGCCCAAGCTCACAGGTGCTCGTGGTGCGCAACCCGCGTCCTGCGCTGCCGCAAGCTCGCGCACTTGAGGGTGATCGCCGGCCGATGATCCTCTTCGTCTCGCGCTTGATGGCCGGAAAAGGGGTGTTCGATCTGGTTCGCGCTTTTGCGCTCGTGAACCAGCAGACCAGCTGTCGGCTTGTCCTCGCGGGCGACGGGCCCGACGCGACTCGGGTACAAACGCTCGTCGCTGACCTCAACGTTGCCTCGTCGATCGAGCTTAGGGGCCACGTCAACGACGAGGAGCTTGCGCGGCTGTACTCAGCCGCAGACATCTTCGCGTTGCCGACTTCGTTGGGAGAGGGCTTTCCAACAGTAATTCTCGAGGCAATGGCTTCAGGATTGCCAATCGTGACAACGAAGTCGCGAGGGCCGGCCGACCACCTGGCGGACGGAGAACACGCGCTGTTTGTCCCTCCGAACGACCCTGATGCGCTGGCCGCGTCACTGTTCCGGCTTCTCCGCGACCCGGACCTGTGTCGGCGGATGGCCGCGGCTAACCGGGTAAAAGTGCGTGAGTTCGACCCCGACGCGGTTGCGGCTGAATACCTCGCTGCCCTCGAGAGAATCGTCGTCGCTCGCACAGGCGAACAGCTCAGAGCGACCTAATCACCGGGGCGAGACCAATTAAGGCGCGTGCGGACGCCGCCGTTGGATCGCGCGCTCATAGGCACTCAGCAGCGCCCGCTCGGACTGCTGCCACGACAACTCGTTCTCGACTCGGGCGCGACCCGTAGCGCCCATCCGCTCTCGCAGCGCTGGATTGTCGAGTAGGCGCTCCACGGCTGCAGCGAACGAAGCGACGTCATTCGGGCGGCAGTAGAGCGCGGCGTCCCCGGCGGATACCCGTGCCTCGCGCAAGTCGTAGGACACAATCGGTCGCGACATCGCCATGTACTCGAGGATCTTGTTCATCGTCGAGACGTCGTTGAGTGGGTTCTTGGGGTCGGGTGCGAGACAGACGTCAGAGCTCGAAAGTACGCGCGCGACGTAATCGTCGGGAACACGTCCGGGTAAGTCGACCATCTCAGCCATGCCTAGCTCTTTGGAGAGGGTCCTCATGGCCTCGAGCACGTCGCCGCCACCCATGAAGATCGCGTGCCAGTCTTGTCGATGCTCGCGAACAGCGGCCAGGGCGTGGAGCGCGTGATCGACTCCATCCTGCGGCCCCATGACGCCCAAGTAACTGATGAGATGCTGCTTCCCGCGTTTGAGTGTTACATCCGGGTCGCACTGACGGAATTGTGTGAGATCCGGGGCACTCCGAACGACGAAGACATCCGAGTCGTGCTTCCGGCCTCTCGTCAGAGCGACGTGCCGGTAAGACTCGTTCGTCGCCATGACGACGTCAGCGAGGCGGAAGGCGAGCCTTTCGACAGCAAGGACCGTCCGGTAGAGCATGTCCTTGCCCCGTTCGAAGCGCGAGAGGTAGAGCTCGGGAACGAGGTCATGGTGGTCGAAGATCAAGGCGCTTCCCCGCCGCTTGAGCGGCCACGCTGCTGCGAGGAGAAAGTCCGGAGGGTTGCATGCTTGCACCACGTCGAACCGATGCTCGCGCGCGAGTTTCCTGACAAGACGAACGGTGTGCCAGAACGCCTGAAGATATTCGCGGATGTAGCCGCTCGGCCCCGCCGCAGCCGGGGGCAACGGATAGCGGTAGATCTCGACGCCTTCGAGGTACTCGATCGGTTCTCTATCCATCTTCGCTCCGCGTGGGCAGACGACGAATACCCGAAAACCCGCCTTTGTGAGCGACGTCGCTTCTTGCCATACCCGGCGGTCGAGCGGAACAGACAGGTTCTCGACAAGAACGAGGGCCTTACCAGGCAAGTCCAACGTACCCATCGCGGCCGTCGCTGCCCAGACCGGGTCGCACGAGATCCACGATGAAGAGATCGTTGCGCGTCTCGAGCGCTTTGAGCGCCTCCCTGGCGCCTGCGCCGACAACGCATACTTCGGCATGATCGATGACCTCTTGGATCGTGTCCCTCAAGAGCGCTGACACATGTGGAATCCGGCGCTCGATGTACTCCCGGTTTGCACCAGTAAGCCTCGAGAGAGAAACCTCAGGATCGTAGATCTTCAATTCGAATCCTTTGCCGATGAGGCGCTCGCAGAGTTCGACCATGGGGCTCTCACGAAGGTCGTCGGTCCCCGCTTTGAAGGACAGCCCAAGCACCCCAACACGGCGACGATCGAGAGCCACCACGGCGTCGACTCCTCGCTGAAGGTGTCGCTCGTTCGAGCGAAGAATGCTTTCCACCAGCGGTAGTTCGACATCACCGCGGCGCGCAGCATGAACGAGGGCCCGTAAGTCCTTTGGCAGACACGATCCACCGAATGCAAAACCGGGACGCAAGTATGCGGCGGAAATGTTCAGCTTGTGATCGGAGCAAAGGATTTGCATCAATTCGTGCGAGTCGACATTAAACCTCTTCGATGCGACTCCGATCTCGTTGGCAAACGCGATTTTTAGAGCGTGAAATGTGTTTTCTGCATACTTGGTCATCTCTGCAAGCTCCAAGGAAACACGAAAGCTTTCCCCCGGAAGCCCCTCAGCCAAAGCTTGAGCAGCGTCACCGCTTGCTTGATCGAATTGTCCGATAACGGTCTTGGCCGGGGCTAGGAAGTCTGCGATCGAATGTCCTTCCCGAAGGAACTCAGGGTTCATTGCGAGGCCAAAGTCCCGGCCGGCCACCATTCCAGAGGACGCTTCGATGAGGGGGCGAATGGTGCCTCGACAGGTTCCGGGAAGGACTGTAGATCTAACGACAACAGTATGTCTGCGAGATGTCGAAGGCAGTACTGAGCCGAGTGATGTCGCGACACGCTCGAGGCCCGTGGTGTCGAGACCGCCATTCGGTGCCGATGGCGTCCCGACACAGATGAGCGAAAGCTCGCTCTCGGAGACGGCACAAACAAGATCAGACGTCGCGGCAAGCCTGCCAGTCTCAACACCTGAAGATACGAGATCCGAAAGATTCGGCTCGATCACAGGCGCACGACCCTCATTGATCATTTCGACTTTTAGCGGATTGATATCGACGCCTATCACATGATGACCACGCGCCGCAAGACACGCGGCCGAGACGCTTCCCACATAACCCAGGCCAAGAACGGAAATATTCATTGAACTAGCACGCTCGGACTGTCGTATATCGTTCCGTACTTACTCGGCGGTTTGTTGCGCTTCGGTGTTTCAGTGAACCACGTAGAGTGATTGAAGTATACGAGCCCGCTCCCACGAACCGGGTCCACTCGACGTGTGCGTCTGGCGAGCGTGGCGATGGTCAACCCTCTACTGACCGAAAGGAGAGGAACGAGGCGCTCGTAATCGTGTGACCGGTAAGTTAGCGTCGTGACCTACGAGACGAGCACGGGAGCGACGACATCTCTGCTCAGAAACGATGCCGAGCGGACGCTGCGAGAGGCGCTGCCGGTGCAGCCTGTCTTGAGCACAACACTCTCACGCGTAGCCATTTGAGTCGCTCGTCGCTCTGTACCAAGGCACCCTCGCGGACTTATGCGCATCCTGTTCTGTAGCGAGCAACCGCCGCTTCAGCCATTGGACGACGGCATTCGCCTTCCCCTCCATGCCTTACTTGGGGAACTCGAGAAACGACACGAGGTGCGTGTCGTCGCGTTATTCCAACCAGACCTGGCAGAAAAGGATGCCCGGAATCGCGATCTTCGCCTCGTTCCGCGGCCGTCCACGGGCTTTCTCAGGGATGCCACTCTTGTTGCGCGGGCCGAGATTACGGGACGACCGTTGCGTGCCGACTCCCTGGCGAACCGGATTCGCCCGATCCTACGGGAGGAGGTCAGCTCGTTCGTTCCCGATGTTGTACACGTAGTAACGGGCCAGATTGCCGGAGTGCGTGACGCTGTGCAAGATCGCCCTGCGGTCCTCGCCGCGCAAGACGCGTGGTACCGCAACGCGAGTGCGCTCGCTGTCGGGGCAACCGGTTTCCGGCGGCTCGTGTACCGGCGGGAGGTTGATCGCGTTCGTCGGTTCGAGTACCGAGAGTACTCCCGATACGAGGCGGTCGTTGTCGTTAGTCAGGAGGATGCAGACGCTCTGGACTCTCTCAGGCCTGAACTGCCCCTCCACGTAATTCCAAACGGAGTCGACGCCGCGTTCTTCAGTCCCGACCCAAGTACGAGGCCGATACCGATGAAAATCGTCTTCCACGGAGCTCTCTACCACGCCCCGAACGAGATCGCGGCGCGCATGCTCGCGGAGCAGATCCTTCCACTC
>JGI10216J12902_101279171_pt1 | contig 13299 bp, 2 predicted proteins | sample KanNatreferecore_FD_12902 | JGI IMG/M metagenome (IMG submission 12902)
GATGGCTTGGTTCTCGATTCGATCCACTTCGACGGCCATGGCGGGGTCGTTACCGATTCGCCGGATACTGATAATGCTCGAACCTGCCGCGCTACAGACTGCGGCGTATTTTCCGTCCGGCGAAACGTCATAATAGCCGCCCAGGCGCTGGATACTTTCCGGAACTGTGACCCACAACGGCAGTGGACGCATGTCCGGCAGCGCCAGGGCGGCAATCGCCTCATTCCGGAGATCGAGCAAGCGGCGTTGCCGCTCGGCCTCTGGCAGCTCGAGTTGTTCCAGAACTTTCTTCGCTCGCATTACCGCGTCGAGCGCGTCCCAGCGCTGGCCTATCTTGCGGCTGACGCGTGTGCCGCGGGCCTCCGCAAAATAGGACTGATACAGTTTTTCTCGGGATTCGATTTCGGCCGCGACAGCTCGGTCACGCTCCGTTCGGACTTCAGTTTCCCGAGCAAACAGACCATCCCGTTGATGACGAAATACAATCGACGATATTGCGATCCCGACAATCAGCGCTATGGCAAGCGTGCCGATGAGTCCAACCAATGCGGCACGGCCGGGATTGCGCCTGGTCCATTTCCAAATCCGTTCCGTATTGCTGACGGGACGAGCGGTGATCGTCTCCCCGGCAGCAAACCGTTCGAGATCATCGGCCAGTTTTTCGGCGCTACCGTATCTTGCCGAAGGCTCGCGCTGCAAGCACTTCAAGCAAATGACCTCGAGATCGCGAGCAACGAGCGGTTGAATCCGTCTCGGGGCAATGACGCCTTCGTTCACGACCTTGTAGAGAACTTCCACGGGGGTCGGTGCTTGAAACGGCGGCTTGCCGACAAGCAGTTCGTAAAGGATCACGCCTAAAGAATAGACGTCGACCGCTGTCGTGATGGCCTTTCCTTGCCCAACGACAGCCTCGGGCGCCATGTAGCATGGCGTGCCGAGCAATGCTCCGCTTTCGGTGATTGGAGCTTGTTCGTCGAGACGGCGTGCCAGACCAAAGTCGGTGACAAACGGTCGATCGTCGCTGTCCAACAGGATGTTGGTAGGCTTGAGATCGCGATGGAGGATGCCGCGTTGATGAGCGAAGTGAACGGCCTGCGCAACGGTCGCCATCAGGCGTGCGATTCGGGCTTGGCGATCCTTGGATACAGCGCTCGACAGGGCTGATGATACCGAGGCGTTTGAATCGGCCGCAGTTGCCAGAGTAAAGTCGGGTATTCGCCGCGATAACGTCGTTCCCTCAATGAACTTCATCACGAAATAGTGATGGCCGTCTTGCTCGCCCACCTCGTAGACGGGAACAATGCTGGGGTGATCGAGCGCCGCCGCTGCCTCAGCTTCAATGCGGAATCGTTCCAGCTCCTTCGACGACGCCAATCTCCCGGAAAGGATGAATTTTACCGCCACCTGCCGATTGAGACTCTTTTGCCGCGCCTGGTAAACGACACCCATTCCTCCGCGAGCGATCTCCTTTTGCAATTCGTAATCGCCTACCTTGCGCAAAGCTGGCTGATCGGCTTGAGCTTGATTTCCGCCGGCCGAAACAGTTGGAACTTCTTGAGTCGATGGAGTTGCAGCGCAGTCGAATTGGGAACTATTTGGTGTCAATGCATCCAACCAGGCGCGATCGAGCTGAGGGAAGCGGCTTTGATAATCTGCAAGTGGAATGGTCTTCTGCGCGAAGTAGCGATAATGAAAATCGAGCCCAACCAACTCGAATAGAAGTTGGTCTCGAGCATCCTCGGGTACGCGGTCGAGAAAGGGCTCAATTGCCGGCGCGGAACCGAGTTTGCATTCCCGTTCAAAGTCGTCGCAGACCAGGTCGATCAAGAGTTCTTGGTCCGGCGTCAGACTGCGATTTGACGCCGTTCGGTTCATGGCACCAGTTCCTCTTCCCACAGGCTACGAATAAGTCGAAGTTTGCGGTCCACCGATCTCGGTGCACAACCCAGTCTCTGGGCGATCTCTTCGTTGGTGTACTTTTCCAGTTTCCACAATGCAACGCGTCGAAGATCGTCGCGGCCCAAAAGAGTGAGCAGACGATCGGTCTCTTCGGCGAACTGAGCGACAAATTCCGGTGTCGGCTCGTTTCCGATCACCTCTTCCAGTGACACATCATCCAGCGCTTGACGAGCATCGCCGCCTCGTCTTTGCCGGCGCTGATCGCGCACCAAGTGAGACACTTTGCGTGCGGTAATGACCACCAGCAATCGCCACAGATCGTCTCGCCCCGTCAGCTGCGGAAACCGGCCGCGTTCGAGCCCTCGGCAAATGCTGTCGAACGCGCTCAATGCCAAATCTTCGGCTTCAGCGACCGCCATCCGCCGGCCACCAAGCTTTTGCCGGGCCACATGTTCCAAGCGTGAGAAATATCGCTCCCACAACGGTTCCGCGGCATTGTGCTCGCCTCGGCGCAGCAACTCAATCCACTGGGAGACTGAGCCATCGGTAGTCATGGAGCGATCCTTGAGTGCAGCGAGTCATCGTTGCACACAGATCGTACCATTCGATCGCGATTGCTGCAAAGACTTTCGAGAATCCTCCAGCGCTAATGCAGGACCGTGGAGGGCATTACTAGCCCCCTAACAGTCAATGCCCAAAACTGAGTCGAGTACGACAGCGTGACGGTGAAAAGATCGAAACTTCGATTTGCGACCGACTCGTGTCGTTCAACGGCGAGTTCCGGGCATGTCACTGATAGATCGCTTTCCGACTCGCACGGAGCCCGTCCATGTCGCTGTTTTCCAAGTTCAACTTAAATCGGACTAGTGTCCTCAAAATGAGCCGCGGCTGGCGCGGCAAGTCGACGGCGAGGCGTCGTTTACGCATTGATGAACTCGAAGATCGAACGGTCCCATCGACAATCGACTGGACAAACCGCGGCGCGATCGTTGACCGTAACGGAGATGGAGACTTCCTCGACCCCAATGAAGACAGTGATGGATTCAATGAGTGTTTCGGGACTGCGTTCGTCGATGCGAATGGCGACGGAGTCAACGATGGTCGGGCGGCAGATTTAGCACGTGAAGTTATTGACGCTACGATTCGCGCCTGGGAAAGAGTTATTGTCGATTTCAACTACTCCGATGGCACTAATACTTACAAACTATCTGTGAATATGAATGATGCAGGCGGAGGTTTTGGCGCCTCCGCCAACTTTTTCGAGACGAAAGGGGGGATTCCCTCAAAAGGGTGGGCAAGTATCAGCAGAGGTAATGATGGGGGTGATCCCGACGGCGACTGGACGGATATCGATGGGAATGGCACGCTGGACCCGAGGGGGGACGGACTTGGGTGGTTTCTCGATCCGACGCCGGATGAATGGTCCGAGTTTGGGTTCGTTAACAACGCCTTTTCCGGGGCGACGTTTATTGATTTGGATTTGGATGGAAATGGAGATTTGACGACGGCAGCATTTGGTCAGTTCGATCTGTACACACCGGTTCTACATGAACTCGGCCATGCGCTTGGGTTCAATTCAACACCGCAAATGATGGCTCTGTCCGCCAACACATCCGCCCCGGATCGACCAGATGGGATCATTGATGTGGATGGCAATGGAGTTGTCGATGGCAACGACCTCGATGGGGATGGTGATATTGATGGCTTCGATGATGATGGAGATGGGATCGTCGATCGTCCGTTTGCAAATCTATGGGCATTTCAGGGTCCGACAGTTTCTCACCTTCTAACTGCTTTCAACTCCGGTGCGTCGCCGACTGATTTCGGCGGGCCCGTTCATTCTGCGCCCCCTGGCGCCACTGCGAATGTCGCGGGCGTAACTTACGTGGGCGCCGATGACCTAATGAATCCTGTGTATTTCCGCGATAATCGCCACCTCATCCCCGATACGGTCGCTTGGATCTTGCAGGACGCTTACGGTTACACAATTGCCACGCCCCAACAGTTCGGGACCATTTACACCACGCTGAATACCTCGAATGACCAGCTCCGTATCGTCGGAGGCTACTACAACAGTGATGACGAAAAACACAGTGATGATGTAATTCACGTGACCGTGGATGGCGGCGATTTAGTCGTTAGCGTCAACATTGGCAACGACATTCCCGGAACCGGCCGATTTCCTGATAAGCAAGACCTTCCCGCGTTTGTTTCGCGCTTTCCTTTGGGCTCGGTGAATTCGATTGTTATCGAGTCTGGGGACGGCGACGACCAAATCACAGTGAACACGCCTCCGTTCTTCGGCCCCGAATCGCTCACCATCCGAGGCGGCGATGGCAATGATCGAATTGAACTAGGCAGCTACACCGAGTATTCCTCACTTACCATCGACGGACAAGGGGATGATGACACGATCGTGCTAAACCAGAGCAACGTGATTCTCAGTGGTCACGAGGCCGAGGTGATCGGTGGTTTTGGTGTCGACACACTGGAGATTAACTACACATCTTCGCTTAGCGGAACTCGATACTTCACTGTCGAGGAGGGGGAGTTCCACGAAACCCATTCCAATGGAGCCAATCAAACTAATCTAGAATACTCCGGCCTTGACAATCTTGTATTCACGGGCGGTGCGTCGCACGACGCGATAACCGTCGACTCAACCGCATTTGATCTCACCATCGTCGGCGGGGCAGGCGCTGACACCTTCACAATTGGTGGCGGTCTGTATAACGCTCGAATTGGCGGTGCCGTGACTATCAGTGGCAGCGAAGTGCCGCCGTCGATCGACATTCATTCCGACACGCTGATCATCGATGACACGGAACAGTCCATCGCAAGAACTCATGATCTTTATGACGACTCTTTCCGCATGCCGTTTGCGGAATTGTTGAGGTTCACCAATCTTGACCAAGTGGTCCTCAACCTGAGTGATCGGGGCAGCTATGTCAACGTAAACGAGGTGGCCGCTGATACGCAGGTGACGATCAACGGCGGCGACGGTGCCGACACGGTGCGCGTGGGAAATGGGCGGTTCGGCGCTCAGATCCGGGGCGAGGTCAGTGTGAACGGTGGGTCGGGCGGCGACACTCTCACAATTGTTGATAGTTCCGCAGAGGCAGGTATCGTTGACGTTTACTTTCCACCCGACATGCAAATACCCTATTACAAGCAAGACACTTACACCTTTACCGCCACCACATTCCAGAAGGTAGAGACAGCCGGTTATTTTGCCCCAACCTACTCAGTGACATTCCCGTTGCTGAGATTCTTGGGCATGGATTCCGTGATACTTTCGGCAAGTTCCACGACCGGGCGAGAGTTCGCGGATGGTTTTGCCTCGACTATCAAAGTACAGAGTGTTGCGGCCGGCACACATCTCGACTTAAGGACCAACGGTGGCAACGACGAGATCGTCGTCGGCGACTTGAACCAGAACCTTGACCTGATCATGGGCCATGTCGAGGTCGATGGCGGTGCCGGCGACAACTCTCTCACTCTGCTCGATCAGAATGGAATCGGAATAGCTACTGGCTTCCCGTTCGTCCTCGAAGACACGCTCGTGTCAAGAACGATCCATCCATTTCCTTGGGTTCCCTACGCGAGATTTGCCGGAGTCGAGTACAGCAACGTGGCCGATTTGACGTTCCGGGCATCCGAACTGGCTGACGAACTTCTGATCGCCAGCACTGCACCGGGCACCGAGCTCCACCTTTATGGCAACGGTGGCAACGATCTTTTCCAGGTCGACGCGTCTGGTTTGCACTCCTCCATCACGGTGAACGGCGGCTCACAGACCTCGGACCCCGGCGATACGCTTGTCATGACGGGAACCGGCACCGAAGAAGGGACCTATCGTCCGGCGGCCGCAAGCATGGACAGCGGCTCTTTTACAGTTGGCGATAATGCCATCTCATTCACCGGCCTGGAGCCGGTAACTGCTCGCGAGTTCGCGCGCGTGTTCTTTGTGTCGCCGTTGAGTCAGGATTTTGTCCACATTCTGCCGACGGAAAACAAGCTGCGCATCGCAGGCACCAGCACCAATCCCATTCCGCAACCGAGCGGAATAAACCCTTTCCCGGGGCCTTTGCCGCCGTTTCCCTGGGAGGTTCTCGATCTCGTCAATGTGGCACATGTCGTCGTTAATCTAAGTGAGAATGACAATCGAGCATATTTCAACGGGTTCAACAATCACCTCCCCGTGCCCAATGACGTGGCAACTGTTTATGCCGGCGCGATGAGCGTGCCAGGATTGGAGCAACTGGTGATCGTGCCTGGCGCGGGCGCGAACCAGATTCATGACTACACCTTGACAGCGCCGGGCACTTCCTCGGCCCAGCTTGTTGTTCTCGGTGGTGGACCTGGACTACCTGCGGGGATCACCACCCACCTCATTCGTGGAACCACCGACCAGGTGCGAGTCGACCATCCAAGTTCGGTTACAACCACCATCGATGCTTTCGACAGCGAAGGCAATACTCGGGCACGGATCCTCGATTTCGCCGTTAGCGGCGGCGTTATGCTGCTGGACCCGCAAAGCGACGTGACTGTCAACTTGCGGAATCGTAGTGCCACGTTCAGGGAAGGGGGCGACGGCCGTCAGCGTATCGAAGGACCGACGATCAATCCGCTTGGAATTCAACATACCGAAGATGGCTGGTTACGACTGAGGAGCCAGGGAGATTCCACGCTTGAACTTAATGAGATCGTGTTTCCAAATTTCGAATGGGACTTACTGGAGGGCACTGGTCTCGATCCATATGGCACGTTCCGCACCTACGCCGTGACCAATACCGCAGATAGCGGCCCAGGCTCATTGCGCGATGCGATTACGTGGGTCAATACAGCGGAATTTGGCGCGACTTCCATTGTGCACTTCGACATACCCCAGAGCGACCCCGGCTTCGTGGACGTGGATTCGCTCCGGCCCGATGGCGATGCAACCGCGGACGCATTTGTCATCAAACCGTTGTCCGCGCTGCCCGCGCTGACGAATGGAATAACTGTCATCAACGGTGAAACGCAAAAATCTCGGACCGGCGAATCGAACCCATTCGGTCCAGAGATCATTCTCGATGGTAGCCTGGCCGGTATGGGCGTCAACGGTCTTGAACTCCGTTCGCGGGCAAATCATGTGCACGCGCTGAATATTCAGCAATTCAGCGGCAATGGCATCCTCGTCGCCGGAAACAGCAACACCGTTAGTGGCAATTACATCGGAACGGATGCGACCGGTAAATTCGGGCGCGCTAACGGCGCTGACGGTGTGCTGATTCAGAACAGCATCAGCACCGTGATTGGCGGCACATCGGCGTCAGCACGTAATGTCATTTCCGGCAATCAGAACGGCGTTCACATTGTCGGCAACTACATTCCGCCACCACTGCCGCCTGGCGATTTCATCATTCTTCAACCGCCTCCGAACCAAGTGACGGGCAACTTCATCGGCACCACCGCCGATGGCTCGAATGCGCTACCCAATGTCAGCATTGGCGTGTGGATCGACAATAGTGCGGACAACCTTGTCGGCGGGACGGAGACCGGCAGCCGCAACGTGATCTCGGGGAATGGCACAGGTGTCTATATCACCGGCTATGACTACGCTGGAAACCGTGTCATCGGGAACTTCATCGGCACGGATGTAACGGGCGAAGTGAGTCTTCCTAACTCGGATGGTGTGTATGTGGTGAGCGCGGCTCGCGGCAATCGCATTGGCGGTCCGACCGAAGCCGAGCGGAACATTATCTCTGGAAACAGTCGCTTTGGCGTCGGCATCTCAAACACGTTTGGCACGCTGGTCCAGGGCAACTACATCGGCACGGACTGGACCGGAACGACAGCGGTATATAACCTTGCCGCCGGCATTGGTTGGCTCGATGACTTTGGCACCGTGATCGGAGGCGCCCAGTCAGGCGCAGGGAACCTGATCTCCGGTAATGGCAACGGCATCTGGATGTACGGCGGCCTGGCAGTCACCGGCGGCCGAATCGAGGGCAACCGCATCGGTACGACTGCCGACGGATTGGGTCACATCGCCAACGGCAATGGTATCAACATCGTCGCTAGCGGCGGCAACATGGTTCACGATCTGGTCGTCGGCGGGACAACCCCCGGCGCAGGAAATCTTATCTCCGGCAACTCGATCAATGGCATCAGAGTCCACGGCGAGGAAGCCCTCAACATTCGTATCCAGGGCAACAAGATCGGCACGGACATCAATGGCGTGTTTGCAATCTCGAATCCCACCGGAGTATTGCTGGACAATGCGGGCGGCGTGCTGGTTAACGACAATCTCGTGTCGGGGAACACGCAAGACGGCATTCGAATGAGCGGGACGACTTCAGCGGCCAAGTCGGAAACGTTTTACTCGGCCTCTGCCGACATTCACGGATGGCGAGGCCGCAATAATACAAGCAACCGCAATTTTTTCGGGAGTAATCAGTACTCTCCCGGCCTGAGCAGCGATGGCTGGGTGGCGGGAGGAGTATTTGCACGCGCCAGCACAGCTTTCGGAGAATCTACTCTACCGATCGCCTACTACGCCGATCCGCATCTGGGCGGCACGCTGACGCTCGATGACCCAATGCATGCCTCCGGCGAGTTGATCATCAAAAAGATGAACGATTGGAATTCCAACGTGCTCGTCGGCTCGTTCGATCGGAACGACGCCGACAGCAACACTCGACGAAACTTCCTGGGTTTGGGAATTAGCGAACCAAGTCCGCACCAGGGCGCCAACGGCATCCGCGCGGAGGCTTATCTTGGATTGGCCGACGGCACCGAGTTGCTCGGTTCGTGGGTTAACGCTCCCGAGGCGCTCGCGCCGGATACGCTCTACTCTTGGCGCTACGACTATGATCCGCGCGGCGGTCATCTGGGCGCTGGTGAATTGGTTATCGAGATCTTCGCCAACGGCGCCTCACTTGGCACAAGCCGAATCGAACTGACGCCGGCCCAGCGGTCGGTGGGCGGCCGGTTCGACGCCTTCGGCTTACACAGCGGCGGATTCGGTGCGAGGGGCAACAACCCAAACACGGTTGAACTGTACATCGACAACGTCACCTATACTCGCGTCGTCGGCAACACAATCCAGGGCAACTACATCGGCACCGACAGGGACGGCCAGGGTCCAATTCCCGGGATGGTGAGCTGGTACAAAGCCGAAGGCAACGCCAATGATACGACCGATAACAACCATGGGACGCTCGTGAACGGCGCGAGTTTCGCGACGGGATTGGCAGGTCAGGCATTCAGCTTTGACGGCGTGGATGATATGGTCTCGACGCCCCTGGTGGTCGACTACACGCAAGGGGTCACCTTTGAATTGTGGGTCAAAACGACGGATCTGACGCACAGCACACTAATGGCCGGCGGCGGGGGCGCAACTGCCAGCCGCGGCATGGGGCTCTTTATTGAACCCGGTGGGTTACTCCTGCTCATGGGGTCGAAGTCGGTGCCAGGCGCCGCCAATTTCCACGTCTGGGGACCGAACATTGCTGATGGCATGTATCACCATGTCGCGGCCACCTGGACCGGCGACACGACGCTTGACGGAGTCAAACTATACCTCGACGGCGTGTTAATCGGAACCGCAACGGCCACTGTTGCGGTCGAAACCGACGGCACGCCTCTCCACCTAGGAGACCATCCAGCTTATTACCTACCGCTATCGGGAATCATCGACGAGCCGGCGGTATTCAGCCGCGTGCTTTCCGCCGCCGAGATTCAGTTTGTGTACGCTCGGAACGCAGTCGGCAAATCGGCCGACTTGGGCAACGGTCGCTCTGGTATCTACGTCGATAATAGCGTCGGCAATCGAATCGGCGGCGCGGATCCAATCGCGCGAAATGTTATTGCCGGCAACGTCACCGGCGTTTCGATCATCGGTCCGCTCGCCAGTGGCAATAAGGTCACCGGTAATTTTATTGGTCTCGCCAGCGACGGCCTTTCTGACCTTGGCAACACCCACGGCGTCGTAGTTCAGGGCGATGTCGGCCTCGCTCTGGGTGCACCCGGCAACATCATTGGCGGAATCGTTGAGGGCGAGCGCAATGTCATTTCCGGGAACGATCTCAATGACATTTTTCTGGCCCGGACTCTGGGAACGACAGTTCAAGGCAATTACATCGGCACCGATTCGACTGGGACACGTCTCGTCGCTACCGATCCACGCAATGTCGTTGGTGTCCGATTGGAGGATGACAAAGACAGTCAGATTGGTGGTTCGACACCCGGAGCAGGCAATGTGATTTCGGGCCAGGCCTACGGCATTCACTTTGATGGCCGATGGGTCACCGGAGGTACAGAACGAACACGAATCCAAGGGAATCTGATCGGCACCAAAGCGAATGGGCTGCAAGCTCTGGACGGTTTTAGTCACTATTGGGGACTTTGGATAAGCGGCCACGTCGACTCAGATGGCGTGACACACGAGATTCGCGACGTCGTCGTTGGCGGAATGCAGTTGGGCGCAGGCAACGTAATCTCTGGAAATGTAAACGGCGGCATCGGCATTCGTGGCCCCGGCGCACAGGGCATTGCGATCCAGGGTAACTACATCGGAACCGTCATCACCGGCATGACGGCACTGGGGAATTCCGGATACGGCGTATACGTGTCCGGTGGTGCCAGGAACAATGTCATCGGCGGCGGGCAACCGGGTGCGGGAAATGTGATCGCCGCCAGTGGTAGCGCAGGCATATACCTCGAAGACTTGGAAACAACAGACAATGCCGTCCTCGGCAATTTGATCGGTACTGATAAGAATGGAACCGCAAGTCTCGGCAACGTCGACGGCGTAGCCATTTCGAACGCCAGCGGCAACCGCATCGGTGGTCCGAATTCCGGCGAGCGAAACATTATTTCCGGCAACTCTCGATACGGAGTGCACCTGAGCAGCCTCGCCGGCAACACAATTCAGGGAAACTTCATCGGCACCGACTTAACCGGCTCGACGACCCAGGGCGTTGCCAATGCTCACAACATCTACCTCAATGGCGACGTGAACAGCCTCATTGGTGGAACGGGTCTCGGCGAAGGAAACGTCATCTCCGGCGGCGGTTATGGAATCTGGCTGGGCGGCACTGCTAGTAATCGTCACACGACCGGGACGCGTATCCAAGGCAACCGCATCGGCACAAACGCCAGTGGCACTCAGGCCCTTGGCAACACCTGGGGAATTTACCTCGAAGGACAAAGTCCGCATGCCGTTCACGATGCCACCATCGGTGGCGACGATCCCAACGCAGGAAACACCATTTCCGGCAACCTGTTCGAAGGACTCATAGCTCGGGGCGACGGCGTTCGCAACCTTCGCGTGATGGGGAATCGAATCGGCACGAGCAGTGCCGGCAATACTGTATTGGGGAACGGTGGTGCGGGAATTCTTTTGGCTAACGGCGTCGCAGGCGCATTGATTGGCACCGACGGTAACGGCGTAAATGATGCTCGCGAGGGCAACATCATCGCCCATAACTCTCTAGCGGGTGTCGCGGTCGTTGATTCATCGAGCACCGCAAACAGCATCCGTGGCAATTCGATCCACTCGAATGGAGGACTCGGAGTTGATTTGGCTAACGACGGCGTGACACTTAATGACGAAACCTCCAAGGACGCCGATATTGGCCCGAACATGCTACAGAACTTCCCGCGGCTAACTATCGTTCGGACCGGGTCGCAAACTCGGGTTACTGGCACGCTCAAGAGCAAGCCATCAACGACTTTCACAGTCGATTTCTATGCAAGTGCAAGCCGCGATATTACCCTGAATGGAGAGGGAGAGCGCTGGCTCGGTTTCGCCGTCGTGACCAGCGACGCAAACGGCACTGCTCCGATCAACAACGCGGTGTTGAACGCGGCGACGGTGGACGGTGAATTCATTACAGCCACCGCGACCGATCCGAGTGGTAACACTTCAGAGTTCTCTCTTGCGTACGATACATCGCCTCGTCGCAGAGGTGGTGTAGAGAACAGCGCTATTCAGGCGGCGGCAGCTAGCGATTCCTCCGCCGCTGCCAAGGTAACCGCACTTCAAGCAAAGCAGACTCTCGCTGAAGCCATTCGCCGATGGAAGTTAACCGGAGTCGATGCTCGATCTCTCCAGGGAATTCAAGTACGCGTTACGGATTTGCCAGGACGGATGCTTAGTCGCGTGGTGGGCAAGACGATCTGGCTCGACCGCAACGCTGCCGGTTGGGGATGGTTCATCGATCGAACTCTCGGAGACGACTCAGAGTTCGCACAATCCGGCGATCAAGGCGAACACGGCCGCATGGACTTGTTAACGGTCCTCTCGCACGAAGTCGGGCACGTACTTGGCTTTCGACATGACGAGTTCGAAGTCATGGTAGGCACGTTGACTGCTGGAACTCGAAGAAACCCCATCTTTGGAATGGTGGTTAACCGCTCCTTATGACTTGGGAGAATGCCGAGTCTCGATAGTCCAAGACTTGGAGGGTCGTAATTACCGACTTGTCGGAGCGGTGGTCCATGTGCCCGCCAAACTAATGAGGGAGGTCGGCGCGAATGTGTTGATCGATCAGGCGAAGCCGTTTTCTAACTAGTTAGACAGGTTTCGCTCCCGCCAGTCAGTTGGCCAGTGCGGCATGACGAGAGCGCCTCGTCAAGTCATCGGGTGACGCTGTATTCCTTACCTGGCGAGCGGCGCAGGCGCTCGCTTTATCTTGATGTGGGCCAGCGTGCCTGGGCCCACCACGCATCGAAGGTTCATCCTGCCATTCGACAGCGCCTTCGGTGCACAGAGATTCGGTCGATGGGACCGAATCTTCGAACACAGCGGCGCAAACTAGAGTCGGTGTAGCGACCAGCGCATTCGCCCGTCCTCCAGGGTGGTGGGCCCGACCGGAGGTCTCAACGGGGCGGCCCGAGATCCGGGTTCGGACGCAGAAGCGCGTCGACGATCGCCGAGTAGGCCGGCTTCGGCCGGTTGTCGGCGTCGAACAGCAGCGGGTGTTGGCCGAACCGCCAAGTACGGCGGTCGCTGAGTCCCCAGAACGTCACTCGCTCGATCGAATCCTTGTGTTTGATAAAGATTGCGAACAGCTTCGCGTACGCGTCCGCCTGGGCCTTCAAGTCTTCGGCCGACGGCGGCTTGATCTCGCCCCGCGGGCGGCCGGGGCGGAACTGGCCCCCCTCTGCACCCCGGATCGTTACGTCCAACTCGGTGATGCTAACCTTCAGGCCGAGGGCGGCGTAGTCGGCAATCGCCTTGTCGATGGCCTCGTATGGGACGCTGCCCGTTCGCCAGTGGCCCTGGATCCCCACCCCGTGAATCGGCGCGCCGTCCTTGATTAGCCGCTTCAGTAGCACCATCGAGCTCTCGTGTTTGGGGCCGGCCTCGATGTTGTAATCGTTGTAGTACAGCTTCGCGTCGGGGTCGGC
>JGI10216J12902_100505456_pt1 | contig 13298 bp, 16 predicted proteins | sample KanNatreferecore_FD_12902 | JGI IMG/M metagenome (IMG submission 12902)
TGCTCCGCTTCGCGCCCGAGGCCTTCAGCTTGTCCACGACCTCCTGCATCGCGGCCTTCGAGTCCCAGCCGTAGAGCTTGCCGTTCTTCTTGATGCCGGCCGAGCGCAGCTTCACGCGGACGCTCGACGCCTTGACGCCGAGCGCCTCGGCGAGCTCCGGGACGCCGTACTTCGGCTTCGGCGGCTGGGGCGGCGGGGTGGGCTTGGCCTTCTCGGCCTTCGACTTGTCGGGGGCGGCCGCAGGGGCCTTGTCCTTCTTCGCCATTGTCTTCTTCCTCTTCCTGGTGTGGTCCTCGAGCACCTGCTCGCTGACGTTACGCTTCATCAGTAAGGCTGAGTAGATAGTTCTGTCAACCGTATTCTGCGCCTGCACCAGCACTATGCGCACCGGCCTCGTCTGTCCGTTCCTGTGTAGCCGACTCACCGCCTGGTCGAAGTCGATGTACGAGAACGAGGTAGAGTAGAAGACGCCGACGCACGCCGTCTGCAGATCCAGCCCAACGCCGCCAGTCCGGATCTGGCAGACGAGCACGTCGATCTCGCCCCGCTGGAAGGCCTCGATCGTCTTGACGCGGGTCTTTCTCGTATTACCCATCACCACGCCGATCCGCAGTCCTCCGGCGGCGGCGACGCAGTCTCGGATCTCCTCCTTGTACTTGCAGAACACCACGATCTGGCCGTGGTCTCTGTGCTCTCGTCGGATGACGTGTGCGAGACGTCGCTGCTTCGCTCGACCCACAGGATGACTGACGCCGTCCTCGTCCCGCACGAAGCCGCCCACGACCTGCTGCAGACGTACGAGCTTCGTGATCGCGAGGTCGCAGACGATCTCGGTGCCGTCGACGAGCACTGTGGTCATCTCGGCGTCTAGCTCGTCGTAGATCCGGCGCTGCTGTCCGAGCAGCGGTACGACCTCGCGGTGGTACGTCAGTGGCGGCAGGTCGAGAACCTCGCTCTTCGTGACCCTGTGGACGTGCGGTCGGATGAGGTCGAGGAACTGGTCGAGCTTATGCCACTTGAACTGCAGCTCGTAGCCCATGAAGCCGGTGCGTCTGAGCCATCTACTCTCGAAGTCCTTCCACTTCCCGTCTAGTAGGCCCGGACACGCGAATCTCAGCTGAGCCCACAGGTCCTGGGGAGCCTGTTCCACCGGTGTGCCGCTCAGAATGACCCTGTGGTCGACCCGCTTGAACCGGGACGCGACCTTCGACGCCTGGCTACCTCGGGCCTTGAGACGCTGGCTCTCGTCGAAGACGACGAGGTTCCAGTGACGGTCGGTGATCCTCTTCACCACCGGTGGAGTCCGACGGTTGATCTTTCTCGGCGACGCCGCCTCGTAGTGCATCAGCAGCAGTCGGCGGGGAGCCTCGCTGCGCTTGAACTCAGCGAACGTCCGACACACGTGCAGGCCCTCGATGCGCGCCATGAGCCGGGCCCAGGTCGTCTCGGCGTTCGCGAGCGGCACGACGCACATGCCGACGAACGTCGCGGCGCTCATCAGCCGCTCGATGACGCCGGCGATGATGTGGGTCTTACCCGTCCCCTGCTCGCAGAACAGTGCGGCGCCTGGCCGGGCGACGACGAACTCGACGGCCTCGTCCTGGAAGTCGTAGAGCTCGTCGCTGACGCTCACTCGTCCTCGAACATCAGCGGAGTCATCGCGTCGATCGCCTCGGCGACGCTGTGCACGACGGCGACGATCGCCCCAGCACGCTCGAGATCGCGCATTCGCTTTCGCTGAACGAGCGACGCCTCTTCACCGGGTCGCTTCACCTCGAGAAAAACTGCGCGCCCGGCGACGACGCCGGCGAGATCCGGAATCCCCGCCGGCGTGAATGGTCCGCCGTGCACCTTCCACCAGTATCCGCCGAATTGGCGCTGGACCGCCTTGCGGATCCGGCGCTGCAGACGTGACTCTGGTTGACTCACAGCGACTCCGTCCAAACTCGCCGCTCGAGTCTCGGCTCCTCGTCGCCGCCGTCGTGGTCAGGCGGCGTCGGCAGACGACGTGCGGGATAGTAGCACACGAACCCGCCGTTCCGGAATCGCCACGTCGCTAGCTCGCGCGCCATCGCTCGCGGCAGATAGTACGACCGCTCCTGCGGAGCGTCGATGTCGTCCTCGTCTCCGTAGTCTCTCATCGGGCGGAGGGAGAGACTCGAACTCTCATGGATCCAGAACGTGCCTTCACCGAGCGCGCCAGACAGCCAAGTCACCGCGCTCTCCCCGGTGCCTCTACGGGGGTCCTCCGCCGGTATCGCTACGCTAGCAGGTCGGCCGATTCGAGCGCGTCGATCACCGCGGCGATGCGCTTGCTCGCCTTCGGGAACTTCGCGAGGTCGACCTTGAGCTTGTGCTTCTTGACGAGGCTCTTGAGCTCGTCCTCGTCCATCTCCTTGACCTCGTCAGCCGACAGCTTGCCCTCCTCGTCGTCCTCGCTCTCTTCGGCTTCCTCCTCCTCGGCCTCCTCCTCCTCGGCCGCCTCCTCCGCCTCGTCTTCCTCCTTCTCGTCCTCCTCGTCGTCGTCGACCTCGGCGGTCTCGGTGAGAGCCTCGAAGTCGGTCACCTTCGGCCGCTCCTTGCCCTCCCACACCTCGTTCTCGACGCGCACGATGAGCTCGAGATCCACGTACTCGTCCTTGTCGAGCGTGACCTCGTCGTCCGGCACCTCGACGCCGAGCGACTCGAGCAGCTGGCGCAGGTTCCACAGGGCCTTCGGCGCGAAGCTCGTGGTGTACGGCATCGGCGACTGGCCCTTGAGCTTGCCGTCCTCGACGATCTCGAACCGCCACTTCCAGTACGGCCCCTGGTCGCCCTCGTCCTCGTCGATCGACTTGACCTTGGCGTGGTACTTGCCGTCCGGGATCTTCTTGAACGTGGTCGATCCCGCGAAGTTGACCTTGATACCCTTCTTCTTCCCGTTGCTCTTCTTCACTTGACGTCTCCCTTGATGATGGCCACGAGCTTCTCGTAAGTCGGATCGACCACGACGCTCGGTAACTGGATCTGCTTCGGCTTCCTGACCTTCGTAGCGTAGACCGGATTCGGTCCGACGCGCAGGCAGAACTCGATCTTCTCGACCTCCTTCTTCGGGGGCTTGCCCTTCGGCGGATTCTTCAGCTTGACGGTGACGACCCGCCGGCGGATGAAGGTGTTGGCGAGCACGTGCACGGCCGCGTTGAGACACTTCGCGATCGACGGCGACAGGCCCGGTCCTACCTCCGGGTCGAGACCCTCGGCCGCGTCCTCCTCGCTGACGTTGAACGTGCGGTCCTGGGCGATGAAGACGACGTCCATCGGCAGATCTCGGAGGTTGATGATCCACGCCTTCATCAGCGAGGACACCGTGCCCCAGTCCTTCTGCGACATCGAGCCCCACTCGCCGGCCTTCTCGCTGTCCTTGCCCTTGTCCTCGAGGACCTTGCGGATCGCGAGCTGCTGGAGCTGACTCATCGTGTCGACGATGAGCGTGCGGTACCGGTCGGGGTTCCGCTTCAGCCACCAGTAGGTCATCTCGAAGTCCTCCCACGAGCCGACGTCGTGGACGTCGAGGTCGTCGGTGCCGGTGAGCGAGTCGTCGCCGACGTCCTTGACGTCGAGCAGCAGCTTGCGCCCGGGGAACGTGCCGGCCAGCGTCGTCTTGCCCGTCCCGCTGCGTCCGTACAGCGCCCAGCTGCGGCGCTTGCGCCCGCCGGGCTTCCTCACCGGCAGCTCCTGCATCTCAGCCGCGGCCGGCGACACCCGCTTCTTGATCTTCACTTCTTGCCTCCTCGGACGACCTTGAGCTGCGGCGATCGTCGCTTGGTCCTGTGGTACCCCTCCGGATCCTCCACCTTGTACTCGCCCTCTCTCACGAAGTCGACGTCCCCGCCGGTGAGCTCGGCCCGGCACAGGGGCTCATAGTCGCACCACGTGCAGTGTCTACCGATGTTCTTGTCACGCTTCTTACCCGCACTATCGCGCATCTCTATCGCGGACTCAACGAATCCGCCGAAGATCTTGCTCGAGATCGTCTCGTTCACCGGCGTGTAGATCCGCTGGAAGTAGTCGGCGCGCGTCTGGACGGCGCGCTTCATCAGCTCGTCGTAGTCCTGGATCCTGAGCTTCGCCGCCGCGACTGCAGCGCGCACGACCGACGGCAGCGTGACGATCTTCTTCTTCATGCTGAGCCGACCGCTCTTCAGCACCTTCGGCACTGTGGGCGGCTTGCTTCGGATGTAGTTCCAGCAGACACCGTCGATCCGCTTCATCCAGCCGAGATACAGGATCGCGCGGATGTACACGACGCTCTGCAGGTTCCGCCAGCGCTCGTCGTCGTTCGGCAGGTTGTCGAACGTCTTGTTCTCGACGAGCCAGCGGAGCTTGTTCGGCGTCTTGCCGATGCCGTCGACCTGGCCCTTGAAGACGATCCCCTCGACGTCTCGCGGCGGAACCTTGCGCCGGTCGACGAGATCCTCGAGAGGGATCGCGAACTCGTGCTCGGCGAACCGTAGCTCGCCGGTCTCGTCCTCGACGGGGATGAAGCGCAGACCGTCGGCGTGGTACTCGAAGTACTCGCGCATGATCGTGCGGATGTCCTCGATGATCTCGCCGTACATGTCCTTCTCGGCCGTGAAGATCTCGAGGTCGTCGAGCTCGATCTGGTCGAGCACGGCGAGTGGATCCTCCTCCTGCGCCTCGGCCTCGATCATCCTGTGGACGAGGCGACCGAACACGAATGGCCGCTTCGTCCGACGGCGGATCAGCTGCTGCTCGTACTTGAAGTCGTAGGCCTGCCGGCAGCTCCGCCAGTGCCTGACCTTCGATTGACCTACTGTGTAGCTCACAGCGACACCCCTTCATAGAACTCCCTGAACGGAGTCCACCTGAGAAACTCCTCGCGCGTGAGCCAGGTGACCGGTGAGCCGATCTCCTGCTCCTTTGGATCCCCGAGATAGGCGGTGACGAAGAACACGTGCACGATCGACCCTCGACCCTCAGTGCCCTCCTGCGGCTTAGTCTTGTGAGGTCCCTCGTAGACCTGCCGCCACGACAGCGCGTGGAGCGACGTCTCCTCCCGGAGCTCGCGGACCAAGGCCATCGGCACCGTCTCCCCCTCCTCTACCTTTCCGCCGGGAAAACCCCAGCCCCCATACCGCTTATTCCACACGCAGAGCAGTCGCCCGTCGTCTCGGCGCACGATCCCAACGGCAGTTCTATTCTCACTCATCTCAGATCCTCCTCTGCCTCTCTCAGACGCTTCGCCGAGGCCCACAGCGGTCGGCCGATGATGTCCGGCGGTAGCGGTCCACTAGGTGTGGCGTGAGCAGCCTCAAATACCTGCTCGTAGGTCTGGTCGGAATCGATCGCGACGTCTCGAGATCGCCCGTTACGACTCAGCCGGATATATACCCTAGCGCTGTAGAAGACACTCACGTCGACTCTCCCTTGATCTCGACTGTGACCTTCGTCCGTCTCATGATCTCCGCCGCCTGGCTGGCGACCACGGTCTGGACCGCGTCGGTGATGACCGTGTAGAGCCATCCACGACGGATCGTCGTCCGACCATGCCTACCGGCCCACTGCTGAGTCTCGTCTCGGAGCCAGCTAGCTACGATCGGCTCGACGATCGACACGAGGATCTCCTGGATCTTCTCCTGGTCGATGCCGAGCTCGTTGACGAGGTAGTTCCGGATGGCGTTGTACACGAGCTTCGTCGACGGTCGGTCGGTCATGCCGCGGCCCTCGCTTTCTTCCACTTGTCTAGAGAGACGCCCTTCGACCAGGGCCCGATCTTGGCCTCCCCCTTGATCGGCACGCGCATGCGGATGCCGAGCTCGTCGAGCATCTTCGGATGCCTCATGATCTCGTCGACGCGAGTATACACCCGCTCGACGTAGTCGTCGCGCACTTCGGCTAGGATAGCGTCGTGGACTGTACCGATCGGACGCACGACGTCGAGACCGAACTCCTCGACGAGCTGCAGAAGCACCATGAAGTTCAGCTCGCACGCGAACCGCTGCACCGGCGAGTTGATCGCCTGTCGCTGAGCCTCGCCGCGCTTCGGAGAGTCCTCGGGCGACTGCGCGTCTGGCAGGCGTCGCTTGGCGCCGGTGAGCGACCGGACGTAGCCGTGTCGCATGGCGTACCGCTTCTGCCGCTCGTGCCACGGCGCCAGCGCCGGGTACGTCGAGAAGAAGCTCTTGCGCGACTCCTGCGCCTGCTTCTCGGTCAGATGCACGCCGTAGTTGTCGCGCGCGTAGTCGATCATCTTCTTCCACCACATGCCGAATAGATACCCGAAGTTGATCGCCTTCGCCTTCTTACGCAGCTCCTTCCACACCGGCATCAGCTCGGCCGCGAGGTCGGGCCCCATGCGGTAGACGATCTGCATCGCCGTGCCGTAGTCCATGCGCCGCAGATCGCCGACCTGCTTCAGCCACAGCGTCTTCGGATACTTCTCGACGAAGAGCTTAGCGGTCTTCATGACCTCCTCGGCCATGCCGCCGCCGCGCGCGATCTCCTTCGTCGCGGTCATCCAGTGGACGTCCTCGTCCCGCTCGAAGATGCCGAGCAGGACCTGGTCACCACTGAGCTCGGCCGAGATGCGCATCTCGATCTGCGACAGGTCCATGTCGAAGAGCTGGAACCCGAGCGCCGCGATGATGAGCGAGCGGATGAGCGAGTCTCGCGGAACCTGCTGCAGATTCGGATGCTCGCACGACGCGCGCCCCGTGACTGTCCCGTGGAGCTTGAAGGACGGATGCAGACGCCAGCCGTCGTGGTGCCGCACGAGGAATGGCTTCCACCCCTCGATGAACATCTTGAGCAGCTGGTCGGCGCCGCGGAACTTCATCAGAGCGACGCCCACAGGGTGCGTGATCTGCTTCAGCACCGTCTCGGCCGTCGACCGCTCGTTGACCCCTCCCTTCTTCTTCTTGACCGGGATCGGCTTGATGCCGATCTCGTCGAACAGGACGGCGGCGATCTGCTTCGGCGAGCGCCAGTTGATCTCGGCGGCCTTCTTCCGGTCGACGCCGCTCGCTACGAGCGCCGCCGTCAGCTCCTTGTGCGCCTCCTTCAGCTTCTGCAGGAGATGGGTCTCGGCCTCCTCGAACCGGTCGAAGTCGACGAGGACGCCGTGGTGCTCGACGTCGCAGAAGAGCTTGGCGATCGGCGTGACGATCAGATCGAACGCCCGCTTGACGCCCGGGTCCTCGTCGAGCATCTTGCCGAGCTTGAATCTCAGCGCCCGCGTGTAGTAGACGTCGTGCGCGAGGTACTGGCAGTGTGGGTAGAGCGGGCCGGCGCCCTTCTTGTGGTCGAGGTCGGCGTCGTAGTTCGGCGCGCCAAAGTACAGCTGGGCGAGAAGCTTCAGGCCGTGTCGCTGGTTCTCGTCCAGCATCCAGTGCGCGAGCATCGTGTCGAAGTCCGGCCGCCAGTCTACGCCGTAGTGGATGCGCAGCCAGAGATGGTCGAACTTGCCGTTGTGGGCGACGAGCAGGCACTGCTGGATCCGTCGGTCGAGTCGCTTGAAGATCTGGTCGAACGTCAGGCCGAGGGCCGCCGGCGTGTCCTGCTCGGGGTGCGTCAGCGGTAGGCACCACTGCCGGTCCCTCGTGCCGAAGCCGAGCGACACGACTCGGCCGTCGTACACCCACCGCATCGTGTCCGTGTCGAGATGCCCGACCCACGGATTGAGTCCCGTAGTCTCGACGTCGAAGCTGACGGTGCCGCGCAGGTCGAGGAGCATCTCGTCGAACTTCTGCCGCGTGTCGACGATCGTCCAGTCGAGACGGTCCTCGCGCGGGATCTTGCCGCGGATGGCGACGTCGGCGAACAGCTGAGCGTCGGCCTCGATCATCGGCACGGTGCGCTCGTCGTAGAGCGTCACGCCCGGCGGCAGGATCGGAACGTAGATGTTGCCGCCCTGCTCCCAGGGCCGGCCCCGCTTCTGCTTGATGCCTTTCTTGCCGGTCACCGCCTCGAGCGCGGTGTTGCCGACGAGAAGCACCGCCGTCGGCGTCTCGTTCTCGGCCAGCGCCTCGGTGAGCTTGTCGCGGTACGCGGTGACGTCCCGCCGCTTGACGTCTCGCTTGTCCTCCTGGACCACGGCGTGGATGTTCAGCTTAGCTCTAGGGAGTCCCGCTCGGTCGAGCGCGTCCAGCAGCATCTCCATGCGCGGCACGCGCGCCAGCGACTCGACTAGTACGAGTGCTCTCACCGACTCTCTCTACAGAGCGGATTGTGGATCTGGAAACCGGCCGCCGCTCCGCAGGCGACGCACCCCCAACAGCCGGCGTAGGAATCCCAGTTCGTCCATGGGTGCGGCGGGTCATAGCTGTAGTCGTTATGCCGACCCACGTCGAACCGCCTCTCGATCGGACCACTCGACCAGCGCGCTGTTCTGGTCGAGCCACCGGATCAGCCGGTATGGGCGTCGAGCGACGTTCGGCACTCGATCCTGACGGTACACGAGGTATCCCTCGTGGTACTTCTGGGCGGTTACGACGAGATGTCTCACAGTGTCTTCCTCCACGACTCGATGATGGTCGGAAAGACGGGCTCGAGCAGCTCGAGCATCGCCTCGGCGTAGACGCGGATCTCGTACTGCGCGTGCGGATCGAGCCTCAGCCGCAGCATGTGGAGCGTGTTGTGTAGGTCGTTCTGCCAGTACCACTCGGTGTACGTGCCGCACGGCAGAACGGCCCGCGCGAGCTCCGGCGCGAGACCCATATTCAGCAGCTCGTCGTATGTGTCGAACGCCTGCTTGCCGATCCAGTGGAACATGGTCGCGGCGGTCGCCGGATCGTCGATCGTCTCGCTGGACGACCCCTGCTTGTTCGACTCGCTCTTGCGCTGCATTCGGCTGACGTGAGGCACGTAGAACTCGCGGGCCGCCCGGACGTATCGGTAGCTCACCTCGTTGATGCTCGCCGTTCGGTGACGCACGAGCTGCCGCGCGACGAAGATCGGCATCTTCATGTAGAAGCGGACCTGGCAGAACTCGATCGGCGTCGTGTGTCGGTTGCGCACGAGATAGTCGGTGAGCTTCGCGTCCTGCTCGGCCGTCCGGTCGGCGTCGGCGTTGCGGAAGCTCGTGCGCGCGCACTGCGCCGGCGTGCGGTCGCTCCCCATGACGTCGACGAGCGCGACGTATCCGTGGTCGAGGCACAGAATCTCGGTTCTCATGGTTGCTCCAGCTCCCCCGTCCTGTGGTTGACTAGCAGGCCGGACGGCATGACCTGGTAGACTTCGACGCCGTAGTCGATCAGCTGCTTGATCGGAGACGGATCGCGGTAGGCCGTCTCGAAGAACACGCGCTCGACGTACAGACCCCGCCGCGCCGCGAGCTTCATCGCCATAACGCAGTCGCCGCAGGGACTGTGGGTCACGTACAGGCCGACGTGGCGAGCGATCCGCTCGTCGGTGTCGACGCGCTCGAGCGCGTTGATCTCGGCGTGCACGACCTTACATCCGCTGACCGTGAAGTACTGGCATCCGTTGCCAGTGCAGTGAGGCTCACCGCTAGGCGCGCCGTTGTAGCCGACGGCGACGACGTTCCGGCCCTCGACGACGACAGCGCCGACGTTGAGACGGTAGCACGTCGCGCGCATCGACGCCGCTCGGGCCATGGCAAGATACATCTGGTGACGGCTGGGCCTCACTTGTGACTCCTCTTTGCCTTCCTATGAATCTGCACCATCGACTTTGCCGTGTCGATAGCTAGATCGGCGCACCAGCGCTCCCACCTCTCGACTCGCTCGCCGACGTCGGCGTAGTCCAGCCTGAACTGCGCGTGTACGCCGAGACTGTGGAGGCGGTTGAACTCAGCCACGAATGCCATCGCATACATCATGTCGTCGAGGCTGCTCACGGCTGCACCTCCTCGCCGAGCGCGGCCCAACGCACGTACCTGCCGGTCTCCTCACGCGCCGTGCGCTCGTTGTACACTCGGTTGAGTCCCGATGGATGCGGCACGACTACGGCGCGCTGGCCCGACTCGAGCTTGAACGGCGCCCAGAACTCGACGCCGAGTCCGAAGGCCTTCGCGACTTTCGTGCCGCAGAGCACGACGCGCAGAGTCCTCGGCATGTCGAAGAGGGTGGTGACGAGCAGACGCGCGGTCCGCTCGGCCTCCTCGCGCGACCACTTGCGGTCGTAGCAGAGATTACGGCGGTACAGCCCACCGAGATACTGACCCGCTGTCATCTTGCTCATCGCCAGCAGCCGTCCGGCCGACGAGTTGTCAGGCCATGGGAACAGCGGCAGATCGGGGTGAGTGCTGCGTCCCGGGTTCTCGCCGACTAGCAGACCCTGTACGACCTTCGCGTAGGCCTTGGTGTCGCAGCCGAGTCGGAACTCGGCGATCTTCAGCTCAGCGACCGACAGGTGCCTCGGCCGGAGATGATACTCCGCTGGACGCTTGCAGAAGTCCTGCCTCACCGGCTTCTTGAGATCGATGAGCTGGATGCGGTCGGTCAGATCTCCGTCCTCGGCGATCATCGCTCATCCCTCCACTGGTGAGTTGGCCACAGGGTGCGCGCGTCGTTGACGAAGCAGTGCAGCGAGACGATGTGCATGGTGAACATGCCTGGCTTGACGCCGTGCCAGTAGCTCTGCAGAGGCCCGTGATCCCCGAACTGCATGACCTCAGTCGTCCTGCGGAGCTGGTCGAGCATCCACAGCTGCAGACGCACCGTCAGATAGACGTCGTCGCGGAAGTGGCGGTACAGATCGCAGCTGCGGATGTAGTAGGTGCAGTGCAGAAAGCCGTGTCGGTGGATGAAGTGGTAGCCGAGAGTGCACGGCACTCGCACGTCGGTCTTACCAGTGTCCTCGGGGAACCAGATCGGCAGGTACGCCTGGCGACTGTCCGGATGCTTCGCGAGATGCTCGACGACGTCCGCCGCGTCACCGTACTTGAAGCGGATACCACGTCGATGGTGGTCCGGGTAGTAGCCGTCCTCGCCGATACCATCCTTGTCGAGGTTCGCGTCCTTCGGCCACATCCGCTCCATGTACGTGTGGTCAAAGCCCGGCTCGTTGCCTCCGTCCGGACGCTTAGTCGATCCGATCCCGAATACCTCGGCACGGCGGAAGCTGTTCGCCGAGTTTCCCCAGGGCCACTTCGCCCACTGGACGCCGGGGTTCAGAGGCAGGCCGCCGATCCGCTCGAGGAAGTGGTCGTCTGCCCACGGCAGGTTGGGCTTGATCTCGCGCCGGAGCTGGTCGAGATCCTCGGTGCCGACCGCGGCCTTGAGCGTGTAGTTCAGCACCTCGCGCGTCGCGGCCTCCGGCCGCTTCGACACGTCGACCGACTGCCAGCGCGTCGGCTCGACGAGCGCGCCGTTGTCGCGGACGCTGGCGTACGCTCTCTCAATAGCCTGCCCGATCACGGGACCTCCTCATGTCGGCGACGATGGCTTCCTGCATCGCCTTCTCCGGGTAGCACTTCGCGGTGTGGCACGGCGGCGTGTCCGCGTCGTGGTTCTTGCCGCACGGGTGCGTGGCCTGTAGCTCGCGCATCCGCTCGACGTATCTCCTCTGGTGGTCCTGCGAGCCGTACGCGGGATCCACCGACTTCATGAACTCCTCGATGCTCATCTCGCCATCCTAAGACGAGCGAGTCGATTCGCATACCAGTCCGCACCTAGGCGTCGGTGCTCGATCGGCCGGCCGTGCTTCTCGGCGTGGTCGATGCCGTACTGCATGCCGAGCGTGATCCCGAGATCGACGTAGACGACTGTCGCGTCGGCGACCTCGCGCCACGCGAAGCCGGCAGTGATACCTCGCTCGCGCTCGGCGGGAATCGCGTCGTCGAGCACTCCCTCCTGCGTGTAGAGTCCGTGCGACGCGAACGGCGACTCGCCGTGGTTCACCATGCAGTCGTGCATGCACTCTCGTAGATAGGCGAGGTTCAACGCGACGTCGCCGGCGTACGGCGACTCGATCACCACTCGACGGAAGCTCATCGGTGAGCGTGCTCCTCGACGAGGTCGGTGTGGTCCGGCGCCTCCCAGCCCGGCGGCTTGACCACGTCCATCGCGTGACCGCGCTTGCTCGCCTCGGCCGACGGCGCGCGCGCCTTCTGCATGTTCGCCCAGTGGACGCGCCGCCACGCCTCGCGGAAGTTGAAGCCGTGCATGACCGCGTTGCCGAGCGCGACGTACACGCTGTCCACCAGCGCGTCGAGCGAGTCGGCGAGATTTCCGACGAGGCACTCGGTGTGCGGAGTACCGTCGATCGCCTTCTGCTGCACGCAGTACTCGGCAGCACCGCTCGCGAGGCCGTACTCACTGCCCTCCTCGAGCAGAAACTTGCGGCGGAACTCGCCGAGGTCAGTCGGCAGCGCACGCGGCTTGCCCTCGTAGCCGACGCCGAACTTCTCGTGGAACTCCTCGACGTCGGTGAGAAAGTCGCGCCGGCGGGGCAGCTCGACGGTGGCGGCGAACTCCTCGAGCTTGTTCTTCAGCCACTGCCTGTGGCTCTCGTCGCCGTGGGCGATGTGCTCGAAGAGCGACGTCATGAGGACTGACAGCTGACCCCGCGTCACCGGCCTCTCCTGGCCCAAGACACACACGCCGGGGCGTGGCAGGTGAAGATCACCAGCCGACCGGCGGGCGTCTTCAACGGAAACGACAGGACGCGTCCGCATCCTGGCGCCTCGCACTTACTCGTCTTCATCGGCGTCGTCTCCATCGTACTCTCCTCTGTAGCCCGGGTGGTTGTCTCGGATGAACTCCTGCAGCGTCTTCAACCGCCTCCCGGTGATGCGGTTGAGAGCGTCCTTCTGCACTCGGAGGGCCTGGGCGAACTTCGCGATCCCTCTGTGGTACTCGGGGCAGACGTAGCGACCGGTCCACTTCAACGTCCAGTCGAAGAACCGCTGGTCGTGCGAGCGGATCGACTCGAGCACCTGCACCATGTCGTCGCAGTGTGGAAGCCACGTCACCGCATACATCGGATGTGAGGTCACGTTCGCGAAGTGACAGCGGATCCGCTCGATCGTGACGCCGTGGTCACTGACGGGCATCGGGCCCATGACGCCTGGGATCACGACGTCGCGGATGAAGACGAGATCGGCGGGGAACTTCTTGAACAGCTCGGTCGTGCGGTAGAACGCGTCGACGGCGACGGTCGACCGGTCGAGCAGCGTGAACGACACGCCGACGAGACACGGGCCCATGACGCTGGCGCGCTTGCTGCGCTTCGTCGGATCGCTCTTCGTCAGATGGTGGTACGTGCTGACGCTCACGCTGCCGTACTTGCCCCGCTCGACACGGCCGCGCCAGAGCTCGGCGACCTGAGCCGCGTGC
>JGI10216J12902_103160436_pt1 | contig 13294 bp, 23 predicted proteins | sample KanNatreferecore_FD_12902 | JGI IMG/M metagenome (IMG submission 12902)
GCAGGAAGCCGACCTTGGCAGGGTTAACGACTTCCTGCTGTCGATTCGCCGCCATTACTGGCGTAAGGAGGATATGATGGAAGAGGAAGACTTCCTGGGGACGACAAAGTGGAAGGGCTGGTACGTGGACATCTACGCCGGAGAGGAGGGACCGAATGACTGACAAATGGCAGAAACAGCTGGAGCAAGTACCGATCGACTGGGGTCGTGCAGTGGGATGGGCGATGTGGCACGCTATCGACGCCAGCGGCAGAGGGCATTGGTTTCAGCGAGAGCCAAGGCGGGGAGACATGGGCTGGGGACCGAGCATAGGTCGCTGGCATGGAGACAGAGAATATGACATCCCTATCGGCGTGGACTGGCGCATATTGGTGCGAAAAAGAGAGGAAGGGGGAGTAGGTGATCGAAAAGCCCTTGACGCCGTAGAGTGGGCCTTGTCCTATCTCTTCCATCAAGTTCAAGCAGGAATAGGGTCCTGGTCTGCCGACGAATCTGCTGCCGTCAAGAAAGAGATCGGCGAGGTGCTGGGCTGGATAGAGCGGTTTCGTGAAGAGAGAAAGGAAGGCGAGGATGTCAAACCTGTTACGGAAGCTGCGGAGGGCGAAGAGAAAGAAAGCGGGAGAAGAGGCGTACTTACAGCTGCCGCCGCTGGCAGAGGCAGTGGCAAGAAAGAGGAAGCAGCTGGTGTGGGACCTGGTAAGGAAGAAGTGGGTCCCCCTCTCACGGAAGCAAAAGACGGTCCCAGTGTCGACGTCGGTGGAGCCGCCGGAGCCGCCAGCGGAGACGCCAGAAGCATAGATGGTCATAGCATAGATGGTCATGGCGTGCTGCCCGTAGGTTTTCATGGCAGGCAAGCCGCTATCCTCGACAGGCGTTGGTCGAATGTGGGCAAGGCATGGCTGCCAACGGTTGTGAAAGAGGCTTTCTGGGAGGTATGGAAAGCGACGGTGAATGGGGAACCGCCGCCGCCGCTTGCCATGAACACACTCGCCATCTTCTTTAACAGCAGCGGTATCGACTACTTCGAGCTGGGGAAACGATTGCCAGGGCTGGCGGGGCAGTGGGAACAGGTGATCCCTGGCGTGGATGGCAGGAGGGGAGTAGGTGGGGAAACGGAAACCAACTGGGAGATTTCGCGAGCGTGGGGAATGATGCTGTCAATGCTCGGCAACGCCTGGGGACACGATTTTGGGCCGTATGTTCTGCTGCGAAGGACGAAAGTGGATAAGAGCAGGTAATAAGGCAGCAACCTTCTTCGCTGCGATGGGTGGGTAGAAAGAGAACGGAAGAGCTACCCACCCGTTGCGGGTCAGTCGAGAAGGCAAAAATGAAGACACGCAGTTATTGGCAAAAACAGTCAAGAAAACGCCAAAAAACCAGCTATAAGCGTCAATTTTCCAGATCACTTTATGAAAAAGCCCTCAAGAGAACGCCAAATAATGGGCTACTACCGCAGTCTTTTTGGTTTTTCTGTAACTCCTATATATATATATATTACTCATACCCGCGTGGACTTTATGAAAAGGTAATAAGACTCTAGTGGAAAGTCTGTAATTGGCGTTGTCTCGGCAGGGTTTTGACGGAGTGATTTTCAAAATAATTCTGGACAACACACACAAACTCGGTTTTTGGCGTTGTACAGGCAGGGGAAATTTCGTATAGACAATGAAAAGGGTCCTATGCGAAAAAATCGGGTGGAGAAAATCACTTTACACTATTATTTGGAAACTATAATTGCGAAAGTTGACATAAGGGAAAAAGCGGGGAGATTTCGTATACGGGAAAAAATTTTTCATATACAACGGGGGGCGGATCGGGTCGTCTCTGCGGTGCGCGCTACGCGAAACCGATCACCCCCTACAGACCCCCTACAGGGTGGGCGTGTACCCCCTACCGACGTCCGTACTAGGTAATTTTTGGGCGCGCACTTGCCGGATCAACGCGACTGCCGGATCAAAAATCGTAGGTCAATCGTAGGGTAACGTTCTATCCTGTTCTATGGCGCGCCCACGATACCAGAGTAGCACGCGCACAGCCAAAAATAAGAGACCGCCATGCGACGGTAGCACGATAGCATGGTAGATTGCACCACTATATCACGCCTCGCGCAACGTACCTAGCTAGAATTCGATTGTAGGGCATGGTAGAGGAGCGCGCATAGGGTACGGTTTGGGCGCGCGCTTGCCAGCATAGGCAGTGGGCAAAAAGAAACGCGCCCTGTGTGGGCGCGCCTCTTTGTGTATTCTGTTGTGTACCGCAGTGATTGCTAGACCAGATAGGCTATGCCGTCAATCACGAAAAGGACACTTTCTTGGCGCATGATAGACTTCACAGAGTTGGCAAGGATAACGATGTAATCCACCTGTTCCTGTGTCAGATCGGCGAAGTAAGAACGGACGATCGTAACGTCTTCGCCCACAAGTTTTTGGAGCTCGTCAGAGTAGTAAAATCCGTCCGCCTTGAGGACTGTTGCTCCGCCAAATTCCTTTGAAAATTGCTCCGCCACAAAGCGCGCTTGTGCTTCGCCTAGTGCGACTGCTTTTCCGTTAAAATCCACTGTGGACGGTACATAAATCTCAACGAAATGCGACATTGTCGCAATTGCTTTTACCGCATACCGCAAAGTTTCTAAAGCGGAGATAGGACGTTTGCGAATAATTCGCTTGACCGCCGCCTCTGGGGACTCTACGGTAACGGACGATCCATCGGACAGCTTGACGGTTTGAAGAGTGCTGGCTTTGCGTGACATTGTGATTTTCTCCTCTGAGAATCGTGTTTTTGGGAGCCCGTTTTGCTCCTCTGTGTCCACTATACGCGCATTTTTCGGTTGTGTCAAGTATGATACAACCTATTTGCACAGAGGAGCACAGCCACAAACGATAGCCGACTGCCGACTATGGGCGCGACCATCGACCATCGTATACCAGAGGAGACCGCGACCATTGACGACCATTGACGACCATTGACGACTCTTGCCGGATGCCGGATGGGTGACAATGCCGGACGCCGGACGATGCCGGATGCGCGCGCGACCATCGCGACCATCGCAACCCATCGGCTGCCGGATGCCTGCCAGCACACCGCACCGCGAACACCGCGCCCACTGCCAGCACTGCCAGCACTGCCGCGAATCCTGCCGCAAACGCCCGCGCTCGTCTCCACTCCTCTACCTGCGCTCGTCTCTTCTCTTTTCCGCCTACGCTCCTCCACCCGCTCCCCTCCACTCCTCTACCAATAGAAAAGCGCGCCCATCTCTGAGCGCGCTCGTCTCTTTTTCCACTCCTCTACCTGCCCGCCTGCTCTCGTCTCTACTCCTCTCCCCACTCCTCCACTTCCTCCTCCGCCTGCCGATCCGCCTCTATGATCTGCCGGATCGTCTCCTCCTCCAACCCATCCCAATGCGCCCGTTCCCGCTCCAACTCCTCCTCCCGTTCCCGTTCCTCCTCCTCCAACTCCCGCTGCAATTCCAATTCCCGTTCCCACTCCGATCGCGCCAATTCCTCCTCCAACTGCCGCGAAAATTCCCACTCCCAACTTTCCCCCAACTCCTCTGCGACCTCGCGATCCCACTCCTCCTCCCACTCATCTGTGGGCTCGTCTATTCCCAAAAACCGCCGCACCGCCTCGACCGTCCACCCCTCGCCAGGAACAAAGTCCACAGGAGCCGCCACCCCGATCTCCGCTGCGCGCTCCGCCACCAACGCCACGATCGCCGCCCGCTCCAACTCGACTGCCGACTCCCACTCCCCGATCCGCTCCTCCGCCGACCACTCCGCCGACCAATCGATCGCCTCTCCACACACTGGAGAGAACTCGATCGCGACCTCGACCGCAGTCGCGACCTCCTCCGCCTCCTCCAACCACCGCAATTGACGTTCGTTCACTTTTACGCCTCCTCGACTATGGCAATGCTCTCGACCAACTCGTAAATCGACTCGACCGAATACCCCGCCGCAAAACGTGTGACCCGTTCGTGCCAGATCGTTGCCTGCAATTCGCTGGGACGAATTCTCAAAATCGCTGCCGCCTCGACCACTGCCTCCTCTAACTGCCCGTAATAGCCGCCCGCTCCAATCGACCCCTTCCACCGTGTCTCACACAGGACATGGATCATGTGTTGGTCGATCGTCGCCCGCAGGCTTGTCAGTGGAAATTCCAGATTGTCGGCGAAGCAATAGGTCTTTTCACTTGTGGGCTCGATGTCTCCGCCGCCTGCCAAAATCCGCCATGCCTTGACAGAATTCTTCCATGTGTACCCAACCTGGAAATGCCCGTCCACCAGGCAAAACGCCTTTCGATCCCACTCTGTGTCACAGGCAAAAAACGCCTCGATTACGGTTTGGGCGTCGGCGATATTTGCGCTCCACTCCTTGCCAGGAGAAATCGCTGCCACGACTTGACAGACCACATGGAAATCGACCACCGCTCCCTTGACACCGTTAAAGTGCGCGACCCGCGCCAACAAACGATGGCAATCGTTGTGTGCAGTGACATACCATGCCAGACCGACCGCGAACTCGACTACGTTGGCGCGTGCCAGAGCAAACCACGCCAGCAACGATACAATCATCGCTGCCTTGCTGGGAACCAACGCCCGATTCAAATTCTTTGACTTTGCCATTTTTTCGCCCCTTTTCGGCTATCCCACTCGACTGCTTTTCCGGCGACTTTTCCGCCTGCCTTAAGAATACACGACCTTTGCCTCTGTGTCAAGATAGGAATATGACAGAAAATCATTATTGCCGCGCCCAAAAAGAAAGGCGAAGAGGCAAACGCCCCTCCGCCCAACTGCCTACTCGACCGACCTCGACTGCGCCGCATCTATTGCCCTGACCGCCTCAAACCAACCGTCAAACCACCCCCAATGCCGCCAGACCCCGCTCGACCCACATTGCACCTCGACCCTGTTACCGTCGCGCCCGATGCGGTAGCGAACCCCTTGCACCGTCACTCTATCCCAACCGTCACACATGCGCTCGTCTCCTTTGCCGCACCTATGCGCTCGTCTCCACCTGTGCGCTCGTCTCCACTCCTCCGCCGATCCGCTCCTGCGCCCTCGTCTCCACTTTCCAGCTTCCAGCGTACAGCCACCCTCCTCGCGCCTCGACCCGCTGCCAGCCTGCGACCGAAAAGACCGCATCCCTCGCCCCAACCGCCTCGACCACGACCACCGCACCGCTCCAGACGTTGACCACACGCCACTGGCAGACAATTCCACCGCTCATAACGCCGCTCCTCTCTGCTCTCGACTGACGAAGAGGAAACGACTTTTCTCCTCCTGCGACTGCGCCACCACCACCCACCCCGCCGCCACGTAATTGACAAAGCCGTTTTCGTACACGATCACGCACTTTACCCCAGCCTCCGCCAAAGCCACCCGCAAAGCTCTCAACTCGACCACCGTCAACGACACCACCAGCTGCAAGGCTTCCATTTTTCTCTCCTCTACTAGAGGAGGGACACCTGCCCCTCCTCACTCACACGCGCGACCCGCAACTGCCGACCTACTTGTCGTATCCCCAATGAAGATTGAAGCCCTTCACTCCTGCCAACTCCGGTGCTCGCCCAGGCAACCGCCAGTGATTCCACAAAAGACACTGCTCCCAGTACGCACCGTACACCTTGTGCTCGTGCGCCACTGCCACCAACCGCTTGCGCGCTGCCCGCGAAATCAAGGCGTACAATTCGATCTGCGGAAAGATGCCCCAGCCATGCACGACCGTCCCATGTGCCAGACACAGATGCCAGGATGCCCGCGCCACTGCCGCCTCCGCTCCTGCCGACTCGACCAACCGCAACGCCTCATAAACCGCCTTGATGTGTCCGATGAAGTTCATTTTTCTCTCCTCTATCCAACCTGCTCGCCACAGTCGTAAAACGTCCACACCCCACCATCGACCGCACAAAGCTCTTCTGCCTCCAACTCGACCACCGCATGATGCCCGCCCTCATGTTGGTAGTCAACCCCGCCAGGAGTGCTCAACTGCTTTGCAGTCTCGACTGCTCGCTCCCTGTCCACCGTCACCAACAGAGGAGAGACCTCCTCACCCGACACGTCCAAAACCACGAAAATTTTGCTCATTTTTCTCTCCTGTGACCAGACCGACTCGACCGCCAGAAAGACCGAAGGGAGGAGACCGTAATCTCCTCCCCACCACCCCTACGCACCAAAGGCCAAGACCTCTTCAAACTCGCTCCAGTCGATCTCGCCTGCCTTGAAACGCTCGTGCGCCGCACCGACCCGATCATGGTAGGCCTTGCGCCCCGCCTCAATCCGCACTGCGATGCGCTCGACCTCGACTATTACCTCCTGCCGACTTGCCTCCGCATAGCCCTGAGCGGTGAAGTCATTGTCAGAGATGTGCGAAGCCACTGCCCGCAACTCGCCGAAGCCAGAGAAACGATCCGCGAACTCGTCAACTGCCTGCCGGATGACCCCGATGTAAAAACTGCGTGAAGTTGTGTACATTTTTTGCCCCTTTTCGGCTAATGACCAAACGAAGAAACGACCAACTGCCCAACCCTACCAACTGCGCTCGAAGGCACTGCACCGGAGACCGTTGTCGTGCTCGATACCAACACCGACAGCCGTCTGCCAGCCGTACCCGTTCGGCCCCCGATGCAGACCGACCACCACCCGCTCCTCGCCAAAGGCGACCTCGACCTTGCGGAGATGTGTGTCCGCTGCCAGCGTCAACAACCGCTTGCGGAGACCGCGCCAGGTCTTGTATGTCCAAACCGGATTCTTGCTGCCACTGAGGAAGATATTGTAAACCTGTGCCATGTGATTGCCCCTTTTCGGCTACTCGACTGCTCTCGACTGCGCTTTTCGGGGGATTCTCCCCCTGCCTCAAGTTTACCAGCCTTCCGGCTAGTTGTCAACTATCAATATGACAGAAAATCACTTTTCCCACTGCGCTTCCCGCCGCTCATCCTGCCACCGCTCCAAAGGCTCGACCGTCCACCCGCTGCGCTCCAGCACTGCCAGCCTGCCTGCCAGGTCATCGACTGCCGACCGCAGAGAAGGAGAGGAGACCGCCACCCATACCAGATCGGGATATTCGCTCGCCCCACCGTCAAAGACGACCACGACCCGACCGTTCCAGCCACCCCACAGCCCAGGTGTAAACTCGACCGTCGCCGACTGCCCCGCCTCCGCCTTGATCCAGCCCACATACCGCTCTATGATCGCCTCCGCCCGCTCGTCTCCACCTGTCAATGACTGCCTGTGTGCGCTCGTCTCCAATCGACTGCCGACTTTCCCCTTGCGCTCGTCTACCAACGGCAGCAACGGCATCAGCCCCTCGTGCCAGCCGCTGCTATTCCAGTACTGTTCCTCCGTCCCACCCAACACCGCAGGTATGTACGCCTCCTCTGCCGTTCGCAAGACCCAAGCAGGCACACCACCCTCCCGCAACAGGTAATTCATCAGCCGCGCCCAACTCCGGTAAGTCCGCACCAGCACGTACACCGACTTGCCGTCCCTGCGCCCGTTCTCAACCACATGAAAATACTCGTTCATCTCTCGCCTCTTTCCGGTCTATGTCAGACCACACGCACTCGTCTCCAATCAACCCCCTCTACCGCTCAAACGCCCCTCTTGCCACGTTGTGCTTGATCTCGGCAGTTGCCTCTCTCACAGTCGGCCAAGTGCCATGATAATTCCAGGTCTCTTTCTTCTCGCCAAAGCTCGCCCGCCAGTGAAAGACCTCGACCCTCACCCGTTCCCCTGCCCGCTGATAGCGATCATAGCCGCGCCGGAAGAGGAACCGCTGATCCCCAATCTGCTTCTCGACCCGATAAGAAACGTTCATATCTTGCCTCCCAAGGCTGCCAGTAAGTCCAACACCAACGAATTGACGACCTTCTTCTCGACCAGCCCCAGCTCCACCAGGTGCGCCGCCGCCTTCCGCAAATCCTTCTCTGTGAACTCCTCACCCTTGGTCAACGCCACGAACTCTACCTGCCCACCCCGCGCCTGCGACTCCGCACCAAACAGAATAACCCCCACTCGACTGTGGAGGCCCAATTTTGACTGTACATTGCAGGCATGAAACTTAACTGTGGAGACCGTAATCAGCAACTTCTCCGCGATCTCCTTATTGCTGTAGCCCTCGACCACCAGGTCAAAAACGTCCCGCTCGCGATCTGTCAGTGTGCTTACCAGGTCTTGCATGTGCTGCCCCTTTCCGGCTATCGACTCGTGTGGCAGAGAGGGGAGGATGTGCGGTTCAAACCCGCTTGCTTACATCCTCCCACTGTACGTTGCCTGTACATCTCTCCGGTGCTACTGCGGAGGGACGGTAGTCAATCGTCCCTCCACGTCTAGGAAGAAGCAGTCCGGTGCGCCTGACCTCTAAGCTGACTAGGCTCTGTGTCTCTTGCACGAAGGAGATAGTTTAAGGTTCAAGAATCTCTCGACACGATGCGAGATTTAAGGCTGTTTGCAACCGAAACTTGAACCGTAAGTCTCCCCCAGGTGTAACCTCCCCGCTGCCTAAGAGGATGTGGTTGTAAGTCACATTGGCAGTTTTTCACTGCCCAGAGCAGGGCTATCTCTCACGTTGCCGTTGCTCCCTCCGTTTTCTTTCCGCTCCCCAAGTTTACCAGTCTTTCGGCTAGGTGTCAAGAACCAATATGACAAAAAATCAATTTATTTTTGGGCAAAAAAGAGACCCGACTCGCGCCAGGTCTCCGGTCTCCTTATCCCCCTGCCTATATCAGCGGCAGATAGAGCTCATCCTCTTTCACCGCTGCCAGGAATTTCGCTGCCAGTGCCGCCGCCGCCTGGTTACGCATGTCCACCCGTCCTGTCTCGTGCGCCTCGGCCAACTGTGCCAGGATGGGTAGCACGACCACCTTCACAAACGACTGTTGCAGTGTCCTGTGCTGCCGTGAGAAGGTCTCTTGCACCACCTTGTCATTGCCCCCACCCAAGACGTTCAAGCAGTCAAAAACTTCATTCAATGCCGTTGCCAACCTCTCTTGTGTAGTGCTCATTGCTCCCCCTTATAGGGCATCCCAGAAATAGTGCACCCTTGAAGCCACCCATCCGGTGACAAAAGCCAATACCACCACTATCACCAACAACAGAGCTCGCATACCCCTCCCCTACCACCAGATGCGAAACAGACTACGAAAGAACCCACCACTTCTGCGCCGACTGCGGCCCCAACCACCACCGCGACGTTTACGACTCGACTTACGTTCACGTTTCCAGGCTGCCGACATACTTCACTCTCCTTGCTACCAAAAATCCCCATCCACGCAACACCAGACCATCCTCTTCCAGCTCCAAAGTCCAGCCAGGTCTGCCTGCTCGACTGTCGAATAGCTCAATGTAGTGGGTATTGTCCACTGCCACAGCTATCGACTCGACTTTGCGCCAGCCGCCTTCGTGCCACACCAGGTCATCGACCTGCACTTCATCTGCCCTTGCAGGCTCACCTAACAGTCTCTCCATACTCTTTATTCCCATGATACAACTCCTGTAGCACCTGTGCCTTTGCAGGCTTCTCGATTGCCTCGCCGACTGCACCGACGTAGATGATCATGCGACCATCCTCTGCGATGCCAGTCAACGTCACCCGTTCGGCTTGCCTGTCCACCCGCTCCAACCGCAGGCTCTGCCGACGAATCCTCACCACCTCACCCCGCTTCAACTTCTCCGCATCTATCCAACTCATGGTTTGCCCCTTTCCGGCTCCACCATCGTACACTACTGCCCCGCTGCCGTCACCAGCCTCTCGACCAGTCTTTACTCGTGTGAGGGAGGGGAGGGACACCCACCCATATACCCCTCCCACCCCCTGCCCCTACTTGTACCCCTGCTTGTCAGAGAAAACGTCATTCCACCCCGCTGGGACGGTGATGATTCCCGCTTTGACCAGCCGGAAGGTCTCCCTGCCGTACCAGCCCGCCAAAGAGCGGTAGAGACGCTTGTTCAAGATGTGCTGCCAAGCAGCGACCTCGGCGGCAGTAAGCAAATGTGCCTTGCCCTCCGTACCCTCAACCTTGGCGATAGCATAACCGTCATTCATGCTTTCTCCTCCTTCACCACAGGCTTGACCAACCCTGCCTCGATCAACGCTGCCGCTCCGCGACCATACGCCCCTTGCAACTGCCAGCAAGCTCCGGTATCCACCAGGTATTGCCATGCCTCCAAAATCTGCTCCTCGGTGAACTCCTCGCCGAAGAAATTCTCGATACGATTGCAGGCATCAAACACGGTAAGTTGACTGCTCATGCTGCCACCCCTTTCACCTGATAAGGCTTGTTCCATTGGCCGATCTCGATGTGCATATAAAAGGCACAGTTGAAGTAGTCTATCTGTGCATCGCTCTTGTCCCAGTGCTCGCGACCTAAAATCTTCGTCGCCTCTGCCATCACCTCCCACCCCGCAGGCGTCAACTGTGCACCGTTGTTCCAGGGATAGGTGTTAAGGCCTTTGTTCCCGAAGGTATACTGATTCAACTGTGCGTAGCCAGTGCCGCCCACCAACACCTCTTCCTTGCCCTGCATCAGCGACAGATGAATACTGCTGCCCCCGCTGTAGCTCTCGACCCGCACACTGAATTTCCAGTTCGGGAGCTCTCGCTTGAGAGACTCCCGAACCGTCGCCGCTACATCTTTCGTGCTCCGGTAGTTGCTCACGCTGCCACCCCTTTCCACTCCTCTGCCACAAGTTTGCAATTTGTGACATAGGTCTGTGCCACACCGTTAAAGTCTTTGTGCTCTTTGACTGTGCCAGTCAAAAGATACTGCCCGTTATCCACTTCTTTCTGTGTCTTCCAGACCAGCGTATTGCCCTCAAAGTCGATGAAGCGGTGAAAGAAGACATACCCCCACTCAGTGTCCCGCCCAGCACTCGACACCTTCTCGACCTGCCACCGCTTGATACGGAGGCCAAGAGTGGCAATGTACTGACCACCCTCGCCAGATGCCCGCTTCGCCGCCCGCTTCACGGTCTCCTCATTCTCCTTCAAATAGGCGTTGATCGCGCTCGCTGCGAACCCTGCCGACTTCGGTGTGACAAAGCCGTTCGCGCCAATCTGCGCCAAATTCCCCATATAGTCGCCCAGCCCGCTGCGCCCACTGACCTCGACCAACCAGGCAGCGACCTTTGCCGCCACCTCTCCGTCCGCCTTGCTGGGATCGACCCACGCAGGCACACCGTACCGATCCTTCTGCCGCGTCTCTTGATTGACGATATTGTCCAAGGTCAGATCGGCAGTCGCTCGGTTGCCCTCCGATGCCTGCGACCGTGAACGCCATCCGGCAGTGCGAATCATGCAGGCAGTGTGCGCCAGGAAGTAGGACAGGTCATAGCCCTTCGGCACACGATGACCGTACTCGTCATCCTCTATCTCTGCCACTTCCCCCGATAGGTCAAACTGCGCCAGGACTCGACCAGGATCAATGCCCAGGAAGCTGCCGACACAGTCACGCCCGACCTGGATAAAGTGAAAATTGCCACTAGGCTCAAAGAGGAGGAAGGTTTCGTTGCGCTGCCGACTTGTCTTGCAATGGTCGCAGACCGAACCCCGCTCGACAAACCAGCGGAGACCGGACTCCGGCAGCGGTGCGCCAGGAACAGCCTTGACCAGGCTCTCCTGATGGTCAATCACACCGACCAACTGCCAAGCACCAGGCAGTTTGACCTGCTCGTAGTCAAAAGAGACCTCAACTACATAATGGTCGAAGACCTCGCGCCGTTCCAAAAGACGGTCTTGTACAAACTTGGTCTCTACCGACAGCACCTTATAAGTGACAGGTGTGAGACCGAGTTTGGCAGCCTTGCGGTTCAAGGTCTGCACCCGATCCGCCAGCTTCTCCAAGTTGTAAATCTCAAGTGTCTTTGTGTTCATCGTGCGCCCCTTTTCGGCTAATAAAAACGCTCTGCCCCCATTGTACAGAAGAGGCAGAGCCCACGCACTAGCCGACCGACTAGAAACCCGCAAACAAGCTCTTCACATACGCCGAAGCCTCGTCCAGTGCCAAGTCCTCCCCGTTCGCCCCCAAGACAAAGACCTTGGGCTCGTCCTCTGCCACTCGCTCACAGTAGCACTCGAAATCCTCGGAGTACCACTTGTCGCCAGCGTCATCAAGGATATAGTTCCAGCCGTTCTCGTCAGTTTCCAAGACATAGCTATCGTGAAAGGGACAGTTTTCGTCGTGCTCGTCGCCTTCCGGCGCATGGTACTTGGAGACCGTGATCGTCACCGGAGCAGTAAAGCAGTCGCCAGGAGAGGAGATCACCACCTCGACGCTATGTCCCTCGTCTTTATCAAAGTAGGCTCGCAGTTGGTAGGAGATGCCCTTGCCAAAGTCCAGGGAGAGCTCTTTGCCCCACACGGCACTCTTGGCACAAAAGGCCTCGTGAATCAACTCAAACTCCTCTACGCAAACAGACAACAGCGGCAGAAAAGCAGGTCTTGTTCCCAACGAAAACTGTATTCCCAGGTCGCGCGCATCTTGAATTTGCATTTCTCGTCTCCTTTGTTGTCCACAAATAAAAAGCCCTGCCACCAGTTTACACCAGCGGCAGAGCCTTGTCCCCCTTCGACCTACCAGTTCCCTACCCTACCCCTTATTCACAATCAATATGTCCGGTCGCAGCGACTTTGACCCGACCTCTCCGGCAGCGGGCTCCTCCGGCGCACTTGCCAGCACCTCCTCCCGCAATCCAGGCCACAAGACCTTGGAGAGACCAGTGCTGCCCGTCCCTTCGGGGTCGTACTTTGCCTGCGACCGCACCGACTCGACAAAATCCTTCCGCAACCACTTATCTTCCAGCAACGCCTCGATTACCAAGTCGGAAACGTCTGTGAACTCGCCGCCCTCGCCGCCACAACGGGAGTAGAGATTTACCCCCTTCTTCGGCTCTGCCGGATCACCTGCCTTGGCGTAGTCTCCGGCGATGACGATACGGTCTCCTGCCCAACTGCCTATGATCGGATTGTCGCTGCGAAGGTCGCCGCCACCCCTGTTGTTGCTGTTCGCCAGGAGGATTGCCAGACCTGTCATCGTCCCCCCGCCCGACGCTCCAAACTCCAAGAGCTTCACCCCCTCGTTGAACCTGTGGGGATAGAGATACTGCTTTTTGGTAAGATTGACCACGACGTAATACTGACCCATGTGAGTGCTCCTCTGCGCTTTTGCGCTCGTCTCCACTATTTCACGAAAATCGAAAGCCATACTTCTAAATACATATATGCCCGCCTACCACCGAAAATGCTCGTCTCCACTTTCCATCACACTTTCCATCACACTTTCCATCACACTTTCCATCACA
>JGI10216J12902_101498361_pt1 | contig 13288 bp, 10 predicted proteins | sample KanNatreferecore_FD_12902 | JGI IMG/M metagenome (IMG submission 12902)
CCGATCTCCACCGTCCACGCTATCTCAATATCGGGCCGAAGCGACTCTCTGACGGAACAGTACTTGTTCGCCGACAGCTCGATCGCGCGCAGCGCCTGGTCCCTCTCGATACCCTTGCCGGCGATGCGGAAATTGAGCGTGATGTACTTGTACCGTCGGGGAATGGTGTCGACGCGCTCACCGACGACGTCGATCTCGAGCGACTCGATCGGAGTGCGCTGTTTTTCCAGAATATCGATGACATCATAGGAGACGCAGGTGGCCAGCGCGCTCAGGAGCGTCTCGGGCGGACTTTGACCGGTTTCGCCCTCGCCGTCGATGCGGGCCATCGGCCCATTCGGACGGCCCGCATCGAATCGATGTCCGCCCACCCACGTAATGTGAATTCGCGACGGCTTGGCGCTGGTAGGCGCTGTCGCGCGAGCTGTCACTTCTCAGGCCCCTTCTCGATCGGAACGCGAACGGCGTTGCCCCACTCTGTCCAGCTGCCGTCGTAGTTTCTCACGCGGTCGTAACCGAGCAAATAGGTCAGCACGAACCAGGTGTGCGACGAGCGCTCGCCGATGCGGCAGTACGCCACAATGTCGTCGCTCTTGCTGAGGCCTTTCTCCTGCTCGTAGATGGCGCGCAAAGACTGCGCATCTTTGAAGCTGCCATCCGGATTCGCGGCGCGCGCCCACGGAATACTCCGCGCTCCCTTGATGTGTCCGCCGCGGAGAGTGCCCTCCTGTGGATAGTCAGGCATGTGCGTCCGCTGTCCGGTGTACTCCTCGGGTGACCGAACGTCAATCAATGGCTTGCCGGCAGATGAGTGCTCGCCAACCTGCCTGAAGAAGGCGCGGATCTTGTCATCCGATCTTTTCGGCGCCTTGTAATTGGTCTTCGGAAAACGAGGAACGTCGGTGTTGAATGGGCGTCCTTCCTGCTCCCACTTGATCCGCCCGCCATCCAGCAGCTTGGCGTTGGTGAAGCCGAATAGCTGGAACACCCAGAACGCGTACGCTGCCCACCAATTGTTCTTGTCACCGTAAAAAATGACGGTGGTATTTTCGTCGATACCCTTCTCGCGCAGGAGTTTCTCGAACTGCTCCGCGGACACGTAGTCGCGGAGCACAGGATCGTTCAGGTCCTGATGCCAATCCACCTTTTGTGCGCCGGGAATATGTCCGGTGTCGTAGAGCAGAACGTCTTCATCGCTCTCGATGATTCTGATGCTCGGATCGTCCAGATGCTCGGCGAGCCAGCTCGTGCTGACGAGAACTTCAGGGTGCACGTAACCCTTGCCGGCGATGGCAGGATCGACGGCCGTTGCATTGCCCGTAATTGTCGCCCCCATGATTTCGCTCCTGAAAAAGGAGAGCTTCAAGCATAATCAGGCCGAATACACGGCGGTGCAAGTATGAGTCGGGTTAATGGCGTGTATCTTTTTTGAATGGGCGACCCAAAGCAGCCGCAAATGGAGCCTTACTCCCGCCATGTGCTCGTATGCACTGGCGAATTCTGCTCGCCCGATCGCCGCGGGCGACAGCTTTATTCGCTGCTGGCGGAGCTGCTCCAACGCGAGGATCTGCTGTTCGGCCCGACGCGAGTGAAGCGAGGCGAGACGCCATGCCTGGGCGTGTGCAGCAACGGCCCGATCGTCGTTGTGTATCCGGAGGGCATTTGGTACTCCGACGTAACACCGGCGCTCCTCGAGCGCATCGTCGTTGAGCACCTCAAGGGAGGACAACCGGTTGATGAGGCGATTTTCCATCGGCTCTAGCATGCGACGGGGCATGGGCCATGCGTTTGCTATGCATCCCAATGGACGGAGACGTCAATGCCAGATGAAAGAGAGCTGATCGAGCCCAATCCGGGCGACAAGAGATTTGTGAGGCGTGACGAAGAAGGGAAATTCACCGAATCCGACGATGTTGGGCGCTCGCTGAGCCAGGATCGGAAGAAAGATGCACAGACCGAGTCAAAACCTGGTCAGGGCGACAAAGGCGATAGAAGCAGCAGCAGCGGCAGTTCGAGTGGAAAAGGGGGGAGTGTCGGCGGCAGCGGAAGTTTCGGCGGGAGCGAAACCGGTGGGAGCGAAACCGGTGGGAGCAGCGGCCTCGGCAACATGTAGTTTTTCAGAACTCTCTGATCAAACGGGGCGGGAGGCGAAACACCTTCCGCCCCGTTTGTATGCTGTCGGCGGAGTCAAGGTTAGCGTTCAATCCCACCACTGCCTTAACTTTCGGCATCACCGGTACACGTTGCAGTGACACCAACGCCATTCAATCCACGCCGGCTCGCGCTTGGCGCCGCGAAGAAACTGATCTTCGAGAACGAGGATCCGGAGACGGCGCTGGAGCGCATCGCCGGTCTCACGTCGGTCGCCAGTAGCGGCACAAAGAGCCTGGAGGGGGAGAGCAAGTCAATGTCACGCTCGCGCAGCACCATTCTGGACAACCTCGACGAGATGTACCGCGAAGCATTCGAGCGGGCCAAAGCCTCGGGCGACCAGACGCAGATGGCCACACTCGACTTTGCCTACAGAAGGGAGCAGCTCTACTTCGAGATTCTTCTCGACGTTCGCGACGCGCTTGAGCGTCGCTAGCTTGCGCGCCCTCCTCCATTCCGCCCGGATCACCGGGCTGTGAACACAATCTGGGGTTGGATCGGTTTCAACGTCGTCGTCCTCGCGATCCTGGCGCTCGACCTGGGCGTTCTCCATCGAAGATCAGAGAAAGTCTCTCTCCGCGAAGCCGCCACCTGGAGCGCAGTGTGGGTCGCACTCTCGCTGTGCTTTGCTTTCGCCATTTATCTGAAGATGGGCAAGCAGTCAGGGCTCGAGTTCCTGACTGGTTATCTGATCGAGTACGCGCTCTCGGTAGACAACATCTTCGTATTCGTGCTGATCTTCTCCTACTTCAACGTTCCGGAAAAGTACCAACACCGAGTGCTGTTCTGGGGAATCATCGGCGCGCTGGTACTACGTGGAGTCATGATCGTGGCGGGCTCGGCGCTGGTAACGCGATTCTCCTGGACGCTCTATATCTTCGGCGCATTTCTGCTCTTGACCGGCATCAGAATGGCGCTGCAAAAGGACACGGCTGCGTACAATCCGGAACGCGATCCCGTGCTTCGTCTCTCCCGCAGACTGCTCCCGGTGACGAGTGAATACAGCGGTGACAGTTTCTTCGTGCACACGCGCGACAAGGACGGAAAACGGGGACTGGCGGCCACACCTCTCTTCATCGTACTGCTGATCGTCGATACGACCGACGTCATCTTCGCCACTGATTCCATCCCGGCGATCTTCGCCGTCACGCGCGATCCCTTTATCGTCTACACCTCGAACATCTGCGCCGTACTCGGCCTGCGAGCGCTCTATTTCCTGCTCGCCAGCGTGGTGGACAAATTCGTCTATCTAAAGCTTGGACTGTCGATCGTTCTGATTTTCATCGGCGCCAAAATGCTGCTCGAGTCCTTCATTCACATTCCGATCATCGGATCGCTCGGCGTAGTCGCCGCGGTTCTTGGTGCGTCGATCCTGGCGTCGCTGCGTTGGCCACGTCCAGGGCACTAAATCGAGCCTTCGGGTTACGCTTAGTGCGAAGGACACGTCTCTTCTTGTACTCTCCCTCCGCTAGACCACAAAAATCGGGATTTTCCGCATGAGATTCGCTTCAGTCATGGCCGGCGCGGCTGCGTTGGCGCTCGCACCTCTTTTTTTGAATGCTCAAGGCGCCGGCAAGAACCTGGCGATCGATTTCCGGACGAAGGTGACCGTGTCTGGTATGGCTGACACTGGCTTCATCCAGGGCCATGCGGTTGGATCGGGCGACAAGCTTCGTATGGACCTCACGATGAAAGGGCGGGGCGCCCAGGTGAGTCCGCTCGGTTCGCCCGGTGGCGAGATCAGCATGATTCTCTCCGACAGCGGCAAGACCGTCACCTATCTCGATGCCAAGAGGAATCAGTACGTTCGCGTTCGCCCGTCCGAGATGATGGCGCAGGTTCAGCAGATGGGTGGAGTGAAGATGGACTTCACCGACACGCAGGCGAAAGTCGACAGCCTGGGAGCTGGTCCGACCATTCTCGGTCATCCGACTTCCCACTATCGGATTCAAAGTGGCATGACGATCAAGATCAACGCCATGGGTGAGGAGCAATCGGTCAAGATCTCAACCACGACCGACTACTATTACGCCAACGACATCAAGGGCGTGCTCAATCCGTTCGCCAGCCTGAACGGCAGCGACATGGCGGCGATGTTCGGCGGCTCCAACAAGGATTTTGCCGACAAGATGAAAGTGATGCAGGCGAAGCTTCCGAAGTCCACGCCGCTGCGCGCCACCAGCGGCGCGATCATGATCACAATGAATCAGACGCGAATCACTACAACTGAGGCCGAGGTCACGTCGGTACAGTGGGTGGATGCGAACCCGAAAATCTTCGAGGTTCCTGCCGGCTACACCGCGGTGACACTGCCGGGCATGGCCGGGGCTCAAGGCGGAGCTCCGCCTCCAGCTCCGCCTCCGAAGTAGATCTCTAGTCTCTGTTCGGGTCGAGCAGTCGGACCAAGGAACGCGCGGTGGAAACCAACGTGATGCTGCGAACAGTCTGGTGAGCGCGCGCGCTCAGAATTTCATGATCTCTTCGTAAGCTTGTCTGAAGTCCTCGACCTGCGGAAGAATCGCATCCTCCAGTCGAGGAGCGTAGCCGACGAAAGTGTCAGTCGATGCGACGCGCTTCACCGGCGCATCGAGCCATGCGAAGCATTCGTCCGCGATCGCCGCCGAAATCTCAGCGCCGAAACCCCAGGACAGCGCATCTTCGTAGGCAACGATTACGCGTGAGTTCTTTTTCACCGATTCGAACACGGTCTCCCGATCCCACGGGCTCAAAGTGCGGAGATCGATAACTTCGACGGATATACCAGCGTCGGCCACGGCGTTGGCGGCTGTGACCGCCCGCTGAACGGTCGCGCCATAGGTGACGACTGTGACGTCCGTTCCTTCGCGCACCACTTTCGCCTTGCCGAACGGGATCATGAAGTTCGGGCCCGGATACGCCGATTTGTTGTAAGTCTGGCGATAGAGATGCTTGTGCTCGAGAAATAGCACCGGGTCTTCGCACCTGATTGCCGTGCGTAGAAGACCGTTGGCATCGAGCGCCGTAGCGGGACAAACCACCCTTAGCCCCGGACAGTGCGTGAAGATCGAAGCCCCAGTCTGGGAGTGATAGATTGCGCCGCGGATGTATCCGCCATAGGTCGTTCTGACCACGACAGGCGCGGCAAAATTGTTGTTCGAGCGCCAGCGCATCGTGGCAAGCTCGTCACGCAGCTGCATGTATGCGGGCCAGATGTAGTCGAAGAACTGAACCTCGACTACCGGCTTGAATCCACGCACGGCGAGCCCGATTGCGCGCCCGACAATGTTCGCCTCGGCCAGCGGAGAATTATAGACTCGCGCGCCGCCGAACTCCTTCTGCAGTCCCCATGTGACCTTGAAAACTCCGCCCTTGCCTTTGACTCTGCCCAGATATTCCTCGCGAGACACGTCGGCAACATCCTGCCCGAAGACGAGAATTTTCTTGTCGCGCCTCATCTCGTCCTTCATGCAGGCGTTGAGGAGGTCGACCATCGTCGTCGGCTCTCCCGAAAACTGCGGATCATCCTCGGTGTCGAACTGTTCCCCGGTTGGGTCCACATTGGGGGAGTACACACCGAAGTAAACGGTCTCCGGCCCAGGCTGCGGCTGCGCCAGCGCATCATCGGTTGCGGCAAGCACAATGGCTTCGACTTCCTCCTGGACCTGCTTGATCTCCTGTTCGGTGGCGTGCTCCTGCTTTACCAGCCACCTAGGGAACTGCGTTACCGGATCGCGCGCCGCGTCGGCTTCGCGCTCGCTCGGCGGTCGGTACAATGTCTCGTCGTCCGAGAGCGAGTGTGAGTACGGACGAATGACGTGCGCGTGAACGAGAGCGGGTCCCTTTCGCTGCCGCGCGTATTCCACCGCGCGCTCCATCGCGTCGTAGCTCGAGAGAAGATCACATCCGTCGACTTCTTCGACGTACAGGCCAGGGAAGGAGCGAACGAGCTTTGAGATGTTGCCGCCTGCCGTGTTGACTTCAACAGGTACCGAGATGGCGTAGCCGTTGTCCTCGACCAGATAGACCGCCGGCAACTTCAGGTTCGCCGCGGTGTTGAGCGATTCCCAGAACTCGCCTTCACTGGTCTGTCCTTCTCCGGTCGATATTAGAACAACTTCGTCGCGTTGAAATCCCTCACTGATGTCCAGCAACTTGGCACGAAGAGTCGCCTCGGCGGAGCCAACGCCCTGAAGAAACTGCGTCCCGGTCGGTGATGACGCCGAGACGATGTTGTATGCCTTGTGCCCCCAGTGACTCGGCATCTGCCTGCCGCCCGACGCGGGATCCGCCGCTGCGCCCACGGCTTCGTACAGCATCTCGGCCGGTGTAACGCCCAGCTCGAGACAGAGCGCGCGATCCCTATAGTAGGTATAGAACCAGTCGTAAGCCGGTTTGAGGATCATTCCAGCTGCGGTTAGAACAGCTTCGTGGCCGGCTCCGGAGATCTGGAAGAAGATCTTGTTCTGCCTTTTGAGCTGAACCTCTTTGTCGTCTAAACGACGTGATAGCAGCATGTTGCGGTACGCGGCAACGAGCTGCTCGGATGAAAGTCGCGAGCTTGGTGAGCCTTGGGATGACTTGCGGTCGGGAAGCGTTCTGGTGGCCATGATCCTCCGGTGGCCGGATCGGTAGGGCGGGAAGGCGAGACGTCACCAAAAAAATAGCAGGTCGCGCGCCGCACGGTCCATTGGCTGGGCTCCCACATCTCGCTGGCCGGCTTCCTGCCGCACCATCAGAATCCAGGCTCAGGGAGCGAGACGTGATGACCAGACATGTCGTGCTTTTCGCGGTGGCCTTGGCTGCGTGCACACAAGGAACTCCCGGTGCGGCCTCCAGTCCACGTGGAGATAAAGTCATACTCACCGGAGACCAGAAAGCCGACTGGGCGCAGATCGTCGCGCTCGAGGACCAGGCAAAGGCGCTGGTGAAAGCCAGCGGTTGCACGTCATCTAACCAATGTCGTACAGCTCCCGTCGGGTCGAGAGCGTGCGGTGGTCCCCGCTACTATTTAGTGTACTGCTCGCGCACAACAGACTCGGCGGCTCTTTACCGGAAGCTCGACGCGATTGCCGAAGCCGAGCGCGAGTACAACACAAGGTATCAGCTCGCGTCCACCTGCGAATTCCGTATGGCGCCGACCGTCACTCTGAGCGGAGGATCCTGCCAGGCGCAGCAGTGATCAGTAGTCGACGGGTCTGAGGTAGGATTCCCCGATTCCGGTCGGGCTGACCAGTGCTACCGTGGGAAGTTTTCTCTTCCAGTGCGTGCCCGCGAGTCGCTTGCGCACGAGCTCGACCTTGTTCGGATCGAATCCACGGGAGGCCAGCGCAGCGGGACTGTAACCGCTCACCAGCCAATTGAGGATCTTGTCAGCTTCCGCGTAGCTGATTCCGAAATCCCCTTCATCGGTCTGACCCTCGATTAGGTCGGCCGACGCAGGTTTGCTGATTATTACCTCGGAAACTCCGAGGAATTTCGCGAGCTGCCACACCTGCGTCTTGAACAGATCGCCGAGTGGGTTGATCGGTGGCGAATCATCAGCGTGCCAGGTGAAATAACCGAGCAGCCTCTCCGTCTTGTTGCCGGTGCCAACCGGCAGCGCGTGAGATTTCGCCGACTGGTCGAACAGCACGATCATCCTCTCACGCGCCATCACGTTTCCACGACGGGCGGGATCAGCATCGGGCTCATTGGCCAGATAGCCGTCTACCGCAGGCGAGATGTCGATAGTGCGCGATTGAATACCGAGCTCGTCGATCACGAGCTGCGCGTGGGCGAGGGAATCCGGATTCGACGTGCGATATGGCATGCGCACGGCGAGAACGTTGTTTTTGCCGAGGGCTTGAGCGGACAGGTAGGCTGTCACCGCCGAATCAACACCGCCCGAGAGACCCACGACGGCCTTCTCGAATCCACGTCGCTCGAATTCCTCGCGGAGGAACGAGACGAGCCAACCAGCAGTGAGCTCCGCGTCGATCTCCAGCGGCGGCGGTCCTGAGCGCGAGTCAGCGGCGCGCAGCACGGGAATCGCCTCGCCGCCGTTCCGACTCGGATCGATGCCTGCGTTGCTTTTTGACGCTTTTCCCGATGAGGACTTCGTGGCCCGGGAGACTTTTTTCGTCCGCTTCGCACGTTCGTCGGGTCCGCGCGCCGTTTCTTCGCTCGAGGGAGCGTCAGCGTGCTCACCATCCGCGTGCGCGCCGGCTGGAGTAAGTGGTCCCCCTTCACTCGGTGCATCGTCGTAGCTCAGCACAAAGCGCTCACCTGCCTGAATGCGGTCAACGGTGCGCATTAGATGCGGCATCATCGTCTGCAGATCGGTGAGAAGCGGTACGTCGGAGCGCGCGCGCGTCAGATCCTGCGGGTCGAGCGAGATCGTCAGGATTGCTTCGTCCCATAACGGCGCGCGGGCGCGAACATCTCCATGCGGTCCGCAAATGATCGAGCCGCCTGAGAAAGTCTTTCCTCCTTCTGTACCAACGAGATTCACCAGCGCCACGAAAACGCCGTGCTCTTCCGCGATGTCGCGCGCGAGACGCTCCCAGCGCTTCAGGTTGGCCGGAACGGGTCCTTCGTCTTCGCGCGGCCAGACGCCGCGCGCGGGCGACGCGGAGACGACGAAGAGCATCGTCGCGCCGTCCAGCGCCGCTACTGTGCCGGTTAGGCTGTGCCACGCGTCTTCGCAAATAAGCACAGCCGCTCTGCCCCAATCCGTATCGAAGGCGCGAACCTCGAAGCCGCGATCTACGAATCGTTCCTCGTCGAAGAGGCCGTATGTCGGCAGGAACAGCTTTCGGTGTACGTGGCGTATGATCGGCTCTCTGCCTCCCAGCGTCACATAGAGCGCACTATTATAGAAGGCGTTGTTCCATACCTCGTAAAACCCAATGCACACATCGAGCGTCCGCGGTGTATTAACCGCGGAGGCGTACTGGGCGTGAAGGTCGCGCGCGAACGCGCCGGCGGTCATGGCAACGTCGCGTACACCCCCTTCCACGAAATAACCAGTGAGGGCGGTCTCGGCGAACACCGCGACATCCGGACGCGGATCGAGCGACTCGATTTGAGAAAAGATGCCGCCCAAACGCGCGAGGTTGGCAGCGTAGTCGCCTTTTCGCGGCTTGAACTGAATTACGACTAGATGAATAGAGCGATCCATCGAATTGAAGTTGTCATAGCGCAGAGGCACAATCAACTCTTGCGCACACTGGTACTGAGCGCGCTGCTGTCTACGCCCGTTTTGCTGCCTGCGCAGCAACCAGCCCCTGTTGACAGTGCGCCGTGGACGATCGTTCCCATGCCCCAGGCGTCGCTCGTTCTGGCACGCGACGGGTCGTTGATCGGCGAGATCGGGAAGGAAATCCGGACCAGCGTCTCGATCAAATCGCTGCCAAAGTATCTGCCGCAAGCTTTCGTCGCCGTCGAGGATCACCGCTTCTACCAGCACGACGGCGTCGATGTCGTAGGCATCGCCGGCGCGCTGAAAGACAACATTTTTGGCGAGCGTCGCGGCGCCAGCACGATAACGCAGCAGCTCGTGGGCAACATGCACCCCACTCTTGTCGATCGCACCGACAGGAGCATCGGCCGCAAGCTGAAGGAGCAAGCGGCCGCGCGGGAGATGGAGAAGCACTACACCAAAGAGCAGATCCTCGAAGCGTACCTGAACCAGATTCCGTTCGGTCATGGCTGGTACGGAGTGGAAAGCGCGGCGCGACACTACTTTGGCAAGAGCGCGTCACGACTGTCTCTGGCAGAGGCGGCCGCATTGGCGGCGATGCCCAAGGGGCCGGCGCTCTACGATCCGCTCAAGTACCCTGACCGGGTTCGCCAGCGCCGCAATATCGTGCTGACGCTGATGGCTGCGCAGGGATACATCACAGAGGGACAGGCGAAAGCCGCTCAAACTTCGCCGATCGTCACATCGCCGAACGCGGGATATTCGGCGTATTCGCCATGGTTCGTGGACGTCGTGCGCGTACAGGCGCAGCGCGAGGGAATTCCGGTGAGTCAGGGCGGGTATCGGATCTACACGAGCCTCGATCCCGTACTTCAGAATGCCGCGACGACCGCGCTGCTCGAGGAAACGGCATCGGTCGAATCACAGCCGGGCTATACGCATCCGAAGTACACCCGGCGAGCGGCATCACAGGCTGGGCGCGCGACGACGGACTATTTGCAGGGTATGGTGGTCGCGCTCGATCCGACTTCTGGAGACGTGAGGGCCTTGGTCGGCGGACGCGACTACAGCGATTCCCGATTCAACCGAGCAGTCGACGGCAATCGCCAGCCGGGATCTGCGTTCAAGCCGATTGTCTACGCGGCAGCGATCGCCGACAGCATTCCTCCAAATGCGCTGTTTGCAGACACGGCGCTCGCGATCACTCTCCCGAACAAGACCATCTACAGACCAGAAAACTCCGACAATCAGTTTCTGGGTACGATCAGTCTTCGTGATGCGCTCGCGATGTCACGCAATGTTGTCGCTGTTCAGCTGGGGATGAAGTTGGGGATGGATTCGATTGCCAGTCTCGCCCACCGAATGGGGCTCAACTCCGTCATAGCTCCATATCCGTCGAGTGCTATCGGCGCTTCGGCGGTCCAGCCGCTCGACCTGGTCGCCGCCTACACGACGTTCGCCAATCTCGGAACTCCCGTCGAGCCGCGCTTCATATACCGTATAGAAGACAAGAACCGCAAAGTGGTCTTCTCGCGCGAGGTGCGCGCGCTGGCCCCCGCGCTGGATCAGCGGGTGACATACGTGGTGCGCGACATGATGCGCGACGTTGTGGAGCGCGGAACGGCGTCGAGCATTCGTCGCTACTTGCCCACGTCAATTCCGGTCGCCGGAAAAACAGGAACCACGAATGACAACTCCGACGTCTGGTTCATCGGGCTGACCCCGGATGTAGTCGCCGGCGTCTGGCTCGGCTTCGACAAGCCGACGTCGATCGCACCCGGCGCCGGCGGAGGATCGCTCGCTGCTCCGGTGTGGGGTAAGATGCTGGCGCGATACTACGCCTCGAAGCCGGAGATCCTGACTTCACGCGAGGCCGCGCAATGGACACCTCCGCTCGGCGTGATCATGGGTGATGTCGATCGCGAGACGGGCCAGCTCGCCACAGATCTGACACCACCGGAACGACGCTACACGGAATACTTCGTCGAAGGAACTGAGCCCCCGCCGTTGAAGGCTGATCCATGGAAGATCTTCGCCTGGGGACCGATAATCTTTTGACTACGCGACCTCTTTGATCTCCAGCGGCCGGGCATGCTCACCCGGCGTCGTCGGCACCAGTGCAATCTCCAGCACCTCGCTCAACGTCTCGACAGGATGGAACTCGAGAGTGTTGCGCACATCTTCCGGCACATCCTCGATATCCGCCTCGTTGTCCTTCGGGATGATGATGGTCTTGATCCCGGCGCGATGCGCACCCAACACCTTCTCCTTGAGGCCACCGATCGGCAACACGCGCCCACGCAGCGTTATCTCGCCGGTCATCGCTACATCCTGTCTCACGGGTCGGTCCGACATCTCCGACACCAGCGCTGTCGCGATCGCAATTCCGGCTGACGGACCATCTTTTGGAATGGATCCCGCCGGCACGTGAATGTGCGCCTCGATCGCGCCGAGTCTGTCGCGTGGGATTCCCAGACTTGCGGCGTTGTTCGTGGCGTAAGTGAAGGCCGCGCGTGCGGACTCCTTCATCACGTCGCCGAGCTGACCGGTGAGGATCAGTGATACGGCGCCGCCCGGACCGACCTGATTGGCGCTGTCTCCTTCGCGATTGCCGTAGTAGCGTCTGATCGACGCTTCGACGAACATGATGTCGCCACCCATCGGCGTGTAGTACATGCCGGTCGCGATTCCAACCTCGCTTTCCTGGAGCGCGTGCTCCGGGTGGACACGAGGTCTGCCGAGTAACTCTCTCACGGTCTCGGCGTCGACGGTGTGCTTCACCTCCTGGCTTGACGCAATCTTCCGCGCAAGCTTACGGGCAACGGCACCGAGCTGGCGCTCCAGCTGCCTCACTCCACTCTCGCGAGTGTAATTCGACACCACTGACATGATCGCGTCTTCGGTGAAGACGATGTCCTTGTCGCTAAGTCCCGACTCCTCGAGCTGCCGCGGCAACAGGTACTTCTTCGCGATCTCCGCCTTTTCCTTCTCGGTGTAGCCAGCGAAGTCGACTACTTCCATCCTGTCGAGCAGCGGCCCAGGAATATTCTGCACGAAGTTCCCCGTCGCGATAAACAACACTTCGCTCAGGTCGAACGGTATGCCCAGATAATGATCGGTGAACGTGTCGTTCTGCGCGGGGTCGAGAACCTCGAGCAACGCGCTGGCCGGATCACCCTGGAACGACGTGCCGAGCTTATCCACCTCATCGAGCAGGAAGACGGGATTCTTGGTCCCGGCCTGCTTGAGTCCCTGGATGATTCTGCCCGGCATTGCGCCGACGTAAGTGCGACGATGTCCGCGGATATCCGCCTCGTCACGAGCGCCACCCAGCGCCACGCGAACGTACTCGCGGCCGAGCGATCTCGCGATCGATTTGGCTATCGACGTCTTTCCGACGCCTGGTGGTCCGATGAAAAGAAGGATCGGACCCTTCGCCATTGCGCGGGACTTCGCCTCCACCTTGTCAGTAATCGGGCGGTCGCCCTTCTCACCAATCGCCAGTGACGGGGTCGCGTCTTCCTTGTGGGCGAAGAGACGTGCTGCCGGTACTTCACCGGTCTTGTCGACTTCGTCAGCAAGCTGGCTGGCGCGCAACTGTCTGACCGCCAGAAACTCCAGCACGCGATCCTTGACGTCCTTGAGGCCGTAGTGGTCTTCCTCGAGCACGGTCTCCGCGTGCTTTAGATCGAGCTGGTCGTCCGATCTCTTGTTCCACGGCAGCTCCGCGATCCACTCGAGATAGGTGCGAATCACCTGCGCTTCCATCGATTCACGGCCAGCGCGCTCGAGTCTCCCGAGCTCGCGCTCGACTTCCTGACGCGCCTCCTTGGGCAGCTCCAGTTTCGCGAGTTTGTCGCGAAGCTCGGTGATCTCCTTGCTCGAATCGTCGTCGCCGAGCTCCTTCTGAATCGCCTTGAGCTGCTCCCGCAGGTACATCTCGCGCTGCCGCTCGCCCAGCTCTTCCTGGACCTGCGA